>Ga0335071_10003513_pt1 | contig 16482 bp, 13 predicted proteins | sample Lox_Sample_15_FD_206724 | JGI IMG/M metagenome (GOLD analysis project Ga0335071, IMG submission 206724) | Soil microbial communities from Loxahatchee National Wildlife Refuge, Florida, United States - Lox_Sample_1.5 | ecosystem: Environmental > Terrestrial > Soil > Wetlands | place: USA... | reverse complement strand
CACCAGCGCGCGCAGGCCCCCGATCTCGATCCGGAGCACCTCCGGGAGGGACTCGCCGAACGGGCCCCCGTCGTTGTTGCCGCGGACGGCGCGGACCGGGGCGAGGCGGGCGAGCGCCGCGAGAACCTCGGAGCGGGTGACGTCCCCCGCGTGCAGGAGGAGGTCGCAACCCCGGAAGACCGCGCCGAGCTTCGCGTCGACGAGGCCGTGGGTGTCCGCGACGAGGCCCACGCGCATGCGGGGATGTTACCCGACCGGCGGGGTCACCCCTACGCCGCGCAGTCCGCGGCCGTCCAGGCCTCCGCCTGGTGCACGATGCGCCCGGCCTTGGCGACGAGCAGCGCGTGGTTCATCCCCATGTGCCAGGCGAGGTGGGCCGGGCTGCGCGCGCCCCAAAGGACCAGGTCCGCGTCCTGGCCCGGCGCGATGCGCCCGGCGTCGGCGAGGCGCAGCGCCTGCGCTCCGCCACGGGTGAAGGCGACGAGGGCCTCGTCGGGCGAGAGCCCGTTCTCCAGGCAGGCGAGCGAGAGGGTGAGCCCGACGTTCTCGCTCATGGCGGTCCCGGGGTTCACGTTGGTCGAGACCGCCACGGCGACGCCCGCGTCGAGCAGGCGGCGGCCCGGCGCGAAGCGTCGCCCGCGGGCGAAGAGCGTGGAGACGGGGACGAGGACCGCCGCGGTCCCGGCACGCGCGAGAGCGGCGATACCGGCCTCGCTCACCTCCTCGAGGTGGTCGGCCGACGAGGCGCCGATCTCGGCGGCGAGGGCGGCCCCGCCCTGGTCGGAGAGCTGGTCGGCGTGGAGGCGGGGGACGAGGCCGCGGGCCTTGCCGGCCTCCAGCACCCGCCGCGCCTCCTCGGGGGAGAAGGCGGAGGGCGCGACGAACGCGTCGCAGAACGCGGCGAGCCGCTCCTCGGCGGCGGCCGGGACGAGCTCCTCGGCGGCGGCGCGGACCCACGCCGCGCGATCGCCGGCGTGCTCCGGCGGCACGGCGTGGGCCGCGAGGAGGGTGGGGACGACCGTCATCTCCCCGACGAGCCCGCGGGCGACCTCGCGGATCACCCGCAGGAGGCGGAGTTCCTCCGCTACCGAGAGGCCGTAGCCGCTCTTCACCTCGACGGTCGTCACGCCGCGCGCGAGGAGGCGGCGGGCGCGCGCCACCGCCCCCCACACGAGCTCCTCGTCGGACGCGGCCCGGGTGGCCCGCGCGGTGGCCAGGATGCCGCCGCCGCGGCGGGCGACGCCCTCGTAGGTGTCGCCGGCGGCGACGGCGGCGAACTCGGCCGCGCGCGCGCCGTCGTCCCCGAACACGAGGTGGGTGTGGCACTCGACGAGGCCCGGGGTCACGAGCCGACCGCGGGCGTCCACCTGCCGCGCCGCCTCCAGGTCCGCCGTAGCCTCGATCTCGGCGTCGGGCCCGACCCAGGCGACCGTGCGGCCCTCGACGGCGATCGCGTGGTCCGCGAGCAGGCCGGCGTCGCGCGCGCCGCGGTCGCAGGTGGCGACGAGGGCGCGGCGGAAGGCGAGGGTGGCCTGGATCCGGGCAGCGGTCACGGTGTCAGGGGATCTTCACGCCGCGCTCGCGGGCGACCGCGCGCGCCTCTTCGTAGCCCGCGTCGGCGTGGCGGAGCACGCCCATCGCGGGGTCGCCCCGGAGGACGCGCTCGAGGCGGCGCCCGGCGGCGGGCGTGCCGTCGGCCACGCAGACCTGGCCAGCGTGGAGCGAGTAGCCGATCCCCACCCCCCCGCCGTGGTGGAAGCTCACCCAGGAGGCGCCGTTCACGGCGTTGAGCAGTGCGTTCAGGATCGGCCAGTCCGCCACGGCGTCGGAACCGTCCTTCATGGACTCGGTCTCGCGGTACGGCGACGCGACCGACCCGCAGTCCAGGTGGTCGCGGCCGATGACGATGGGAGCCTTGAGCTCCCCCCGGCGCACCAGGTCGTTGAACGCGGTCCCGGCGCGGTCGCGCTCGCCGTAGCCGAGCCAGCAGATCCGGGCCGGGAGCCCCTGAAACCGGACCTTGCGGCGCGCCAGGTCGAGCCAGCGGAGGAGCCCCCTCTTCTCCGGGAAGAGGCGCGCCACGGCCTCGTCGGTCCGGTGGATGTCGGACGGATCCCCGGAGAGCGCCACCCACCGGAACGGCCCCTGCCCCTCGCAGAAGAGCGGGCGGATGTAGGCCGGGACGAAGCCGGGGTAGTCGAACGCGCTCGCGACCCCGGCGTCGCGCGCTCCTGCCCGGAGGTTGTTGCCGTAGTCGAAGACGTGGCTGCCGGCGCGCCGCATCGCGAGCATCGCCGTCACCTGGACGGCCATGGACTCCTTCGCCCGCCGCACGACCCCGGCGGGGTCGCGCCTGCGCATCTCGGCGAGCTCGGGCAGCCCGAGGCCGGCCGGCACGTACCCGTTCAGCGGGTCGTGGGCCGAGGTCTGGTCGGTGACCAGGTCCGGGGCGATCCCCCGCCGGGCCATCTCCGCGTAGACCACCGCCGCGTTGCCGAGGAGGCCGACCGAGAGCGGGCGGCGCTCGCGGCGGGCGGCGTCGAGCCGCCGGAGCGCGTCGTCGAGGGACTCGGCGGACTCGTCGAGGTATCCCGTCTCGAGGCGCTTCGCGATCCGGGCGGGGTCCACCTCCACGCCGAGGAAGGCCGCCCCGAGCATCGTCGCGGCGAGGGGCTGCGCGCCGCCCATCCCGCCGAGCCCCCCGGAGAGCACGAGGCGGCCGGCGAGGTCCTCCGACCCGAAGTGCGTCCGCCCCGCCTGCGCGAAGGTCTCGTAGGTCCCCTGCAGGATGCCCTGGGTGCCGATGTAGATCCACGAGCCGGCGGTCATCTGGCCGTACATCATGAGGCCGCGCCGCTCGAGCTCCCAGAACTGCTCCCAGGTGCCCCAGTGCGGCACCAGGTTGGAGTTTGCGATGAGGACGCGGGGGGCGTCGGGGTGGGTGCCGACGACGCCGACGGGCTTGCCGCTCTGCACGAGCAGCGTCTCCTCGTCGCCGAGCGAGCGCAGCGCCGCCACGATGCGGCGGTAGCTCTCCCAGTCGCGCGCCGCCTTGCCGGTGCCGCCGTAGACGACGAGGTCCCCGGGGCGCTCGGCGACCTCGGGGTCGAGGTTGTTCATGAGCATGCGCAGGGCCGCCTCCTGCACCCAGCCCCGGCAGGAGATGGCGGACCCTCGAGGAGCGCGGATCGCTTCCATGTGGGCGGCCTCCGCGCGGGAGACTGCGCCGGGTTCGAGGGTCGCGTCAACTTCCGCCGGGGCCCGCGCGCGAGGCCAAAGTCGCCATCCGGGGACGATCGTTTACACTGCGCCCCGTGGGGGACCGGGCCTTCATCGCGGCGATGACCCTCGTGCCGAAGAGCGCGCTCTCGCGCCTCGCCGGGGCCGTGACGCGCCTGCGGCTGGGGAGGGCGGGGCGCGCGCTCATGGGCGCCTTCGCGCGCCGCTACGGCGTCGACCTCTCCGAGTGCGAGCCGCTGTCGAGCTACTCCACCTTCGCCGAGTTCTTCGCCCGGCCGCTTCGGCCGGGCCTTCGCCCCATCGCGCCGGGCGCCGACGTCGTCGTGTCGCCCGTGGACGCGGTGGTGTCGGAGGCGGGGCTCTCGACCGACGGCCGGCTCGTGCAGGCGAAGGGGATCCACGCCAGCGCCGGGGCGCTCGTCTGCGACGCTGCGCTCGGCCGGCGCTTCGCCGGCGGGGCCTACGCGACGCTCTACCTCTCCCCGAAGGACTACCACCGCATCCACTTCCCCCTGCCGGGCCGGGTCGTCGGGTGGCGCTACGCGCCGGGCCGGCTGTGGCCGGTGAACGCCGCGTCGGTGGCCCGCGTCCCGGGGCTCTTCACGGTGAACGAGCGGCTCGTGACCCTCCTCGACTCCCCCCTCGGCCTCGTCGCCGTCGTCGCCGTGGGGGCGACCATCGTCGGGCGGGTGCGGGCGACCTACCGCGACGGCGTTCCCGTCACGAACCGGCCCGGGGCCTCCGCGCGCGCCGAGGACTTCGCGGAGCCCGTCCCGGTCGCGAAGGGGCAGGAGCTCGGCGCCTTCGAGATGGGGTCCACGGTGATCCTCCTCTTCGAGCCCGGGCGGGTGGAGCTTTTCCCCTCGGTCGCGCCGGGCCGCGCCGTGCGGGTGGGCGAGGCCCTCGGGGGGCCGGCGCGGCCGCCCCCGCGCCCATGAGCCCCCGGGGCGAGCGGGCGCTCGCCGCCGCCCTGCTCCTCGCCGGCGCGGCCCCGCTGTGGGCGGGCCGGTTCCTGCCCTTCCTGGACATGCCCCAGCACCTGGGGCTCGCGAGCGTGCTCTCGCGGTACGGGGACCCGGCGACCGGCTTTTCCCGCTTCTACGCGATCGATCGGGCCGTGGACCCCTACTGGGGCTACTACGCGCCGATGTGGCTCGCCACCCGGCTCTTGCCCCTGGAGCTCGCGAACCGGGTCGTCCTCTCGGCCTGGGCGGTGGCGCTGCCCCTGTCGGTGGGGTTCGCGCTGCGGGCGCTCGGTCGGGACTGGCGCTGGGCGGTGTTCGCGCTGCCCCTCGTCTGGCACGCGAACCTCTTCTTCGGCTTCGCCGCCTTCCTCCTGTCGATGCCGGTCTTCTTCCTGGCGGTCGCGCTCGCGGCGCGGCGCCTCGAGGCGGAGGTGCCGGGGCGCGGCGTGGCGCTCGCCGCCGCGGCAGCCGCGCTCTTCCTCGCGCACGTGCAGACCTACCTCCTGTTCGGGGCCTGCGCGCTCGTCCTGTTCGCGGCGGAGTGGCGCGGCGCGCGATGGGCGCTCTCTCGCGCGCTCCCGCTCGCCCCCTCCCTGCTGCTCTTCGCGGCGTGGTTCGCGCCCACGTTCCTGTGGAACCCGACGGCCGGCCAGCCGCTCGTCCATACCCCCCACTACCGGGCCTTCGGCAGCCTCTTTGACCTCGGCGCCGCGTTCGAGCCGCTCGCCGAGGCGCTGGCGCGGGCGCCGGAGCGCCTCTGGGGGATGTACGCCGACGGCTCGGGCAGCTCGGCGGGCGCGGCCTGGCTCGTCATCCTCGCGCTCGCGGTGGCGCTCGGCGGCGGGCCTGCGTCCCCCGGCGCCGCCCCGGCCGAGGGGCTGCGCGGCGCGCTGCGGGCGCACCGGGGCGAGCTCCTCGCCGTGGCCGCCTTCGCCTGCTACGCCTTCCTGCCGGCCCGCATCGCCGGGCAGTGGTACCTGAACGCCCGCTACCTCGTCTTCGCGGCCCTGCTCGCGCCCGCCTTCGTGGGCGCCCGGGCCGCGGGCTTCCGGCTCGCCCTCGCCGGCGCGGCGGCCGCGCTCGCCCTCTTCTGCGACGCGAACGCGGCGGCCAAGGTCGCCGCCTTCCAGCGGGAGGCGGGCGGCTTCGCGCGGCTCCTCGACTGCATGGAGCCGGGGCGCCGCGCGCTCGGGCTCGTGTTCGACCCGGCCGCCAGGGGGATCCGCCAGCCGCTCTTCCTGCACTTCCCGGCCTACTACCAGGCCCTTCGCGGCGGGGACGTGGGGTTCAGCTTCGCCGGGCTGCCCTCCATCCCGGTGCGCTACCGCGAGGGCGCGCCGGCGCCGCACCCCGGGGAGTGGGCGCCCCAGGACTTCCGCTGGGGCGAGATGGGCCCCTCCTACGACTACTTCCTCGTGCGGGGCAAGCCGCGGGGGGACGCGGCCCGCCTGGCCGAGCACGCGGACGCCGTGGCCGAGGAGGCCGGCTTCACGCTGTGGCGGCGGCGCGAGGGGCCCTGAGCCGCGCCCTCGCCGCGGAGCGCGCCGGTTTGACCCGGCCCGGGGGTTCGTCTAGAAACCCCCGCGTGAAGATCGCCGGGGTCAAGGGGATGAACGACATCCTGCCGGGCGCCGTCGCCCGATGGCAGGAGATCGAGCGCGTGGCGCGCGAGGTGTTCGCGCTCTACGGCTACCGGGAGGTGCGAACGCCGGTGGTCGAGCCCTTCGCGCTGTTCGCGCGCGGCGTGGGAGAGGCGACGGACATCGTCAACAAGGAGATGTACGTCTTCGAGGACAAGGGCGAGGAGATGCTGGCCCTGCGCCCCGAGGGCACGGCCGGCACGGTGCGCGCCTACATCGAGCACGGCGCCCACGTCGAGGGGCCGCAGAAGTGGTTCTACGTCGGCCCCATGTTCCGCCGCGAGAGGCCGCAGAAGGGGCGCTACCGGCAGTTCCACCAGATCGGCGTCGAGTCGTTCGGCGTCGCCGAGCCCGACATCGACGTCGAGCAGGTGGCCATGCTCGACGACCTCTTCCGTCGCCTGGGGGTGTCCGCCGCGATCGAGCTGAACAGCGTGGGCGACGGCGCCTGCCGGCCGGCCTACCTGGCCGAGCTGCGCGAGTACCTGCGGAGGGCCGGCGACCGGCTCTGCGAGGACTGCCGGGAGCGGACCGAGAAGAACCCGCTGCGGGTGCTCGACTGCAAGGTCCCGACGTGCCAGCCGGTGCTCGAGGGGGCGCCGCGCCTCCTCGACCGGCTGTGCGAGGGGTGCCGCACCCACTTCGAGGCGGTGAGGCGCGGCCTCGACGACCTCGGGGTCGCCTACGCGCTCAACCCGCGGCTCGTCCGCGGGCTCGACTACTACGTCCGCACGGCCTACGAGTTCACGAGCGGCGCGCTGGGCTCCCAGTCGGCGGTGGCGGGGGGAGGGCGCTACGACGGGCTCGTCGAGACGCTGGGCGGTCCGCCCACGCCGGGCATCGGCTTCGCGCTCGGGGAGGAGCGGCTGGCGCTGGTCCTCGAGGCCGCCGGCCGCTTGGCCCCGGAGCGGCGCCCCGAGGTGTTCTTCCTCTCGGCGGACGAGGCCGGCCGGCGCGAGGGGATGCGCCGGGCCGCCGAGCTGCGGCGCGCCGGGATCCCCTGCGACCTCGACGCCCGCGGGGGGAAGCTGAAGGCGCAGTTCAAGCAGGCCGAGCGCGTGGGGGCGCGCTACGCCATCGTCCTCGGCGGGAACGAGGCGGCGGCCGGGCAGGCCAAGCTGAAGGACATGCGTACGCGGGAGGAGGTCCTCGTGGACCTCTCCGGGCTCGTGGAGCGCCTTCGCCCCGCCGGGCGGTAGGCCGGCGCGGCGTGGCCGCAAAGGTCGCCATCGCCGTCATCGCCGGCCCCACCGCCTCGGGGAAGACGCGCCTCGCCGTCGACGTGGCGCGCCTCCTCGGGGCGGAGATCGTGTCGGCCGACTCGCAGCAGGTGTACCGCGGGCTCGACGTGGGCACGGCGAAGCCGACGGCGGAGGAGCGGGCCGCGGTGCCGCACCACCTCCTCGACGTCGTCGAGCCGGGCGAGGCGATGGACGCGGCCCGGTGGGCGTCGCTCGCGGACCGGGTCGTCGCCGAGGTGGCCGGGCGGGGACGCCTCCCGCTCGTGGTCGGCGGCACGGGCCTCTACCTCCGGGCGCTCCTGCACGGGGTCGTGGCAGCGCCCGGCCGCGACCCGGAGCTGCGGGCGCGCCTCGAGGAGGAGGCGGCCCGTGGCGGGCGGGAGGCCCTGCACGCCCGGCTCTCGCGGGTGGACCCGGCGGCCGCGGCCCGGATCCGCCCGAACGACCTCGTCCGGGTGATCCGCGCGCTGGAGATGGCGGCCGGGGGGCGCACCCAGAGCGAGCTCTTCGCCGAGCACCGGTTCGCCGAGCGCCGGTACCGATACCGGCTGCTGGCCCTCGCCCCGCCGCGCGAGGAGCTCCACCGGCGCATCGAGGCGCGCGCCGAGGCCATCGCCCGGGGAGGCATCCTCGAGGAGGCGCGAGCGCTCGCCGACCGCTTCGGCCCGGCGCTGCCCCGGCTCCCCATCGGCTACGCCGAGGCGGCCGCGTGCGCCCGGGGAGAGATCGAGGTCGGGGAGCTCGCCCGGCGCATCGCGGCCCTGCACCGCCGCTACGCGAGGCGCCAGGTGATATGGCTCCGGCGCGAGGCCGACGTGGAGTGGCTGCGGCCCCCGTTCGACCCGGCGGCGGTGGCCCGCCTCTGCCGCAGTGCGCCGTGATTTCCGGTCACTCCGTGTTATAAGCCCGCCGCGTGGCCGCCCGCGGGACATACACGACCGACTTCGAGAAGCCGCTCGTCGCCCTGGAGTCGAAGATCGAGGAGCTGAAGCAGCTCTCCGGCGGAGCCGGGGTCGACTTCACCGACGAGATCCTGAAGCTCGAGCGCAAGGCGAAGAAGCTCCAGGCGGAGATCTTCCGCGACCTGAGCCGCTGGCAGATCGTCCAGCTCGCCCGCCACCCGAACCGCCCCTACTGTCTCGACTACATCCAGCACATCTTCACCGACTGGTTCGAGGTGGAGGGCGACCGGCGGTTCGGCGCGGACCGGGCCATCGTCGCCGGCCTGGCCCGCTTCGACGGCGAGCCGGTGGTGGTGGTCGGCGAGCAGAAGGGGCGCGGCACGAAGGAGAACATGCTGCGCAACTTCGGGATGCCGCGCCCGGAGGGCTACCGCAAGGCGTGCCGGCTCTACCACCTCGCGGAGCGCTTCCGCCGCCCGCTCGTCACCTTCATCGACACGCCCGGCGCGTACCCCGGGATCGGCGCGGAGGAGCGGGGCCAGGCCGAGGCGATCGCCGTGAACCTGGAGGTCATGGCGTCGCTGTCGGTGCCCTCGGTCTCGATCGTCATCGGGGAAGGGGGATCGGGCGGGGCGCTGGCGCTCGGGGTGACGAGCCGGATCCTCATGCTCGAGTACTCGACCTACTCGGTGATCTCCCCCGAGAGCTGCAGCTCCATCCTCTACCGGGACGCCACCAAGGCGCAGAAGTCGGCGGAGAACCTGAAGCTCACGGCGAAGGACCTGCTCGGGTTCGGCATCGTCGACGAGATCGTCCGGGAGGCGCCGGGGGGCGCCCACCGGGACGCGAAGCTCACCATCGAGAACGTGGCGGTGGCGCTCCGCCGCCAGCTCGGGGAGCTCAAGCAGCTCTCTCCCGAGCAGGTCGTGAAGCAGCGCTACCAGAAGTTCCGGGCCATGGGTGTGTTCACCACCGAGGAGTAGGGTCGTCGGGCTTCTCGACCGCCGACCGGCGGTGGTATGAGAGCGCCCGATGCCCCTCGTCCCCCCCAACGTCGAGTCCCTGCAGCCGTACGTCCCCGGAAAGCCCATCGAGGAGGTGGAGCGGGAGTACGGCGTCCGAGACGTCGCCAAGCTCGCCTCCAACGAGAACGCGCTCGGCCCGTCGCCGCGAGCGCTCGCCGCGGCCCGGGAGGCCTGCGCGAGGATGAACCTCTACCCGGACGGCAGCGCCTTCTACCTGCGCGGGGCCATCGCCGAGCGCTTCGGCGTCCCGCCCGACGAGGTGGTGGTGGGCAACGGCTCGAACGAGCTCATCGAGCTCCTCGTCCGCACCTTCGTCCTCGAGGGGGAGGAGGTCCTGACGAGCGCCCAGAGCTTCGTCGCCTACAAGCTCGCGGCGCAGGCCCACGGGAGGACGCTCGTCGAGGCCCCGATGCGCGGGCGCTTCCACTACGACCTCGACGCGCTGGCGGCGCGCCTGTCGTCCCGGACGAAGGTCGTGTTCCTCGCGAACCCCGACAACCCGACCGGCACGTGGTTCCTGGAGCGGGATCTCGTCCGCTTCCTCGAGGCGGTCCCGCCTCACGCGCTCGTGGTGCTCGACGAGGCCTACGTGGAGTTCGTCGACGCGCCCGGCTTCCAGGACTCGCTCTCCCTTCGGCGGCGCTTCCCGAACCTCGTCGTCCTGCGCACCTTCTCGAAGATCTACGGGCTCGCCGGGCTGCGGCTCGGATACGGGTTCGCCCGCCGGGAGGTGGCCGGCTTCATCGACCGGGTGCGCGCCCCCTTCAACGTGAGCCTCGTCGCCCAGGCCGCGGGCGTGGGCGCGCTCGGCGACCGGGAGCACGTGGAGCGGACGCGCGAGCTCGTCCGCCGCGAGCGCCCCTTCCTCGCCGCGGGGCTCGCCGCCCTCGGCGCCACCGTCGTGCCCTCGCAGGGGAACTTCCTCCTCGCCGACTTCCCGGGCCGCGCCGGGAAGGACCTCTTCGAGGCGCTGCTCCGCGAGGCGGTGGTCGTGCGCCCGATGGGCGGCTACGGCTTCCCCACGGCGCAGCGGATCACGGTGGGGACCCGGCCCGAGAACGAGAAGGCGCTCGCCGCCCTCCGCAAGGTCCTCGCCCGGTGAGGGCGCGCCGCCCCTTCATCGTGGCGGTCGACGGCCCGGCCGGGGCCGGCAAGAGCACCGCCTGCCGGCGGCTCGCCGCCCGGCTCGGCTTCGCGCTCGTCGACACCGGAGCCATCTACCGCACGGTGGCGCTCGCGGCGAGCCGGGCCGGCGTCGCCTACGACGACGACGCGCGCCTGGCGGCGCTCCTGCCGGGGCTGGGGATCCGCTTCGAGCCGCCGCCTGCGGGCGGCGAGGAGCGAGGACAGCGCGTCCTGCTCGGCGACGAGGACGTGTCGGAGATCATCCGCACGCCCCCGGTCTCGATGGGGGCGAGCGCGGTGTCGGCGCGGCCGGTCGTGCGCGCGGGGCTCCTCGAGCTGCAGCGGCGCCTCGCGTGCGCCGAGGGAAACCGCGGGGCGGTCCTCGAGGGGCGCGACATCGGGACCGTGGTGTTCCCGGACGCGGACGCGAAGTTCTTCCTCACCGCCTCGGCCGAGGTGCGGGCGCGGCGGCGCTTCCAGGAGCTGAAGGCGCGCGGCGATCCGTCCACCTTCGAGGCGGTGCTCGCCGACCAGGAGAGGCGGGACCGCGACGACAGCTCGCGCGAGGTCGCTCCCCTGAAGCCCGCGGCCGACGCGGAGGTGGTGGACTCGTCCGGGCTCACCCTCGCCGAGGTGGTGGAGCGGCTGGCGGCCGCCGTCCTCGCCCGGGTGGGCCGCGCCGGCGGGGGGTAGGGGCCGGGTTGGCCCCGCGGCCCCCGCCCGTTATAAGACGGCCATCGGAGGTCCGGGCATGGAGGTCAAGATCGCGAGGACGGCGGGCTTCTGCTGGGGCGTGCGGCGGACCGTCGACCAGCTCATGGACGTCGCGGAGGCGGGGCACGGGCCGGTCGTGACCCTCGGCCCGATCATCCACAACCCGCAGTTCGTGGCGCGTACCCGCGAGATGGGGGTCGGCACGGCGGAGCGCGTGGCCGACGTGGCCGACGGAACGACCGTCGTCGTCCGCACCCACGGTGCGGTGAAGCCCGAGCTCGACGCCGCGCGGGCGCGCGGGCTCGAGGTCGTGGACGGGACCTGCCCCTACGTGAAGTACCCGCAGGCCATGGCCCAGCGGCTCTCCCGCCAGGGCTACCACCTCGTCATCGTCGGCGACCCGGGCCACGCGGAGGTGAAGGGCGTCGTGAGCTACGCCGAGGGGCACTGCACGGTGGTGCGGCCCGGCTCCGACATCCCCGCGATCGACGCGAAGAAGGTCGCGGTCATCGCGCAGACCACCTGCATCGGCGCGGACTTCGAGCGGGTGGTCGGCGCGCTCGCGCTCCGCCACAAGGAGGTCCGGGCGGTGAACACCATCTGCGCCGACACCGACGAGCGCCAGGCGGACGCGCGGCAGCTCGCCGCCGAGGTCGACGCGGTGGTGGTCGTCGGCGGGCGCAACAGCGCGAACACGAGGCACCTCGCCGAGATCTGCCGGGAGATCCAGCCCCGGACCTGGCACGTCGAGACCGAGGAGGAGCTGCGGCCGGAGTGGTTCGCGGGATGCCGCCGGGTGGGGGTGAGCGCCGGCGCTTCCACGCCCGACTGGGTCATCGAGGGAGTGGCCGCCCGCCTCGGCTCGTTCGGAGCGCCTCCGCGGCTTGACGCAGTGATCCCGGCCGTGTAGGGTCGCGCCTTCTTCGCCGCCGGGGTGGTCCCGGCAGCCCGCCCGAGCCCTCGATCCCCGGGGCGCGGGAGCGTTCGAGACAGAAGGGGGCAGCGCAGCTTCCGCCGGCGACAACGAGGGCTCCCACGGACGCCCCGGCCGGCGCCAGCCGACAGGAACCGGGTTTCAATCGAATGGAGAATCAGACTATCCGTCCGCCCGACCAGGAGACCGAGGATTTCGCGAAGCTCTTCGCCGAGAGCGAGGCGCGAAGCGGGCAAGTAGAGGAAGGCCGCGTCGTCGGCGGCACCGTCATCCAGATCGCCAAGGACTACGTGGTCGTCGACATCGGCTACAAGTCCGAGGGCCAGGTCCCCCTGAACGAGTTCGTGCCGGCCCCCGGCGGCGAGCCGCTCGTCAAGGTGGGAGACCACGTGGAGGTGCTCGTCGAGTCCCGCGAGAACGACACCGGCATGGTCGTCCTCTCGAAGGAGAAGGCCGACAAGATGCGCATCTGGGACGAGATCTCGGCCGCCTGCGAGCGGGACGAGCTCGTCGAGGGTGTGGTGGTGGGCCGCGTGAAGGGCGGCCTCTCGGTGGACATCGGCGTCAAGGCCTTCCTGCCCGGCTCCCAGGTCGACATCCGGCCGGTCCGGAACCTCGACAAGCTGATCGGGGAGAAGTTCAAGTTCAAGGTCATCAAGTTCAACAAGAAGCGGGGCAACATCGTCCTCTCGCGCCGCGTGCTCCTCGAGAAGGAGCGCGAGGAGCTGAAGAAGGAGACGCTCAAGAACCTGAAGGAGGGCGCCGTCCTCAAGGGCGTGGTGAAGAACCTCACCGACTACGGCGCCTTCATCGACCTCGGCGGGATCGACGGCCTCCTCCACGTCACCGACATGAGCTGGGGGCGCATCGGCCACCCGAGCGAGATGTTCGAGGTCGGGCAGGAGGTGCGGGTCGTCGTCCTCAAGTTCGACCCGGCGAGCGAGCGGGTGAGCCTGGGCCTCAAGCAGATCCAGGAGGACCCGTGGCACCGGGCGGACGAGAAGTACCCGGTGGGCACGCGCGTGAAGGGCAAGGTCGTGAGCCTCACCGACTACGGGGCGTTCATCGAGCTCGAGCAGGGCGTCGAGGGCCTCGTCCACGTCTCGGAGATGAGCTGGACGAAGCGCGTGAAGCACCCCTCGAAGGTGCTCAACGCCGGCGACGTCGCCGAGGCGGTGGTGCTCGACATCGACCCCAAGGCCAAGCGCATCAGCCTGGGCATGAAGCAGATCGAGCCCAACCCCTGGACGCTGCTCGAGGACAAGTACCCCATCGGCTCGGTCATCCGCGGCGAGGTCCGCAACGTGACCGACTTCGGCGTCTTCGTGGGCGTCGAGGAGGGCATCGACGGCCTCGTGCACGTCTCCGACATCTCCTGGACCGAGCGCATCAAGCACCCCGGCGAGAAGTTCAAGAAGGGCGACGTCGTCGAGGCGGTGGTGCTGAACATCGACGTCGAGAACGAGCGCTTCAGCCTGGGTATCAAGCAGCTGCACAGCGACCCCTGGACCACGCTCTCCGAGCGCCACCCGGTCGGCTCCCGCGTCAAGGGGCGAGTGACGAAGGTCACGGACTTCGGCGCGTTCGTGGAGATCGAGCCCGGCATCGAGGGGCTCGTCCACGTGTCGGAGATGCGCGACGAGCGGGTGGAGAACCCGCACGACGTGGTGAAGGAGAACGAGGAGGTCGAGGTCAAGGTCATCGACATCGATCCCCACGAGCGCAAGGTGGCCCTGTCCATCAAGGCGCTGTCGCGCGAGGGCGACGACGACTACCGGGAGTACCTGCGCAAGCAGGGGGACGCCCGCGCCCGCCTCGGCGACCTCATGGAGAAGTTCAACCGCCGCAAGGGCTAGCCGAGCTTCCGCCTCCGCATCGCACAGGCGGGGAGCCGGGGTCGCCCGGCTCCCCGCTTCCCTTTTCGGGCAGGCCAAGCGCGGTTGCGGCCCCCCGGCCCGCGTGCTTACTTGTAGGGCCCATGAGCGAAGAGACCCCGAACGAGCCGCTGCCGACGACGCCGGTGCCGCCGCCCGCCCCCCCTCCGGCGTCCGCGCCCTCCGGCGCCGCGCCGCCGACCTGGGGCGCCCCGCCGGCCCCGTCCTGGGGGAGCCTGCCGCCGCCCGCCGGCGCCCCGCTGCCGCCGCAGCCCCCCCCGCGCCGCGACCGGGCCGCGCTCGCCGTCGTCCTCTTCGTCTTCGGCGGGCTCTTCCTCGTGTTCTTCGCGTTCCTTTGGCTCGCCTACAGCGCCGTGAAGGGCGAGGCCCCGCGGCTCGCCTCCGGGCCGCGCATCGGCGTCGTCGACATCAAGGGCGTCATCGGGATGGGCGGCCGGGGGTCGGTCGAGTCGGAGCCGGTGCTCCGGCTCCTCAAGCGGTACGGGGACGACTCCGACATGAAGGCGGTCGTCGTGCGCATCGACTCCCCCGGCGGCGCGGTGGGGACGAGCCAGGAGATCCTGGACGGGATCCAGAGGCTGGCCGAGGACAAGGTGGTCGTGTGCGCCATGGGCAACGTGGCCGCGTCGGGCGGCCTCCTCGTCGCCATGGGGTGTGACCGGATCCTCGCGGAGCCCGGCACCCTCACCGGATCGGTCGGCGTCATCATGGCCTTCCCGAACGTGAAGGGGCTCCTCGACCGCTGGAACGTGCGCATGAACACGGTGACCGCGGGCAAGCTGAAGGACGCCGGCAGCCCGTTCAAGGAGTTCACCCCCGAGGACCGCGCCTACTACCAGGACCTCGTCGACCACACCCACCGCCAGTTCGTGCGCGCGGTCGCCGAGGGGCGGAACCTCCCGGTGGAGGACGTGGAGAAGTTCGCCGACGGGCGCGTGTTCACCGGGGAGCAGGCCAAGGAGCTCGGGCTCGTCGACGAGCTCGGGGGGTTCCAGGACGCCGTAGACCTCGCGAAGGAGCTCGCGGAGCTGAAGGGCGAGCCCCGGCTCGTCTATCCTCCCGACGAGCGGGCCCGGTTCCTCGAGGAGCTCTTCGGCGGCATGGCGCAGAAGGTCGCGGAGTCGGTGGGGGACGCCGTCCGGGCGGAGATCCGGCGCGAGTCGGCGGAAGCCCAGGCGCCGGGCGTCTACTACCTGGCGCGCTAGCCGTCGCTCGCCGGGCGCGGGAGGAGGACCATGGAAAGGCCGCTCTGGGCGCCCTGGCGCATGGAGTTCATCGAGGCCCCGCGCAGGGCGAGCTGCATCTTCTGCGAGTTCCCGGCCGAGGAGGGGGAGGAGCGCGAACGGGCGAACCTCCTCGCGCACCGGTCGGCCCGCTCCTTCACGCTCCTCAACCGCTTCCCCTACAACAACGGCCACGTCATGGTCATCCCGCGCGCCCACGTGGCCGCCCTCGAGGACCTCTCCGCCGGGGACTTCGCCGACCTCAACGACGAGCTCCGGCGGGCGGTGGCGGTCGTCCGGCAGGTGTACCGGCCGGACGGCCTGAACCTCGGGATGAACCTCGGCAAGGTGGCGGGGGCGGGCATCGCCGACCACCTGCACTACCACATCGTCCCGCGCTGGGCCGGCGACACGAACTTCATGCCGGTCCTCGCCGACACGAAGGTGATGATCGAGCACCTCGACGAGTCGTGGAGGAGGATCCGCGACGGGTTCGGGCGGTAGCCCGCGTTCCCCGGCCGATGCACTGGCTCCCCATCGCGCTCCTGCTCGCGGTCGTGGCCGCGGTCCTGGCGACGCGCCTCAGGCGCAGGCGCGAGGAGGCCCAGGCGTACCTCAAGGGCGTGCGATCCATGATCTCCAACGACCCGGACGCCGCCATCGAGGCGCTCTCGGACGCGGCCCGCCTGGGAAGCCCGGAGGCGCTCGAGACCTACCTGGCGCTCGGGGAGCTCTTCCGGCGGACCGGCGACCTGCCGCGCGCGATCCGGCTTCACCGGAACATGCTCCACCGCCCCGGGCTCGACCCGTCGAGGCGCTCCGTCGTCGAGCGGGAGCTCGCCGACGACTTCCGGCGCGCCGGGATGCTCGCCGAGGCGGCCGACACCTACCGGAGGCTCGCGGGGGCGGATCCGGCCGCAGCGCAGGGCCTCCGCGACGTGCTCGTCGCGCAGGGGCGGATCGAGGAAGCCATCGAGGTCCAGGGGCGCGACTGCCCGCCGGACCGGCGGGTCCTCGCCCACCTCCTCGCCGCCACGGCGCGGGCGGCCTCGGGGGAGGAGGCGCTCCGGGCGGCGACGCGGGCGGCCGAGGCGGACCCGACCTGCGCCGACGCGCTTCTGGTGCGCGCGGAGGCGGAGGCGGCACTTCGCGCCAAAGACGCCGCGGCCACGGTCGCGCTCGCGCTCGAGGCCGAGCCCGCGGCGGCGCTGCTCGCCTGGCCGGCCCTGGCGGCGCTTCCACCGGGGCCGGCGCTCGGCGCCGTGGAGGGGGCGCTCGCGGCGCGCCCCGGCGACGCGCGCCTCCTGCTCTTGCGCGGGCGGCTCCTGTACCGCGCGGGGCAGCCGGAGGAGGCGCTCGCCGAGGTCCGGCGCGCCCTGGAGCGGGACGAGGACGGGGAGGCGACGCTGGCGCTCCGGGAGATGCTGCGCGCCGCGGAGGCTCCGCCCCCGGCCGAGCTCGCCGCGCGGCACGACCTCGTGGTCGCGGCCCTCGTGCGCCAGGCGCGCCTGCTGCGCTGCAGGACCTGCGGAGGCGCCGCGCCGGTCCGGGCCTGGCGCTGCCCGCGTTGCGGGGCCT
>Ga0335071_10003512_pt1 | contig 16483 bp, 16 predicted proteins | sample Lox_Sample_15_FD_206724 | JGI IMG/M metagenome (GOLD analysis project Ga0335071, IMG submission 206724) | Soil microbial communities from Loxahatchee National Wildlife Refuge, Florida, United States - Lox_Sample_1.5 | ecosystem: Environmental > Terrestrial > Soil > Wetlands | place: USA... | reverse complement strand
CAGTGCGGCCTCATCGGCGGTGGGGTCGAGGATGGCGAACCCCTGGTCGGCGTCGAGGGCGATGACGGAGACGGAGGAGAGAGTCGCCGGATTGAAGGGGACGCCCACCAATGCCGGGATCCCGAGGGATCGGGCGATGATCGAGACGTGAGAGGTGGGTCCGCCCTCGGCGGTCACGATCCCGAGGAGGTTCTCGCGAGGGAGCCGGGCGAGGTCCCAGGGCCCGAGGTTGGGCGCGACCACGATCGAGGGGATCTTGAGCCGGCTCGGGTCCATGCGCGGGTGCCCGCAGAGGATGCCGATGAGCCGGCGGGCCACGGCCCGGACGTCCTCCGCCCGCGCCCGCAAGGTGGGATCCTCGAGTTGCGCGAGGTCGGTCGCCACCGCCTCCCCCGCCAGGTGCACGGCGGCGATGGGGTGGTGCCCCGCCCGGACGCGGTCGAACATCCCCTTCTGCAGCTCCGGGTCGCAAGCGACCTCGAGCAGCGCCCGGACGATGGCCCCCGCCTCGTTGGCCGCGGAGATCTCCTTGAGCTCCTCGGTGAGGGTGCTCAGGGCTCGGCTCAGCTCGGCGCTTGCGCCCTCGGCTGCCCCGGAGTCGAGGGTCTCGGTGGGGATGCGGACCGGGGGATCGAAGAACAGAAAGACGGGTCCCAGGGCCGCCCCCCCCGCCCCGCAGATCCCGGCGAGGCGCCGCTCGCTGGCGGCCGGGCGCTCCTCCTCGAGCGCCCGGACGGGCTTTGGTTCGGGGACCGGCGCGGCCGGGGCCGAAACGGCGGGTACGGGCAACGGCTCGTCGGTCGAGCTCGTGATGAAGGTGACGAGGTCCTTGACCGCCGAGTCGGCGTCCTCTCCCTCGGCCCGGACGGTCACGGTCTCGCCCGGCTTCACCCCGAGGAGTAAGAGCTTCACCGAGCTGCGCGCCCCCGCCACCTTCGCGCCCTTCACCAGCTCGATCTTGGCGGTGTAGCGCTTCGCGATCTTCACGATCTCCGCCGCGGGGCGGGCGTGAAGACCCTCGCTGCCGAAGGTCGCGGTCTCCTCCAGGCAGGGCTGGGGACCCATTCCCGCTACGCCTTGAGCGCCTGCTCGATCTTGTCGAGGATCTCCGCCTTCCCCTGGCCGGTGAGGAAGGCCAGGGTCACGATGACCGGCTTCGTGACGCTCTTCGGCACCGGGGTCGTGGAGACGATGAGATCGGCGGAGGCGGCCAGCCCCGGGATCTCGCTCGCCTTGCACTGTCGGCAGTTCACCTTGATGCCGCGCTTGTTCATCTCCTCGGTGATGCTGTGGGCGACAACCGTCGAGGTGGCTACCGCGGTGCCACAGGCGACGAGGACCGTCTTCGGCTTTGGCATGTGTGAGACCTCTTGGTTTCTTCCGAGTGCGCTGCTTGGGGTCTTCCCCAGTGGGATTCTATTCTAGGTCGTGCCGGCCGTCGCCCCGTCCGTAGTCGCGGCCTGCTTGAGCGCGGCGAGCACCTCTTCCGGCGAACGGGCGGCGACGACCGCGTCCAGGACCTCACGCCGCTGGATCACCTCGACGATCGACTGGAGCATGTCGATCTGGGCCTCCCGCTCGGCCAGGGCCATGACGAAGACCACGCGCACGGGCAGAGGCTGGGTGGGGTCGTCCATGCTCGCGAACTCGACCGGGCGATCGAGGATTCCCAAGGCGAGACCGGGCTTGAGCACGTGCTCCGGGTCGGTGTGGGGCACGGCCACGTTGATGTCGTCGGAGATGGGCAAGCCCGTGGGCAGCTCGCGCTCGCGGGCGATGGCGGCCTCGGCGAAGGACCCCTTCACGATCCCCCCTTCCTCGAGGCGCTTGCCGAGGAGCCGGATCGCCTCCTCTCGGTCGGTCACCTGCAGGTGAAGGCAGATGGTCCGGGGATCGAGGTAGCTGGTGAGATCGTAAGTCACGGAAGAAGACCTCCGGCGCGGTAGGGGGGAAAGAAGGGGAAACGGGGCGAGGGGGGAGAGGACCTAACCGCCCCGGGAAGCGATGGACGATGGACGGGCGGAGGGAGAAGTCCGCCCGGGGTCCCCGGGAAGGGGCCCAAGCGCGCGATCGCTGACCCTTGAGCCTTGCGGGAGGTGCTGGCCAAGTCTTAGCTCCGCGGACGAGGCTCGAGTGAGAATACTTGCAGATTCGGTAATATATTTCCGGCCCTGGAAACCTACACTCCTCCGAAGAAGGTTGTCAAGGCGCGCCCCAGCTCCTCGGCGGGCCTTGACAACCCACCCTGACCGAGTATGATGGAAACCCGCAATTTATTTCATATATTGAAAATTCATTCCATGGCCCCCAACGCGACCGCGCCCCAGAACAGCTCCCCCGTGAGGAACTCTTCGCCGGCCGAGGCCCTCTGCGGACTCCCAAGCGAGCAGCTCGGGAGGATGTACCTTCAGATGCTCCTCACCCGCGCCTTCGAGGAGAAGGTGGCTTTCTTCTTCTCCCGGGCGATGATCCACGGGACGACCCACCTCTACATCGGCGAGGAGGCGACCGCCATCGGAGCGGTTTCGGCTCTCGGGCCGGATGACCTCATCACGAGCACGCACCGCGGCCACGGCCACACCATCGCCAAGGGCGTCGAGCTGAAGCCCATGATGGCGGAACTCTTCGGGCGCCGGACCGGTTCCTGCAAGGGGAAGGGCGGCTCGATGCACATCGCCGACCTCACCAAGGGCCACCTGGGTGCGAACGGGGTGGTGGGCGGGGGGATCCCCATCGCCGGCGGTGCTGCCCTCGCCCTCCGAATCCTGAAGGAGAACCGGGTGGTGGCCTGCTTCTTCGGCGACGGGGCCATCAACGAGGGCACCTTCCACGAGACCGTGAACCTCGCCTCCGTCTGGAAGCTCCCGGTGGTGTTCGTCTGCGAGAACAACCAGTACGGCATGTCCATGAGCGTGAAGCGGGCCACCAACGTCGAGAACCTGGCCGACCGGGCCAAGGCCTACGGCATCCCCGGGAAGCGGGTCGACGGCAACGACGTCTTGGCGGTCTACGGCGAGGTCAAGGAAGCGAGGGCTCACGCTCTGAGCGAGGGGCCGGTGCTCGTCGTGGCGGAGACCTACCGGTACCAAGGCCACTCGAAGAGCGACGCCAACAAGTACCGCACCAAGGAGGAGATCGCCGAGTGGCGGAAGAAGGACCCCCTCCCCCGGTTCCGGGCCCGGCTTCTCGAGGGAAGGGCGCTTTCCAAGGAGGAGCTCGACCGGCTGGAGGCAAGGGCCCGGGAGGAGATCGAGGACGCGGTCGAGTTCGCGACCAAAAGCCCGGAGCCCGAGCTCGAGGATCTCTTCACCGACGTCTACGCCGACGAGGCGGTGCGATGACCATCTCCGTGGTGCAGGAGGCGGGCGCGAAGGAGGCCGGGGCGGTCCGGGAGATCACCTACGCGGCCGCCATCCGCGAGGCGATGAGCGAGGAGATGCGGCGAGATCCCCGCATCTTCCTCTTCGGCGAGGACGTGGGGGTGTACGGCGGCGCCTTCGGGGTCACGGTGGGGATGATCGAGGAGTTCGGCCCGGAGCGGGTCCGCGACACCCCCATCTCCGAGGCGGCCATCATCGGGGTGGCCGCCGGAGCCGCCTTGACCGGTTGCCGGCCCATCGCCGAGATCCAGTTCAGCGACTTCCTCGTCCTGGGGCTCGACCAGCTGGGAAATCAGGCCGCCAAGATGAGGTACATGTTCGGGGGGAAGGCCCGTGTCCCCATGGTGGTGCGGGCCCCCGAGGGCTCCGGGACCGGTGCCGCCGCCCAACACTGCCAGAGCCAGGAAGCGATCTACTGTCACTTCCCGGGCCTCAAGGTGGTGGTCCCCTCCACCCCTTACGACGCGAAGGGCCTTCTCAAGGCCTCCATCCGCGACGACAACCCGGTGGTCTTCCTCGAGCAGAAGCTCCTCTATCGCAAGGTGGGCCCGGTCCCGCAGGACGACTACCTGGTGCCGCTCGGTCGCGCCGACGTGAAGAGGGCGGGCCAGGACCTCACCATCGTCACCTGGGGCCGGATGGTTCCCATGTGCCTGGAGGTGTCCGCCACCCTCGAGAAGGACGGGATCGACGTCGAGGTGGTGGATCCCAGGACGCTGGTCCCACTCGACAAGGAGACCATCATTCGGAGCGTCAAGAAGACAGGCCGGCTCGTCATCGTCCACGAGGCGGTCCAGACCGCCGGCTACGGGGGCGAGATCGCCGCGGTGGTGGCCGACAGCGAGGCGTTCTTCCACCTCGACGCGCCCATCCGCCGGGTAGCCGGATATGACGTCCCCATCCCGTACAACCCCAAGCTCGAGAAGAACGCGGTGCCGACGCCGGAGCGCATCGAGCGTGCCGTGCGCGACCTCCTCTCGTGAAAGGCGGACGCCGGATGGCGGCGAGGGTCTGATGTCCTAGGCCGTCGTGTCGGTGTAGATGGGGACCGTCGTCCGCTGGTTTTGAAGAGGGCGACCCTGTCCGTGCCCGGCGAGCCGCTTGTCGCGATCGCGACCGACCCTCCCTGGGTGGAGGGCGAAACACCGAGGCGGAGCGTTTCCCGCGAGTCTCTTAGAAGGCGCTCGCCGCCCCGATGACCACCGTGATGGGACCTTCACCTTAAGAATTCGGGTCTTGGTCGGGATCGGGGAGTTCACGGCCGGCGAAGACCGGGCCATCCTGGCAGTCGGCCAATCCGCAAAGGAGTGGGTGGTCGATCCGTCCGGGAACGCGGTGGCCCGGGCACCGGGGCTCGCCCCTGCCTTCCCCCGGTGATCGACGAGGCCGCAGGGGCGAGGCTTCGGGGCGGCCTGTGCGACCTCCTGGAGGCGCCGTCCCCACCATTCATTCGATCTCGGGATGCCAAGTGCCTTGGGGGATCGGGCCTTGCGGCCCGGCAAGGAGCGCAGTTTCATCCCGGCGATGTGGGCGATGACGAAGCCGGCCTTGCAGGGCGGCGGCCCGCCGGAGATCTTCCGCGAATTCCCGTTGGCGCGAACGGCCGAGCTCCTCCCCGACGCATCCGGCACGAAATATGCCCGCGAGACGTTGTCCGAGGCGGTCTGGAAAGCGCGCGCCCAGAAGACGCGGGTCGTCCCCGCCCGACGGCGGGGGCCGGTAGACGGTCCTAGGGCCCCGCGAGAAGGAGCGATCCGGACTCGCGTCGGCAGTTTGCCGGGTCGCGTCATCTGACGCGACCCGGTTTCGGCTCGCAGCGGTCGAGCAGCGGTATTCTTTGGTCGGTCGCCGTCGTTTGTCGCGACGCGGTTGTGGCGGGGAGCGGTCGGTTCGGCTTGACTGGGACCTGGGAAAGCGCGTATTGTCGCACAATTCGCAATTCATTTCGGGAGCTGCAAATTTTCTCCAATGCCCCGGTAGCTGGGCAGCCTCGGGGCCTTCCGCGGGCGGTTCGCGGGGCTCGCGAACGGCGCAGTGCGCGGTCGTCGCTACGACCGCTTTGATGATAGGGAAGTGGTGCAGCGTCCGGGCCCATGGGCTTCTCGGCCCGGCGCCCTCTAGAAGCAGAGGGGTTCATCCGACGAGAGGTACACCGGCAGAGGAGGAGTCATGGAGTTCCTGAATTCGGTAGACAGCGCAGTCCATTGGATCCTGAACCTGGGTCCATCGGTGATGCTGCCCATCATCCTCACGATCTTCGGGGTGATCCTGGGGCAGAAGTTCGCGAAGTCCTTCCGAGCCGGCCTCACCATCGGTGTTGGCTTCGTCGGGATCAACCTCCTCATCGGCCTCTTCTTCGGATCCCTGGGGCCGGCCGCCCAGGCCATGGCCCAGGCCACGGGTGCCCATCTCGAGATCGTGGACGTGGGCTGGCCCATCGGGGCGGCCATCGCCTTCGGGACACCGCTCGCTCCGGTGATGATCCCCATCATCCTCGTCTTCAACTTCATCCTCATCGTCATCGGCCTGACGAAGACGATGGACGTCGATATCTGGAACTACTGGCACCTCATCTTCGCGGCCTCCATCGCCTACTACGCGTTCAACAGCGTGACCATCGCCATCATCGTGGGCCTCGTCCACGCGTTCATCGTCTTCAAGCTCGCCGACTGGACTGCCCCCACGCTCGAGCACCACTTCGGGCTGAAGGGCATCAGCCTGCCCCACGCCGAGACGGTCAACTTCGCGCCGGTCATGTACTTCCTGGACAAGATCTGGTCGAAGATCCCGGGCCTGTCGAAGGTGAATGCTGACGCGGAGGCGATCCAGAAGCGGTTCGGCCTGCTCGGCGAGCCGCTCGTGATGGGCCTCGTCCTCGGCATCGTCATCGGCGCGCTGGGCGGTCAGGGTGTCGCCAAGACCATCACCCTCGGCGTGCAGATGGCGGCGGTGCTCGTCCTCCTCCCCCGGATGGTCTCGATCCTGATGGAGGGGCTCATCCCCTTGTCCGAGGGCGCCCGTGAGTTCCTGGCCAAGCGGTTCCCCGGCAAGGATCTCTTCATCGGCCTCGACGCCGCCATCGTCATCGGCCACCCCTCGGGCATGGCCGTGGCCCTCGTCATGGTCCCGATCACCCTGATCCTCGCCATCATCCTGCCCTACAACCGGATGATGCCCTTCGCCGACTTCGCGGTCTTGCCCTTCACGATGGTGTGGGCGGTCGCGGCCTCGAGGGGCAACATCGTCCGCGGCATCATCAACGGCGTCTTCACCATGCTCATCGTCTTCTTCATCGCCACCGAGCTCGCCCCGCTCATGACCACGATGGGCAAGGCGGTGGGCTTCAACTTCCCCGCCGGGGCGACCGAGATCTCGGGCATCGACGTCGGCTCGCACCTCTTGCTCTGGATGATCATCAAGATCATCGACTTCAAGAACAACGCGGGCTGGGCCGTCGTCGGCCTGGTCGTGGCGGTGCTGTACGGCCTCATCTGGTACTGGGTCCGCAACGACATCCGCACCCAGTACAAGGAGCAGATCGCGGAGGCCGAGGCCGAGGCGGCCGCCGCTGCCCAGGCTCAGGCCCAAGCGGCCAACCAATGAGGTAAGGGATTAGGGGCCGCTCGCCGCCCCGGCGGCGAGCGGCCCCCGACGCAGAGCGGGTTGGTGGAGGTGCAGGGTGGAACGGAAGCCGCTCGTCCCCCAAGAAGGCGGGGAGCGGGTCTACGTGCAGCAGAGGTACTGGATCGGGACCCTCGGGCCCCTCCTCGTCCTCGTGGCGCTCCTCGCGGTGAGCGTCATCCGGCTCGCGACCGGCTCCTCCATCCGGCTCGACAACTATGTGGTGGTGGTGATCCCGGTGGTCCTGCTCGTGAACGTCATCGGGATGCGGCAGCCGCGGCGGATCGTGGACACCCAGGCCGCGCTCGTTCTCGAGGGGATGAGGCAGCGCCAGGTGTTCCCCTGGAATGAGATGACCTCTCTCAAGGTTCGGGAGTTCGCCTTCACGGATCGGATGTACCTGCGGATCGAACCGAGCGGCCTGCTGTCCGGAGCCTGCTGGATCGACCAGGGGAAGTACCCCCGCTTCGCGGAGCTCAGGGAGAAGCTTCTCGCCAAGGAGCGAGAGCTCCACCCGGAACGTGCCAAGTTTCAGAAGACGGCGAAGCGGGCTCCCCGGAAGAGGACGAGATGAAGGCTGCGGTCTATCGCGATCCAGAGACGCTCACCTACGAGGAGATCCCCAAACCGAGCGCCGGGAGGAACGAGGTGGTGGTGCGCCTCGCCTCGGTGGGGGTGTGTGGAACCGATCTCCACAAGATCGTACACCGGCTCGTGCCGGCCGGGTCGGTCCTCGGGCACGAGGTGGCGGGGACCATCGCCGAGGCGGGGACGGGGGTGACGGGCTTTCGGGTCGGGGACCCGGTCTACTCCGGACACCACGTCCCCTGCTTCACCTGCGAGCACTGCATCCGCGGTCATCACTCCTTGTGCGCACAGTTTCGGGCGACGAACTTCGAGCCCGGGGGGTTCGCCGAGTACTTCCGGCTCTCCGAACTGCACGTGAGGAACAACCTCCGCAGGATTCCCGAGGGGGTGAGCTTCGACGAGGCGGCGATGGTGGAGCCGGTGGCCACCGTGGTGCACGGGATGAAGCGGGTGACGCTCTTGCCCGGCGACACCGCTCTCGTCATGGGGGCGGGGCCCATCGGCGACATCTGGGTCCAGGTGCTTCGCTTCCTCGGGGCGGGAAAGGTGATCGTCTCGGACGTGGCCGAGGCCCGGCTCAGGAAGGCGATGGAGGTGGGAGCCTCGAGCACGGTGAACGTGGCCAGGGAGCCGCTGCGGGAGCGGCTAAAGGATCTCACCCAGGGCCACGGCCCCCACGTGGTGGTGGTGGCGGCGGGGGTCTCGTCCCTCCTCAAGGATGCGGTGGACGTGGTGGCCCCGGGGGGGCAGGTGGTGGCCTTCTCCCCGCTCGGAGAGGCGCAGCCCATCGACGCGAGCCGCTTCTTCACGGCCGAGCTCAACATCGTGGGCGCGTACTCCTCGGTGCCGACCGAGTACGGAGTGGCCATGGCCATGATCGCCCAGGGGATCGTCAAGGTGAAGCCACTCATCTCCCACCACCTGCCGCTCTCGGCGCTCGGCTCGGCCGTCCGGCTGGCGACCGACCCCTCCGCCGAGGTGCTCAAGATCATGCTCCACCCCGCAGGAGAGTGAATGATCTCCCTCTCGGGAAGGAACGTGGTGGTGACGGGCGCCGCCCAGGGAGTGGGGCGGGGCATCGCCGCGCTCCTTTCGGCGAGCGGAGCCCAGGTGGCCCTCCTGGACGTGAGTTCGGACGGACTCGCCTTGGCGGTGGAGGAGCTTCGTCCCACCGGTCGGGTGTTCGGGGTGAAGGCCGACGTCTCCGACCCGGGCGATCTGGAGCGCGCCCGGGAGGAGGTGAACCGCCTCTTGGGCGGCCCGGTCGACACCCTGGTGCTGAACGCCGGCGTCTCTGAGCGCTGCCCGGTGAGCGAGATCACGGTGGAGGGTTGGCGGCGGGTCCTGAGCGTGAATCTGGACGGGTGCTTCTACACCTTCAAGGCTTTCCACCCGGACCTGCGGGCCTCGCCCTCCCCCCGCAAGAGCATCGTGCTCATCAGCTCGGGGAGCGCCTTCACGGGGACGGGCGGCGGAGCGCACTACGCCACCTCCAAGGCCGGCCAGCTCGGGCTCATGCGCGCCCTGGCCCAGGAGCTCGGGCCCCTGGGGATCACCGTGAACGCGGTCGCCCCGCGGACCATCAACGTCGGAATCCTGAACAGCCTCTACCCCACTGCGGAAGCCCAGGATCGGCTGATCGAGAAGATCCCGGTGCGACGTCTCGGGACCGAGGCGGACGTGGCCGAGGCCGTGCGGTTCCTCATCTCCGACGGGGCAGGCTACATCCACGGCACGACCCTCCTCGTGGACGGTGGCCGCGGACTCGGGTAGGAAGTGGGGGAGGGCTTTCTTGGACGCCTGAGGGAAAGCTAGGTGTCCTGGGGGACGGTGATGAGCAAGACCATCCTGATCGCAACGGGCACCTCGATGAACAAGCGGAACCGGGCGGTGAACACGGTCGTCGAGTTCCTGAAGAAGAAGGGGATCGGCGACGTCAACGTGGTGGCCGACAACGCCTACACTATGAATCTCGCGGCCATCAAGCCCGACGTCATCGTGCTCATCGGGCCAAAGACGTTCACCACCACCGCACCCATCCTCGACGGAACCGCCTTCGTGACGCAGATCGCCTCTCAGGTGACGGAGACCTGCGAGAAGATCGCGGCGCTCGTGGCGCCGAAGTGAAGCCAAAGGCTTTGGCCCTCGGGTGAGCAGAGCGAAGGGGCCCGGTGGCCGGGGTGCACACGGGCGGGTGTGCCAGAGGGTGGTGAACGCGCTGGCGACCCTCTCGGCGCGGAGCGACGGGGAGGGCGTGCCCAAAGAGATCGGTTCGGGCGGAGGCCTTCGACACCTCTCCGAGTCGGTCGCGACCACAGTAGGCGGTCGATAGCTGTTCCCCCTTCGGGCCGGCGCGGGTTCGGGAAAAACAGGGCCGGCGACCCGAGCGGCAACGCGATAGGCTCCCTCCTTGACTCGCGCCCCAGGGAAGGGGGGGAGGCCGAAACCATGTCCCTCTACCAGTATCTCAGGCCGAACGGGCCCTCCGGCTTCGGCTACGGCTCGACCGCCGCGGAGGTGTCCGAGGGGCTCTCCCTCGCCGGGAAGACGATCCTCCTCACCGGGTGCAATTCCGGGCTGGGACAAGAGACGCTGCGAGTGCTCGGCCAGCGCGGCGCTCGGGTGGTGGCCACCGCCCGGACCCTCGAGAAGGCGAGGGCCGCCTGTGCCCTGCACCCGGGCTCCACCGTACCCCTTGCCTGCGAGCTGTCCGATCCGGCCAGCGTTCGCTCCTGCGCCGCCGAGGTGAAGCGGTCCTCCCTCCGCCTCGACGCGGTCATCTGCAACGCAGGGATCATGGCCCTGCCCACCCTGGAGCGCGCCCAGGGGATCGAGCTACAGCTCTTCACGAACCACGTGGGTCACTTCCTGCTCGTGACCGAGCTCCTCGATCAAATCACAAGCGACGGTCGCGTGGTGGTGTTGAGCAGCGAGGCGCACCAGCGGGCGCCGGAGGGGGGAATTGAGTTCGACAACCTCTCCGGCGAGAGGGGTTACCAGGCCTGGACTGCCTACGGGCAGTCCAAGTTCGCCAACCTGCTCTTCGCGAAGGAACTGGCGCGACGCTTCGCCGGAACCCGGCGGACCGCGAACGCGGTCCACCCGGGCGTCATCCGGACCAACCTCGGGCGCCACATGAGCCCGGTCGCCCGGTTCGTTTTCGGACTGGCCGGGCCCATCGTGCTGAAGAGCGTCCCCCAGGGTGCTGCCACGCAGGTCTACGCTGCCGTCCACCCGGCGGTGGCGGGCATCTCTGGGGCGTACCTCGCCGATTGCAACATCGCGAAGTGCCGGCCGGACGCCGAGGATCCGGCGCTCGGGGCAAGGCTCTGGCAGGTCACCGAGGAGATCGTGGCCCGCCTTCCCGCCGGGTAACCCCGGGCCCTCCCCTTGGGAGGGGTGGCCCGCGAGCCGGGATCGTCCGGCGGCGGCCGGAGGCGCCAGGCGATCCCGGGCGCCTCGCTATTCGCGGAGGGCTCCGGGGAAGAGGACGTTGTTCTCGAGGTGGATGTGCTCCATGAGGTCGGTCTCGAGACGTGCGAGCCCCTGGTAGAGCGCGCGCCAGCTGCCGCAGGCCTCGGGGGGAGCGACGAGATCATTCGTGAGCTCGCGAGTCCGAGACAGGCTCGCCCCGTGGTCCTCGTGCTCCCTCATCATGACCGAGATGGGCGTTCGGGCGTCGGCACCGCCTCCGGCGCGGATCAAGGGGAAGAGGATCTGTTCCTCCTTGTCGAGGTGGCTCTCGAGCGCCGAGAGCACCTGGCCGAGGTGGGCGGCGAGCCCCCGGGGACAGGCGGGCTTCTCCGCGTGGACCCGTTCCACCTTCTCCGCCAGCGCGAGGAGCCCGGCCACTTCGTCGCGGAGCCCGGCGTGATAGCGCTGCAGGATGAAGTCGATGAGCTCGCTTGAGGGCCGGCCGGCCCAGCTCGGTAGGGAGCTTTGCGAGGAGGCGCGTTCGATCTCCTCGGCCAGGGCCCCGGGGTCGATGCCCTTCTCCACGCATGCCTCGGCGAGCGATCGCTGGCCATGGCAGCAGAAGTCGAGCCGGTGGCGGGCGAACACCCGAGCGGCGGCGGGGAGGTCGGTGGCGATCTTCTTCAGGGTCGAGGCGGACTCGATCACTTGACGCCTCCCGCTCGCCGCCTTCGGCCGGGAGGGCGAGTTCCCCCCCTGGTCTTTCGGCCGGGCCTGGGCCTTCCTATCCGGGGATGCTCCGCGGCCTCGCGGATATCCGAAAGCGTGGTCTTTTCCAGAAAACGCAGGTACGCGGCCTTGGCGGTGGCCCAGGCGGAGTGGGCCGAGCAGGCGCCGTCCTCGCGGCAGGGCTGTTCCGGTCGGAGCAGGCACCCCGGCCGGACGCGCTTGCCCTCGATGGGCTCCACGATCTCGATGAGCGCGATCTTTGCCGGGGGCCGCGCCAGCCGGTACCCGCCGCGGGCGCCGCGGCTCGCGCTCAAGACGCCGGCGCGCGCCAAGGTGGCGAGGACCTTGGCGAGGTAGGGAGCCGGGACCCCGACCTCGGCGGCGAGCTCACGGCCGAGGGTGGCCTCTTCCTCTTCGCGCGCCGCCAGATGGGCGAGGGCCCGGATCGCGTGGGTGGAGGTGGCGGTGAAGACCATCCGGAGCCTTCTAGTAATTATGGATAGACATATCTATAACTCGCTGCGAGAATAGTGGCCGCTCGCGTACCTGTCAAGCGGGAGGTCTCATGACGGAGCGGATCGCCAAAACCATCTTCTGGGTGGGCACGCTGGTGTCGCTGACGGTGTTCTTGGTCATGACCGTGCACACCCACCGCAGCTTCGACGCCCTCACCCACGCCGACGCCCTCGACGAGAAAGTGGTCTCCGGCAAGCACGCCTTCGAGCGCCACAACTGCAACGACTGCCACACCATCCTCGGCTTCGGGGCCTACTACGCCCCGGACCTCACCCGCGCCTACGCCCGGCTGGGCGAGGACGGCGTCCGGCGGCGGCTGGAGAGCCCGGAGGTGGTCTTCGCCGACTCCTACCGGAAGATGCCGCAGCAGCACCTCTCCCCGACCGAGGTCGACGACCTCCTGGCCTTCCTGCGCTGGGTCTCCCGGATCGAGAACCACGACTGGCCGCCGCAGGACTCGCCCCACCGCTGGAGCCGGTCGACCGAGCGGATGCTGGCCGGCGCCGCCCTCTCGCCCGCCGCCGCCCTGGTCGAGCAGGAGAACTGCCTCGCCTGCCACTCCCTCGGAGGCCAGGGCGGAGAGAGCGGCCCCCGCCTCGAGTGGATCGGAGGGCGCAGGGACGCGGCCTACATCGCTCGGTACATCGCCGACCCCGAGGCGGTCTCCCACGGTTCGCGCATGCCTCCCTTCCAGGGGCTTTCGGAAGGGCAGCGCCTCATGATCGGGGAGTTCATCGTCAGCCTCGCCGCCCAGCGGAGCGTGCCATGACCTACAAGAGCCAGCGGGTTGCCTACCCCTATTTCGTCTTCGCCCTGCTCCTCTTCGGGCTGCAGGTGGTGGTGGGCCTGTGGGTCGGGCTTCAGTACGTCATCACCGTGCCCCAGGCGGTGGTCGACGTGTTCCCCTTCGCCACGAGCCGCGCCATGCACACGAACCTCCTCGTGCTCTGGATGCTGCTCGGGTTCATGGGGGCGACGTTCTACCTCGTGCCCGAGGAGGCCGAGTGCGAGCTGGCCTGGCCGAAGCTGGCCATCGCCCAGCTCGTGATCCTTCTCCTCACCGGCGTCACCGCCCTGGTCGGCTTCCTCTTCGGGTGGACGCGGGGGCGCCCCCTGCTCGAGATCCCGACCGTCCTCGCATTCGTGGTGGTGGTGGCCGCGCTCATGTTCCTCGCCAACGTGGGGGTCACCCTCTTCCGGGCCCGCCGCTGGAACGCGGTCCAGGGCTCGCTCCTGGGCGGGCTCGTCTTCCTCGCGGCCATGTACCTCTTCGGCATGCCCTTCTACCGGAACCTGTCCATGGACTGGTTCTACTGGTGGTGGGTCATCCACCTCTGGGTCGAGGGGGCCTGGGAGCTCATCGCCGCAGCGATGGCGGCGTTCATGCTGCTGAAGCTCACCGGCGTCGATCGCAAGGTGGTGGAGAAGTGGCTCTACGTGGAGCTCGGGTTGTTCCTCTTCACCGGCATCGCGGGGACGGGTCACCACTACTACTGGCTCGGCGCCCCGAAGGCTTGGCTCTGGATCGGCGGGATCTTCTCGGCGCTCGAGCCCTTCCCCATCCTGCTCATGCTCTGGGACACCTGGCGGAGCGTGAGGGAACGCCACGGGCGGCTCGAGCCGGCTCTCACCTGGCTCTACCTGGGGGGGATGGCGGTCCTGCACTTCATGGGCGCGGGCCTGTTCGGCTTTGCCCACACCCTGCCCCAGATCAACTACTACACCCACGGGAGCCAGGTGACCGTCTCCCACGGCCACCTCGCCTTCTTCGGCGCCTATGCGCTCCTCAACCTGGGCTTCTTCTACCTCGCGGTTCCGCGCCTCAAGGGGTTTCGGGAGGGCCGGTACGACGAGCGCCTGGGCCGTTGGGGCTTCTGGCTCATGACCCTGGGCGTTTTGGGCATGAGCCTCGCCTTCGCGGTCGCGGGGGTCTTGCAGACGTACCTGGAGCGGATTCGCGGCGAGCCGTACATGGTCGCCCAGCAGCCGATGCGCTTCTGGATGCTCGTCGTGGTCCTGCACGGACTCATCGTCGTGGCCGGCGTGGTGGTCACGGTGGTGCACCTCCTCACCTTGCGTCCCGAGCCGGCGGAGACGGAGCGGGCCGAGGCGGGGGAACTCGTCCCGGCGAGAGCGGGCATGGGCTCCTGACCCGTGCGAGGACCTCGAGGCGTCGGCCATCGCGGCAGCATCGGGTCACTTCGATGCGCTGAGGCGGTGGCCGCGCCTCGACACAGACCGGGCCCCGTGATCTCCTCGAATCGTCATGGACTCCGGAATCGCAGGGAGCCCGCGCGATCGTATCGTCCTGATATTGAGCGCCCCCGACGGCTTCGCCCTCGCATCCACCAAGGAAGGAGCGCCCGGGTCAGCATCGAGTGCCCGATCCGGCCCCGAAGCAGGGACGAGATCGGGATACGAGAGCAGGGTCACGGGCTCGCCGTCGCCGCTCTCGGGTCAGCAGCGGCTATCTTGCGGAGGGGTCGGCGAAGAGGACCGAAGCCCGAAGGCTGGAATCCAAGTCGGGCCCTCGACCCCGGGGGGCTGCCTCTTTGGCGAGGGGATCTGAGTGGACCAGCCGTCAGCCGAGGGAAGCCGCGGCCCGGGCAAGGATAGAGTTCGGCTCTTCGGCCACTGTCGAGGCCGCGGGCGTGCCGCGGGCTCGGCCACTAAGGAGGAGGTCGGGAGGTCCTCCGTGCCCATTCCTCTCTCGACCGAGCCGTGGCCCGACTTGCCCCTCTCCTCTTGGCGCAAGACGCGCGACACCCTCCACATGTGGACCCAGATCGTGGGGAAGACCCTGCTCGCGCGTGCGCCCGAGCAGAACCACTGGTGGCACACGGCGCTCCGCGTTTCCTCGCGCGGCCTCTCGGGTCCGCCGGTTCCCTGCGGGACCCAGGCGCTCGACCTCGAGTTCGACTTCGTCCAGCATGTGCTTGCGATCCGGACGAGCGACGGCCACGCGACGGCGATGCCACTCGCCCCGCGGACCGTGCGGTCGTTCTACCAAGAGTACGTCGGGCTCCTCTCGGCCCACGGCGTCGATGTCCGGATCTGGACGACGCCGGTCGAGGTGCCCGATCCCATCCCCTTCGACCGGGACGAAGTCCATCGGGACTACGACGCGGAATGGGCCAACCGCTTCTGGCAGGTCCTCCGTCGCTGCGACGCGGTGCTGAAGGATCTTGCCGGGTCCTTCTGCGGCAAGCAGAGCCCCGTTCACTTCTTCTGGGGCAGCTTCGACCTCGCCGCGACCCGGTTCTCGGGACGCCGTGCACCCCCGCGGCCCGACGCCGATCGAGTGACGCGGGAGGCCTACTCCCACGAGGTCCTCTCGTTCGGCTTCTGGCCGGGTGGGGCCACGGCCAACGGCGTGGCGGTGGACGAACCCGTGATCTACGCCTACGCAGCCCCGGAGCCGAAGGGATTCCGGGAGGCGGCGATCCGCCCGGCGGCGGCCCGCTACGATCCCCGCCTCGGCGAGTTCCTGCTGCCTTACGCAGCGGTCCGGGCGGCCTCCGACCCCGCGAAGGAGGTGCGCGTCTTCTGCGAGAGCGTGTACGAGGCTGGCGCAACCCTCGGGGGCTGGGATCGAGCTGTTCTCGAGCGAAGGTGACGAGGGAACACGCACCCGGCTTGACCCGCCCTCACCGACGAGGCGCACCGAAATGCTTTCAAGGGCTCAAGCCCTGCCTCGAATTGATGACTTTGGCGGAGAGCGCCGTGCGTCCTCGGCTCAGCGAGCCGTCGGGCAGTCGTCCTTGAGGAGGCGGCGGATCTGGCCGGAACTCGGCCGTACGTGTGACGGTGCACGTCGAGGGCGTGCATCGCCTCCACCCGCACGACCTCTCCTGCCACATCGCGCACCTCCTGCGATGCCCGAGGGCGTCCGGGCGAGATTTTCGGCGACCTCCCTCCGGCTTCCGGCAACGGTCCTGTACTCTTCGTGGAACGTGCCCTCGCCTCCTTTTGCGGAGGGTGGAGCGAGAACGTGAGAGTGAGCGTGGGAGCCCTCGTGGAAAGTGATGGCAGCCAGGACGCCCCAATGGTCCCCCGAGCGCTTGGGCCCCGGCGGCGTTCTTGTGGTCTTGCGGCGCTCGGGGCGCGGCTCATGCCCCTAAGCGGGGGCCTTGTCCCCGGCGAAGAGCCGCGCGGGCCCTCTCCCAGAGGGAGAAGCGTCCTTGAAGTCCCGGGAGCTTGTTCCGGAGCCGGAGGGGCGTCTCGCCCGTGGCCCG
>Ga0335071_10003511_pt1 | contig 16485 bp, 14 predicted proteins | sample Lox_Sample_15_FD_206724 | JGI IMG/M metagenome (GOLD analysis project Ga0335071, IMG submission 206724) | Soil microbial communities from Loxahatchee National Wildlife Refuge, Florida, United States - Lox_Sample_1.5 | ecosystem: Environmental > Terrestrial > Soil > Wetlands | place: USA... | reverse complement strand
CTTTTTCCCGGGGAAAAAAGATTTTGCGGCTTATGAAAAACAAGGGGGCGTGTATCAAACCTTGTCCTGGGACCCCTCATTATGTTTGCTGCGGGCTGGAGATTCTCCACATAGGTCAGGGGTGTCCTATGGACTGCCGATACTGTGCGCTTCAGGCCTATTTCAACAGACCGGTCCTTGAGGTCTTTGTAAACTTAGCCGATCTGATGGCGGCGCTGAATGACCACCTGAAACAAGATGCCAACAAATTCCATCGCATCTGTACCGGAGAATTCACCGATTCGCTTGCTCTGGAACCTTTAACAGGTCTTTCCCGGCGATTGGTCGATGTTTTTTCTTCGCAAAAAAACGCTTCTCTTGAAATCAAGACTAAGACGGATTTTATAGACCCGCTTCTGGAAGTCGATCCGCGAGGACGGGTCATTTTGAGTTTTTCAGTCAATTCGATGACTGTAGCCCGACAAGAAGAGAGAAGGGCAGCTCCTCTCGAACGAAGACTCAAAGCTGCCGTTTTGGCTCAACGGGCGGGTTACCACATTGGGTTTCATTTCGATCCGATAATCCCTTTGCCGGGATGGGAGGATGACTATTGCCGGACAATAGATCAAATATTTAATTGTCTGGACCCATCTTCAATCGTGTGGATTTCCCTCGGCGTGCTTCGATTTGTTTCGGGACTGAAACAGGTTGCCCGTGAGCGTTTCGGCCCGATCGCGTATTTCCACGATGGATTTCTAAGGGGCTTGGATGGTAAACGCCGCTTGCATGAAGATCGGCGTATTGAAATTTATCAACAACTCTCGGACAGGATCAGGCATTGTGCTCCCGAAGCGGCAATTTACCTATGCATGGAATCGCCGTACGTGTGGCACAAAGCATTGGGCATTAGCATGCAATCCGACGATAATCTGACCGCGTATCTTGATGAAGCGGCCATCAAGCAAAATCGCTCCATTGGTTGAAGCCATGAAGAGCGAAAGGCTTTCCTGGAACACCCATTATTTGCTGACCCGAATAGCTCTCAAGTCTTGCCGGATAACATCTGTGACCGACAAAACAAATGTCATGAAGCTTGATGAATTTATTGCACTGGCACGTGAGGACCTGCCGCAGGTCATCGCCGCGTATTCGGGTTTGCCCAGCGCCCGGAGCGAGGAAGCGGCGCGGAGCAGACCGGACGTGATGGAGATTAATTCCCCCGGTGATCTGATGGCCCAGCTCAGACTAAATCCGAAAACTGTGATCTCATACGTTCGCGCACTCAAACCTGAGGAGGTCTCCAGTCGAGTCGAGCATGACACCTCCAGATCAGGTCCTCCCTCGGCCTCTTACGTGCAGACTGAAAATGAGGAATCCATTGAAATCAGCGAGGTCATGGCAACCTTTTCCGATGAACCGGATTGGGGCATGGACCAGAACTTGTTTCTTGAGAAAAGCTATGCGTACGGCCGCGCGCCCTTTGGTATGCAAACCGGACTGAGTTCGCAGGCCGCATTCCACATGGCTTTTCTCCATGAGAACCCAGTGCTGACCTATATTTTCCCGGACCTACGCATAAGCTTCATGGAACAAAGAGTAAGGCTGTTCTCAGCGCTCGCCCAACTGGCTCAGGCAAAAGGAGCCATTTATTGGGCATGGCGTTTCGCTGCCTGGGCGGCGCATTATCTCCAGGATTTGACTCAACCGTACCATGCCCGAGCCTTGCCCTTTTCTTTTATGACAATAATTCACCGAGTCCTGTTGAATCCGCTTTCCAAGCGCTCCCCGGTTCGCAATAGAAATTATATCGTGAACCGGCACCGTATCTTCGAGAGCACAATTCATTACCTGATCAATGACGCGGTAAAGAGAGGCTCTGTCCATCGCTGGATTTCAGCATTGGAAAACGATGGAGAATGCTCTGAGGGTCCGCTCCAACAAGTGATGAAGACTTCCTCGAAGATAGCGGTTGATCTTGCGCCCGCGGTGAATCAAACGCTGGAGGCGTTGATTAATGATGCTGAAATCGATGATCCGGAATATTTGGTACGCGAAGAGGATGGCTACCCCGTTGAGGAGAAGCTCGCCGAGGCCCGCGCAGCGCGACCTGAGCTTTTTCAGCGCTTGGTGGAGCTCGTCGGTGCCTGCATGGCAGAAACCGGCAGGGTGACCAGATACGTGGCGCGCACTATGGAGAAAGGTTCTCTGGTTTCTCAAGCGCCGACCCGGAAGAACTAGGTGTTGAGTCCCATTGCTCCCGCACATCCCCATTAAACCCGACATACAGTATCTTTTTTCCGCTCGCAGCTTCAATGACCACTCGGGCTGTCTCTCGCTTCTCATAAGGACTTAAGCCGGCGTGCAGGGCATATTCGTTAAGAAAGAGCAATCGCTGAGTGGCTTTGATAGCAACCGGCGTTGATAAGAATATCTGAATCAGGTTTTTGATCCTGCGTCTGCCGGAAACATGTCGGAAGAAGCGTACTTCATCATAATCCAGCAATGAAAAGCGAACAGCTTTTCCAGAGGCCGGCGCTTTGTTATGGTGAACTGCGCTGAAAATTGCGTCTTGTCGGCCCTCTTGAAGATCCCCCTCTCCCATCCCTCTCCCACCTGAGGAGAGGGTTTTCTCATCCCCTCCCTTGACGGGAGGGGTTAGGGGAGGGTGATCTTTGGCGCAATTCTCAATGCCGGAGACTATAGCATCATCTTGACCCATGTCTGACGGATCACTTTCTTGGGGAGGGTCTTCAGAGACCAGTATGTTGCAAGTCTTGAGGTCGGAGTGGAAGACGCCGGCAGCATGCATGGACCCCAGAAACCGGCCGAACAGCCTGATAAGAGCGATCTTTTCTTCGGGCTGCCACCTTTCGGCCTCCCTCTTGAGAACGTAGCGGTCCAGCTCGACCGCACCGGGTATGACTTCCATGACCACCCATTGGCCGCGCACGATCCCCAGTCGCCTGTCTGTGATAAGAGCGAGGGGGGCAGCTACTCCGAACCCGGCCTCGCGCAGTCTCCATCCGTTCCGGAAGCTCCTTTCACCCTGGGTGGGACGCAAGAATCCCTTTAACGCATGGATCCGACCTCGCCACCGGAGTTCCTTCACGCAGACCTTGGGGAAACCTGACAGTTTCACCAGTGTCACAGCGCTCTCCGGGCTGTCCTTCAATACGGATTTGCTGTTGGCCGAGAGAAGTCGAGCGTGGTGTTCGATTACGGAAAGAAGAAAATCCGAAACGGCGCGTGGATCTGAGTTCAGGATCTGTGCTGTCTCAGGGTGAATTTTGATTGCCAAGCTCAATTTCGAGCACCTGTAGCGGTCCGACTGTTTAGGAGTGCTTTGAAGTAGAGTCAGGAGCCCCCGCAGGATGCCGAGTTTGCGGTAAACTCTCACTCCTGATCTCTTCCGGTTGACTCCCGACCGCGGTCGCGTCTTTCTTGCCTAATGCCGACAAGATTCTGTATCTGATGTAATATCGCCAGCTTCTTAATCTGAGTGGGGTCCTTCGCAGAGAGCTTCGGAACCATTTCAGCGCCTCGGAAAGGTTGCCCGCGTGCGCGTACGCTCTGCCAAAGGAAATGTCGTGATCAGACAAAGTCCTGAGAAAGACCTCTCGAGGAACGCGCTCAGGATCGTAATGCCTTAACAAAATATCGTAAGTGTCGGTCCGCACCCCGATGCGGTCATGACTGGTATTGGACTCGTAAAAACGAATAAAAACCAGCGGTCCGTCGAAATAGGCGGTGGGGTGGTCCGCTGTTATCTTCAGCCAGACATCGAATTCGTCAGCAAACCGATATTTGACGGGAAAGCCTTTGATCTCTTCAAAGACGTCGCTGCGTATCATTACCGAAGACGTATGCATAAAACTTTGGGAATACTCTTTTAAAAAGAGGTCGCCTTTGATCCAACGCGGTCGTCGCGGCCGATGATAAGCCTTACCTAATCTGACGTGTCGAGCCGCAACCATAGCGACTTCAGGATTGTTTCGGATGAATTCGGCCTGAATCAGTAGCTTATCGGGGGCCCACAAGTCATCATGATCCGAGAAAGCAAGCCAGACGCCACGGGCGGCAGCCGCACCATTATTTCTTGCCGTTGCTATACCGAGGTTGTTTTGCTCGATCACTCGGATGTCAGTTTGATTGCTGAGCCAGTTGCCGGTCCCGTCGCTCGACCCATCATTTACAACGATGATTTCAAAGTCGCGAAAGATCTGGCTCCTTACGGACTCCAGCGTCTCCTTCAACAAGTTCAGGCGGTTGAACGTCGGGATGATCACGCTAATGAAAGGAGAGCGCTTATTTTCCATGAACATTTCGGCCGTTGCCAAAAGATTAGGGATCAGGAATGGTGATTCCCTGAATCTTGCGGAAAACCGTTCCGGGCTCGACGCTCCGCATACAGGGCTGGCCTGGGACCGGGCAACGGAAGTGGCGACAAGGAGCGCACGGAGCTTCGCCCTGAATCGTGTAGCTATGGGGTCCGTAAGGCGCCGTGGCGCCTGGAGATGTCGGTCCAAATATCGTTAAGACCGGCGCGCAAGCTGCGGCGGCAAGGTGCGCGCTTCCCGTATCATTCGATATTACTGCGGTGGATAACTTCATCACAGCCATCGCGGTTACGACGTCGGCTGTTCCAGCCAGGTTGACGGAACCTCGATTCTGCATGAGCGACCGAATAGTCTCAATTAGTGCATGCTCCTGGGCTGTTCCCAGGAACACCACCTGCCCACCGACATGGGCAATCAGGAGATCGGCCAACTCAGCAAAGTAGTCCACAGGCCACCTCTTTGCGTCGGAATTGACCGAGCCGGGACAAAGACAGAACAGGGGCAGTTCCGGATCGAGACGCCTGGATAACAGCTCATTCTTACCACTGTTAAGGAGTTCCTCTCGGAGAGGGATGGAACAATCGGCCGGCCGGGTTCCCGGCGAAGCTGGGATTTGAAAGACTTTCGCCAAAAAGTCTGTGATCGCCAGATAGTAGAAGACTTGATGTTTCCTGCGGATTTCCTGAGTGAGAGGCACCTTTATGTTAAGCAGCAGACCTCGCATGTCGGTGGGGTAGCCTGCTCGCATCGGTATCCGGGCAAGCCATGCAGTGAAGGCGCTTTCAAAAGCATTCTGAAAGAGGACCACAAGATCGAAATCTTTCGATACAAGCCGTTTGCGCATCCGGTATGGCCTTCGCCAGGGGCCGCCCGAATTATTGTCAAACGAGATGATGTCGTCGGCAATCCCGGTCACTTCCCAGAGCGCGGCCAAACTTGCCGGCGCCCACAGCGTTATATATGCCGATGGAAACAGTCTCCGGATTTCTTTGATGGCCGGCAAGCTCATCACTGTGTCGCCAAGCCAGTTTGTTCCACGAACAAGAATGCGAGAGGGTTTTCCAGGTGGGGCCAGACTGAAACTCATTGTTCCTACGGCTTAATTCGACGGCGCCAATCCATGTTGATCTTGGGTGCTTATCACGTCTCAGGTTCCCGGCACATCCTTATCAAGGGGAATTGCCTCATCTATCAACATGATTGGGATATCGTCCTTGACCTCGTATTTTAGGCGGCAGGCATGGCATATCAAACCGTCGCCCTTCTGAGTGAGTTCAAGATCACCCTTGCACTTGGGGCAGACAAGCAGCTCCAATAATTTTGGGTTCACGGCCATGGCTCACCTTCAGTGTGGGAGTCGGCTCAAGTCTGACCCGGCTTCCTTGCAAATAAGGAATGAACGTCGCAACAGCGGTTGCTAGCCGTCCTTGTCCGTCTCCGGCAACCGACCTGATAACACTGCTTTTCTTATATAACGTCCTGTTATGGATCGCAAGCCGGTTCGTGGGGATCGTTGTGACAGCCTTTTTCCATGTTCGATGCTGAGGCGCATGCTCAACTTGTTTTCTCCCGAGCTAGCCCAGGGGTCTACGGGCTTCGTTTTCTTTACACTGTGCGCGGCTTGGGGTAGGATGCCCGAGACCGAGCCGGTTTTCTCAATGAAATCACGACCTGTGCCGGTCCTCGGGGAGCCCTGGTTGGGCAAGGCGAGCCCTGATTGCCTTCATGAAAGCGTGCGGTTCACCTTGCTTCTCCCGAAGCGTAAGAGACATGTTTCGTGACTGCATTGAGAATCTCCAATGAGGTGGAGAAAGGGAACTGAGAAAAAATGCGGAGTTCCGGGAACAAGGATACGAAAAAGATTCAAGAATCCATATCCAATTCGATTGAGGCTCTGTATCGAGGCTGCCGTGGAGTGTCTGTCGGGCCCGTCCATAGAAAAGAAGCGGCACGAATTAGCCGCCGCGATTTCTTGGTCTGGACCGGCGCCGGGACCGCCCTCCTGCTTGGAGGATTCCCAACGGCCGCCACGGCGGATAAACAGCGCCTTAGGGTGGGGATGATTCTCCCGGAACAAGGTCCGTTTTCGGGCGAAGCCAAATCACTACTCAGCGGATTCGAGTTGTATTTGAAAGAAAAAGGATCGGACGCTGCGAATCTGGAGATCCTGAAAAGAGATCCTGGTCAGGATGACGCCAAAACGGTGGAAGCTGTTGCGGATCTTGTCATGACCAAACAGGTTCATGTCCTGGTAGGCCCGCCCTCCCTCGATGGATCTGAAAAGGTGATCCACGGGATTGCGAATGCAAACATTATCCTGTTCGTAACGAACCCTTCAGTGAGGTTGGTAGCCGGGGAGTTTTGCCTTCCCGGTAGCTTCAGGGTCAGGAACAATTCATATCAGGCAGCTCAGCCGTTAGCCGCTTGGGCGCTGAAAAATGTAGGGAAGAAGGTGTTCCTGACCGGCGACGACGATCCACAGGGCAATGAAGAAGCGGATTCTTTCGCGTATGGGTTCGAGAAGGTGGGAGGCGCGTTTGCAGATAGGATGATGATACCTGCCCGTTCCGGAAAAATTAAGAACCTCCGAGACGCTGTGGCCAAGTCCAAACCTGACTTTGTTTTCGCGTCATTCCGTCATGAACAGGCGGTGTCGTTCCTGAAAGCTTACAGAGGTGCAAATGCTCCTCTCACACAACCAATCATAGGACCTGATTCATTAACAGCGTTTCCTCGGACGCTCACCGATCTTGGAAAAAGCTGCGCTGGGGTAAGAACTCTCACGTTCATGAAAGCCCAGGAGGACTTTGCAGGCAAAATCAAAAAGATTTTGCGCCGTGAAGTTACCGACGTGGTCCGGGCTGCGGAAGGATATGATATTGCGGACATAGTCTGGCGCATGTCCGATCTCCCGCCTGACCGACGTGATCCGTCTCAATTGATAAATTTTGTATCCGAAATCGAAATCGAAGGTCCTCGTGGAAAAATTCGGTTCGATAAGAACCACGAACCTGTGCTGGACGCAATGGTTCAAGAGTGGATGCCTGAAGGTCAAGGCTTCAAACAAAAAATTCTTGAAAATATAGGGCCTTCGTCTTCCATGGATTTCGGATGCGGTCGGGTCGGATTCCCCAAAAGACCCGAAAGTGGTCCTGCTGATGAGATTCCGTTGGACTCCGGAGAGGAGGAACTTTTTGGGCAGTGAAAAAACAATAAGACAAAATGGTTGATATCAGCGGCCCCGTACAGCGTTTCCTTTTAAAGTATTGACACCTATCGCTACTGTTTGGTATTGTCCACCCATTCGGCATGATATTACTTTTGGGGAGCCTGTCCGCCTTGGCACGCAAGGTGGGTTTGTGAAAGGGGTTGTCTAATGATGAAGAACAGAATTTACATAGGTGCTGCGCTTATAGCCTGCATGTTGCTAATTGCATCCGCAGCGCAGGTATCGGCCGGCGGCCCGGTCTGTCGCACTCCTCAGTGTATGCCGCCTATGGCCTGTCCACCTCCTGTGTGTGCGGCGCCTATGCCTTGCCCACCTCCTATGTGTGCGCCGCCTTGTCCGCCTCCAAGATGCGGGCCTCCTGCGTGTGGACCGCGTCCATGCGGTCAATGCAAGGAGAATCCCCTGGCAATGATACTTGAAGGCGCTTGCAAAATAGTCGTCGGGGCTGTTTCTCTTCCGTTCAAGCTAGTGGATTGCCTCCTGGAAGATGGTTGCAGGCCGCCTTGTCCGCCACCCGGTGGGCCTTGTATGATTGCGGCCGCGCCGTGTCCGCCTCCCGTGTGTGCGCCGCCAATGTGCGGTCCGGGGTACGGACCGGGCATGGGATATGGAATGGGACCAGGCCGGCCAGTGGGATTCGGCCGCGGGGCTCCGAAGAAATTCTCTCCATTTGCTCAAAAGACTTCTGTCGCTTCCTACCTGTTGGCCGGACCTCCTGAAGGGGTTTTTGGAAGCTACTGGTAGCCTGTACTCAGTCTATGATCTACGGAAAAACCGCAGGGGACCCTCAAGGGTCCCCTGTTTTTCATTTGGGCAAAATCCCCACCCCACCCCTGGAGAAGATTTTCAAAAACACGTGAGACCCTGAAAGCATGCCCGAGGCTTTCTGCAAGAATTCCTACGGAAAAAATGTCAACGAGTGTCACAGCGCCGGCCTGCCTCTGATCAATCCCAGCCTCTTATTTTGAATATTCTTTCTTTGGCCGAATTGATGGCTTTCATCTTCTCCTCATCTCCATCCGAAGTGTCGGGATGGTAGCGTTTGGCAAGCTTCTTCCATGCCTTCAAGACATCTTCCCTGGTAGAGTCCGACGACAACTCCAGAGCTTGAAAGTGTTGTCTAACACTGAATTCAAACAGGTTCACCGAAGATCGTCTGTGACGCTCTGCAAATTCGGGGGGCATCCAGTGGCCCATGCGCCGGCGCCGCATCTGATCCTTCCATCTCAATATCGCCAGGGCGGGAAGGAGCATTGCCATAAACTTGTTTTTTCTGTTCCGATCCATAAAAGTTTTGGGAACAATATCTTTCAAGGCCTGAATAAGCTCCTCCAACTCTATGATAGGCAACTGGCTCAGGCTATATGGACTAGGTTCGCACGGCCCGGAAAGGCAACCCAATCTCCGCTCGAAAGCGATCATCTCAGGGTTTTCCCAACGGGAATGATGCCAACAGCGTCCATCGGAAAACCGAGGTCTTCTGGAACACTGGACATATCCGCGACCGAGCGTTCCCATCCAGTCAACACCAAGACACTTCGCGGGATCAATTTGCACTATCCAAACCCCATTTTCCGGATGATGTACGAGCGTTGCGCCGGGGAGGTCGGCTTCTATGTGTCTGAGAATTCTCTTCAGGCGGTATTCGGTTAGATCGAACAGAGACCGAAGCTTTTCCTTTGACGTGCCGGGCGCGTCCAGAATGAGCTTCAAAACTTTATTTTCCAGTTTCATGACCTTGCGATTTTCTCCATACCGAATTGAGACGGCTTCCCTCTCCGGGTTAGTTTCGCACCGCAGACCTATTTGGGCAAGAGAGTCAGGCGGCCCTATCCGTACCGGCCTGATTCCACTGTGCAATTTTCCGGTTCTGTTGATACCGATTCGCGATTCAACGTGAAACATTGGAATAAAGAATCACGGGCTTGCAACGCAAGTCAGTGGCTCCCATCTTCGTGAACTCGTGCCTTTGGGTGCCACTAACCCCGCGGGACGCGGGGTCAGTGCTGGAACGAATTTCAACTCAGATTACTTTTTTAAAAGTGATCGGCCTGACATGTAATAACGGAGATGGCATTAGACAAAAAAAAGCCCGACCGCACTAAGAGCTGGGAGGAAAACGGCCGGAGGAGCGGTCGGGCTTTTGAGTGATTTTTCCGGCCGGCCGTAAGCAATACTGATGAATTGACCGCTGTGGGGAGCGGTCACCGAAACTTAAGCGGTCCGATCAGAACACAAGACCCATTTGGAGGAAGCCGCCTTCCATAGCTGTATCGAACAATTTGAAATCACTATATTTCTTTTTGTAGGTCATGAATCTGTATCCACCCTTAACGAAACCCCAGCGGCCATTGTTCAAGGGGATGCTGTACTTCAGGCCGGTCATCAGGTCCGATCCGAATCCATCATCGCCGAAGGCCACTCCTGCTCCACATTCCAGGGAAAGAGTATTGCACATGCGGGTTTGTTTGAGGCACTTTTCGAATTCCAGCGCGGCCATTCCCATATTCATATCATTGTCAAATGTACCGCCGCCGGCAAAACCGCTTTGGAGCACGGCCAACCTTTCGTTGATGCGGACATAGCCTCCAAAAAGGCTCACTCGAGATGATGGGTTGTGGATGGGGTCGTATACGAGCGCGATGCTTTGCTGCAAGCGTTCCCACTTGACCGATATATTCTGGAAACTGGTGAAAGCCGTCATAGTTCCAAAGATGACATTTCGGCCCGGCTGCCCTGTTCCGTTCATGACCATAGGCATGATGGAATATCTCAGCGACCACCTCGGACGGAACCGGTATGAGATGGAGAATTCGCCCATCACGGCATGATCCGGAACGCCCAGATCAGAATTGATGTCCACGTCCTCAACGGAGCCAAATGTTGAAAAGGTCCCTTGAGTAAACCGAACTTTGCCTTTGGTTCTCGCAAAGAAGGCCTGTGCATCGACTTCCCAGCCTTTCGTTTGAGTCATGGGAAGAATGCAGTCCGAGCGTAAGTTCCAGGGGTCGACTGCGATGCCCTTAGCCGTGGGCTTACATTTGAATATTTTATTTGTCGGTTTGACCTTTGTGACCGCGTTAGTTGGAGCTGCGGCAGGCACGAAGTAGTCCTGTGGGTAATCCGGGCAATCCGCCTGGTTCATGTTCCAGGCGTAAGAGTCTCCCCCAAAAAGTGTTACTAAAAACACTAGACATACTAATAGCGTGTGGGTTTTTATTGAATACATACCCTCCCTCCAGAGAACAACTTTCTGTTACGAATGACAATTACAGTTGACTTTTTGATTGTCAAGACAAAAATACCAACAATATCGAAATTTATCTAAATAATCTAGAATTTGTATGAAGAATAGGCAGGATTTTTATAATTAATAACTTGATGATTCAAATATAATATATTGATATCAAATGATAATATAGTAACTCAAGTGCTTGACAAACCGTATCCTCCCGCGTTGTCCCGGCCTGTCAGCACGCTACCAAAACTCGGAGTGGCGCTAGCTAAGGAGATTCCTGATCTCCGCTAATTGTGGGTGAAAATCGAGTTCCTCAAGATCTTGCCGCCTCAGATCAATGACGCGCATCTGATCCGGGGGGACCCAAGGAGCCCATTGGGCAGGATCTGTCACGACGAAGAAAACTACGGAGGGAATGCCGAGATTTGCAGCCAGATGACTTATCCCCGAATCGTTACCCAGAAAAAGCCTCGAGTTCCCAAGCTGGCTGCATAGCTCCGGCAACGATCTATTTTCCAGGATAGAAACCCCTGATTGGATGATTTGATTCCAGCCCGGCTGTTCGCGAACAAATGCGTCTTCCTCTCCAATTGTAATCGCCAATTTCCAGCCTGTGGTTCTGCTCAGTTCCGTCACTATCTGCATAAATTTCCGGAGAGGTAGGCATTTCCTTGGCCCGCCGCTTCCAGGATGCACCCATATCACGTCCTTCCTCGGCCCGTCGGACACACGGGTAAGAATCGGACGCGGCGGCGGCAAGATCAGGCCAAGAGCTTCGTGGAAGTGTTGCACAAGGTGCCGACCAGCTTGAGGGGACGACGAACAGTGGCGTACAGAGACAGTACCGGACCTTTGAAGATTTCGAATCACTCCCTCGGGCCGCGTAAGGATTACATACGCGCGGTCATATCTCTGAGCGGACCCGGGGGGAGCAGTCTGCTCGGTGTTGAAGAGCCACAACCACGCGGGATCGTCGAAGGCATGGAACCGGGTCCAAGACGGGAGCAGATCTCTGTACGCACGATTACCCAGAAACGTTATTGCCGCTCCGGGATGTTCCTTCCGGATGGAATCCAGAACCGGCAAGGTCAAGATGGTATCACCAAGCGCGGCCGGACGAATTACAAGGATTGTTCTGCAAGACATGGACTAATGGCGACGGCCTACGTGCACTGGCTAATTTCGATTCAATCCGTTCCGGTATCTACATGCCGTACCGGATAGCTGATAAGGCAACTGATCAGAAGCCCGATCCACGGAAGCAAATTGATCGATTTCAAAGCCAAAGATACGCCGAAGTGGTCAGCGATTACTCCGAGTATGGTGACGCCGATACCTCCCGTCCCGATGGCGAAACCGGCCATGAGGCCGGAAGCGACGCCAAGGTTGTGAGGCAGGATCTGCTGCGCCATGGCAATGGTAACCGTGAAGCTGGAGATAAGCGCCATACCAACGGCTGCGAGAGTGACAAACAACATGATGCCTTGAGTCACGAAAATCAAAGGGAATAGCAGACTGGTCAAGGTCATCGACAGGATCAAGAATCTTTTGTAACCCCATCGATCAGCCAAAGGTGATCCTCCCAATGTTCCTACCGCGCCTCCCAGGAGGAAAGCCGAGACCAACAATCCTGCGTAAAACGGGTCCCCTTTTTCATGATCAATATAATAGAAGGGGATGTAGGTCATGAGACCAAAATGGGTCCACGACCTCATGACAACGGCGGCAATCAAGAACCCAAGGGAACGATATGCTCTCCTCGACGTATGAGTTGGGCTGCTGCCTTTAGAGGGGCGCACAGGCCGGGCTTGAGCCAGGACACGCCGATTCCAAAGCAGTGCGAACAGGAATGTGAACGCAAACACAAGAATCAACGGAAGATAATCGAGGCCGAAATGTGTAATTATGAAACCCGCGGCCATGGGACCGATTGCGAACCCTATATTTCCGCCGACAGTGAAGACGGCCAATCCAGTAGCGATCTTGCTCCCGGTAAAAAAGCGGGCAGTCTTGAATCCTTCCGGATGGTAGGACGCAATCCCGAGTCCGCTGACCACCACTAATAAGAGAACAGGCTCATAATGATCAGGAATACCCAGCAGTGATAACCCAAGACCCGCGCACAGGCACCCGAAAGGAAGCAAGAAAGCCTTTTCTTGCCTGTCCGACAGGTAGCCGAAGATGGGCTGAATCACCGAAGATGTGATATTCGAAGCCAGGATGATGACGCCGGTCATCGTATAGGACAAAAGCAATTTTGCTTTCAAAAAAGGCAAAATGGCCGGCAAGGCCCCTTGACAAAAATCGGTTGCGAGATGCCCGAAAGATAGGATTATCAGGATCTTGAGATTGAAGTTGTTCTGGTGGAGAGAATCAGTATTCATTCCGAATCCTTCTATTGAGGCCACGGGTATTCGCCGGAGTGCTCTGGGCTTGAGGCCGGACAGGCATACTGGGGCGGTACGACCGGGTTGAGACTTTTTTGACGTAAGCCTACGCAAAAGTTATAATTGCACATGTAGCGGTCTTCAATCAATTCAAAGAGAAATGCCAATGCTGAAGCCTTTTCTGAAGGTGCTTACCCCCCATCAGGCCCTGGAGCTGCTCAAACTGTTCGGGCCCCTGGAAGTGGAACAAATATCAATGCGCGATGGATTGTTTCGAGTCCTCGCGGAGTCTGTGAAGGCAGCCGAGGACATGCCGGGATTCGACCGCTCAACCATGGATGGCTTCGCTGTACGCTCGATGGATACTTTCGGGGCCGGTGAAGGCGCGCCCGCTCTTTTCCGAATCATTGGTGAAGTCCCCATGGGGGAAATCCTGAATATCAAATTGAAAAAGGGGGAAGCAGTCCGCATTTGGACCGGCGGAGCAATGCCTTCGAATTCCGATGCGGTTGTCATGATCGAGCACGCTGAGGAACTCGGCCGCGACACTCTCGAGGTATTTAAGGCCGTACCGCCGTTCGACAATGTGGTCCGGCGTGGCGAGGATTTCAAGAAAGGTGAAACTCTTCTTGAGACCGGCAATCGCCTGAGACCTCAAGACCTTGGTCTGTTGGCGGCGATGGGAAAGCAGAACGTTAAAGTCCACAGAAAACCCGCAGTGGCAGTCATAAGTTCAGGTGATGAAATCGTTCCTATCGACCAACAACCGCCTCCCGGCTGCATGCGGGACGTGAATCGCTATACTATCACCTCGATGATTCAGGAGGCCCATGCGAATCCTGTCTGGATAGGTGTCGCTCCGGACAGGCTGGACGCGCTTTCTTCCCTGATCAAGCAGGCCATGCAGTCAGCCGACCTAGTGCTCATCTCCGGCGGTAGTTCCATGGGAAGCCGGGACCATGTGATTGAAGCTATCGGATCTCATGAGGATTCGGAAATCCTCGTTCATGGCGTTTCCCTATCGCCGGGGAAGCCACTGATATTAGCGCGAGTCGGTCGGCAGCCTATTGCGGGGCTGCCCGGGCATCCTGTTTCTGCAATGATGTGTTTCGAACAGTTCATAATTCCGCTGATTCGCCGCCTCGAAGGGGAAGGAGTGCTGCAGCCGTTTCTTCGACCCAGTTGCCGGGCGTTGTTGAGCAGGAACATTCCTTCGAGAGAAGGTCGAATGGATTTTGTGCGCGTTCGGCTCCTCAGGCGAGCCGAGGATATCATCGCGGTCCCGATGCCGGCCAAGTCAGGAATGATCTCATCAGTGGTACGGGCTGACGGGGTCATTACGATTGAACCTGATTGCGAGGGCTTGTACAAGGGCGAGGAGGTCACCGTTAATCTATTTGCCCGCTGGATAGGGAGGAGTCTTGAGAAGGAACATATATCTGGACATGAAGTCGCCGGAAGAAGCTTTGGCAGTCTTTTTGAATCGACTGAGCAAGAAAAGCTTTCCCGGATCTGAGAGTGTGCCGGTCACCGAGGCCAAAGGTCGGGTAACAGCGACCCCGGTCTATGCTCGCCTTTCCTCCCCACATTTTCACACAGCAGCGATGGATGGATTCGCAGTGCCGGCAGAGAATACGTTTGGCGCCGGACCTGATAGGTTTGTGTCTTTAAGGATCGGACAAGACGCCTGGCCCGTCAACACCGGCCGCCCAATGCCTCCCGGTACCAATGCCGTGATAATGATAGAGAATGTGAATTTTGTGGACGAGGAGACCTTCGAGATCGATCAAGCGCTGGTCCCTTGGCAGAACGCCAGACGTGTGGGTGAAGATTTTGTCGCAACGGAAATGATACTTCCCGCTCGGCATGTTGTCACTTCATACGAAGTGGGAGCACTTCTGGCAGGCGGTGTCATAATGGTGGACGTGGTACGGAAACCCCAGGTGGTGCTCATTCCTACCGGGTCCGAACTCGTTCCGCCGGAGACGTTGATCGAGCGGGAGCCGAACGCGGGTGAAGTCGTCGAGTATAATTCCTCCATCCTGGCCGGTCTGATCGAAGATAGTGGAGGCGTTGCATTGCGTCGGCCGATCGTGCCGGATGAGTATGAGGCTATCAGGGCCGCGCTACTCGACGCGGTACGTTCCGACGCACACTTAATAGTTATAAATGCGGGTTCTTCCGCGGGCAGCGAGGATTACACGGCAGCCGCCATACAGGAACTTGGCGAAGTGCTGGTCCACGGCGTGGCGATGATGCCCGGCAAGCCGACCATCCTCGGAATTATCGGGGACAAGCCGGTCATGGGGAATCCCGGTTATCCGGTATCAGCGGTCTTTTCTTTTGAAGTTTTTGGGTCGCCGTTGCTTCGGGCCATGCAAGGGCTTCCGAGCGGGTTACGGGCCACCGTGGCAGCCATCACGGCCAGGAAGATACCGTCCAAGCTGGGTCGGGAAGAATTCCTGCGTGTCAGATTGGGAAAAGTCGGTGATCGAGTTATTGCGGCCCCGCTTCCAAGAGGCGCGGGGTCTATTGCTACGTTAACGAGAGCGGATGGAGTTCTCCGCATACCGGCACGGAGTGAAGGAATAGAGCGGGCAGCGGCGGTGCATGTGGAGCTTCTCAGACCTGCCGATCAGATAAATCGCACGGTGGTTGTCATTGGGAGCCACGACTTGACCCTCGACCTGCTGGCTGACGAGCTGATCCCTCACAATGTCTTTCTCTCTTCGAGTCATGTGGGCAGTCTGGGTGGTCTCATGGCGCTGAAAAACCTGGCAGCTCATGTCGCTCCTTCGCATCTATTGGATGTCGAAACCGGTGAGTACAACTGGTCATATATTCGCAGATATATTCCTGATGTCCCGGTGAAGATGATTCACGGTGTGATGAGGGAGCAGGGATTCATCGTGCGAAAGGGGAACCCCAAGTCCATTCAATCTTTCGAAGATCTCACCCGTAATGATGTCACATTCATCAACCGTCAGGCGGGCGCGGGAACGAGGGTATTGCTGGATTATCATTTGGATTGTCTTGGACTGGATCCCGCGCTGATCAAGGGTTACGAAATCGAAGAGTATACCCACACATCCGTGGCAGTGGCTGTTTTATCCGGTGTGGCCGACGTCGGTATGGGTGTGCTGGCCGCGGCCCGCGCCCTTGGGTTGGATTTTATCCCCGTGGCCACCGAGCAGTACGATTTGGTAATTCCTGAGGAGTTCTTTCAGGATGAGAAAATTCGAGTGCTGCTGGAAGTAATGAAAGGCGATAGCTTCAAGAAGAAAGTGCTGGCCCTGGGGGGCTATAACGTGGACG
>Ga0335071_10003510_pt1 | contig 16494 bp, 12 predicted proteins | sample Lox_Sample_15_FD_206724 | JGI IMG/M metagenome (GOLD analysis project Ga0335071, IMG submission 206724) | Soil microbial communities from Loxahatchee National Wildlife Refuge, Florida, United States - Lox_Sample_1.5 | ecosystem: Environmental > Terrestrial > Soil > Wetlands | place: USA... | reverse complement strand
GTCTGCCCAAGGATGAAATTGATGGGCTCCGGCTTCTCGACCTGAATCACGCTGAGCTTGAGGTCCATAGTGGCTCGAGGGTCGCGCGGCCCCGGCGCCCGGTCAAGCCGGGAACAAGCAGCTTCGGAGAGCGGCAAGGTAGGTGTTGACCCCAGTAGTCGAGCCTGCAGGGGACGCTTACTCTGACCACCACCAACAATTAACAGAAAGCACTTATATGATTGCAACCATGCAACCGAGCACCAAGGTGCGCGTGACGCGCCTGATCAAGGCGGCGCGCGAACGAGTCTTTACGGCGTGGACCACGCCCGCCGACATCCTGAAATGGTTTGGGCCGGAGACCTGCCAGACCCTGGCGGCCAGGCTCGACCTTCGGCCCGGCGGGGAATATCACTTCCGGGTAAAGTCCGAACGCACGGGGGAAGTCAATTTGGATGGCGCTTTCCGCGAGGTGAAGCGGCCCAGCAAGCTGGTTTACACCTGGAACTTCAGCGGTCATCCGCAATTGGAGTTCGGCGAATCACAGGTCACGGTCGAATTCCTCGACCGCCAAGGCGCGACCGAAGTCCAAATCACGCATGACCATCTGCCGAACGAGGAAGTCAAAGAGGACCACGAGCACGGCTGGAACGGATGCCTGGATAAACTGGAACGGCATCTGGGTGGCGGATCAGCGACGCCGCAAAGGCTCAAGGCGGTGGGCGAGTTCTGCTGGAATGAACTGCTGACCAGCGACGAGGCGGGGGCGGCTAAATTCTACTCCGCAGTCTTCGGCTGGCAGACGGCGGAATTCCCCGGCGCGGGCGTGAAATATACAATCCTCAAGAGCCAGGGGAAGGGAGTCGGCGGCTTGATGAAGCGGTCCATGGAGAGCATCCCCCCGCACTGGCTCAGTTATGTGACCGTGGGGGACGTGGATGCGACGGTGAACAAGGCTGGCGAAGCCGGTGGCCAAGCAATCATGCCGCCGTTCGACGTGCCGACGGTAGGGCGGATCGCCGTGTTGCAAGATCCGCAGGGCGCGGCTTTGGGCGTCATCCAACCGCTCGACAAACCGGGCACCTGCAGCGGCAATCAGATTGTCTGGTGCGATATCCCCGTGACGGACCTCGATCGGGCGGTCCGGTTCTACTCCGCGGTGCTGGGCGCGCCGGTCAGAAAGGAGCAACATGAGGGTATGGCCTTCGCGGTGCTGCCGCACGGGGACCAGCACGGCGTGAGCGGCTGTCTTACCCCTGGCTGCGACGGCAGCAAGAGCGAACCGTCACCGCATGGACCGTTGCTCTACTTCAATTGCCAGGGGCGTTTGGACGACGCGGTCGCGGCGGTTCAACCGAACGGCGGCAAGGTCCTCCAGCCCAGGCATCCCATCGGCCCGTACGGCTTTCGCGCGGTCGTGCTCGACAGCGAAGGCAACCGGATTGCTCTGCACTCGAAGTGACAACGCCCCCGCAGTCGAAGTTCGGACGCTAATCGGCAAAGGCGAACACCGCCGTTCAGGCCCGGTCGCCGCGTGACCGCCGCGAGCCGATAGGTTCACCTGCGGCCGAGGGGCCTCCCCGGCCTGGTCTGGGAGTGCGGAGTGTAGCTTTCCCACCAGGCGTCCCATCTCACCCACCACCGTGCGAGACGGCGGAGGCGCGGGGGTGTTTTTGGGGGGGTGGGCTTGACGAGAAGCTGCCGTGATCTCATAGTTAAGCAAATAGCCGTGAGACCGTCGTCGTCAGGAAACGTCCAGCATCCGAAGTGTGTGCCATGATCAGGCGATGTCCTCACGGCAAATGTGAGATCACCTCATCACTGTGTAGCCCGCGCCGGTGGGCCCTCCGGGCGCTCTGCGCCGCCGGCGTGTCGGCGCTATTGCTGGCCGTGGCTCGTGGGGCGGAGGCGGTGCCCGCCCCCGGCCCGTCCCCGGCGGGGGCCAGGATTGAATTTGAGGAGACCATCCGGCCGATTCTGGCGGGGCATTGTTTCAAGTGCCACGGCCCCGATGAGGGGGCGCGCAAGGCGAAGTTGCGATTGGACCTGCGCGAGACCGCCGTAAAGCCGGCCAAGTCTGGCCGTGTGCCAATCGTCGCCGGCAAACCGGACCAGAGTGAACTGGTGCGCCGCATCTTCGCCGAGGATGAGGATGATCTGATGCCGCCCCCGGCAGCGAATAAGCCGCTGAGCCAGCCGGAGAAGGAGGCTTTGAGACGCTGGATAACGGAGGGAGCAAAATATCAGCCGCACTGGGCTTTCGTCGCCCCCCGGCAATCGCCGCTGCCGAAGGTTCGGGACCAGCGCTGGCCGCAAAATGCGATTGATTACTTCGTGCTGGCCCGACTGGAAAAGGAAGGACTGAAGCCGTCGCCGCGCGCGGACCGCTATATACTGGCGCGCCGCTTGTACCTCGACATCACCGGGTTGCCGCCGACGCCCGCGCAGGCGGATGCGTTTGTGAACGACCCCGCCCCGGCGGCCTATGAACGGCTCGTGGACCAGTTGCTGGCCTCGCCCCGTTACGGGGAGCGGTGGGCCCGGCGCTGGCTGGACCTCGCCCGCTACGCGGACACCAACGGCTACGAAAAGGACCGCCCGCGCTCCATCTGGCCCTGGCGGGACTGGGTGATTAACGCCTTGAACGCCGACCTCCCCTTCGATCAGTTCACCGTCGAGCAGGTTGCCGGGGACATGCTGCCGCATGCCACACGCGACGAACTCATTGCCACTGGGTTCAATCGCAATGCGATGCTCAATGAGGAAGGCGGCATTGATCCGCTCGAATTCCGGTTCTATTCGATGGTGGATCGCGTGCATGTGACCGCGACCACCTGGCTGGGCTTGACCATGGCCTGCGCGCAATGCCATTCGCACAAGTACGACCCGATCCCTCACGTCGAGTACTATCGGTTCATGGCCTGCCTGAACAATGCCGACGAGCCCACCATGGACGTCCCTACCCCCGAGGTTGCCGCGCAGCGGAACAAGCTCCAGAAGCAAATTGACGCTTTGGAAGCCACCCTGCTGGAGCGGTTCCCGGTCGAGCCGAGCATTGCGTGGGAGACCCCCGGGACGGCGGAGTTTTCGTCGCAGAACGGCTCGGAGGCGGAGCGGCTGTCGGATGGATCGTTCCGCTTGGTGGGCGGCGGTCCAGAAAAGGATACCTATGCCGTCCGGTATGAAGTCGGGGCGCAGCGCATCAGCCACGTTCAAATCGAGGCGATTCCCGACGAGCAAATCAGCCTGGGCGGACCGGGGCGCAGCGATTCGGGCAACTTCGTGCTGAGCGAATTGGAGATGGAGGTCCAGGCTGCCGGGGCGGCAGGGGTGCGCAAGGTGAAGTTCGCAACCGCGATAGCCGACTTCCGGCAGGAGGGCTTTCCCGAGGCGAATGCCATTGATGGCAAGACCGACACCGGCTGGGCCATCGGCGGCCCTGGCGGCGGCCCGAAGCATCGGCATGCGATCTTCACCCTGGCGCAGCCGCTTGAGTTGCAAACGCCTGCGACCGTCACCGTTCGTCTCATCCAGAACTACGGCGAGCGGCATACCCTCGGCCGCTTCCGCGTGAGCTTCGGGAACGAGTTGCAGGACGTCGCCCGTAACGCAGCCCGGCGCCGCGAGCTGCGGGACCAGAAATGTGTGCAGTGGCTCACGTCGCAATTGCCCGCCGTTGCCGACTGGACGGTGCTCCGGCCCGTGTCCGCCACCAGCACCACGCCGACGTTAACCATCGAGGGTGACGATTCGGTCTTCACTACCGGCGACTTCACCAAGCGTGACGTTTACACGCTCAGGTTTCGTCAACTGCCGCCCGGACTGAAAGCCATACGGCTGGAAATGCTGGCGGACAAGCGTTTGCCGGGAGGCGGTCCGGGAGCGGTCGCCTACGAGGGGCCTGAGGGCGACTTCTGGCTGTCCACCATCAAAGTCAACGCCGACGGCCAGAGCCGCGCCCTCACCAATGCGTCGGAAAGCTTTGCCCATAAAGAAAACCACGCGGCCAAGGCGGTTGACGACGACCCGCAGACCGGGTGGTCCATTGATGGGGGCCAGGGGAAGAACCAGAATGCGGTCTTTCAATTCACCCAAAGCCTCACCGTGACCAACGAGTTGCAGTTGGATTTGATCTGCGAGAAATACTATGCCGCCGGCCTCGGGCGCTTTCGCCTCTGGGTGACGACCAACGAGAACGCCAAAGCCTCGGCGCTGGACAACGACGCTCTGGCCCTCCTTGCCAGGCATCGCAGCGCCGCCCAACTAAAGGCCCTGTTTGCGTCCACCAACGCCGACCCGGCTCGCGAGCTGTTGCTCAGGCAATTTGCCCGGCTATCGCCCGCTTTTGCCCAGCCGCGCCGCGAGATTGAAAAGCTGCGCGCGCAAATGCCGCCGTTCCCCACCACCCTGGTCATGCGCGAGCGCCCGGACGGACATCTGCGGCGGACCTTCGTGCGGCATCGGGGCGAGTTCCTCCACCCGGAAGAGGAGGTAACCCCGGCGGTGCCTTCCTTCCTGCCCCCGTTGCCGAACGACGCGCCCAAAGACCGGCTTGCGCTCGCGCGGTGGCTGGTCTCGGGGGCAAATCCGCTCACGGGCCGGGTGGTCATGAACCGGCAGTGGGAGGCCCTGTTTGGCCGCGGCATCGTCCGGACCACGGAGGACTTTGGCTATCAGGGGGATTTGCCCTCGCACCCGGAGTTGTTGGATTGGCTGGCGGTGGAGTTTGTGAATCAGGGCTGGTCGCAGAAGAAGATGCTTAAGCTCGTGGTCATGAGCGCAACCTATCAACAGTCCAGCGTCGTGACCCCGGAACTTCGTGAGCGTGATCCGTTGAACGTGCTATTGGCCCGCGGACCGCGCTTTCGTCTGGACGCGGAGCTGGTGCGCGACTCGGCGCTGGCCGCCAGCGGCTTATTGTCCGATAAGATTGGCGGGCCTAGCGTTTATCCGCCGCAGCCCCCCGGGGTCTCTTCGGAGGGGGCCTACGGCCCCTTGGAATGGAAGACAAGCGAAGGGCCCGACCGCTTTCGGCGCGGGCTTTACACCTTCGCCAAACGCACCGCGCCGTACGCCATGACCCAGACCTTCGACGGGCCGAGCGGCGAGACCTGTCTCGCCCGGCGCGAGCGCAGCAACACCCCGTTGCAGGCCCTGACCTTGCTCAACGACACCGTCTTCCTGGAATGCGCCCGGGCGCTTGGGCGAACGGCCGCGAAGATGGACGGCGACGAAGCGACTCGCGCGAGCGTGCTCTTTCGGCGTTGCCTCACCCGGCCTCCCACTCCGGAGGAACACGCCAAACTGCTTGAGTTCTACCAGGCCCAGCTCGCGCGGCTGACCAAGGGCGAGCTGAAAGCGGAGGACATTATGGAAACCAAGGGCGGTCACCCCTTAAACGAGCAGGCGGCCTGGACGGCACTTGCCCGCGTATTGTTAAACCTGGACGAGACCATCACCAAAAGCTGAACGGACTTTATGAGCTGTCACGACTATCTGTATGCCGGCAGTCCCCCGCGCCTCAATTCCCGGCGCTGGTTCCTCAAGGAGTGCGGGCTGGGGCTGGGCAAACTGGCCCTGGCTTCACTGCTCACCGACGCCTTTCGCCCCCGGTTGGCGGCGGCAACGGTTTCGGCGGCTGATGCGCTCCGGCCACGTGCACCGCATTTTCCGGGCAAGGCCAAACAGGTCATTCATCTGTTCATGGCCGGCGCACCGAGCCAGTTGGATCTGTTTGACCATAAGCCCGAGTTGGCCAAGCTCCAGGGCAAACCGCTCCCGCCGTCGGTGATCGGCGGCCAGCGATATGCCTTCATCCGCCCTGATGCCGCAGTGCTCGGACCCCAATTCAAGTTTGCCCGGCACGGGCAGTGCGGGGCGGAGCTTTCGGAAGTCTTGCCGCATCTGGCCACCGTGGTGGACGACATCTGCCTCGTCCGGTCCATGACCACCGACCAGTTCAATCATGCCCCCGGGCAGATCTTCCTCAACACCGGGTTCGCCCGGCCCGGGCGCCCCAGCCTGGGCTCCTGGGTCCTCTACGGATTGGGCAGCGTGACGCAGGACCTGCCGGCCTACGTGGTGATGTCCACCGGCGCGGGCATCAGCGGCGGCTCCGCCAACTGGTCCAGCGGATTCATGCCTTCGGTTTACGCCGGCGTGCGCTTGCGCAATCAGGGCGATCCCATTTTGGATATTACCAACCCCAAGGGCATTGACCCCAAGCTGCAACGGGCGTCGCTGGACCTCATCGGCGAGCTAAATCGCGAGCGCCTGGGCGTGGTGGGCGACCCCGAGATCGAATCGCGCATTGCCGCATACGAAATGGCCTCCCGCCTCCAGACCTCCGCCCCCGAATTGATGAATTTGAAGAGCGAGAGCAAAGCCACGCTGGAGATGTATGGGTGCGACCCGGACAAGCCAAGCTTCGCGCGCGCCTGCCTGCTGGCCCGGCGAATGATCGAACGCGGTGTCCGCTTCGTGAACATCTACCACGAGGGCTGGGACGCCCATTCGGACGTGGTCGGGAACCTGAAAAAGAACTGCGGTGAAACCGACCAGGCCTCCGCCGCTTTGGTCAAGGACTTGAAGCAACGGGGCCTGCTGAACGAAACGCTGGTCATCTGGGGGGGTGAATTCGGCCGCACGCCGATGGTTGAGAGCAACGCCGCCCTGGGCCGGAGCCTCGGCCGCGATCATCATCCGCAAGCATTCACGGTCTGGCTGGCCGGCGGCGGCATCAAAGCCGGTCTCGCGTATGGGGCGACGGACGAGATGGGATTTCATGTTGCCCAGGACGAAGTGCCTGTCCACGATCTCCAGGCGACGATCCTTCACTGCCTGGGCTTCGACCATGAGCGGCTCACCTATACTCACCAGGGTCGCCAGTTTCGGTTGACGGACGTCACCGGCAAAGTGGTGGACGCAATCGTGGCTTGAGTCCGGCCCTTTCGCTCTCGACTATGCGCTATGGCAAAGTTGAGACTCGCAAGGTGTTTGGCGCTGGGCGGGGCGTTGCTGCTGGCCGGCTGCGGGCCGCAAGCTTCGATCCCGCAGGGCATCCAGGTCTATTTCTCGCCGAACGGGGGCGCCACCGCGGCGGTGGTGAACGCCCTGAGCCAGGCGACCAACTCCGTTCTCGTGCAGGCCTACAGCTTTACCTCGGCGCCGATTGCCAAGGCCCTCGTGGACGCCTATCGGCGCGGGGTGAAGGTGCAGGTCATCCTCGATCACAGCCAGCGGACGGAGAAATACTCCGAAGCCGACTTCCTTGTGCACAGCGGGATTCCGACGCTCATTGATGCCCAGCATGCCATCGCGCACAACAAGATCATGGTCATTGATGACTACGTGGTGCTGACCGGCTCCTTCAACTTCACGCGGGCGGCGGAAGAGCATAATGCGGAGAACCTGCTGGTGATCAACGACCCGGTGCTCGCGAAGCAATACATCGCGAACTGGCACGCGCACGCGCAGCACTCGGAGCCCTATGTGCGGGAGCCCAGGCCGGCCGAACGGACCGGCCGCGCCAAACGCGAATAGCCATCAGCCTCGGAGCCCCCGGCCCGCTACGGCCCTTCCGGGAGCATCTGGGCCCGCAGCTTCGGGAAATAGTCTCTGACGTGCGTAGTCGCCGTGAGGTCCCACACGGTGGTCTTGCGCTCACGCAAGGCCAGCACCGCCGCGGTCCAGGCCTGGCCCCAGCCGCTCTCGATGGACCACGCGCCCCAGCCGATGTCCGCCGAACTGGCCCAGGCTTCCCAGCGGCGGTCGTCGAAGGCCCGGAACCAGGTGCCGTTCAGATAAGGAAGCTTCCGGCTGCGGGTCTGAATGCGGCAAAGGTACTCGGCGAGCTTGTCTTCGGCACGCTTGAGCTGGGCGTCGCCCGTGGCGCCAACGGCTTCGTGCAGGCCGAGCAGGGCAAAGCCCGTCGTGTAAAGCTGGTCGGTCACCGGGTCGCCGTCCTGTTGGAGCAGCGGCGTTTCGCCCGTGCCGTAGTCTTCGTTGCGTTGCGGGGTGCGATAATGGCCGCCCCTGAAGTTAATCAGCCGTTCATGGATCGCGCCGGAAGGCTGCTGCCAGGCCAGCAGGTCCGTGGCTACGCGCTTCAGCCATTCGCGGTGTTCGGGGGTGTCCTCGACGCGCACCAGCCAGGCCAGGCATAACAGCATGCGGGCGCGTTCGAGGTTGTCCTGCCAGCGCCATTGGTCGGGATAGACCTTCATGGTCATGCCGATGGCGGTCCGGGTGCGGTCGAGGAATGGCGGGAAGCCGGTATGCTGCCAAGCCCAGAGGTAACAGGCCCAGAGGTACGATTCGAAGTGCGGCGAGTAGTCCACCGGAGCGCCGTCGTAGTAAGCCTTCCAGCCATTCTTCGCCAGGGCGGGCAGGTCAATCCGGTCGCCGCGAAAACCAAGCCTGCCCGTGGTGCGGAGATTGGCCAATAGACCGCGCATGAGGCGCTCATCCCAGCGGTCGGTCTTGAGACAGGCGGCGACGAGTGCTGTGGCCAGCATGCCCCGGGCGTTGTCATCGCCGTAATTGGCGACCAGCCACGCGGGAGCGATATCGCCCCAGCCGATCAGGCCGTACGCCGCTTGCTGCGGGTCGCCGCGGACGCCCTGGCAGATGCCGGAGTGGAAATAGATGAAGTCAAGCAGGTTGCTGGCAATGAGCGCGCTCGGCGTGCGGGCATCCAACCGGCCATCCAGCGCCAGCACCATGGCGGATTCCGCATTGCAATCATCGCGCAGCGGCAGGCGGCGGGGCTGATTGCCGTCGCAGAGGATGCCGGAGGCGTAGCCCTCCATGATGCCGAGCGAGCCATCGCCCTCCGGCTCGCTGGGCCGGGGCGGGGCGGTCGTTTCCTGTCCGGCAGCGAGCGCCTGATAGAGCTTCTGCTTTTCCGACGGAGGGACCAGCAGGTGAGAGTGCGCGAACCAGTCCGCGGCTTCGGCAAAGGCCTTGCGCTGGTAATGGCGCGGCAGCCGGGTGCTCGGCCCGTAGGCCGGCGTGACCAATGGCTCCGCCTTGAGCCGGTGCGCGTGCCCCGGGTCGAGGGTAGCGAGAATCGTGTCCCAAACGGTCAGCCAATCGCCGGCTGGCGCGAAGCGCCCGGTGACAAAGCTGCTTAGGCAGGTGGTGGCGACCATGAGCTTCCGGTCCGGCAACGCAAATAACACAGGGAACACTTCCTTGTCCGGCAGACCGTAGAGGGCGTTGTTGTAGCCCGCCACGCGCGCGACCACGAGATCGGCTGGCGGCGAGTTGCTGACCGGCACGAAATGGCACCCATGGGCCGCCAGAATGCGCAGGCGCGGCAGGGCGGGCGCAAAGGCATTGGAGGAGACTACGACGCGTTCCCAGGTCGTGGAGCGCGGCGGGCCCAGTTCCAGGCCGGGGACCGCGGCAGGGTATTCGATGAACAGGCGAAGGTCCTTCTCCCGCGCAAGGCGAAAACCGGACGCGTCCAAGGCGGTTGGGCGTGCGGGATAGTCGTCGGCCAGCACCAGGACGGCGGAGCCCGCCGGCGCGGCTTCGATGGCGTCAAGCGGTGCCGCAAAGCGCGGATAGCGGGTTTTGCCCAGTGCGACGTAGAGGTCGTTCTGCGCGGAGCAGCAAAACGTCAGCGGTGCGGCGGCTTGCTTCCCGTGAGCCTGGGCGGTCGCCGCCAGCAGCAGCACAGCGCCAAGCCGGGAAAGGAAATTGCGCGGATACATGGGCCGGCAGCGAGGTTGCACCAACCGAAGATGCTGAAACCACCGACCGCTGACAAGCTGCCAATGGCGAGCAAGTTCGCAGCCGTCGCTGCTTTACCCCCGCACCGGACCCTCGCCGGACCCGCGCCGGACCCTCCCCGTAGCACCACTAACCCGGGGTTTGAGGTGCTACGGGGAGGCTCCGGCGAGGGTCCGGTGGGGTAACGGAGGCGGGAGCGGGCGGCAGGGGGCGCTATCCGTGCCGTTGGCGTGGCAAACTAGCGCCTTGAATCCCGCCTGCCGAAACCTGAAACTCGCGGCGTGCGTTGGAAGAAGATCACGTTGGTCGGCGTAGGCCTTCTGGGTGGGTCGCTTGGCCTGGCTCTCAGGCAGCGTCGGCTCGCCGCCACGGTGACCGGTTTTGTCCGGCGGACGGCAAGTGTCGCCGAGTGTGAGGGGCTCGGCGCGGTGACGCGGGCCACGCAGGACTTGCAACGCGCGGTGGACGGAGCCGAGTTGATTGTGCTGTGCACACCCATCGCCCAAATGCTGGGACTGGTGGAGCAGATGTCGCCGGCGATCGCGCCGGGTGCCGTGGTCACGGATGTCGGGAGCGTAAAGGCCAGCGTGGTGCGGGATTTGGAGGCGCTGGTCGCGCGGGCCGGCGGGCACTTTGTCGGCAGCCACCCGATGGCCGGCGCGGAGAAGATGGGAGTTGTCGCCGCGCGCGCTGATCTGTTTGAGGGAGCGGTGTGTATCGTTACCCCCACCGCCAAGTCGAGCGCGGCGGCAGTGTCCAAAGTGGAGGCGCTCTGGAAATCGGTCGGTTCCCGCGTAATCCGGCTTGCGCCGGCGGCGCATGACGCGCTCGTCAGCCGGACCAGCCATCTGCCCCACGTCGTGGCCGCGCAACTGGTCAACCTGATCCTCAGCCCCCAACATCCCAAGGAGCAGGGGATGCTCTGCGCCAATGGATTCCGCGATACGACGCGCATCGCATCCGGCTCGCCCGAGATGTGGCGCGACATCGCGCTGGCCAACCGGCGCCACCTTTTGCGGGCGCTGGACGCCTTCGCGGGCGGCCTGCAGGATTTCCGGCAGGCGCTTCAGAGGGGCGATGCCCGGGCCGTGACGAGGTATTTCGAGCAGGCCAGGTCGCGGCGTGAGCGCTGGGCCAAGGGCACCGGGTCAACGTCGCCGGAGTAGGGGCATGCCGCTGGCTGTATCCACTCCGACCTAATCCATGGCCCTGCCAGACCTCATCGAAATCGTCCCGCCCGATCGGCCCGTGCGCGCCGAGGTTACGGTGCCGGGCTCCAAGAGCATCACGAACCGCGCGCTAATCCTGGCCGCCCTGGCGGAAGGCGAAACCAAGCTGACGGGCGCGCTCTGGAGCGAGGACACGCAGGTGATGGTTGATTGCCTGCAGGAACTCGGGTTCATGATCAATGTGGCGGCCGACCGGCAGGAACCCTGCAACCGCGTCATCACCGTCTATGGCAAGGGCGGCCTTGTCCCGCCGGGGGGCACCGAGGACCGGCCAATGGAACTCTTTGTCGGCAATGCCGGCACGGCGGCCCGGTTTCTGGCCGCCTTGGTCTGCCTCGGCAAGGGCGTCTATCGGCTCCACGGCGTGCCGCGGATGCACGAGCGGCCGCAGGCAGCGCTGTTCCAGGCGTTGCGCGAGCTGGGCTACCGGGTGATCTCACCGAATGACCAACTACCCGCGCTTATCTTCGGCGCGGGCCCGCGCCGCACCAAGTGCCAGGTGAGCCTTGAGGAGAGTTCCCAGTTTGCCTCCGCGCTCTTGCTGGGTGCCGGAGCAGGGGAGTGGCAGGTCGAGGTGACGGGGCAAAACGCGGAGGAATCGCCTTACGTGGCGATGACCGCCAAGCTGATTCAGGCGTTCCCAAAGGCCGGAGGGACTTTTCAAATCGAGCTGGATGCATCGAGTGCCAGCTACTTCTGGGGGGCCGGCTTTCTCCTCGGCGCTTCCGGGGGCTCACCGGCGGGCGGGCCACCGGCCGCCTTCTCGGAAGGCGGGGCCACGGGGTCGCGGTCGTCGGTAGTTGTCCGCGCCCAGCCCGACTCTGATTGGCAGGTGGATACCGCTTTTCCCCGCTTCCTGCCGCTGCCGGCGGCCGTGTCCCGCCAGACCGACCTGGGCGACAGCATCATGACCGCCATCGTGCTGGCGCCGTTCTCAGATCATCCCGTTCGGTTCACCGACCTGGGCCGCCTGCGGGTGCAGGAGTGCGAGCGCGTGGCGGCCCTGCGGACCGAGTTGCCCCGGTGTGGCGCGAGGGTAGTCGAGGAAGGCGACTCGCTGACCGTGTTTCCCTCCAGGCTGCACGGCGCCGAAATCGAGACCTACGGAGACCACCGCATGGCCATGTGCTTTGCAATTCTAGGATTGAAAGTTGTCGGCATAAGGCTCAAGAATCCTTCGTGCGCGAAGAAGACCTTCCCGGATTACTTTCAGAAGCTGGCCGCCCCGCCGCCGGCCGGGCTGGGGGTGAGCATTCTGGACGGGACGAACGGACGCGTCCTGAGCGGCGCCGAACTCTTTGCGGAATGACACGTAAGATCGCATGTTGCAGCCCAAACCCAAAGCACCGGTCGTAATTGCCATTGACGGCACGAGCGCCAGCGGCAAGAGCACCAACTCGAAGCTGGTGGCCAAGGCGCTGAACTTCGTGCACGTGGATACGGGGGCGATGTATCGCACCCTGGCGTGGTATTGCCTGAAGCAGCGCGTGGATGTGCAGGACGCCAGGGGCGTGGCGGCGCTCTGCCGGCGCTGGAAGACCTCGCTCAAATGCAGCGAGGGCAACGCCTACCTCGCGGTGGATGGCTACTATCCGGCCAAAGAGATCCGGACCGCCGAAGTGAGCGCCGCCGTGCCGCACGTGGCGGCGATTCCCAAAGTGCGCGAGTGGATGAAGAAGACCCAGCGCGAGTGCATCCGGTTCGGCAGCCTGGTCATGGAAGGGCGGGACATCGGCACCAATGTGTTCCCGGAAACGGATTTCAAGTATTACCTGGACGCACACCTGGCGGAGCGTTCGCGCCGCCGCGCGGCCGACGGCATTCAGGAGAACCTGGCGGCGCGCGACCAGCGCGACAGCCAGCGGGCCGCCGCGCCGCTCATGGTCGCGCTCGGCGCCAAAGTCATCAACAACTCCCAAATGACCTCCGAGCAGACCAGCGGCATGATCCTGGCCGATATCAAGAAGCGCATGGCGGAGCGGGAGAAGCTGGACGGTAGAAGGCCCAAGGCCGAGGGCAAATGAGGGAACGCCGACGTCCGAAGCGCGGAGTGTGAACCTCTGCTATTTCATCGGCTGGTGCGCCTACCGGACGCTGTTCAAGTGCTACTTTGGGTGGCGGGTCTATAACGCCGAGCGCGTGCCCCTGGAAGGGGGAGTCATCCTGGCGTCCAACCATGCCAGCTTCGTGGACCCGCCGCTGGTCGGCTCGGGAATCAAGCGCGGCATCAACTACCTTGCCCGCGAGAACCTGTTCCGGTTCCCGGTCATGGGGTGGGTCCTGCGCCAGTGGCAGGTGGTGCCGGTGGATCGTGACGGGGGCGGAGCAGCGGGGCTGCGGGCCATCCTGGACCGCCTCCTGGCCGGCGGCGCCATCATTCTCTTCCCCGAAGGCACCCGCACGCACGATGGCAAGCTCCAGCCGGCGCGTTCGGGCATCGGGCTCACCGTGATTAAATCCACGGCGCCGGTCGTGCCGGTGCGCGTGTTTGGAACCTACGAGGCGTATGGCCGGCACATGCGCCTGCCGCGCCCGCGGCGGGTGGCCGTGAAGTACGGCCAGCCGATGCGCTTTGAAGCCTTGCGCGCCGAGGCGAAGGTGTGTGCCAAGCCGCGCCTCAAGGAGATCTACCAGCAGGTTGCCGACGAGATCATGGCCGCGATTGCGCAGCTCCAGCCCTACGAAGACAAGGCGCAGTTCCCGTAAGCCGCCTCGCCGCGCCTGGCAGCGCTGGCTGGCTCAGACCTTCGGCTCCCAGCCCGGCCGGTAGGCACGGCTGCACAGTGCCAACGCCGCGTCATCGCCCACGATCTTGCGCTCCCTGGGATCGAAGTTAATCGTATGCCCGGTGCGCCAGGCGATGTTGCCGAGGTGGCACAGCACTGTGCTCTTTTGCCCCTCGCCAATCTCCGCGCGCAGCTCCTTGCCCTCGCGAATCCCGTCCACGAAGTTGGCGAAGTGGATCGAGTCGAAGTCGAACAGTCCTTCGTGCTTGGCTTTGATCTCGCGCACGACCTTGTTCTTCAGGTCGTAGATGGTGCAATTGCTGCCGGCGATGGCCATGCAGCCCTTCTCGCCATAGAAATTGACGCCAAAGCTGGTGCCTTCGAAGCCGCGTGGAGCGCAGCTCTGGCCTTCCCAGATGATGCCCTTATCCGCAAAGTCGAACGTGGCGACCATCGTATCCGGGGTCTCCCAGTCGTCCTGGTAAAAATAGCGATTGCCGCCGCAGGTCACGCGCCGCGGGAGTTCGACGCCCAGGCCCCAGCGCGCCAGATCGAGCGCGTGGACGCCGTTGTTGCCGAGTTCGCCGGTGCCCCAGTTCCAGAACCAGTGCCAGTTGTAATGGAGGATGTTGTCGCGGAACGGCTGTTCCGGCGCGGGTCCCTGCCACAAGGAGTAATCGAGCCATTCAGGCACCGGGGCCGGCTGGCCGTGGCCGATCGAGGCGCGGTGATTCGTGTACCACCCGCGGGCAAAGCAGACCCGACCCAGCTCGCCGGCTTGCAGCGCGTTGATGGCTTCGATGACCCAGGGCCAACTGCGGCGCTGGTTGCCCATCTGGACGACGCGCTTGTACTTGCGCGCCGCGGCGACCATTAGCTCGCTCTCATGGAGGTTGTGGCTGCCGGGCTTCTCCACATAGACATGCTTGCCGGCGGCGCAGGCGAGGATGGTGGCCGGCGCATGCCAGTGATCCGGTGTCGCAATGGAGACTGCGTCCACGTCCGACTTGTCCAGGATGCTGCGAAAGTCCTTTACCCCCTGGGGCTTCTTCCCCTGCTTCCGGGCGACCGCCGCGATGCCCTTCTCGACGGCGCGGCTGTCCACGTCGCAGATGTAACCAATCTCGGCGTTGGGCAGGGCGAGATACCCGGCGATGTGGGCCATGCCGCGGCCGTTGCAGCCGACGATGGCGACCACGACCTTTTCGTTGGGGCTATTGGCGCCGCGCACGGGGGCGGCGCTGCCCAGGGCGGCCAGGCCCGCGGTGAAGACGGAGCTTTGCTTCAGAAACTGCCGGCGGCTGATCGAGTCAAGCATGCTCCCATGAGATTGATTTGCGGGAGCGCTGGCAAGCAAACTCTGCGCCGGGGTCAAATGCCCAGATTGGAGAGCGTGCTGCTGATGGCATTCACGATCTGAACGAGGCGGGGATGAGACTCTTCGAATCCCCGGGCGGAGGAACTCAGGCCGTCGAGCGAGAGCTTGAGCAGCTCCGGGTTCGGCTCGGTGCGCGTGGCCTCGTGGGCCGAGACCTCCGTGAACCCGGCGATGCTTTGGGCCTCCTCGCCGTGGGTCTTGGAGAGTTCGGCCACTTCCGACTTGAGCGTGCCCAGCAACTGGAGGAGTTCGCGCCGGCGCTCCTCTTTGATGGCGTCGGTGCCCTCGATGCGGGCCTCGATCTTTCCTATAGTGTCCTCGATCATCGCTGTGTTCGTGCTTCCAACTTCAGGATAGCCCCCGCGGGGCGGTCGGCAAGGAAAACCCGCAAGCGCAAGCAAGAGGGCGCCCGCCGGCCGTGCTACTGCTTCAGGTCCTTGATGAGCGGCTGGACCAGGTCCCAAATGGCCGCCTGAATCCTGGCTACATCTCCCGAGGCGTCAAACTGCCGCACCCGCTGCGGTTCGGCGGCGGCAATGGCCTGGTAGCCTTGGGCGACACGGGCGAAGAAGCTCTGGTCCGCCTCCTCGATCCGGTCCCGCTTGAAGGGCAGGGCGAGCGTGGGCTGGCGCGCCAGGCGCCGCGCCTCGCTGACGGCCTGCGGGACGACAAAGAGCAACGTCAAATCCGGGCGGGTGTCACCGACGGCGACCTCGATGATGCGCTTCACCATCCCCAAATCCAGTTGCCGCCCATAGCCCTGGTAAGCGGTGGTGGAATCGTAGAAGCGGTCGCACAGGACAATCTCGCCGGCGGCCAGGGCCGGGCGGATGACTTCGCGGACCAGTTGCGCGCGGCTGGCGTTCATGAGGAGCAGCTCGGCCTCGGAGGTCATCGCGTGGTTGGCCGGGCTGTGCTTGAGCGTGTGGCGGATTTCCTCGCCGATGGGCGTGCCGCCCGGTTCACGCAGGGTGCGCACGCGGTGGCCCATAACTCGCAGCCGGTCGGCCAGCAGCGAAATCTGCGTCGTCTTGCCGCTGCCCTCCGTGCCCTCGAAGGTGATGAACGGTATCTTCATTTCACAGACGCTTGGCCCGTGCCCCCTTGGGCGTGTCCTCGATGACCCAGCCTTTGGCCTTCAATTCGTCGCGCAGCGCGTCGGCCCGCTTGAAATCCCGGGCCTTGCGCGCGGCCTGCCGGGCTTCCACCAGCGTGATGATGTCCGCCGGCACCTCCAGTTCTTTCGGCGCGCCGACGCCCAGCACCGAATCCAGCTTATCCCAGGTGGCCAGCGCGGCGGCAGCCGTGGCCGGGTCCATCGCATTCTCCGCCAGCTTGCGGTTCGTCTCCCGCACCCACTCGAAGATGGCGCCCCAGGCGCCGGAGATGTTCAGGTCGTCATCCAGGGCGGCAGTGAACTCACCCACCAAGGCGGAGTCGCCAT
>Ga0335071_10003509_pt1 | contig 16495 bp, 16 predicted proteins | sample Lox_Sample_15_FD_206724 | JGI IMG/M metagenome (GOLD analysis project Ga0335071, IMG submission 206724) | Soil microbial communities from Loxahatchee National Wildlife Refuge, Florida, United States - Lox_Sample_1.5 | ecosystem: Environmental > Terrestrial > Soil > Wetlands | place: USA... | reverse complement strand
GTGGACAACACCCGTTTCCCACTTTGAAGACACACGATTCGCGCACGAAACGCACCAATGTCGTCCGAACCCCCCTTGACAATGTCGCATTGTGTCGTGTGGTGCGCACACACGTTTGCGCAAAGGCGTGAAAAACCATCATGCAAACGCAGGAAACTGCCGATGCGCATGCAACAAACAGCCGGGACGCCTCGCATACTTGGGTGCGTCGTCGTCCCGCAAGTCTCTCGCCCACTAGGAGGAGGCACATGGCAGCACCGAAGAAGAGAGCCGCTTCACGCCGCCGTACAACCGCGGCGCGCGCAGGCGGCGCACGCAAGACGGCGGCGAAGCGCAAGACGGCCGCCCGCAAGTCCGCCGTGAAGCGCGTGACCGCCGCCCGCAAGACCGCGGCGAAGCGCAAGACCACGGCCCGCAAGGCGGTCGCGAAGCGCCGGACCGCTGCGCGGAAGTCGGTGGCGAAGCGCAAGACCACCGCGCGGAAGACCGCTGCGAAGCGGAAGACCACCGCGAAGCGCAAGACCACTGCGCGGAAGACGACGGCGAAGCGCAAGACGACGGCCCGCAAGAAGACCGCCGCCAAGCGCCGGCCCGCCGCCAAGCGCAAGACGACCGCCCGCAAGGCGGCTCCGAAGCGGAAGACCGCCGCTCGCAAGGCGGCTCCGAAGCGGAAGACCGCTGCTCGCAAGGCGGCCCCGAAGCGGAAGACTGCGGCGAAGCGCCGCACGACCGGCCGCCGGGTTCCGCCGCGGCGCACGAGCCGCTAGAGCGGACGTCAACGCACCCGCACGAGGGGCCCCGCACGGGGCCCTTCGTCGTTCCGGCGTCAGTGCAGCGCGTAGCGGAGGAAGAGGTGGCTCTCGTCGCGGCGCACCGAGAGCAGCGTCGCCTCGTCGCGGCGCTCGGGCAGGAGCTCGACGCCTTCGGCGAGCGACGGCCGCGCCGAGATGCTGCGGCCCGCGACGAGCGGCGAGAGCGTGAGGAAGAGCTCGTCGACGAGCCGCGCGTCGACCATCTGGCCGAAGACCGTCGGGCCCGCCTCGGAGAGGATCATCCCGCCGCCGCGGTCGCGCACATGCGCGGTCGCGCGCGCGAGGTCGACGGCCTCGCCGTCGTTCACGGCGACGACCTCGGCCGCTCCCGGCAGCGCCGTGCGCAGGCCGGCGGCGGCGTGCTCGGTCGTGAGGACGAGCGCGCCCGCCTCGAGCACCGGATGCGCCGGGTCGAGCGACCGGCCGGAGGTGACGATCGCGACGTCGGCACGCGGCGCGAGCCCGCGGCGCTGCCGCAGCTCGGCGAACGCGTCCGCCGCGTCGGGGTAGATCGACGCCCCCTGCCACGCGCCGCCCGGCGACGCGCGCAGCGTCCCCGCCCCGACGAGCACCACGCGCGCGCACGCGCGCAACAACCCGACGACGAAGCGGTCCGCCTCGCTCTCGCCGGAGACGACGGCGTTCGCGCGCGGGACGCCGGGGATCGTGACGACGCCGTCGAGCGTCTCGACGAAGTTCGCGACGACGGCGCCGTCGTGGAATCCGAGCAACCCGCCGTAGAGCCGGCGCAACGCGTCCGGCAGCTCCCACTCCGGGCCGCCGGCGCGCTCGTCGAGCAGCTCGAGCGGCCTCAGCGTCCGCGCACCTCGTCGAGGAACTCGCGCCGCAGGTCGGCATCGGTGTCGTACGCGCCGCGCCAGAACGTCGTCACCGTCCTCGAGCCCTCCTCCTCGACGCCGCGCATCTGCGTGCAGAGGTGCGCGGCGCGGAGGTGCACCGCGACGCCGCGCGCGCCGACGAGCTCGACGAGCGCGTCCGCGATCTGCTCGCCGAGCCGTTCCTGCACGGTGAACCGCCGCGCGTAGAGCCGGACGAGCCGCGTCAGCTTCGAGATGCCGAGGATCTCGTCGCCCGCGACGTACGCGACATGCGCCGTGCCGTGGAACGGCAGCGCGTGGTGCTCGCAGAGCGAGAAGAACGAGATCGGCCCCTCGACGATCTGGCTGCGCGCGCCGTCGACGTGCGCCGGACGCTCCGACGGGAACGCCGTGCGCAGCTTCGGGTCGCCGTCGTAGCCGGCCGTCGAGTCGAAGAGCGCCTGCAGGAACCGCTGCGGCGTCTCGCGCGTCCCCGGCGTCTCGAGATCCATCCCGAGCCCGGTCAGGATCTCTCCGACATACCTCTCCCAGCGCTGCCAGTCAGCGGGCGCGATCTCCCGCGGCTCGGCCTCCTCCCAGCGCAGCGCGAGCTCGACGACGTTCACAGGGCCTCCTCGGGTCGATGGGCAAATGCGCGGAGCCGAAGCTCGCGTCGCAGCGCGAGCGCGGCGACGACGCCGAGCTCCGCGATGAGAATCCAGACGTACCAGAGCGGGTGCCCGAGCACGAGGCAGACGCCGAGCACGAGCAGCTGCGGCGACATGCCGAGGTTCGCGAGCACCGCGACGGTGAAGCGGTCGTGATACGCGAGCCGTGCCTCCGCCGGCGCGTCGCGGAGCCGCCGCTCGACGAAGCGCTCGACGAGACGGTCCTGCGGCGCGTACGCGATCGCGTAGAGACGCCGGAGCAGCGCCGTCGGGCCGCCCTCGGCCTCGGGCATCGCGCTTGCGTCCGCGCCGTGCTCCTGCCGGTAGAGGCGCTCGACGTTGAAGTTCACGTTGAGGATCGTCGTCAGCGCGAGGAAGCCGACGAGCGCGGCCGCCCAGCTCCCGGTGTACGCGCCGATCCCGGCGAAGAGCGCCGCGTCGACGACGAGGTCCATCTCCGAGTCGAGGTAGCGGCCGAACGCGGTGACGCGGCCGGAGAGCCGCGCGAGCTGGCCGTCCGCGTTGTCGAGGATCGTCTTCAGCTGGATCAGGAGCGCGGCCGCGACGAGGTTCCCGCGCGCGATCGCGACCGCGCCCGCGATCCCGGCCGCGCCCGACGCGACGACGACCGCGGGCGGCGGCACGCGCAGCGGCAGCAGCGCAAGGACGACGACGTGTGCGAGCGGGCGGAAGACGCGCTCGCAGACGAGGTCCGTGCCGGCGCGCGCCTTGCGCGAACGGGCGAGCCTGCGCTCGCTAGACAAGCGGCCCCTCGCCGAACGGCGCGGCCGCGGCGATCTTCTCCCGCGCCGCCTCGAGCTTGTCCCACACGTTCCAGAGGAGGAAGCCGCGCGGCGCACCCGCGTCGTCGACGTACGCGACGACGCCCTTCCTGTTCGGCTCGTCCCAGCGCTCGACCGTCGCGTGCCTCGAGTCGACCTCGCCGACCGCCTCGTAGCCGAGGTCGAACATGTCGGAGTAGAAGAACGGCAGATGGTCGTAGCGCGCGCCCGCGCCGGCCATGTTCGCGCCGACCGCGCGGCCGTGCGAGTTCGCGTGGTCCTCGTGCTCGACGCGCATCCGCCGGCCGAGGGCCGCGGCGGGGAAGCTCGCGACGTCGCCGGCCGCGAAGACGTCGTCCCGCCCGTCGACGCGCCCGAACTCGTCGACGACGATCCCGTCGTCCACCGTCAGCCCCGCCGCCTCGGCGAGCTCGGTGTTCGGGACGATGCCGAGGCCCGCGACGACGACGTCCGTCATGAGCTCGCGGCCCGACCCGAGCGTGACCCTGCCGCGGGCCGCGCGCGCGACCGTCTCCCCCGTGAGCACCTCGACGTGCCGCTCGCGGTAGTAGTCGGTAACGAACGCCGAGAGCGCCGGAGGGAAGAGCCGCGCGCAGATCCCGTCCTCGGGGAAGACCATCGTGGCGCTCACGCCGATGCCGACGAGCGCCGCGGCGAGCTCCGATCCGATGAAGCCGCCGCCGATCACGACCACGCGCGACCCGGCCGCCACGTGGGCGCGCAGCCAGCGGTAGTCGTCGAACGTGCGGTAGTAGAGGACGCCCTCGACGCCGGGGATCTCGCGCGGCCGCCCGCCGGTCGCGAGCAGGAGCTTCTCCCACGCGTACTCGACGCCCGCGTCGTCGGTCGCGCGCCGCGCGTCGAGGTCGAGCGCGACGACCCGGCGGCCGACGATCACCTCCGCGCCCGTGCTCTCCGTCGTGTTGCGCCAGATCTTCGCCTCGTCGTCGCCGCTCCAGAGCCCCTTCGTCAGCGGCGGCCGCTTGTACGGCGGGTGCGGCTCGACCCCGACGACCGCGATCGGCCCGTCGGCGTCGTGCTCGCGGATCCCCTTGGCCGCGGCGTCCGCCGTCATGCCGCCGCCGACGATCAGATAGCGCGTCGAGTGCATCTCACCGATACTCCCCGTGTGGACGATTGGATCGAGCGCGACGGTGCCCTCGAACGCACGTACGAGCTCGCGACGTTCGCGGAGGCTATCGCGTTCGTCACGCGCATCGCCGACCTGGCCGAGGAGGAGAACCACCATCCCGATATCGCGGTCGCATACCGGAAGGTAACGCTCCGCTGGACCACGCATTCCGCGGGCGGGATCACCGACCGCGACCGGGAGCTGGCGCGGCGGAGCGACGCGCTGGTCGTGCCGTGATCACGGCGACATCCCTCGCCGAGGCCGAGCGGCGCTACGTCGAGCGGAATCCCGAGTCGCAGCGGCTCCACGAGGAGCGGGCGCGCGTGATGCCGGGCGGGAACACGCGCACGGTGATCCACCAGACGCCGTTCCCGCTCACGATCGTCCACGGCGAGGGCGCGCGCGTGACCGACGCGGACGGCCACACGTACGTCGACTTCCTCGGCGAGTTCACGGCGGGGCTCTACGGGCACTCGCATCCCGTGATCGTGCGGGCGATCGAGGAGGCGCTCGCCGACGGGATCGTCCTCGGCGCGCCGAATCGCTACGAGACGAAGCTCGCGGCCACGGTGTGCGAGCGGTTCCCGTCCGTCGAGCTCGTCCGGTTCTGCAACTCGGGGACCGAGGCGAACCTGCTCGCGCTGTCGCTCGCGCGCGTCGCGACCGGGCGGCCGGCGGTGATGGTCTTCGAGGGCGGCTACCACGGCGGCGTCTTCCTCTTCGCGTCGGCGGACGGGTCGCCGATCAACGCGCCGTTCCCGTTCGTCGTCGGGACCTACAACGACGCGGAGTCGGCGGCGCGGCTCGTCGCGCAGCACGCGGGCGAGCTCGCCGCGGTCGTCGTCGAGCCGCTGCAGGGATCCGGCGGCGTCATCCCCGGCGAGCCCGGCTTCCTCGAGACGCTGCGCGCGGCGACCGCCGAGCACGGCGTCGTCCTCGTCTTCGACGAGGTGATGACGTCGCGCCTGGCGACCGGCGGCCTGCAGCAGGTGCTCGGGATCACGCCCGACCTGACGACGCTCGGGAAGTACATCGGCGGCGGGCTCGCGTTCGGCGCCTTCGGCGGCCGCGCCGACCTCATGCGCCGCTTCGATCCGTCGCAGCCGGACGCGCTCCCCCACGCCGGCACGTTCAACAACGCCGTCCTGACGATGGCCGCCGGCTCGGCGGGGCTGACGCAGGTCTACGACGCCGCGGAGGTCGCGCGGCTGAACGGCCTCGGCGACCGGCTCCGCGACCGCCTCAACGCGTTCGCCGAGGAGCGCGACATCGCGTTCTGCTCGACGGGCTACGGCTCGCTCGTCGGTCTCCACTTCACGCGCGGCCCGGTGCGGCGCGTCACCGATGTCCCGGACGCGAAGGAGCAGCGGGCCCTCCTTCACCTGCACATGCTCGAGCACGGCTGGTCGTACGCGAGGCGCGGCTTCCTCGCGCTCAGCCTTCCCATGACCGAATCGGACGTCGACGGCTTTGCGGCAGCGGTCGAGGAGTTCCTCACGGAGGTGTGAGATGACCGGGTTGAGCCCGCGCGGAGCGGCGTTCATCGGGCGCTACGAAGGGTGGCGCGACACGCCGTACAACGACCCCACCAACAACGCGACGATCGGGTTCGGGCACCTGCTCCATCACGGGCCGGTCACCGCGACCGACCGGAAGGAATGGGGCACGATCACGGAGGCGCACGGCATCTCGCTGCTGCAGGGCGACGCGTCGACCGCCGAGGCGGCGATCGCCCGCTACATCACGCGGCCGCTCGCGCAGTGCGAGCGCGACGCGCTCACCTCGTTCGCGTACAACTGCGGCGGCGGCGCGCTCGCCGGCTCCGTCGGGGAGGCGGTCAACGCGCGGCAGGATCCGACGTCGGCGCTCGAGCAGTGGGTGCATTCCGGCAAGACGGTGCTCCCGGGGCTCGTCGCACGCCGCAAGGCCGAGGCGCTCCTCTTCACGCAGGGCGACTACGGCGACGGCCAGCCCGCGGCGCCGCCGGGCCCGCCGCGCGCGAGGCCGAAGCCCGTGCCGCTGCCGACGGACGTGCCGACGCCGGTGCCGGACTGGGCGTGGCAGTGGGTCGAGTGGAAGCTCGGCCGCGGCGCGTACAAGGGACACGCGAACGACCCGAAGCTCCGCACGCAGACGGGCGCCCCGGCGACGGTGCCGCCGTGGGCCTGGACGTTCCTGAAACGCTTCGCGTAGCGCCGTGAGAGCCGCCGTCGCGCTCGCCGCCGTCGGAGCCGGCGGACCTGACGGTCGCTACCGGAGGCTCAGTGTGCCGGCGGCCACGTGCCCGCTCCCTCGTCCCGTTCGACGAGCTTCGACTTGTACTCGCTCCGCTGGAGCGTCCCCCACGGGACGAGGTCGACCCGGGTCTGGACGACGAGGACGCTGCGGAGCCGGTCGCGGATCGCGTCCGCGAGCGCCGGGTCCGCCGCGGTGCCGCGCGCGAGCTCGACGGCGACCGGCAGCGGCGGCTCCTGCTTCACGGCCGCGCCCTCGGGCCGGACGAGGATATGCCCGCTCACGTCGGGCGCGAACGCGGCGACGACCTCGCGCACGGCCGACGGGAAGACGTTGACGCCGCGGACGATGAGCATGTCGTCGGTGCGGCCGAGGCAGCGGACGCGCGGGCTCGTGCGCCCGCACGCGCACGTGCTCGTCCAGACCCGGACGTGGTCGCGCGTGCGGAAGCGGAGGAGCGGCGCGGCGCGGTGGCGGAGGTGCGTCAGGACGAGCTCGCCCGTCGCGCCGTCCGCGAGCTCGACCGGGCGCTCGGTCTCCGGGTCGATCAGCTCGGCGTGGACGAAGCCGCGCGCCCCGAGGTGCATCCCGTTCTGCTCCTCGCACTCGCCCCAGAGGGAGACGCCGACGTCGCCGATCCCCATCGCCTCGGTCACCTTCGCGCCCCAGCCCTCCTCGAGCATCGCGCGGAACGCGGGCTCGCCGCCGCCGGGCTCGCCGGCGACGAGGACGCGCGTGACGCTCGAGCCGGCGAGGTCGAAGCCGCGCTCGGCCGCCCACTCGACCAGGTGTGCGGCGTACGACGGCGTCACCACCGCCGCGTCCGGGTGCAGGAGCTCGATCGAGAGCACGAGCCGCTCTGTGTTCCCCGTCCCGACCGGGATGTGCGTCATCCCGATCCGGTCGAACGACGCGAGCGCTGCGCCCGCGACGAACGGGCCGGCGTTGTACGTCGTGACCACGCGGCCGCCGGCCGCGACGCCCGACGCGGCGTAGCTCCGCGCCGACCCGGTGACCCAGTTGTCGAGGTCGCCCGCGGTGAGCGGGACGAAGCTCGGCGCGCCGGTCGTGCCGCTCGTCGAGTAGATGCGGACGATCTCCGACGGCTCGGCGCAGAGATGCGCGCCGACCGGGTTCGACGACGTCGTCGTCTTGCGGAGGTCGCGCTTGTCGGTGAGCGGGAGCTGCGCGATGTCGGCGAGCCGGCCGGCGCCGGCGACGACGTCGCGGTAGAGCGGCGACCGCTCGGCGAGATATGCGATCTGCTCGCGGAACGACGCGTCATCGACTGCGAACTGCTCCTCCCACGGAAGGGTCTCGACCTCCGGCTCGAGCATCACTCGTACTCGACCGACTCCTCCGCGGCGTGCGCCATGTGGAAGCCGAGCGGCTCGCGCTGCTCCTCCGAGAGATGCGCGAGCAGCCCCGCGGTGCGCGCGAGGATCGGCACGGCCTTCACCGCGTCGGGCGAGAAGCCGAGGTCGAGCATCACCGCCGCGATCGGCAGCGAGACGTTCATCACGAGCGGCTTGCCCCACGCGTCGGCGACCGCCTCGCGGAGCAGGCGCGCGAGGAAGACGTGCGGCCCGCTCACCCCGCGCGCGTCCGCGAGCTCGAGGATCCGCTCGGCGCGCGGGTCGACGGGCCGGTGCACGGGGTGGCCGAAGCCGGGCATCCGTGCGCCGGTCGAGTGGAAGTCGTCGGCGAGCCCGGCGGCGGCCTCGGCGGGATCGGCGCCGGCGGCGACCTCGACCTGCGCCGTCTCGAGCAGCCGCGCGCACTCCTCCGCCGTCCCGAGCAGCACCGGTCCGGCGCCGAGGATGCCGGCCGCGACGGCGCCCTGCAGCGACCCGGGGTCCGCGGCGAGCGTCATCCGCGCCGCGACGTTCGTCGGCATCATCCCGTGCTCCGCGATCGCGACGAGCAGGACGTCGAGGAAGTAGCGCTGCTCCTCCGTCGGCTCGTCGCCCGTCAGCAGCAGGCAGAAGTGGTCGGTGAACGTGAGCCGCCCCATCAGGTCGCCGGCGAGGTCGCGGCCGCGCACCTCGACGCGGTCGGCGGACGCCTGCGAGATGTGCGTCTTCGGCTTCTCGCTCATACGCGTCTTCTAACACCCCACGCGCCGGCGCGCTGTGTTCGGACCGCAACACTCCGGGCGTTCTCGGCGGAAACGACGCGCCCGCGACCCGGACCTAGCGTCGGTGCATGGATGCGCACACCGCTTCGACGGCGCGCCGAGCCGTCCTCGCCGCCGCCACGATTGCGATCGCCGCGTCGCTGGCGCTCCCGTCGCCCGCACCCGCGAGCCCGAGCGCGGCACCGCTCGCCGTCCCGATCCTGATGTACCACCGCATCGACCATCTCCGGCCTGGCCTGCCCCTCATGACGCGCCGCCTCACCGTCGATCCCGACGACTTCGCGCGGCAGATGGAGTGGCTCCACGTCCACGGCTACCACACGCTCACGCAGGAGCAGCTGCTCGCGGCCGCCACGGCCGACGGCGGACTGCCGCCGCGGCCGATCCTGATCACGTTCGACGACGGCTACCGCGACGTCCTCGGCAAGGCGGCACCGGTGCTCGCCCGACTCAAGATGCACGCAACGGCGTACGTGATCTCCGGTCGGTTGCACGGGGCCGACCCGAGCTTCCTCACCGTGCCGGAGCTCCGCGCCCTCGAGCGACTCGGGATCGAGATCGGCTCGCACACGGCGACGCACGCCGCACTCACGGCCCTCGGTGATGCGCAGGCAAGCGAGGAGCTTGTCTCGTCGCGTCGCGTCCTCGAAGCGGCGGTCGGGCACCCGGTGCGCTGGTTCGCGTACCCGTACGGCGCGTACGACGCCCGCACCGCCGCGCTCGTCGCGCGCGCCGGCTACCGGCTTGCGGTGACCACGCAACCGGGCCTGTGCCAGGACGCGGGCCGGCCGCTCGAGCTCAGGCGGTTCGAGATTCTCGATTCGACGGGGGTCGGCGGGCTCGCCGCGATGCTCCGCGCCGGCTGCTAGCGGACGCAGGCCCGCGTCCAGTCGAACCCGTAGATCGGGTGGTCGACGTAACAGCTCATGTCGACGCGCGACGAGAAGGCGCTCGTCGTGAGGACGTTGACGGCAGGAGCGACGAACGCCTTGGCGAGAACGAGCCGGTCGACCTTGGCCCAGCCGGCGTCGACCGCGGCGGTCGCGCGCGGCGCCTCGCGGAGACGGTCGATCAGCCGGTCGACCTCCGGGTCGTCCGCGTTCGCGAGGTTGTTGTTGTGTGTCGCCGTGATGTGCTCGCCGTTCAGCAGGGTGTCGAACCAGTCGATGGGGTTCGGATAGTCGGCGATCCACGCGTTCCACCCGATCTGCGCATGTGTCGAGCGGTTGCCGACGACGTTCTGGAACGTCGCCGGCGGGATCGACGCGATCGACGTCTTCAGGCCGATCGAGTCGAGGACGGACGCGAGGTACGCCGAGAGGCTCGACCACGGCTGCTGCGCGAGTCCCCAGATCTTGACGTGCGCGCCACTCGCGCCGGCACTCCGCACGAGGGCGCGCGCACGCGCGAGGTCGTGCGGGTAGAGCGTGAGCTTGCGGTACGCGCGGTACGACGGCGGGAGCAGGTTCTCCGTCGGCCGGGCGAGGCCGCCGAACAGGCGCGCGACCGCGGCGCGGTCGACCGCGTACTCGACCGCGCGCCGGACGCGGACGTCGGTGAACGGCGCGACGCGGGTGTTCATCCAGATGTAGATCGTGTTCGGGAGCAGCGAGACGCGGACGCGGTTCCCGAGCTCCTTCTGGGCGAGGGCCAGCTGGTCGGGCGGCAGGAGGTCGGCGTCGTAGTCCGCGGTCCCCTTCCGGACGGCGGTGAGATTGTGGCGGGCGTCGCCTCCGATGCGCACCTCGACGCGGTCCGGATTCCCCCGGACGACCGACGCGGTCGGCACGAAGTGCGCGTTCCTGACCAGCACGACGCTGCGGTTGGGCCGATACGACGCGATCGCATACGGCCCGGTGCCCGGAACGGGGCTTGTCGCCGAGACGTCCTTCGCCGGCGTGCCGCGGGGCACCGGCGCCGCGAACGGCATCGCGAGCACGTTCGCGAAGTCGTTCCGCGAGCGGACGAGCCGGAACGTGATCGTGCGCGCGGCGTCGTCGGCGACGATCCCCGAGATCCCGCCGCGGCGCGTCTTCGCGAAGGTGTCGGCGCCGACGATCCCGCCGAAGAAGCCGACCGCCGGCGAGTCGATCCGGAACAAGCGCTCGATCCCGTTCTTCACGTCGCCCGCCCGCACCGGCCGGCCGTCGGAGTATGTGAGGCCCGGACGGAGCGTGAACGTGTACGTCCGGCCGCGATCGCCGATCGCCGGGAGCGACGACGCGAGCCCGGGGACGACGACCGAGCCGTCCCGTCCGGGCGCGTCGCGATACGTGAGGAGCCCGAGGTAGACGCGCCACTCGAGCTGCCAGCTTCCGTTCGCGTAGCCGAGGGCCGGGTCGAGCGACGTGAACGCCGACGCGGGCTGCGCCATCCGGAGCACGGAGAACGTGCGCGGGTTCGCCGCATCGCCGGCACCGACTGCGAGACAGGCAGCCGCGAGCACAGCGACCACGCTGACGGCACGAGGCACAGACCGAGCGTACGCCCCGTTCGCGCGCGCGACAACACGATGCGTGTGTCCCGGAGCCGACGGTCCGAGCGTCCCGCGCAGAAACGACGCGCGGCCCCTTCCCTCCTACCGTCGAGGCATGCACTCGTCGCAGCCCATGTCGGAGAAGGAGGAAGTCATGTCGTACATCCGCACCGCCGCCGCCCTTCTCGCGTCGGCAACGCTTCTCGCCGCCGCGCCCGGGATCGCGAGCGCGAACCACGGCCCGCAGGGCGACCTCGTCGCGACGGCCCCGCAGGCGCAGGGCTGGACGGCCGAGGCGAACCGGATCGACGTGCTCGGCCCGAAGTACGTTCGGTTCCCGGCCGTCGTCGCGTCGACGCCGTCCCAGCCCACCGGCGCTGTCGACTGGACGCCGATCGGGCTCGGGATCGGCATCGCCGCCCTCGCGCTCGCAGGCGCCGGGCTCGTCGCCGTCCGGCGGCACCACCGTCTTCCGAAGGCGCACCGCCTCGCACCGATGTGACGGGTGCCCCTCCCGGGCGCGCGCGGGGAGGCCTACAGGCCTCCCCGCGTTGTGGTCCGCGCCGCGCAGGCATATCGTCAGGCCATGGCCACGTGCCCCGAGTGCGGGGCGGGTTTGGCGGAAGGCGGGCGCTTCTGCGCGTCCTGCGGCGCACCGGTCGACAAGCCTCGCTCCGAGCGGCGGAAGATCGTGACGGTGCTCTTCAGCGACCTCACCGGCTCGACGCAGCTCGGCGAGCGTCACGACGCGGAGACCGTCCGGCGGGTGCTGAGCCGCTACTTCGACGAGTTCAGCAGCGTGCTCGTCCGGCACGGCGGAGCGGTCGAGAAGTTCGTCGGCGACGCCGTGCTCGCCGTGTTCGGGATCCCGACCACACACGAGGACGACGCGCTGCGCGCCGTCCGCGCGGCGGTCGAAATGCGCACTGCGCTCGACGCGCTGAACGACGAGCTCGAGCCGCGCTACGGCGTCCGGCTCGCAAACCACACGGGCATCAACACCGGCGAGGTCGTGACCGGGTTCGGCGCGCAGCGGCTCGCCACGGGCGACGCGGTGAACGTCGCCGCGCGGCTCGAGCAGGCCGCAGAGCCGGGCGAGATCCTCCTCGGGGCGGCGACGGAGTCGCTCGTGCGCGGCTCGGTCGAGGCGGAGCTCCTGCCGCCGCTCGAGCTGAAGGGCAAGAGCGAGCCGGTGACCGCGTGGAGGCTCGTCGCGCTCGGACCGGACACGTCGCGGCGGCCGCGCCGGCTCGACACGCCGCTCGTCGGCCGCGACGCCGAGCTCGGCGTCCTCCTCGCCGCGCTCGACGAGGCCGAGGCCGAGCGCGAATGCCGGCGCGCACTCGTGATCGGGCCGCCGGGAATCGGGAAGTCGCGGCTGATGGTCGAGCTCGAGCGACGGGCCGCGCACCGCGCGACGGTCCTGTCGGCACGCTGCCTGCACTACGGCGAGGGCATCACGTTCTGGCCGCTGGCGCAGGTCGTCCGCGCGGCGGCGGCGATCGACGACGACACGCCGCGCGACGACGCCCTGCGCCGGCTCGCGGCGCTCGTCGCCGGCGAGCCCGACGGTGAGCTCGTCGCGTCGCGCGTCTCCGCGGCGATCGGACTCGCCGAGGGGGCCGGCCCGCCGGAGGAGACTGCATGGGCGGCGCGGCGCCTGTTCGAGTCGCTCGCGCGCGAGCGCCCGCTCGTGGTCGCCTTCGACGACCTGCACTGGGCCGAGCCGACGTTCCTCGCGCTGCTCGACTCGGTCGCCGCGACGAGCCGCGCGCCGATCCTCCTGCTCACGGGCGCGCGTCCCGAGCTCCTCGAGTCGCGGCCGCGGCCCGGCGGGACGACCGTGCACCTCGACCCGCTGGAGCCCGCCGACACCGAGCGGCTCATCGACTTCGCCGGCGGCGACGAGCCGCTTCCCGCCGACCTCCGCGACCGCGTGCGCGCGACGGCCGAGGGGAACCCGCTGTTCGTCGAGGAGACGATCGCGATGCTCCGCGAGCAGCCCACGGACATGACGATCCCGCCGACGATCCAGGCGCTGCTCGCAGCGAGACTCGACACGCTGCCCCCGGACGAGCTCGACGTGCTCGTGCGGGCATCCGTCGTCGGCCAGGAGATCTCGCGGGCGGCGCTCGTCGAGCTCTCGGACGACGCGCCGACGCTCGACTCGACGCTCGCTGCACTGGAGCGCAAGGACCTGCTCGTGCGCACCTCGGCGACGTACTCCGGCGACGCGTACCGGTTCTGGCACGTCCTCGTCCGCGACGCCGCGTACGCCGCGTCGCTCAAGGAGGTGCGCGCCGACCTGCACGAGCGCTTCGCGCGCTGGCTCGCGCGCACGACGGGCAACCGCCTCCCCGAGTACGAGGAGATCGTCGGCTACCACCTCGAGCAGGCGCACCGGCTGCGCGTCGACATCGCGCCGGGCGACCCCGCGGCCGAGCAGCTCGCGGCCGACGCCGGGCACGCGCTCGGGAACGCCGGACGGCGGGCCATCGCGCGCGGCGACATGCATGCCGCGGGCGATCTACTGGCGCGAGCCGCCGCGCTCGAGCCCGGACGGCCGACACGCGCGGAGCTGCTCGCCTTCCTCGCCGAGGCGCGCCTGCACTCCGGCGATCTCGAGGGCTGCATCGCGGCCGCGACCGAGGCCGCCGTCGAGGCCGAGGGCGTCGATCGCGCCGTCGAGCTGCGGGCAACGCTGAGGCTCTCGCAGGCGAAGCTCTACGGGACGCCGGACGCCGATCACGAGCGCATCCTGCGCGAGGCGGAGGCCGCCGCGGGAGAGCTCGAGGCGCTCGGTGACCTCTGGGGCGCGGCGGAGGCGTGGCTTCTCCTGCTGTACCGCGCGATGGACCGGAGCTACGAGGAGCTCATCCGCGTCACCGACACCGCGCGCGTCCTCGCCCGCCGTGCGGGGAACACCCGCACCGAGGCCGAGGCCCTGACGTGGCTGGGGACGGGCATCGCGCTCGGGCCGATGCCGGTCGACGAGGGGCTCGCGGTCTGCGAGCGACTCGTCGCGGAGGCGACGGGGCCCCTCGCCGTGGCGCACGCGCTGCTTCCGACGCTCTGGCTGTACGCGCTCGCCGGTCGCATCGACGACGCGCGTGACGCCGGCGAGCGCGCCGCCCGGACCTTCGCCGACCTCGGGCTCGAGTACTGGGTCTACGCGGTCGCCCTGTCCCGCTCGTGGGTGGAGCGGCTCGCCGGCGCGCGCGACCGCGAGGAGAAGCTCCTGCGGGACGCCGTCACCGGGCTGAAGGCGATCGGGGACACGCTCTTCCTCTCGACGTACGCGAGCGAGCTCGCCCTGACGCTCGCCGAGACGGGTCGGGTGGACGAGGCCCTCGAGCTCGCCGACCTGGGCCGGCGGATCATGACGCCGGGCGATCTCGCGACGGAGATCGGGTGGCGCCTCGCCCGCGCGGAGGCCCTCGTGACGCGGTCGGAGCTGGACGAGGCGGAGCAGCTTGCCCGTGAGGCGGTCGACTTCGCGTTCGGGACCGACGGCCCGTTCTACCGGAGCGGGGCGCTCGTCGTGCTCGCGCACGCCCTCCGCGCGGCGGGCCGGGACGCGGAGGCCGACGCGGAGGGCGAGCGCGCGCTGGCGGAGCTTCGCCGCAAGGGCTCGGAGCTCGCCGTCGAGCAGGCGCGGCGGCGACTCGAGCTCGTCCCGTCGGCGTCGTAGGGTTTCGCGGATGGAGTGGCGGCTGCTCGCAGGCGTGCCCGAGGGCGAGGTCCGCGAGCTGCTGCAGATCGCCCGGCGCCGCACCTTTGCGCGCAACGAGGTCGTCTTTCATCGCGACGACCCCGGCGACTCGCTCCATCTGATCCAGAAGGGGCGGTTCTCGGTGCAGGTGATGACGCCGCTCGGAGACGCCGCGACGATCGCCGTGCGCGGCCCGGGTGAGAGCTTCGGCGAGATGGCGCTGCTCGCCGACGAGCCGCGACGATCGGCCACGGTCGCCGCGCTCGAGGACGCGGAGACCTTCGCCGTGTACCGCCCGGAGTTCGAGCAGCTGCGCGCGCGCCGGCCCGACATCGACCGCTTCCTGTTCCGGTTTCTCGTCGGCGAGGTGCGGATGCTGAACGAGCGGCTGCTCGAGGCGCTCTACCTCCCGGTCGAGACGCGCGTGCGCAGGCGGCTCGTCGAGCTCGCGTCGCTGTACGGCACCGGCTCCGGCGAGACGACGATCGCGCTCACGCAGGAGGCGATCGCGGAGCTCGCCGGCGGGAACCGTACGACGGTCAACCAGATCCTCCGCGACGAGGAGAAGCGCGGCACGATCGCGCTCGAGCGCGGCAAGACGCGCGTGCTCGACGTCGACGAGCTCGCGCGCCGCGCGCGCTGAGCCTCAGGCGCGCGCCCGGCCGGCGAGGGCGTCGGCGTCGACGATCGTGACGCGGCCGCGGCGCAGCTCGACGATGCCGCGCGTCTGCGCGTCGCCGAGCACCGCGTTCACGGTCGCGCGCGACGTGCCCGCGAGCCCCGCGAGCTCCTCCTGCGTGAGCGGGATCTCCGCGCCGCCGTAGACGTCGGCGAGCTCGACGAGGCGACGCAGCACGCGCCGCTCGGCCGGAAGGTAGAGCGCCTCGAGCAGCCGCTCGTTCATCGTCCGAACCTCCGCCGCGAGGAGCGAGATCAGAAGCTCGTCCACCGACGGATGCTCCTTCCGCAGCCGCGCGAACTCGACCTCGTAGACGCAGAACGTCTCCGCCGGCTCGAGCGCCTCGATGGTCGCCGACCGCGGCGAGCGCTCCGCGACGAGCGCGAGCTCGCCGAAGCTGTCGCCCGGCCCGCGCACGGCGATCGTCGCCTGCTCGCCGAGCGGCGTCATCACCCGCACCGCGAACCGCCCCTTCGACACGAGGTGCATCGAGTCGGCCGGGTCGCCGCGGTGGAAGACGACCTCGCCGCGCTTGAACGTCCGCCGACGCGCGAGCTGGAGCAGCCGCTGCACGTCCTCGGCCGGCACGCCCTCGAGCAGGCTCCACTGCATCCCACGATCCTCCGTCACCGTGCCCGGCTCCGCAACGTCGAGAGCCCGCCGCGAGGCGACGGGCTCTCGCGTCCCCCAGGCCGTTGCCACTACGCGGCGACGCTCGGGACCGGGACGAGCCAGGGCACGCCCAGGTCGTCGGTCTGGGTCACCCAGTACGTCGGCGCGGGGAGCTTCGGGGTCGTCTGCGCCTGGCTCCTGTTGCACGAGGAGGCCGCAGCCGCCTCGGAGCCGATCGGGACGAGGAACGGGCGGCCGATGTCGTCCGTGACCTGGACCCAGCCCGGGTAGGGCGAGCCGGGCGCGCAGCTGCCGGCCGTGTTGTCGACGGCGGCCGTGCACCGCACCGCAGGGATGAGCGTGAACTGCGGGACGGCGACGTCGACGTTCGCGACGACCCAGTGCGCCGGC
>Ga0335071_10003507_pt1 | contig 16498 bp, 14 predicted proteins | sample Lox_Sample_15_FD_206724 | JGI IMG/M metagenome (GOLD analysis project Ga0335071, IMG submission 206724) | Soil microbial communities from Loxahatchee National Wildlife Refuge, Florida, United States - Lox_Sample_1.5 | ecosystem: Environmental > Terrestrial > Soil > Wetlands | place: USA... | reverse complement strand
CGGTGCTGCGCGAGGCCCGCTTCGACGACTACCGCCCGCTCGCCGGCTCGCCCTTCGCGCACGAGATCGCCCTCGTCGACCGCGTGAGCGGCGCGCAGGTGCGGCTCTCCTTCGCCGCGGTGGAGCTCAACCCGGCGCTGCCGGCGGGCGTCTTCGATCTCCCGGTCGGAGGGTCGGGATGAGGCGCCTCGCGGCCCTGCTCCTGGTGGCGGTCGCCGCGGCGGCATGTGGCAACGACCCGTATCCCCACGCCGACGCCGCAGCGCGGATCCTGTACGTGCCGTTCCAGGAGCCGCCGAAGACGCTCGATCCGCAGGTCGCCTACTCGGTCTACGACCACGAGATCCTTTCCAACGTCTACGAGACTCCGCTCGAGTACCACTACCTGAAGCGGCCCTACGAGTTGATCCCGGGTCTCGCCCTCGCAGTTCCGGAGCCGCGCCCGCTGGGCGACGGCCGCGTCGTCTATCGCTTCGATCTCCGCCCGGGCGTTCGCTTCGCGGACGATCCGTCGTTCGCGCTCGACGGCGATGGCCCGACGGGGCGCGAGCTCATGGCCTCGGATCTCGCCTTCTCGCTGATGCGGATCGCGGATCCCAAGGTCGGGAGCCCCGTGATCGAGACCTTCGCGAAGATCGTCGGGCTGCGCGCCTTCGGCGAGCGGCTGGCGAAGCTCCGCGAGAGCGAGGCCGGCTTCGCGGCGCTCCGCATCGACGAGCAGTATGCGCGAGCCGGCCCGGTCGACGGGATCCGCATCCTCGACCCTCACGCGCTCGAGATCGTGCTCGCCGCGCCCTATCCGCAGATCCTCTACTGGTTCGCGATGCCCTTCACCTCGCCGGTGCCGTGGGAGGCGGCGGCCTGGTACGACGGGCGCGAGGGGCGCGACGCCTTCGGTGAGGTCGCCGTCGGCACCGGGCCGTTCCGGCTGGCGCGCTACGACAAGCGCAGCCGCATCGTGCTCGAGCGCAATCCGGAGTGGTACGGAGCGCGGCATCCCGAGTGGAAGGCGCCGGCGGCGACCTATCCGAGAGAGGGCGCGCCCGGGGACGCCGAGCGCGGGTTGCTCGAGGCCGCCGGCCGCCCGCTCCCGTTCCTCGACCGCGTCGAGCTGCGCCTGGAGAAGGAGCCGATCCCCGCCTTCACCAAGTTCCTGCAGGGCTACTACGACCGCTCGCGCATCCCCAAGGAGAGCTTCGACCAGACCGTGCGCGAGGGCGCCCTCTCGCCCTCGATGGAGTCTCTCGGCATGCGCCTCGAGCGCAGCGTGGAGCCGGCCGTCTACTACCTCGGCTTCAACATGATCGACCCGGTGGTAGGCCGGCCCGCGGCCGAGCGCGGCCGCAAGCTGCGCCAGGCGATGAGCCTCGCCATCGACACCGACGAGTTCCTGCGCGTGTTCCTGAACGGGCGCGGCATCCCGGCGCAGTCACCGATCCCGCCCGGGATCTTCGGCTACGAGGACGCCTACCGGAATCCGTACCGCGCGCCGGACCTCGAGCGCGCGCGCCACCTGCTCGCCGAGGCGGGCTATCCCGGCGGCATCGATCCGGCGACCGGCGCTCCGCTGCGCCTCACCTTCGACACGGGCGACACCTCGGTGCAGGGCCGCCTCCGCTACCAGTTCTTCATCGACGCCTGGCAGCGCCTCGGGCTCGACGTCGAGCTCGCGGCCACCACCTACAACCAGTTCCAGTCGAAGGTGCGCAACGGGGCCTACCAGATCTTCTTCTGGGGCTGGGTGGCCGACTACCCCGATCCCGAGAACTTCCTGTTCCTGCTGGCCACCGAGATGAGTCAGACGCACAGCGGTGGGCCCAACACCGCGAACTTCGCCGATCCGGAGTACGACGCGCTGTTCCGTTCGATGAAGGACCGCGAGAACGGCGCGGAGCGCCTCGAATCGATCCGCGCCATGCGTGCGATCCTCGAGCGCGAGCGCCCGTGGATCGAGCTGTTCCACCCCGAGGACTACGCGCTGGTGCACGGCTGGATGCACGGCATGAAGCCGAGCGGGCTCGCCGTACCGGTGTGGAAGTACCAGGACGTCGATCCCGCCCTGCGCGCGGCCGAGCGGAGCGCGTGGAACCGGCCCGTGCGCTGGCCTGCCTACGCGCTCGCGGGAGCGCTCGTCGCCTTCCTGCTGCCTGGCCTCCAGAGCTGGCGGCGGGAGCGGCAGTAGTGGGCCGCTGGCTGCTGCGCCGGACCGCCTGGGGCGCGGCCACCGTGCTCGGCGTGCTGCTCTTCCTCTTCCTGCTCTTTTTCGTCTACGCCAAGCCGCAGGACGTGGCGCGCCGCGCGCTCGGCGAGAAGGCCTCGCCCGAGGTCATCGCGCAGTGGCTGGCGAACCACGGCTACGACAAGCCCGCGTTCTGGAATCCGTCGCGCCCGCTCGACACGATGCTCGCCGAGCACTACCGGCGCATGCTGTCCTTCGACTTCGGCCGGAGCGACGCCGACGACGTGCCGATCGCGAAGCGCCTGCGGCGCGGTGTCGGCCCCAGCCTCTCGCTCACGGTGCCGCTCTTCCTGCTCGGGCTCCCGCTGGCGCTCGCGCTGGCGCTCGGCGCCGCCTTCTTCCGCGACACCTACATCGACCGGGTCGGCGTGGTCGCCTGCGTGCTGGCGATGAGCGTCTCGATGCTGATCTACATCCTGGCCGGCCAGTACCTGATCGGGAGGCTGCTGCGCTGGTTTCCGATCTCGGGCTTCGACCCCGACCCGGCGGTGATCGCGCGCTTCGTCGCGCTGCCCGTTCTCGTGGGGCTGCTCGGGAGCATCGGGTCCGAGGTGCGCTTCTACCGCGCCGTCTTCGTCGAGGAGACCGGACGCGACTACGTGCGCACGGCGCGCGCCAAGGGTGCCGGCGACGGGCGCGTGATGGCGCGCCACGTGCTCCCGAACGCAGCGATCCCGATCCTCACCAACGCGGTGATGGAGATCCCGTTCCTGTTCACCGGCGCCATCCTGCTCGAGTCCTTCTTCGGCATCCCCGGCCTCGGCTCGATCACGGTCGACGCCATCAATGCGAACGACTTCGCGACGCTGCGCGTGATGGTGTACCTGGGCGCGCTCCTCTTCGTGGCCGGCCAGATCGCGACGGACGTCGCCTACACGATCGCGGACCCCCGCGTGCGGCTCGAGTAGCGGCGTGGAGGCGCACGCGGTGGAGAACGCGGTGGTCGCGGCGTTGGTCGCAGGTGTGGCGGCCCTCGGCTTCGCGGCGCGCCGCAGCCGGCTCTGGCGCGAGGGCCTGCGCGAGGTCGCCCGCCGCCGGCCGCTGGCGCTCGCGGTGATCGCCTTCTTCTTCGCGACGGCGCTGCTCGCGTCGATCTCGTGGCGGGACGCCGCGTCCGACGCGCCGGGCCTCGCCGCGCCGCGCAGCGCGCTCGATCGCCTGTTCCCCGCCGACTTCCGCGAGCGCAGCTACTCGGCACCGCTCGCGGGCGTCGAGTTCTACGGCGCGGCGCCGCTGCGGCATCCGGGAGGCCACCTGCTCGGCACCGACATCCTCGGCCGCGACGTGCTGCGGCTCGCGCTCCGGGGCGCACGCGTCGCGCTCCTGATCGGCGGGCTCACCAGCGCGATCGCCATCCCGCTCGCGCTCCTGTTCGGCGTCTCGGCCGGCTACTTCGGCGGGCGGGTCGACACGGCCGTGTTCTTCGTCATCTCGACGCTCGCGTCGATGCCATCGATCCTGCTGCTCATCGCGCTCGTGACCGCGATCGGGCGCGGCACCCTGCAGGTGTGCTTCGCGTTGGCGGTGACGAGCTGGGTGCACTTCGCGCGGCTGGCCCGCGGCGAGACGCTCAAGATCCGCGAGCTCGACTACGTCCAGGCGGCGCGGGCGCTCGGCGTCTCGGAGCTGCGCATCATCCTGCGCCACGTCGTGCCGAACCTCGGGCATCTCGTCGTCATCACCTTCGTCCTCACCTTCTCGCAGCTCGTGCTCTCGGAGGCGCTCCTGTCCTGGCTCGGCCTCGGCATCGACGGGAGCTGGGGACAGATGATCGACCAGGCGCGCGACGAGCTGTCGCGCGACCCGATCATCGCCTGGAACCTGGCAGCCGCCTCGACCGCGCTCTTCGCGCTCATCCTCGCCGTGAACCGGGTCGGAGACGCGGTGCGGGACGTGCTCGACCCGCGCACGCTGCGGGAGCGCCTTTGAGCTCCGCGCCGGGCGGCGAGCCGCTGCTTGCCGTCGAGGATCTGGTCACGACGTTCCCCGCGCCGGGCGGGCGCATCGCGGTGGTCGACCGCGTCGACCTCCAGGTGGGCCGCGGCGAGGTGCTGGCGCTGGTCGGCGAGTCCGGCTGCGGGAAGTCGATGACGGCGCTCTCGCTGCTGCGCCTCGTGCCGCGGCCGGGCCGCGTCGAGCGCGGCCGCATCCGGCTCGGTGGCCGCGCGCTCGAGGGGCTTCCGGCGACGCAGTGGCGGCGCATCCGGGGCGCCGAGATGGCGATGATCTTCCAGGAGCCGATGACCAGCCTGAATCCGGTGCAGACGGCCGGCGCGCAGGTGGTCGAGGCCCTGCGCCTGCACCAGTCGGTGTCGCGCGCCGCGGCGCAGCGGCGGGCGATCGAGCTCTTCGAGCGGGTCGGCATCCCGGACGCCGCCGCGCGCTTCGGCGCCTATCCACACCAGCTCTCGGGCGGCATGAAGCAGCGCGCCATGATCGCGATGGCGCTCGCGGCGCGGCCGAAGCTGCTTATCGCGGACGAGCCGACCACCGCGCTCGACGTCACGATCCAGGCACAGATCCTCGACCTGCTTCGCGAGCTGTCGCGCGACCTCGGCATGTCGCTCCTCCTGATCACGCACGACCTCGGCGTCGTGAACGAGCTGGCCGACCGCGTCGCGGTGATGTACGCCGGGCGAGTCGTCGAGCAGGGTCCGCGCGCGGCGCTGCTCGCGGCACCGCGCCACCCCTACACCCAGGGCCTCCTGCGCTCGATGCCGGCGCGCGCGCGGCGCGGCGAACGGCTGGCCGAGATCCCCGGCGCCGTGCCCTCACCCGAGGCGTGGCCGCCGGGCTGCCGCTTCCACCCGCGCTGCGGGCGCGTGCTCGCGCCGTGCGCCGCGCAGGAGCCGGAGCGCACGGCGCTCGCGGCCGCGCACTGGGCGCGCTGCCACGCCGTCGCCGCGGATCTGGCGTCGTGAGCGCCCCGCTGCTCGAGGTCGAGGGCCTCACCACCTGGTTCCGGGCGGGACGCGACTGGGTGCGCGCCGTCGACGGCGTCGACCTCGCTCTGGCCGCCGGCCGCACGCTCGCGCTGGTCGGTGAGTCGGGCTGCGGCAAGACGACGGTCGGGCGCTCGATCCTCCGCCTGGTCGAGCCGCGCGCAGGCCGCGTGTGCTTCGACGGGGTCGACCTGCTCGCACTGCCGCGCTCCGCGCTGCGTCCGCTGCGCCGCCAGATGCAGATCGTCCTGCAGGATCCGTTCGCGTCGCTCGATCCCCGCCTGCGCGTGCGGGAGGCCGTCGCCGAGGGCATGCAGGCGTTCGGCATCGGCGCGGGCCCGGCCGAGCGCGCCGAGCGCGCCGCCGCCGAGCTGCGCCGCGTTCGTCTCGATCCGGCCCTGCTCGAGCGCTACCCGCACGAGCTCTCGGGCGGACAGCGCCAGCGCGTGTGCATCGCGCGTGCGCTGGCCGTGCGGCCGCGGCTGCTCGTCTGCGACGAGCCGGTCTCCGCCCTCGACGTGTCGATCCAGGCGCAGATCCTGAATCTGCTGCGCGACCTGCAGGACGACCTCGGCCTCGCCTACCTCTTCATCACGCACGACCTGGGCGTCGTGCGGCATCTCGCCGACCGCGTGGCGGTCATGTACCTCGGGCAGATCGTCGAGGAGGGATCCGCGGAGCGCGTCTTCGAGGCGCCCTCGCATCCCTACACACGCGCGCTGCTGGACGCGGCGCCCTCGGTCGATCCTGCCCACCGCGGCCGCCGCGGCGCGGTCGCGCGCGGCGATCCGCCCTCGCCGATGCATCCTCCGGCGGGCTGCCGCTTCCACACGCGCTGCCCCGAGGTCTTCCCGCGCTGCGCGGGCGAGGCGCCGGCGCTGGTCCCCGTCGGCGACGGCGCGAGTCGCTGCTTCCTCTCGGGATCCCGGGTTGACACCCCGGGGTCACCGGGCGAAGCTGCGCCCCGATGCGCCTCGAGTACACCTTCGCGCTCGCCGACGTGACCGAGCCGCGCTTCGCGGTCGAGGCCGTGGAGGGCATCGGCAAGCTCTTCACGCTGGCGACGCTCGTGATGAACGTGCTGTCGATCAAGTCGCGCGTGGAGATCGTCTTCCACGGCCTGAATCCCGAGGACCCGCGCCGCAAGATCGACGCGTTCCGCGAGATCGTCGCGACCTCGGAGGGCGGCGGGGAGCTGCGCTTCGTGGCCGGGCGCGGCGGCAGCATCCCCGGCTCGTCCAGCTACTTCCAGTGGCTCCACGTCGAGCGCGCCTAGGACGTCTCCTTGCAGTCATGGCCGGTCCAGCGGTGCCGGCGCGCCCGGCTCGCGGCGACCACCTCGGCCAACGCCTGCGCCCGGCCTCGCGCGAACGGGAGCGCCGCGGCGTAGCGCTCGAAGGCACGGCGGCGCGCACCGGCGGGGTAGTCGTCGGGCAGCGACGCGTTGAGCTCGGCGAGCGCCGCGATACGCCTCGCCTCGGCGAGCCGGCTCGGGAAGCGAACGCCCTCGAGGTCGACCAGTGCCAGCGCGAGCGCGCCCGCGCTGCGGCGCAGGAGCACGTTGGTCGCCTTCAGGTCGCCGTGATCGACGCGCGCGCGGTGAAGGTCGACCAGCAGCCTCGACAGCGCCGCCAACACGGCCTCGGCGTCCGCCTCGCCGCGCTCGACGGCGAACGCCGCCGGCACGGCGGGCCGCAGGTCCTCGAGCACCACCCAGGACGCGATCGGCACGCCGTAGCGCCGGCGCTCGAGGAAGGCGAGCGGACGCGCGGCGCCGATGCGCCGCGCGAGGAGGCCGTGCCCCGCGACCCACGCGCGCCGTCCGGGCGAGCCGCGCAGCGCGTCGGCGAGCGCACGGCCCGCGCCGCGCCAGCCCGACTCCTTCACGATCGCGCGCCAGCCGTCGGCGGTGACACCGGAGAGAGACGACCGTGCATCGCGGTCGAGCACGCGATCGTCGCGCGCAGCGACCGCCTCGCGGTGCTCGGCGAGGAGGGTGGCCAGCGTCTCCGGCGCGAGCTCGCGCAGCCGCATGCCGCGCGCCTCTCCGACCGCCGCGCTCGTGTGGAGGCGGCCCTCGCGGAGCGTGCGGCGGGTGCGGCTGCGGGCGTGCTCGCGCGCGCGGCGGTCGGCCGCGTCCCCCGCCGCGCGGAGCTCGTGCCGCGCGTCGTCCCGGAGCGGGGGCACCGCCGCGAGCCGTGCCTGGCGCACCCGGAGGCGGTCCGAGCGCGAGGTCGCGGGAGCGAGCGAGTACTCGAGGAACGCGAGGTCGCGGCGCCGCGCGGCGCGCGTCTGCGTGCGGCGCGCGCGCTGCCAGTCGAGCAGCACCGGCCCGTGCTGGGAGACCAGCACGTTGCCCGCGTGGAGGTCTCCGTGCACCCAGCCGGCGCCGTGCACGCGCGCTACGAGTACACCGAGCGCGCGCAGCAGGTCGCGACGGGCGGCGCGCGGGCCGCGCAGCGCGTCGAGCAGCGGGGCGCCGTCGACCCACTCCATCGCGAGCAGCCGATCGCCGTCGGCGAGCGCGCCGAGCGCGAGCGGCGCGGGTACCGGCAGGCCGGCGGCGCGGAGCGCGCGCAGGGCGCGCCACTCGCGGTCGGCCGGCGCGAGCCCGATGCGGGCCTTCACTTGCTCGATCGCACCCGATCCCGCGCGGTACCGCTTCACGAGCCACGGTCCGCGCTCGAGCCGCAGGAGGCTGCGCGGGCCGCCCTCGCGCAGGACCTGCGGCGACCCGCGCAAGCCTTCCTCGATCTGGCGTTGGAGCGCCGCCTCGCCGCGCGTCCACTCGATCGCGCTCAGCACGCTCGCTCTCCCGATGCGCTCGCGATGCGCAGGTACAGCGCGCGCAGGGCCTCCACGTGGCGATCCCACCCGAGCGTCTCGGCGGCACGCCGGGCGGCGGCGCCCCGCGCCGCGCGGACGGCGGGGTCGGCCAGGGCGTCGAGCGCGGCGGCGAAGCCGGCGGTGTCCTCCGCGTCCGCCACGATCCAGGCGCCCTCGCCCAGGAGATCGCCGCTCCCGGACGTGGCGCTCGTCACGACCGGGACCCCGCTGGCGGCGGCCTCGAGGCAGGCGTTCGCAAAGGCGTCGTAGCGGGTCGGCAGCACGAGGGCGTCGGCCGCCGCGTAGAGCGACTCCGGGTCGCGCCGCTCGCCGAGGAAGCGGACGCGCGCACCGACTCCGATGCCCTCGGCGAGTCGCGTCCACGGTGCGGCGTCGTCGCGGCCGGCCACCGCGAGGATCGCGTCGCGCGGACCTCCGGCGGCGAGCGCTCGCAGCGCGGTGTCGAGCCCCTTGCGGCGCCAGCCCGAGCCGACGAGAAGCCAGAGCGGCGCGTCGCCGGCGCCGAGCTCGGCGCGGAGGCGCTCGCGCGCGCCCGCGCGCCGACCCGGGTGGAAGCGCTCGAGGTCGACACCGTTCGGGATCACCGCCAGCCGCTCGCCGCAGATCCGGTAGCGACCCGCCAGCTCCTCGGCCACCGCCCGGGACGGGCACAGGATCGTCTGCGAGGAGTCCTCGAACACGCTGCGCTCGATCGAGAGCAGCACGGCGTGGCGCGGCGTGAGGCGCCGCAGCCGGGATCCCCTGGGGCCGTAGCGTCGCGACATGTAGTCGGCGTGGCTCCCGCCGCCCGCCCGATACAGATCCTGGTGTCGGGTGCGCGAGAAGGCATGGACGACATCGAAGGCGCCGCGCGGCGCCGCTCGCGCGGCGCCGCGCGAGAAGGCGAGCACGCGCAGCGGCTGCCAGGCGGCCGGCGCGCGGACGCGGTGCGGGAGCGCGAACGGCGCAGCCTCGGCCCGGCGCGCCACCACGTGGACCTCGTCGCCCGCCGCGGCCAGGCCCCGCGCCACCTCCCACGCCGCGCGCTCGACGCCGCCGCCGTGGGGCTCGAAGCGCTCGATCACCAGCGCCACGCGCAGCCGGCGCGTCGCGTGCGGAGCGCTCGGCTCGCCGGCCGGCCCCGCTAGCGAGGGCGCCTGCGCCCGAGCCACGCGCAGCCGGTGGCCGCGGCTCCGAAGGCCACCGCGTCCGGGGCCGAGGCGCGCGGCGCCCGGCCGCAGCCGAGCGGGGTGCAGTAGCGACCGCGCCACACCTCGGCGTCGTGGGGATCCGGCGCGGCCGCTCGCGCGCCCGAAGCCGCGAGCAGCAGGACCGCGAGCGCAGCGAGCAGGGTGGCCTTCACGGCGGCGCGAGCGTAACCGAGCCGTCATGGGCCGGCCATTGACGCCCCCCAGGGTCTGCCTAGAATGCGGCCTCCCGCGGCATCGGTCGCCTTGGAGGAACCGGATCCATGTCGCGCGCCCCGCTGGCCCAGCTTCCGTCCAAATCCGGCGCGGCCCTGCGCGGTCGCAAGCGGGAGCGCATCCTCGAGGCCGCGACCCGCGTCTTCGCGCGCCGCGGCTATCACGGCGCCCGCGTCTCCGACATCGCCGCCGAGGCCGGCATCGCCTACGGGCTGGTCTACCACTACTTCAAGAACAAGGACGAGATCCTCGACACCATCTTCGAGGAGCGCTGGAACGCCTTCCTGGCGGTGGTCGACCGCATCGCCGAGGGGCCCGACGCCTGCGCCGAGAAGCTCCGCGGCGTCGCGACCCTGATCCTCTTCGCGTATCGGCGGCGCCCGGACTGGGTCAAGGTGCTGGTATTCGAGATCGGCCGCTCGTCGCGCTTCTCCGAGCCCGAACAAATCCGGGCGGTCGGGCGTCTCTTCCAGGCCGTTGCCCGCATCCTCCGCGCGGGCCAGGCGTCCGGTGAGCTGCGCCAGGACCTCGATGCCGAGCTGGCCTGCCTCGCCTTCATCGGAGCGCTCGAGACCATGATCACCAGCCAGGTGCTCGGCGTGATGCAGCTCCCGGACCGGCACGGCGACGCCGACGCAGAGGCCGTACGCACCGTGGTGGAGCTCTTCCTCGGCGGGCTGGCGAGCCGGAGCGCGCGGTGATCGAGGCTCGCGGCCTCACGAAGCGCTACGGGGAGCTGGTCGCGGTCGACGGCGTCTCGTTCTCGGTCGCGCCGGGCGAGGTGGTCGGCTTCCTCGGTCCCAACGGCGCCGGCAAGACCACCACGATGCGCATCCTGACCGGCTTCCTGCCGGCCACCGATGGCACCGCGGCGATCGCGGGCCACGACATCTTCGAGGACCCGCTCGCCGCCCGCCGCTCGGTCGGCTACCTGCCGGAGTCGCCGCCGCTGTATCCCGAGATGAGCGTCGAGGGCTATCTCGACTTCGTCGCCAAGATCAAGGACGTGCCGCGGGGCGCGCGGGCATCGGCCGTCGACCGCGCGCTCGAGCGGTGCGGTCTCCGCGAGGCGCGGCGGCGGATCATCGGCAGCCTCTCCAAGGGCTTCCGCCAGCGCGTCGGGCTGGCGCAGGCGATCGTGCACGACCCTCCGGTGCTGATCCTCGACGAGCCCACCGTCGGGCTCGATCCCATCCAGATCCGCGAGATCCGCGCGCTCATCGCCGGGCTCGCCGACCAGGGCCAGGGCGAGCGGGCGCGCACCGTGATCCTCTCGACGCACATCCTTCCCGAGGTCGAGGCGATCTGCCGGCGCGTCCTGATCATCCACCGCGGTCGCATCGTGGTGGACCGGCCGCTCGAGGAGCTGAAGCGCGGCGGTGCGAGCCTCGAGGAGAGCTTCACGCGCGCGATCGCGCGCGAGCCGGGTGCCGACGAGCCCGTCGCAGCCGCGGGGGCGCCGTGAGGCACGTCTTCGCGATCGCAGGCCGCGAGCTCCGGTCGCTCTTCGCGTCGCCGGTGGCCTACGTCGTGCTGACGCTGTTCTCGGTGCTCGCGGGCTTCTTCTTCCTCACCGGCGTGCTCCAGTTCCAGGAGTACGTGATCCGGATGCAGACCTTCCAGCTCTCGGAGCAGCTCGCCGAGCTCAACCTGAACGACCACGTGATCGCGCCGTTCCTGCACGTGATGTCGGTGGTGCTGCTGTTCCTGATCCCGGGCCTCACGATGGGCCTCTTCGCCTCCGAGAAGGCCAACGGAACCCAGGAGCTGCTGCTCACCAGCCCGATCAAGATCTGGGAGCTGGTGATCGGGAAGTTCCTGGCCGCGGCCGTGTTCGTCGCGCTGCTGGTCGCGCTGCTTGCGCTCTACCCGGCGCTGCTCTTCTGGTACGGGAATCCGGAGCTCGGCAAGACGCTCACGGGCCTCGGCGCGCTCTTCCTGGTGGGGCTCGCCTACGCGGCGATCGGCGCCTTCGCCTCGTCGGTGACGCGCAGCCAGCTGATCGCCTTCCTGCTCGCCTTCGTCCTGCTGCTGCTGCTCTGGATGCTCGGCTTCCTGGCCGACCTCGGCGCGGCCGGCGGCGGCACCGGAGGCGACACCGTCAGCGACGTGCTCCGGTATCTCTCGACGGCCGAGCACTTCGAGAGCATCGTGATGGGGCTCGTCGATACCAAGGACCTGGCGTACTTCGCGGCGATGGTGGCGGCCTTCCTGATCCTCACCAAGGCGGCCGTCGAATCGGTGCGGTGGCGCTGAGATGAGAGGCCGCGCCTCCTTGCTGATCTCCCTCGGGCTGGTCTTCGTCCTCTTCGCCCTGCTCTCCGTGTTCCTCCTGCTGTTCGGGGCGCCGACCGACCTCACCTGGATCTGGGTGAACTTCGTGATCGGCGTGGTGCTGCTCGCGAGCGGCATCGCCTCGAACGCCAACGAGATCCGCGAGTGGCTGCGGTCGGGCGAGAGCCGGCGCATCGGGAAGTACGGCAGCAGCGCCGTCGCGCAGGCGGCGATCGCGATCGCCATCGTCGTGCTGCTCTCGCTGCTCGCGAACCGCTATCACTGGCGCTACGACGCCAGCCAGGCGCACGTGCACTCGCTCTCCGACCAGACCCAGAAGGTGCTGGCGGGGCTCGAGCGCGACGTCGAGGTGACCGCGTTCTTCCAGAAGCTCGACCAGCCGGCCGTCCGCACGCTGCTCGACCGCTACCGCTACGTGAGCGACAAGGTGAAGGTCGACTACGCCGACCCCAACGCGCGGCCGGACCTGATCGAGCGGATGAAGATCGCGCCGGAGAAGATCGGCAAGGGCCTGCTCCACGTGCAGCTCGGCGACGAGACGGTCGACATCTCGGAGCCCGACGAGGAGAAGCTGACCAACGCGCTGGTCAAGCTCACCCGCACCGCGCACAAGAAGGCGTACTTCCTGACCGGCCACAACGAGCGCGCAGTCGAGGGCAAGGGCGCCGACGAGAAGGACGGGTTCGCGCGCGCGGCGGACGCGCTGCGCGACGAGAACTACCGCTTCGAGACGCTGAATCTCGCGACCAAGGGCGACGTGCCCGACGACGCCGACGTCGTGATCATCGCCGGCCCCACGCAGCCGTTCCGCCCGGAGGAGCACGCCGCGCTCCAGCGCTATCTCGAGCGCGGCGGCGCGTTGTTCGCGATGGTCGACCCGCGCGCGCACACCGACCTGGTCGCCGACCTCGATCGCTGGGGGGTCGCCCTCGGCGATGACGCGGTGGTGGACCGGGTGCAGAGCCTGTTCGGCCAGGCGATGTCGCCGATGGCCGCCGAGTACGGGACCCACGAGATCACCAAGGACCTGCGCGAGGTGACGCTGTTCCCGATGACGCGCAGCGTGCAGCCACGGAAGGGCGCCGAGAGCCGCTTCGTCGAGCTCGTGAAGACCAGCAAGGAGTCCTGGGCCGAGCGCGACCTCGACACGCTGTTCAACCAGGGCCGCGCCGAGCTCGGCGCCGACGACCTGAAGGGTCCCGTGCCGATCGCGGTGGCCGGCGCGCCGCTGCTCGACGGCGCGAAGACCGTCGCCGCCGCGGACAAGAAGGACGACCCGAAGAAGAAGGAGGCTCGACTCGTCGTCTTCGGCGACTCGGACTTCGCCGCCAACGAGACGATCGACGCCTACCGGAACCGCGACCTGTTCGTGAACTCGGTGAACTGGCTGCTCGGCGACGTCGAGGCGATCGCGGTGCGCCCCAACAAGTCGCGCGCCTCGCGCCTCACCCTCTCGACCGAGCAGTTCACGCAGATCCGCTATCTGTCGCTCTTCGTGCTCCCCGAGCTGATCGCGGTGGTCGGCGTGCTGGCGTGGTGGAGTCGCCGGCGCGCGCCGGGGCGCTGAGCCGCCGTGAACCCGCGGACGACCGGCATCCTGTTCCTCGTGGCCGCTGCGCTCGGCCTGGGCGTCTGGCTCTCGAACCGGCACGAGGGCGAGAAGAAGCGCGCCGAGGAGCAGGCCAAGCGCCTGTTCGGAGACCTGAAGCCGGAGCAGGTGGACTGGATCGAGCTCACCACCTCGGACGGCAAGAGCGCGCGCCTGGAGCGCCGCGAGGGCGCCTGGCGCGTCGTCCAGCCGGTCGATGCGCCCGCCGACGCGTCGCAGGTCGATGGCATCGCCTCGTCGCTCGCGGGCATGACCAGCGAGGCGGTGATCGAAGAGGCCCAGGCGCCGCAGGTCTACGGGCTCGGCGACACCGCCAGGACGGTGAAGTTCGGCGCGGCGGGGGCCGAGCACGCCCTGCAGATCGGGAAGAAGACCCCCGTCGGCTCCGACAGCTACGCGGCGACGGGCGACGGCAAGGTCTACACGGTCGCCACCTTCCACACGACCGGCTTCGAGCATGCGCTCGACGACCTGCGCGAGCGGCGCCCGATCCGCTTCGACCGCGAGAGCATCGAGCGCATCGAGGTCACCTGGCAGGGCGGGGGCGCCACGGTCGCCAAGAAGGACGGCGCCTGGCGGCTCGTCGCGCCGATCGACACCACCGCCGACGAGGAGACCGTGGAGACGCTGCTCTCCGATCTGGCCTTCCTGCGCGGGAGCGGCTTCATCGATACGCCGCCGCCCGACGCGGAGGTGGGGCTCGACGCGCCGCAGTACCACGTGGTGCTGATCGGCAAGCCCGCGAAGCCGGGCGACCCGGCGCCGCGCACGGAGCTCGCGATCGGCGGCGTACTCGACGGCAACACGCGCGCGGCGCGCGGCGCCGAGCATTCGATCTACAAGATCCCCAACGACCGCTTCGCGAAGCTGCCCAAGACCGTGGTGGCGTTCCGGCAGAAGGAGCTCGCGAAGTTCGCGGCGAGCGACGCGCAGCGCTTCGAGCTGGTGTTCGACGACGAGAGCGCCGCGGCCAAGGGCCAGAGCCGCGCCTTCACGCTGACAGGCGATCGCAAGGACGCGGGCTGGACCACGAGCCCGGAGCCGATGGCGGCCGGCAGTGCAGCGCGCCTGGTCGCCGAGCTCGCGCGCCTGAAGGCCGTCGACATCGCGGCCGAGGAGATGGGACCCCACGAGGAGGCGGGCATCGGCCTGGCGCCGCCGCGCGTCGCGATCCGCGTCTTCGGGGCCGCGCCGGCCGGCGGAGGGGACGCGCCCGTGCTCGCTGAGGTGCACCTCGGCAACCAGCAGGGCGAGCGCATCTTCGCGAGCGTGCCGGGACGCAAGATCGTGTACCAGCTCGACGGCGCGCTCGCCGAGCACGTGCCGATCAGCCTCGACGCCTTCCACAACCGCTTCGTCTCCAAGGAGCAGCCGGGCCAGCCGGCGGCGCCGCCGCCCGCGGCCGGCGACGTCGAGCCCGGCCCCGACGCCTCGGCGCCCGCCGACGCCGGCGAGCAGCAGGGAACGGACGAGCCCTGAGCCCGGTCTGGCACGAGCTCCGCGTCGCGCGCGTCGTTCCGGAGACCGCCGACGCCAGCTCGTTCGTGCTCGAGATCCCCGCGTCGCTGCGCGAGAGCTTCCGCTACCAGGCGGGGCAGTATCTGACCTTCGAGATCCCGTGGGGCGATACGCGTCTCTTCCGCTGCTACTCGCTGTCGAGCTCGCCGGAGTGCGACGACGAGCACGCGGTGACCGTGAAGCGGATCGCGGACGGCCGCGTGTCGAGCTGGTTCCACGACGTGCTGCGCGCGGGCAGCACGTTGCGGGTGCAGCCGCCCGCGGGCCGCTTCGTGCTCCGCCCCGGAAGCGAGCGCCCGCTGGTGGCGTTCGGCGCCGGGAGCGGGATCACGCCGGTGATGTCGATCCTGAAGACGGCGCTGGCGACGACCGCTCGCCGCGCCAAGCTCTTCTACGCCAATCGCGACCGCGACTCGATCATCTTCCGCGGCGCGCTCGATGCGCTCGCGCGCAGCCATCCGGGGCGCCTCACCGTCCTCCACCACCTCGACGTCGAGCACGGGCTGCTCGACCGCGAGGGCGCGCGCGCGGCGGTGGCGGGGCTCGAGGACGCCGAGTTCTACCTGTGCGGCCCGGCTCCGTTCATGAATGTCGTCGAGCAGGCTCTCCTCGGCATCGGGATCGATCCGGAGCGGATCCTGATCGAGCGCTTCGAGCTGTTGACCTCGCTCGGCCCCGAGGAACAGGGCCTCGCCAACACGAGTCAAGGGGCGTCGGCGATCCGCTCGAGCGTCACCGTGCATCTCGACGGCGGGACGCACGAGGTCGACTGCGCTCCGGGCGAGACCGTGCTCCAGGCCGTGCGGCGCGCGGGGCTCAATCCTCCCTCCGCCTGCGAGGACGGCTACTGCGGCTGCTGCATGGCACGGCTGCTGCGCGGCCGCGTCGAGATGGCGCGCTGCAACGCGCTCGACCCGGACGAGGTCGCCGAGGGCTGGATCCTCACCTGCCAGTCGCATCCCCAGACGCCGGAGCTCGAGGTCCGCTACGACTGAGCTCCGTCGCCTCCGGGGCAACGCAATCGCCTGGAGCATCGGCCAGCGCCCGCGAAGCGGGCGCGCGCAGCGAGCCGAAGGCGAGCGAAGTCAACAGACGTGCTGCAGCTCAGCTTCCCTGCAGGACGGCCAGCAGCTGCGCGTGGATCCTTCCGTTGGTCGCCACGATCTCGCTCCCGGAGGCCGGTGCGGGGCCACCCGCGAGGTCGCTGGTGCGCCCGCCGGCCTCCTCGACGACGAGGAGTCCGGCCGCGACGTCCCACGCGTGGAGCTTGAGCTCCCAGAAGCCTTCGAAGCGGCCGCAGGCGACGTAGCAGAGGTCGAGCGCCGCGCTGCCGTCGCGCCGCACGCCGCCCGCGCGCTTCACGGCGCGGCCCAGCAGGTCGAGGTTGTCGCGCTCGGAGTCGCGCACGTCGTAGGCGAACCCGGTGCCGAGCAGCGCGCGCCCGAGATCGCGCTCCTCCGACACGCGGATCGGCCGGCCGTTGCGGCGGGCGCCGCCGCCGCGCACCGCCTCGAAGATCTCGTCGCGCAGCGGATCGTAGATGGCGCCGACGGTGCGGACGCCCGCGCGCTCGACGCCGATCGAGACGCAGAAGCACGGGTAGCCGTGCGCGAAGTTGACCGTGCCGTCGAGCGGGTCGATCACC
>Ga0335071_10003506_pt1 | contig 16504 bp, 16 predicted proteins | sample Lox_Sample_15_FD_206724 | JGI IMG/M metagenome (GOLD analysis project Ga0335071, IMG submission 206724) | Soil microbial communities from Loxahatchee National Wildlife Refuge, Florida, United States - Lox_Sample_1.5 | ecosystem: Environmental > Terrestrial > Soil > Wetlands | place: USA... | reverse complement strand
CGGGTAGGCGAGCGCCCGCCGACCCACCACGAAGAAGGTGGCCTTGGCCCCCTGCTCGGCGAGGAGGGCGAGGAGACCGGACAGCGCTCGCGGATCCGGACCGTCGTCGAAGGTGAGGGCCACCTCCATCCTGGAACGCGGACCGTGCGTCAAAACGGGCAGGAAGAAGGACCAGCGGGGAAAGTAGGGCGCCGCGCCCACGAGGAGAAGAAAGGCGAACAGGGGCAGGGCCGCCAGCTCCGCCCGCAGCGGGAGGAGCGCGGCCGCCATCAAGAGCGCGGCCAGGCCGAAAGCGTGCGCGCGGGAGGGCAGCCGCGGCGGGCGCATGGTCATGCGGTGAGCATCTCCCAGAGCGGCCCGATCCGCCCGCGGGCGTGGAGGCGCGCCGAGACGAGCGCCGCCTGCTCCGCCCGGTCCGGCAAGAGCCAGGTGCGGCGACGGCCCCCCCGCCGCTCCACCGCCTCGGCGATGGCCGCGAGCGGCATCTCGGGCGGCTCGTAGAAGATGGTCTCCAAGGGCCCGAGCCCCTCGGGGATCTGCCCGGCGGCCCGCGCCAGATCCCATAGCTCCGTGCCGGGATAGATGCGCAGGCCGACGAGGAAGAAGAGCGGGGCCCCCTCGAGCTCCTCGCAGCCGTCCAGCGTCCGCTCGAGCGTCTCGGCCGTCTCCCCCGGTCCCCCCAGGGCCATGAAGTGGGCGACGTGGATCCCCGCCCGCAAGGCCGCGGCGTGGGCGAGGAGGGCCTCGCTGCGCCGGAAGGGCTTCTTCAGCCCGTGCAGCACCGCGTCGGCCAGCGACTCGGTGCCGAACTCGATGTGGGTGCAGCCGGCCTGCCGCATCGCCTCGTAGAAGCCGGGCGCCGGCACGGTGGGAGTGAAGTAGGCCGCCCAGGGCAGGCGGAGGCCGCCCTGCCGGAAGGCCCGGGCCACCGAGAGCGCGTGCTCCGGCGAGCCATTCAGGACGGAGTCGGTCACCACCAAGAAGCGCGCCCCGGCCTCCTCCAGCATGCGCGCCTCGGCCGCCACCGCCTCGGCCTCGAAGGGCCGCAGAGCATGGCCCTCGATCCGCGGATAGGTGCAGTAGATGCAGCGGAAGCGGCAGCCGCGCTGGGTCTGGATGCCCAGCATGCCGCCCCGGGCCAGGTAGAAGCCCAGGGCCGGGTTGAGGGTGGGCGAGGCCCGCCGCCGCCGCACCGCCGGGTAGATCTGGGCCGGCGGGGGGGCCGGGCGCCCGCGCACCACCACCCCGGGGAGCCCGGCCGGATCCGCCCCCGCCTCGAGCGCGTCGAAGAGCGCCCGGGAGAGCTCCCCCTCGCCCACCCAGCCGAAGTCCGCCCCCAGCGCCTCGAGCAGCTCGGCCGGGAAGATGGTGTAGCCGGCGCCGCCCAGCACCACCTTCACCCCGCTCACCCCCCGGATAGCCTCCACCACCCGCCGCCCGCCGGAGAGCATCTCCCGCAGGCGACCGGCGTCGAGCGCGTCGGCGTTGCGGATGGAGATGCCCACCACCTGCGGGCCACCCTCCCGCACCGCCCCCGCCACCGCCCTCTCGATCTCCCCCTCCTCCAGCGGACAGAGATCGAGGATCTGCACCTCGTGACCCGGCGTGAGCGCCCCGGCCACGTAGTCGAGGCCGATGGGATGCACCGGATACGGCAGGCGCGTCCGGTTCAGGGAGACGAGGAGGACCCGCACGAGCGGTCCTAGGCGGAGGCCTTCTCCGCTTGCTCCAGGTGCTGCTGCACGAGCCGGACGATGTCCTCGATGGTCCGGATCTCGCGCAGCCCGGCCTCGTTCACCTTGCGCCCGGTCATGGTCTGCAGCTCGACGGCCAGATCGATGGCATCGATGCTGGTGAGCCCCAGCTCCTGGATGCTCGCCTCGGGCTTGAGCAGGGCCCGGTCGAGGTCGAAGAGCTGGACCATCAGCTCGGTCACCTTCTGGTAGATGTGCTCCCGATCCATGGACATCACCCCACCTGCCCCTGCCGATTGCTGGCCACGAACTCGGCCAGGCTCTTCACCGACGAGAAGGCCTTGCGGTTGGCCGCCTCGTCGGAGCTGGTGCGCACACCGTACTTCTGCCGCAGCGCCATGGCCAGCTCGAGCGCGTCGATGGAGTCGAGCCCCAGCCCCTCGTTGAAGAGGGGGGCGGCGGCGTCGATGCCCTCCGGCGTCACGCCCTCGAGGTTCAGGCTCTCGATGATGAGCTTCTTGATGTCCAGCTCGAGGTCTTCCATGGCTCCTCTAGCCTCCGGAAACGGCCGGCAACGCCTCGACCTCCTGCAACGCCCCGGCCTCGGCCGGCAAGCCCAGCGCGGCCAGGTAGCGCTCCCGCACTGCCCGGGCCAGCTCCTCCGGTCGCTCCCCCCCGGGCCACCGAGAGGACGGCGGTGCGCTCCGGGATCCGGTACCAGGGCTGCCCGCGCATGAGCGTGGGCGGCTCGCAGCGCAGCAAGAGCGGGACGAGCGGCACCCCGGCGCGGGCGGCGATCTGGAAGGCGCCCAGCCGGAACTCGCCCAGCCCGCGTTCCGGAGAGCGCGTCCCCTCGGGGAAGAGCAAGACCGGCGTCCCGGCCCGCAAATGGCAGAGCGCCTGCTCGAACACGTTCACCCCGGCGAAGGTGCTGCCGTCGCCGGCGTCGATGTGGCGGCAGCGACGCAAAAGCGGCCCGACCATGAAGTTCTTCATCATCGACCGCTTGGCGACCACCACCAGGTCGGGCACCGCCGCCGCCAGGGCGGTGACGTCGACCAGGGTGGGATGGTTCGACACGAGCACGAACGGGCGCCTGGGAAGGTCGAGCTCCACCCGGCGCGGATCGTAGCGGAGCAGGCGGGTGAAGCGCATGTAGTCGTGGAACAACACCCAGGTCCGCTGCACCGCCCGACGACAGAGGCGCGCCCGGGCCCCCGGCTCGCGGACGAGCAGCGAGAGCACCGGCAGGGCCACGTAGGAGAGGAAGATGCCCCCCAAGAAGAAGAAGAGGAACGAGCTGCCGGTGAACACCACCCGCCAGGCGCGATCGAGGGCGGTCGCGATCATGGCACCACCACCACCGCCAATGCCACGTCGCCATCGTGCGAGAGGGTGAGCATCGGGGGCTGCCCGCGAGCCCGGGAGAGCGCCGCCGCCGCCGTCGGCCCCAACCAGAGCCCGGGCGCCCCCCGCTCCCCCGGCCGCACCTCGATGTCGTGCAGCGCCACCCCGTCCCAAAGACCGAGACCGAGTGCCTTCAGGAAGGCTTCCTTCGCGGCAAAGCGCGCCGCGAAGTGCGCCGCCGGATCCCGCCGCGCCTCACAGTAGGCCCGCTCCGCCGGGGTGAACACCCGGCTCGCGAAGCCCGGGGTCCGGGCAAGGCTCTTCCGCATGCGGCTGACGCTCACCACGTCTGCACCGATTCCCTTCATCGACGAAGGCAGCCTCCGGGGACAAACCAACGCCCTTGGAATTGCGCACGCCCCCGCCAAGAAAAGGCCCCGAGCCCCAGCCCCGAGCCCACACGAGACTAGCGCCCCCGACGGGGCCACCGCAAGCGGCTCCATCATCCCTTCCCCCGTGCAACCTGGCCTGACGAGGTGCTTTTGACGGCTTTTGCACCCCGATGGTATGAGGGTCTCCGGAATGCAGGAGGCGCGGCGCGCGGGGTATCCCATAACGGCCTTCGCGGCTGCGAACGGGCTCGGCACCGACACGGGGCGGGTGCTCGAGGCGCTCCGGGCCGGACGCTCCGGACTCGCACCTTGCCCGCTCGAGATCCCCTTCGAGACGGCCTGCGGCGCCCTGCCCGCCGAACTCCCCCCCCTGCCGCCGTCGCTGCGCGAGCACGAGTCGCGCCTCTCGCGCATCGCCCTGCTCGTCTTGGAGGAGCTCTCCAGGGAGATCTCCCGGGCCGTTGGCCGGTGGGGGAGAGACCGGGTCGCCATCGTCCTCGGCACGAGCACCGGCGGCATCCTCGAGTCGGAGCGCGCGTTCGCGGAGTTCCTCCGGGCCGGGCGGATGCCGGAGTGGTTCGACTTCGAGCGGCAGCACAGCCTCCACGCCCTCCTCCCTGTGCTCCGCACCGTCAGCGGCGCCGACGGGCCCGCCTACGTCGTCTCCACCGCCTGCTCCTCGAGCGGGAAGGTGTTCGGCTCCGCCGCCCGGCTGCTCTCCGCAGGGCTCGCCGACGCGGTGCTCCTCGGCGGCGTGGATACCCTGTGCCAGACCACCCTGCGCGGGTTCGCCTCCCTGAAGGCACTTTCCCGCACGCCCTGCCGGCCCTTCAGCGCCGGGCGCGACGGAATCAGCATCGGCGAGGGCGGCGCCTTCGCCCTCCTCGAGAGCGAGGGCGAGGGGCCGGTCCGGCTCCTGGGCGTCGGCGAGAGCTGCGACGCCTTCCACATGAGCCACCCCCACCCCGAGGGGCTGGGCGCCCGCCTGGCCATGGAGGCGGCCCTGGCCCAGGCGGGCCTGTGCGGCCCGGAGGTGGATCACGTGAATGCCCACGGGACCGGCACCCCGGCCAACGACGTCGTCGAGGCGCGGGCCATCGAGGCGGTGGTGGGCGGGACCGTCCCGGTCGCCTCCACCAAGGGCTACACCGGACACCTCTTGGGCGCGGCCGGAGCCACCGAGGCGGTGCTGGCCGCCCTCTCCATCGTCCACGGGTTCGTGCCCGAGAGCCTGGGCGCCGAGCCGGTCGACCCGGAGGTGCGCATCGCCGTCTGCCGCCGGGCCGAGCCACGCCGGGTCCGCACCGTGCTCAGCAACTCCTTCGCCTTCGGCGGCAACAACGCCGCCGTGCTCCTCGGGGCGCCGTGATCGAGCTCCACCTCCACGGCCTGGGCCTTTTTACCCCGGGGTTCCCCGACGCCTCCGCCTGGGCCCGGCGGGCCCCGGCCGCCCCCACTGCCCCGCGCGCCGAGATCCTGCCGCCGGCCTTGCGGCGCCGGGCCACCGCGCTCGCCTGCATGGTGGCGAGCACCGCCGCCCAGGCCGCCGCCGAGGCCGGGGCCGACCTGGCCCGGGTCCCCTTCGTGTTCGGCTCGACGCTCGGGGAGATCTCCCTCACCGTGGCCATGCTCGAGGAGTTCTGGCAAGGCGAGGGGCTTCCCTCCCCCACCCGCTTCCACACCTCCGTGCACAACGGCCCCGCCGCCTACGTCTCCATCGCCACCTTGAACCGGGGGTTCTCCACCGCCCTGTCGGCCGGGGCCGAGACCCCCGCGGCCGCGCTCGTCGAGGCGGCCGCGCTCCTTTCCGAGCGCGGCGGCGAGGTGCTCGTGGCCCTCGCCGACGAGCCACCCCCCTCCCCCTTCGAGAAAGAGCCGCCCTTCCCCCCGCTGGCCCTGTCCTTCCTCCTCTCCGCCGACGCGCAAAGGCCGCGACGGGCCAGCCTGCGCGCCCTGCGGCGGGAGTCCGCCGGCCCGCCCCGGGTCCCCGCACCGTTCGCCGCCCACCCGGCCGCCGGGGCCCTCGCCCTGCTCCAGGCCGTCGAGGAGGGCGCCAAGGGCCCGGTGCCCCTCGGGCCCGACGGGCCGCGTGGATGGGTGGCCGAGATCCTGCCCGGGAGCAGGCCGTGACCGCACCTTGGCCCCCCATCGCCGAGCTTCTGCCTCACCGCCCGCCCATGATCCTCCTCGACCGCCTGGTCGAGTTCGCGCCCGGCCGCGCCCTCTGCGCGGTGGAGATCCGCCCCGACTCGCCCTTCGTCGACAACGGCCGGTTGCGCTCGCTCGTCGCCATCGAGTACATGGCCCAGGCGGTCGCCGCCTACGCCGGCATGCTGGCCCACCAGGCCGGCCGCAGGCCCAACCTGGGCTTTTTGCTCGGCACCCGCGAGCTGAAGCTGGAGGTGCCCGAGCTGCACGCCGGGGACGCCCTGGAGGTAGAGGTCGTCCACCAGTTCGGGGACTCGCAGCTCGGCAGCTTCCGCTGCGCCGTCCGCCGCGGGCCGGAGGCGGTGGCCCAGGCGGTGCTCACCGTCTACCAGCGCCCCGGCGAGGGAGGGTTCGCCCTGCCATGAAGCCCCGGGCCCTCATCACCGGCGCCAGCCGCGGCATCGGCGCCGCCATCGCCACCGCCCTGGCCCGAGCCGGCCATCCGGTCATCCTCAACTACCGCTCGGGCGAGGCGGCGGCCCGGGCGGTCGCTTCGGCCATCGGAGAGGAGGGAGGCCAGGCCGAGCTCTGCCCCTTCGACGTGGCCGACGCCGCCGCCACCGCCGCCGCGCTGGAGCGGCTCCTCGCCGACGCCGACCGGCCCATCCTCGTCCTCGTCAACAACGCCGGCGTGGCCCGCGACGCCCCGTTCCCGGCGCTCGAGCCGGCCGCATGGGAAGCGGTGACCCGGACCACCCTGGACGGCTTCTACCACGTCACCCGGCCGCTCCTCATGCCCATGGTCCGCCGCCGCTTCGGCCGGATCATCAACATCTCCTCGGTCTCCGGGCTCGTCGGCAACCGGGGCCAGGTCAACTACGCCGCCGCCAAGGCCGGGCTCATCGGGGCCACCCGCGCGCTCGCCCAGGAGGTGGCCCACCGCGGGGTCACCGTCAACGCCATCGCCCCCGGACTCATCGAGACGGACATGATCGCCGGCGCCCCCGTCGAGGAGATCCTGAAGCGCATCCCGGCCCGCCGCCTGGGCCGACCGGAGGAGGTGGCGAGCCTCGCCGCCTTCCTCGCCTCCGAGGCGGCCGGCTACATCACCGGCCAAGTCATCGGGATCAACGGCGGCCTCGCCTGATCCTGATAAGGTGGGGCCGAGGAACCTCTTCAAATGACCCAGCGCGTGGTGATCACCGGAGTCGGGCTCACGAGCCCCATCGGCAACTCGCTCGACGAGGTGGCCCGGTCCCTGCGCGAGGACCGCAGCGGCGTCCGGGTGGTCCCGGCCCTGGCCGACATCACCCAGATGAAGACGAGGCTGGGCGGGCCGGTCGAGGTGGACCTGTCCGTCCTCCCCAAGAAGCGGACCCGGACCATGGGGCGGGTGGCGCTGCTCTCCACCTGGGCCACCGAGAAGGCCATCGCCGACGCCCGGCTCGACGCCGAGTACGTATCGTCCGGCCGGGTGGGATTGGCCTACGGCTCGACCGGCGGCACGAGCGCCGCGGTCGAGGACTTCGTCAGAAAGCTCATCATCGGGCGCAGCCTGGAGGGGATCCAGGCCTCGACCTACCTCAAGTTCATGAGCCATACCTGCGCCGCCAACGTGGCCCAGTACTTCGCCATCCGCGGCCGGGTCATCACCACCTGCTCGGCCTGCGTCTCCAGCAGCCAGGCCATCGGCTACGGCTACGAGGCGGTGAAAAGCGGCACCCAGGAGGTGATGATCTGCGGCGGGGCCGAGGAGCTGGATGTCGTCCACGCCGGCATCTTCGACCTCATGTTCGCCACCTCCAGCCGCTACAACGACCGGCCGGCCGAGAGCCCGCGCCCCTTCGACGTCGACCGCGACGGGCTGGTGGTGGGCGAGGGGGCGGGCACGCTGGTGCTCGAGGGCTACGACCGGGCTCGCTCCCGCGGGGCGCGGATCTACGGCGAGGTGATCGGCTTCGCCACCAACTGCGACGGCCTCCACATGACCGCCCCCTCGGAGGAGGGCATGACCCGGGTGATGGAGGCCGCCCTGGCCGATGCCCGGATCGCCCCCGGGCAGATCGACTACGTCAACGCCCACGCCACCGCCACCGACATCGGCGATGCCTGCGAGAGCCGGGCGGTGCAGCGGGTGCTGGGGGAGAAGATCCCCGTCTCCTCGACCAAGGGCTTCACCGGACACACCCTGGGCGCCTGCGGAGTCATCGAGACGGTCTTCTGCCTGGCCATGCTCCGCGACGGGTTCTTGGCCCCCAACAAGAACCTCACCCGCCCGCACCCGGACTGTGCCCCGCTCGACTACGTCATGGGCGGGCCACGCGAGGTGCGACCGCGGGTGCTCATGAACAACAACTTCGCCTTCGCCGGGCTCAACACCTCCCTCCTCTTCCAGGCCGTCTAGGGAGCTCTCCCCCATGCGCCCGCGCCCCCTCGACGCCCTGGCCGGCCTCCTCCTCCTCGCCGCCTGCGCCCGCGCCGACCGGATCGAGATCGACCCCCCCTCGGTCCGCTTCCTGGGCACCGCCAAGACCACGCAGATCCGGGCCAACCCCTACGAGGCCAACGGCAAGCCCATCCCCGACCCGCCCTGTCGCTGGTCCTCGACCGACGAGCGGGTGGTGAAGGTCGTCGGCCGGGGCAACGACGCCGCGGTCACCGCCCTGGGGCCGGGCAGCGCGGCGGTGCGCTGCACCATCGGCTCCGCCCGAGGCGAGCTCGAGGTGCAGGTCCGGGTGGTGACCCGGATCGCGGTCCGCCCGGAACGGGTGGAACTCAAGGTGACCGACGTGCGCACCCCGCTCGCCCTCTCCGTCGACGCCTTCGACGATGGCGGCGCCCTGGTGGCCGGCCACCCGCCCAACGTGACCTGCCTGAGCGAGGACGTCTGCCGCGGCGACGCCCGCGGACAGGTCTGGCCGGTCGGGCCGGGCGAGACCACCGCCCGGGTCGAGGTCGAGGGCGCCGCCGCCACCGTCGAGGTGAAGGTGCTCGAGGGACGGAGCGACGACGCCCGACCGAAGCTCGTGAAGGGCAATCCCATGGAGGAGATCGAGCGGAAGGTGCGGGAGCGGGAGCGGGCCGAGCAGCGGCAGAAGAAGCGCCCGGGCTCACCCTGAGGGGAAGGGATCGCCCCGGGAACGGGCCTCGCCCTACTTGCCCGAGACGATCTTCTCCGCCTCGGCCTGGTGAGACGCGCCGGGGCAGACCTTGAGGTAGGCCTCCAGCCGGCGGCGGGCCCCTTCGGTGAGCCGGGAGAGGTCGAACTCGACCTTGCCCGCGCCCCACAGGGCCTCGCAGCTCGCCGGGTCCTTCTCCAGGGCCTTCTCGTAGAGCTCCTTCAGCCGGTCCGGCTTGGCGTTCCGGGCCCGCTCCGCCTCGGCCATCTCCACGTAGGCCGCGGCCGCGCCTCCGGCGCTGCCGCTGCCGTACTCGTCGATGGCCTGGGTCAATTCGACCAGCGCTCCGGGGACGTTGCCCTGGGCGCGGTAGAGCCGGGCCAGCGCCACCCGCGCATCCGGGTAGGGACGCCCGAGCTGGATGGCCTTCTCGTAGTTGCCGCGGGCCAGGTCGGCGTCCCCGGCGGCCCGGTACGCGTCCCCGAGGTACAGGACCAGTCGCGGCTGCTCCCCCAGCCGCGACACCGCCCGCTTGAGCGTGTCCACCGCTTGCCGGGCGCCGCCGTCCTTGCGCAGGAGGGCCCGGGAGAGGTCGCCGTAGAGGGAGACCCGGCGGTTGTCGAGGGCCACCGCCCGCTGGAACGCCTCCACCGCCCCGGCCGCGTCGCCGAAACGGAGCTTGCGCAGGCCCACCAACCAGGGCAGGTCGGCGTTGCCGGGGTCGAGCTTGGCCGCCTCGGCCTCGTCGGCCGCGGCCTCGGTCGGCTTGCCGCGCGCGAAATTCACCCCGCTGCGCAGCGCCCGGGCCAGCGCCAGCTGCGGGCGAGAGGCACCGGTCTGCGGCGCGAGCACCAGCTCGGCGGCCTGGGCCGCCTCCTCGGTCTGCCCCCGCACCAGGGCCACGAGCCCCCGCCCCAGGATGGACGGCACGTGCTCCTTCTGGATGCGCAGGGCGTACTCGTAGTAGCCCAGGGCCTGCAGCTCGTAGCCCTCGCCGCGCCGCCGGTAGAGCTCGGCCAACAACCAGGCGGTGCGCGCATCCCCGGGGATGGCCTTCTGCGCCCGGGTCAAGATCTCGTGAGCCGCCTCCAGGTCACCGCTCCTCAGCTCCACCGCCCCGAGGACCGAGGTGAGGAACGGGCTCTGGGAGGCGTCCTCGCCGGTCAGGACCGCCTTCAAGGCCTCGATCGCCCCGGCGGGATCGCCGCCGTAGAGCTTCAAGTAGGCCTCGGCTGCCACCAGGTGGGAGTGGCGACCGAGCCGCATCCCCTGCTCCAGCTGATGGACCGCCTCCAGCTTGGCGGTATCCCCCTCGCCGTGCTCGGCGTAGCGGATCGCATCCGCGTAGGCCAAGAAGGCGTGGCCGGCAACGCTCTCCGAGTCGAGGTCGAGGATCTGGCTCGCCTTCTTGGCCGCCTCCTGGTACCCAGGGTAGGTGTCCCTCTCCAGCTCCTTCTGCAGGTCCTTGAGCAGGGCGTCGATGCTCCTCGCTCGCTCTCCGTGGGCGTAGCTCACGATCCAAAGCCCGCCGGCGGCGAGCGCCAGCACCGCCGCCAGCCCGAGCGACCCGAGCAGCATCACCCGGTGCGAGCGCTTCTTCGGCTCCCTTCCCCGGGACAGCTCGAAGGCATGGGTCCCGTACTTCGCCGCCAGCGCCTCGGCGTAGGCGACGTCGCGCGCCCGGCGGGAGGGGACCGGGGTGGGGATGGGCACGTCCTCGGACTTCTCCGGCTGGTAGGGAGCGGCCGCTCCGCCCACCCGGGGGGCGATCGGCGGCGCGTCCGGGCCGGTGAGCGGACGGCCCCGGGACCGGCCCGGGGCCGAGAGCTCCACCCCGTGCTTCTCGAGCAGCGAGAGCACCTCGGGATCATCCGGGGCCGCCTCGGCTGCACGCCGCAGCGCCGCCTCACCGGGCTCGCGCTCTCCCAGACGGAAGTGGAGCGCCGCCGCGAGCCGGTTGGCGGCGGCGAAGGTGGGGAAGGCGGCCAGCACCCCGCCCAGCTCCTCGAGCGCCTTGCGGTCCTTGCCCTGCTCGGCATAGACGCGGGCGAGCAGGACGCGGGCGGCCGGATCGTCCGGGTGCGTCTTGACTCCCTTCTTGCAGACGACCATCGCCTCCATGAACCGGGCGGTCGACAGGTACGCCTCGGTCAAGGGCCGATAGGCGTCGGAGGCCGGATCGCTCGCAAAGGCATGCTCGAGCGCGGAGATCTCGGTCGGGGAGAGCGGCTTTCCGGGCGGGGCCATCCGGGACACAATAGCACCCGACCCGGGCAAAGGGCGCTTGACACAACCCTGCGGAAACCGTTAAGGAAGCGGTCCCTTGCCAGCGCAGGTCCGGGGCTGTAGCTCAGCTGGGAGAGCGCTAGAATCGCACTCTAGAGGTCGTCGGTTCGATCCCGATCAGCTCCACCACTCCGAGGGGCCCGCGCGCTGACGCCGGGCCCCTCGAGCTTTCCTCTCGCTCCGTCCGTTAGCTCCACCCGGCGCACCGGGAAGGCAAACTCGGCCCCCGCCTCCTCGACGATCTCCATGAAGCGCAGGAACAGCTCCTGGCGCACCTTCGTGAACTCGCCCCAGTCCGAGGTCCCGAACCAGGCCATCACCTCGACGTTCAAGGCGAACTCCCGGAACTCGGTGAAGCGCACGGCGGGCGCGTCCGGGGCGATGAGCGGGTGGGCCCTTAACGCCTGCTCGATGCCGCTCAGCACCGCCCGCATCTGCGGTGCGCGGGTGTGGTAGGCGAGCGCCAGGTTGGTGTAGAGCCGGATCCGATCGCGGGCGGCGAAGGTCTCGGTGCGCGAGTCGGCCAGCTTGCCGTTGGGGATGGTGATGAGCGTCCGGTCGAGGGTGCGGAAGCGGGTGGAGCGCATGCCGATGCTCTCCACCGTCCCCTCGAAGTCCTCCACCTTGACGAAGTCGCCCACCCGGAACGGCTGGTCCACCCCGATGGCCACCGAGCCGAACAGGTTCTCCACCGTCTTCTGCGCCGCGAGAGCCAGGGCCACGCCCCCGATGCCGAGGCCGGTGAGAAGGCTCGCCACCTGGAAGCCGAGCTCGTTCAGCACCGCCACCGCCCCGAGGCCAAGGAGGAGGACCTTGGAGACCTTCCGCCCGAGCGGCAGCAAGCCCCGCAGGCCCGCGTTGCCGCGGGCGAAAGGGGCGGCGCCGAAGGCCAGGAAGGCCACGTCGACCAGGCGAAAGCCCGCCCAGAAGAAGACGAGGTAGGCCACGGCGCGGAGGACCCGCTCCAGCACCGCGTCGGCGGCCCCCCCCAGCACCAGCCACGGCTCGAGCGCCGTGAAGAGCGCCACCGCCCAGAGCGCCGAGAGCGGCCCGCCCAGGCGAAGGAGACTCCGCTCCGCCCACTCGGTCCGCACACGACCGGTGAGCCGTGCCAGGACCGCCCGGGTGGCGAAGCCGAGCAGCACCCCCAAAACCGCCGAGAGAACCACCGCGAGCGGCAGGGCCAGCCACTGCCACCACAACAGGCCGCGCGGCCCGGCCAAGACTAACCCCCGGGGCAGGTAGTCCTCGAAGAACGGCCGGATCGACGGCGTGTCCGGCCCCTGGGAAAGGGCCAGCCCGGGGGCGGCCCAGGGGAGCAACGCCAGCGCGGCGCGGATGGGGCGGAGGGTCATGGACGCCGAGGATACCCGGCCCCGGGCTCCCGGCGTGTTAGAGAAGGGCCATGGCCCGGGTCACGGAGGAGGCGTTCGAGGAGGGTACGGAGATCGTCCGCGTCTACCTGGCCGCAACCCTCTCCGAGGCGCAGTCGGTCGAACGCGTCCTGGAGACGGTCGGGGCCGACTACCTCGCCGAGACCGAGACGTTCCGCAATCCCAGCCTCCTGGCGCCGCGCCAGCGCACCGGGGTCGGGTTCTGGGTCAAGGAGGCGGCCCTCGACACGGCCGCCGATGCGCTCGCGAGCGCCGGCCTCACCGCCGGGCTGGTGAAGCGCTGACCCGCTTCTCGAGGGCGCGAGCTAGGCCGCCTTGGGCTTGGGCAGGGGCTTGCCCTTCTCGAAGGCCACGTTGGCGCCGTAGCGGGCCACGAGCTTCTTCTTCGTGTCGAGGCCGGTGGCCTCGATGACGAAGTTGGGCACGCGCCGGGCGCGGGCATCGGTCACCCAGCGAGTGATCTCGCCGCGCGGCGGACGGCGCCGACGGGCAGCCGGGGCAGCGCCCCGCCGGCCGGGGCGACCCGACGCCGGAAGCTCGCGCTCCAGCCCGGCCTGAACCAGCGCTCCGACCTGGCGGGCGATGGAGGCCGAGACCTTCTGCACCACCCGGTCGGCGGCGTCGCGAATGATGTCTTCGATGGAGGTCTGTGCGGAACGGGGCATGATGTAGGGGGTTCTCCTGTGGGTGCGCAGAAGATAGCGCAACATCCCGGATTGTCCATGTCTCAATCACAAATTGCGACATATTGCTCGGCGGCCCGCCCCTCCCCGGGCCTGTGGGACGGGCCATTCACCTTTCGTCAAGCCCGATTCCGCCGTCTGCCACCCCTCTGGCGAGCCGAACGCCGCCCGGGACTCTCCGCCCGGCGCGACACGCCAAACGGGTGACGCCCGGCCGGCCAAACCCGCGCACCAGCCCCCAAAACCCGGCCCGGGCCGGGGTTGGCACGCCCGGTGCTAGATCAGCGGCGCAGGACGTTCGCATGGCCGCCGACATCGCCCGCCCTTCCCATGGATCCGCCGCCGCCCGGGTGGCCGCGCTCGCCAATGCGGTCGAGGCCCGCGCCGCGGCCCACGCCTCGCTCCTCGACCTCTTCCGCGCCCACCTCGACGTCCACACCCCGGGACGATCCCGCTCCGCGCCCGAGCATCTGCTCGAGCTCGTCGAGCTGGCCTTGCACCGCCGGGCGGAGGCTCCCCCGAGCAGGCGCCCACGCGCCGGGACCGGACCCGACGAGCTGGCCCGGCTCGTGGCCCGGCTGGCCGCCGTCGGCCGCCCCGAGGTGGTCCTGGCCCGGGCCCGGGCCTGGCGCGACTTCGCCCTGGCCGAGAACGTGCGCGAGGTGCTCTCGGTGGCCGAGGAGGCCTGCGGCTGGTTCGAGGGAGCGGCGCGCCTGCTCGGGCCCGACCTCTGCGCCCCCGGCGACGCCCTGGACCTCGTCCGCGCCGAGGTGCTGGGGCGGGCCCTGCGGCGCAGGCCTCCGGTGTTCACCCGCCGGCCCGGGCTCATCCGCCTCCCCGAGGGCGAGGCGGCCGGCCCCGCCGCCCAGACAGCCGCAGCCTCGCTCCCCCTCCCCGGCCCGAGACCATAGCCCCCTCTAGCGAGCCCCCCCCGGCGCGGCTCTGCGCGCGGAGGCCGGCAACCGGGCCCGCAGCCGCCCGAGCGCCGCCACGAGATCGGGCGACTGTGAGAGGACCGGAGCCAGGGGGTCCCTGCCCAGCTTCTCGGCCCGCGAGAGGGCGCTGCGGATGGTGAAGGCGCTCGGGTCGAGGCGCGCGTTCACCTCGCTCCAGGAAAGCGGAGTCGAGACCGGTGCCCCGGGGCGGGGCCTCACCGCGTACGGGGCGACGATGGTCTTGCCGAAGCCGTTCTGGAGGTAGTCGAGGTAGACCTTGCCCCGGCGCGCCGAGACGGCCCGGGCGGTGGTGGCGATGTCGGAAAGGTCCGCCTCCAGCACCCGGGCGAGCAGCTCGCCCAGGGTGCGGGCCTGGCCGTGGTCGAGCTGCCCCCCGAGCGGCACGAGCACGTGCATCCCGCGCTGGCCGGTGGTCTTGGGGTAGCAGGGGAGCCCGATCTCCTCGCACAGCCCGTGCGCGGCCCGGGCGATGCGGATCACCTGCTCGAAGGGCGCCTCCTTGGGATCGATGTCCAGGATGCACCAGTCCGGCCGGCCGAGCGCCGGCGCTCGCGAGGAGAAGACGTGGAAGGGGATCACCCCCAGGTTGACCAGCCAGGAGAGGCCAGCGACGTCGTCCACGAGGAAGTGGGCCAGGTCGCGATCCGCCTCCTCAGCGTGGACCGTCACCGTGCGCATCCAGGCCGGTCGCCAGCTGGGCGCGTCCTTCTGGAAGAAGCTCTTGCCCTCGATGCCGTCCGGGTAGCGAGTCAACACCAGCGGCCGATCGCGCAGGAAGGGGAGCAGGTAGGGAGCGATCCCCCGGTAGTAGGCGACCAGCTCGCCCTTCGTGATGCCCTCGGAGGGGAAGTAGACCTTCTCCGGGTTGCTGATCGGGATCTGCCTCGCCCCCTCCTCGGCCGGGGCCGGGTCCCGTTCCCCAAAGCCCTGGCCCGCCGCGGGCGCCGCCTTCTCCGCTCTGGAGAGCACCCCCTCTCCCGCCTCGTCCTTCTTGTCCTCCCGGACCCGGAGGAAGACCGGCTGGCGCAGCAGACCCTCCTGCGTCCACTCCCGGAAGCGCACCAGGACGACCAGCTCCGGGTCCACCCAGGTGATCCCCCGGCCCGACGGCACCCGGCCCCCGCAGGGCGGGGTGGGGCGGATCCGCGAGAGGAGCCGGCCGTGGATCTGCTCGAGCTGCCTCTCCCCGAGCCCGGAACCGACGCTTCCCGCAAAGGTCAGGCCGCCGCCGCCCTCGACGGCGAGGAGCAAGGAACCGAACCGGGCCCGGCCGCCCCGGGGGGCGGTGAAGCCCACCACCGCCAGTTCGACCGTCCGCGCCGCACGGAGCTTGAGCCAGGCGGAGGAGCGACCTGCGCGGTAGGGCGCGTCGGCGCGCTTGGCCATGATCCCCTCGAGACCCCGCGCCTCCACCTCGCGGAAGAGCGCCCGGCCCTCGCCCTGCACGTGGTCGGCATAGCGGATCGGCCCGAGAGGCGGGGCCACCTCGGCGAGCAGCTCCTTCCGCCGCCAGAGCGGCAGGCCGCGCAGGTCGCGCCCCCCGAGCGCCAACAGGTCGAAGGCGAAGAGCGTGGCCGGGCAGGCGAGCGTCGCGGCGAGCCGGTCCTCGCGGCGGGAGAGCTGGGCCCGCTTCTGCAGCGCCTGGAAGGAGGGTCGCCCGTCCTTCCCCGCCACCACCAGCTCGCCGTCGAGCACGAGGTCGACCGGCATGCGCTCCAACGACGTCGCCACCTCGGGGAAGAGCGCGGTGGCCTCCTCCCCGCTCCGGTAGCGCAGGAGGACCCGGCCCTCCTCGCGCCGGGCCAAGAGCCGGTAGCCGTCGTACTTGTGCTCGAAGAGCCAGCCGGGGTCGTCGAAGGGAGCCTCTCCCACCTCGGCCAGCATGGGGGCGAGCTCCTTCGCCGAGAGCCGCCGCTCGGGCGCGCCCAGGCGCGCGGCCTCCCCCACCGCCCGCTCGACGCGGCTCGCCCCCGGCTCGACCTCCTCGAGCAGCCGCCCGGACAGCACCGAGGCCTCGGGGAAGGGCCGGCCCGGGCCCGCCCAGGCGTCGCCGCGGTGCTTCATGAGCAGCCACTCCCGCTTGCCGCCCTGGCCGCGGCGGGTGCGGACCAGTGTCCACTCTCCGTGAAGCTTGTACCCGTGCAGCTCGAAGATGAGCTTCCCCTCCTCGAGCCCGCGGACGGGATCGCCCAGCGCTCGCCAGGCTCCCCGATCCCAGACGATGACTGCCCCGGCCCCGTAGTTGCCTGCCGGGATGAGCCCCTCGAAGTCGGCATACTCGATCGGGTGGTCCTCCACCTCGACCGCCATGCGCTTGTCCGCCGGATCGGCCGAGGGCCCCTTGGGCACCGCCCAGCTTCGCAACGTCCCCCCAAGCTCCAGCCGAAAGTCCCAGTGGAGCCGCCGGGCGGCGTGCTTCTGGACCACGAAGCGACGAAGCCCCTCGGGCGAGCCGGCGGGCGAGACCTCCCCGAAGGGCTCCGGC
>Ga0335071_10003505_pt1 | contig 16506 bp, 9 predicted proteins | sample Lox_Sample_15_FD_206724 | JGI IMG/M metagenome (GOLD analysis project Ga0335071, IMG submission 206724) | Soil microbial communities from Loxahatchee National Wildlife Refuge, Florida, United States - Lox_Sample_1.5 | ecosystem: Environmental > Terrestrial > Soil > Wetlands | place: USA: Florida... | reverse complement strand
TTGGCGCCGCTGCGATCGAAGCCGCTGATATCGATGGCGATGGAAAGCTAGATGTCATCGTGGTGAACTGCTCTTCCACCAGCGGCAGTTGCCAGGGTGGCGACGGAGATGTCGGCGTTTTGCTAGGCAATGGCGACGGCACTCTCAAGCCAGTCGCAACATTTCCTCCTGGAGGAAGCGCTCCGTACGGGCTAGCTGTGGGCGATCTGAACGGTGACAGCAAGCCTGATATCGTCACTGGAAATTGCATCGGCGCATCGTGTGCCCAGGCGCCCGGCAGTGTGGGCGTACTCCTGAACACCAGTCATGGCAACAGCGCGACCAATCTTACTTCTTCTCCGAATCCATCCGGCTTCGGGCAGTCTGTGACTTTCACCGCGACCGTCAGCTCAGCATCGTTCAAGGCGACACCATCTGGAAACGTCACTTTCTTCGATGGAAGCACAAACCTCGGAAATGGCTCTCTGAACAGTAATGCAGTAGCTACAATCACCACATCGACGCTCTCAGTTGGCACGCACAACGTGACGGCGACTTACAACGGCGACTCCAATTACGTCTCGAGCACGTCGCTTCCCGTAGCTCAGACGGTGCAGGGCCCGATCGTACAGCTTTCCCCAACGAGTCTGAATTTTGGCAACCAGCTGGTGGGTACTATAAGCCCGGCGAAGCCCGTAACACTGACGAATGTCGGCCTTGGAGTTCTGAAGATCACAGGTGCAATCATCACGGGACCGTTCACAGTCGCAACGAACTGCACCAATACACTCAATCCCGGTGCGACTTGCACCGCGAACGTGAGCTTTAAGCCGACGAAGAACGGCCCTGCCAGTGGCGCCATTTCGATCACCGATAACGCTCCACAGAGCCCGCAGAAGGTTACGCTCAGCGGGACCGGCACATCTGTGCAACTCGCTCCAGCAGGACTTAATTTTGGCAACCAGGCGGTTGGCACCACGAGCGTTCGCAAGCTCATCACACTGACAAACAAAGGAACCGTTGCGCTCAACATTTCAGGAATAACGATTACAGGAGCAAATCCCGGCGACTTCAATCAGGTAAACAACTGCGGTACTAGTGTAGTAGCCGGAGCGAGTTGTTCCATCGGCGTGAACTTCACCCCTTCAGCAACTGGATCGCGTTCTGCACATCTGTCGGTGAGCGATGATGGCGGAGGAAGCCCGCAAACCGCGACCCTCGTCGGAAGTGGAACCTAGTTCGGTTGGAGTTCTGTTTGAGGCTTCGCCTTCTCGATTTGGAGAGTCACGTTAGCTCACTGGAAGGGAAAAATAAAACACTGAGCCGCGGCCAAGCTGGCTCGTGACTCCGATTGTTCCGCCATGTAATTCAACAATCGCTCTGGCGATCGCCAGGCCCATGCCTGTACCCTTTACCGCAACCCTTTGGTTGCGACCGCGATAGAATTTCTCAAAAATCATCGACTGCTCGATGTCATCGATGCCGGCCCCATGATCGGCAATGCTTGTAACAACGCTTCGATCCTTGATTTCTGCCGTAATGTGAATGGCGCTCTCTGCCGGAGAATACTTGGCCGCATTGTCTAGTAGCTGGACCAGCACCTCGACGATCCGCTCGAGGTCCATATTGATCGCTGGCAGGTTCGGTGAGATGGATTGCTCGATCGTATGCTTGTCGAGTGTATTTTTCAGATGTTGCAGTGCCTTGTCGATCGCTTCGGCAATCGCGTGTGGCTCAACCTGCAACTCGACTTTACGGGCGTCCAATTGAGCTACCTCACTGGCTTCGCCCACGATTCTGTCCAATCGGTCGCTTTCTTCATTGATGACCGTGGCCAACTCCTTCAACTGTGGCTTGTCGAGTTCAACCTCCTCGAGCAAGGTTTGTGCAGATGCTTTGATCGCAGTAAGCGGAGTACGAAATTCGTGAGTCACAGAATCGAGCAGCAGTGCCCGCAGCCGGTCGCTCTCACGGGCCGCTTCGGCCTTGCTGAGTTGTTCGAACGTTGCCGCTCGCTCCATCGCAGTGGCAATCAAGCTTCCAACAGCCTCCAATGTTTCTCGGGAGACTTCACTGCCAACAACGGCAAATGAGCCAATTGACCGCACGCCCATCCTCATCGGCATAAACCGAATGTGCTGATCTCGATCGAAGACAGGCTCGCCTCGTCCGCTGACTGCCCTGAGCTTTTCTACTGGCACCTCTTTTTGCAAGCCGATGTCGGAGTAATAGACCTTCCCCTTGTTTTCCAGGAAAAGTGCGGCTCCCGAGGCCTCGAAGGTCTCAGTCACATACGCCGGCAATTTATTCAGAAGCTCAAACACGTTCTCCGTCACCAATACCTGCTGAGTGAGCGTGTAGAGGCGTTCAACTTCGCGGCGGCGCTGATTTGCTTCCGCGGCCCGGCGGCGTGCGCGTTCCGAAAGCTGGCTACCTATGACAGCTGTCGCGAGGAATGCAGTAAGAGCGATCCAGTTCTGCGGATCGTAAATGACCAGTGTGAAGAATGGGGGCAAGAAAAAGAAATTGTAGAGCAGCGACGCTAAAACCGACATGAAGATCGCTTGTCGCAATCCCCAGCTGGCAGATACCACCAGTATCGCCAGCAGAAACACAAAGCCCACTGTCGTCGGGTTGTGGTGAAAGATACGAAAGCAGAACCACGTGATAAAGATATCCAAGGCAGAAACTACCACGTAGCGCACAATCTGCTGGACGAGCCTTTTCACAGCGAGATTGTAGACGATTCGACAATTCGCTGGGCGAAAGAGAGAATATGCGTCATGACTAAGACCCCAGAGCAATGGCTCGAGGAGGCGGCTCCCGAAAAGAAGGAGGCAATCTTCAAGCTGTTTCTCGGCTACGCCCCAGGTGTTGGAAAGACGTACAACATGCTCAGCGAGGGAATCCGCAGAGGTAGCCGTGGAGAGGACGTGGTCATCGGAGTCGTCGAGACCCACGGACGCAAGGGCGTCGCCGAACTCGCCGCCCGCCTCGATCATGTGCCGCGCCGCAAGTTGAACTACAAAGGCGCGTTGTTCGAGGAGATGGACATCGACGCCATCATCGAGCGCAAACCCCAAGTCGCGCTCGTGGACGAACTCGCACACACCAACATTGATGGAAGCAAGCACCGCAAACGGTACGAGGACGTCTTCGAAATCCTGAAGGCAGGGATCGACGTTCTCTCTACCGTGAATGTGCAGCACGTCGAAAGCCTGACCCCAATCGTTCAGCAAATCACCGGCGTGCCTGTGCGTGAAACCATTCCCGACTGGGTCATGCAACGTGTAAATGAGATTGTGCTCGTCGATTTGACTCCGGAAGCGCTCCAGACGCGCATGCGGCGCGGGGACGTCTATCCCACGGATCGTGCAGAACGCGCCCTTGGAAATTTCTTTCGACCGGCAAATCTGATGTCGCTGCGAGAACTCGCTCTGGAGCAAGTCACTCGCGCTGTCGATCGTAGCCTCGAATCCTATCTCGAGAAGGAAGGCTCCGAGCAGCTGTCGGTTCGCGAGAGCATCGCCGTGTGCACTAGTTCAAATCCCGCAGCCCAGTACCTTATCGCGCGGGCCGCTCGCATGGCGCAGCGTATCAATGCCGATTTCTATGTGATCTACGTAGATATCGGAATGGACGAAAGCCCCGAAAATCAACGCACGCTGGCGCAGAATCTGCGTTTTGCCGAGGGTCTGGGTGCAAAAACTATTCGCGCAAAAGGCAAAACGGTAGCCGCGGAAGTCGCGAAGGTTGTTCGTGAGCGCCATATCACCCAAGTCGTGTTTGGACGCTCGGCTCAATCAGGATGGCGCCGATACCTGTATCTTTCCGCCATACATAAATTCCTGCGCGATGCTCCCAACATTGATGTCCACATCGTGACGCAAGAGGTGAAGTAGGCGTACAGTAAGCTCCAATGGGCGGCCCGGAAAAATCGAAAATTCTGGTTGTGGATGACGAACTGCAGATCGCGCGCGTGCTGAAAACCACGCTCTCAGCGCGTGGCTACACCATTCGCACGGCAGTCGACGGCGATGATGCGCTGCTCATCATGAAGTCTTGGACTCCGGACCTGGTGATCACCGATTTGCGTATGCCAAACGTCGATGGCGTAGAACTCTGCCGAATTATCCGCAAGACTTCTGCCGTGCCCATCATTGTCCTCTCCGTGCGCAATGAGGAAAAAAACAAAGTCGAAGCGCTCGACGCCGGCGCCGATGATTACGTTACAAAACCTTTCAGCCGAGACGAATTGCTGGCGCGTGTGCGGGCAGCCCTACGGCGTGCCTCTTTGCAACAGCAACCAGAATCCGACCTTATCGAAATCGGGCATTTCCGGATCGACGCCCAGAACCACAGTGTTCATGTCAAAGGGCAGGAAATTCGGTTGACGCCAAAAGAATTCGATGTTCTCGTCTACCTGGCTCGTCACCCGGACAAGGTCGTAACTCATCGCTCGTTGTTGGCCGCAGTCTGGGGTGATACCAGCATTGGACAACCCGAATACCTTCGCGTCTTCATCGGGCAACTTCGCAAAAAGCTTGAACCCCGCGACAATTCCCCGAAATACATCACGACCGACCCGTGGGTAGGCTATCGCTTTCATCCTGAAGGGGAATAGCCGCGCCGCGAATCGCAGAACCGTAACTCCCGCCTACTTACGAAGTCCTTATGAACCTTTTACGCAAAGGTAATGGTCGCTGGTTTGCAATAGTTCTACCGGGCGAACGTGCGTTCGCGTTAACAACTTTATGCAAGATGCGATTTTCGTCGTGCTGACGGTTGCGTTTTTCCTGCTGTGCATCGCATACGTTCATTTCTGCGATGTCATGAAGTGAGGCAATTTGTTATGGGTTCCTGGATCATTCTGATCATCAGCGCGCTCACGACCGTTTACCTACTCTACGCCCTCCTGCGGCCGGAGAACTTCTGATGACGGCGAATGGCTGGCTTCAAATCACGTTATTTCTCGCGCTCATTCTGGCAGTAACCAAGCCATTGGGACTCTACATGGCCCAGGTGTTCAGTCGCGAGAAGACGTTTATGGATCCGGTGCTCCGCCCTGTAGAGCGGCTGCTCTATCGAATCACAGGCGTCGATGAAAACCATGACATGCGCTGGACCGAATATGCCTTGGCCATGCTTCTTTTCAGCGCGGTGTCGATGGTCTTGCTTTACGCCATGCAGCGGCTGCAAGGATATCTGCTGTTCAACCCGCAGAAGCTCGGGGCTGTAAGCCCGGCCCACGTGGCATTCAACACCGCGGCATCGTTCACAACGAATACCAACTGGCAAGCCTATTCGGGCGAGACGACTATGAGTTATTTCACCCAGATGGCCGGCTTGGCTTATCACAATTTCGTCTCAGCTGCGACTGGCATCGCGCTGGCAATTGCGTTTATTCGCGGAATCGCTCGCCGCCAGATGCAGACCATCGGCAATTTCTGGGTCGACCTGGTTCGTGCGTCTCTGTGGGTGTTGCTGCCGTTCTGCGTCGTGGGGTCGTTAGTACTCGTTTCGCAAGGCGTTGTACAGAATCTCAAGCCCTACGACACAGCCAAACTCGTCGAGCCTATGCAAGTTTCGAAAGTCGACGCGACCGGCAAGCCTGTTCTGGATGCTCAGGGCAAACCAGTGTTCGACACGGTAACAGATCAGACTATCGCGCAAGGTCCCGTTGCATCGCAGGAGATCATCAAGGAATTCGGGACCAACGGCGGCGGTTTCTTTAACGCTAACAGCGCGCATCCCTTCGAGAACCCCACGCCGTTTTCGAATCTGTTCGAGATGTTCTGCATCTTCGCCATCAGCTCCGGACTGACCTACACGCTCGGGCACATGACGCGATCCGTTCGCCACGGCTGGGCCGTGTGGTCCGCGATGACGATTCTGTTTCTCGCTGGCGTCTTTGTCGCCTATTGGGCGGAAGCAAGGGGCAATCCGTTGCTCAAAGCGGACCAGCAAGTAACCGCGATGCAGTCCGGCGGCAACATGGAAGGAAAAGAGGTCCGGTTCGGGATCGCCAACACTGCTCTCTTCGCAACCATCACTACCGATGCCAGCTGCGGCGCGATCAATGGCTGGCACGATTCCTTCACGCCTCTCGGTGGCATGATTCCGCTGGTGAACATCATGCTGAGCGAAGTGATCTTTGGTGGAGTCGGCGCGGGTATGTACGGAATGTTGATTTACATCGTGCTAGCAGTCTTTATCGCTGGCTTGATGGTGGGACGCACTCCGGAATATCTCGGCAAGAAGATCGAGGCCTACGACGTAAAGATGGCAATGCTGGTAGTCCTCATCTTTCCGCTGATCATTCTCGCCTTCGCCGCAATTTCCTCGGTCCATGGATTTGGCACTTCCAGCATTTCTAATCCTGGCCCACACGGTCTCAGCCAGATGCTCTACGCGTTCACCTCAGCTGCCGGGAACAACGGTTCTGCGTTCGGCGGATTGTCAGCTAACACTCCCTGGTATGACACAACTATTGCCTTTAGCATGCTGGCCGGACGTTTTCTGATGATCATTCCAATGCTGGCAATCGCTGGAAATCTGGCAGGCAAGAAATACGTTCCGCCATCAATCGGCACATTCCCGGTCACCACGCCATTGTTCACGATTCTCTTGATCGGCGTGATTCTGATCGTCGGAGCACTCACGTTCTTCCCCGCCTTGAGCCTGGGACCGATCCTCGAGCACCTGCTCATGACGGCGGGCAAGACTTTCTAGGAATTTTTATGGCGACGATGCAAAGACCGACATTGCCGACGATTGCAACACCTCGTGTAAGCCGCACGCCGAATCCGCGGAAGAAAGCCATCTGGGAATGGAAAATTGTTCGCCGCGCCATTCTCGATGCACTACTCAAGCTGAGCCCTCGCAAAATGATGGGTAACCCCGTCATGTTCGTGGTAGAGATCGGCAGCGTCATCACAACTGCGTTGCTCTTCAAAAGCAGCGGCGCGTTCAAGTTCAATTTACAGATCACACTCTGGCTGTGGTTCACGGTTTTGTTTGCGAATTTCGCGGAAGCTATGGCTGAAGGCCGCGGCAAAGCCCAGGCCGACACTCTACGCAAGGCGCGTTCTGAAACACTTGCCAACCGTCTGCTCGCCAGCGGCCAGACGGAAAAGACTCCAAGCTCAAAACTTCGCGCGGGCGATCTGGTGGTCGTTTCTGCCGGAGAGATGATTCCATCCGACGGTGAAATCCTCGAAGGAGTAGCCTCGGTCGACGAGTCCGCCATCACAGGCGAGTCGGCGCCCGTCATTCGAGAAGCTGGCGGTGACCGCTCAGCCGTCACGGGCGGTACTCGCGTTCTTTCGGATCAACTCAAGGTAAAAATCACTAAAAATCCGGGAGAGACCTTCCTTGATCGGATGATCGCTCTCGTGGAAGGTGCCGAGCGGCAGAAGACTCCGAACGAGATCGCATTGAACATTCTGCTTGCTGGGCTAACGATTATTTTCCTGCTCGCAGTCGTTACCTTGCAGCCTTTCGCCATTTACTCCGGCTCCCCACAAACCATCTTCGTCTTAGTCTCGCTCCTGGTCTGCTTGATCCCGACGACAATCGGCGGACTTCTCTCCGCCATTGGCATCGCCGGCATGGATCGCCTGATTCAGCACAACGTTCTCGCCATGTCCGGGCGCGCGGTCGAAGCGGCGGGGGATGTCAACACGCTTCTGCTCGATAAGACTGGCACCATTACTCTGGGAAACAGGCAAGCGGCACGATTTATCGCAGCCCCGGGCATTGCGGATTCAGAACTTGCCGATGCTGCGCAGCTCTCTTCGCTGGCCGACGAAACTCCGGAAGGAAGATCGATCGTCGTTCTCGCCAAGGAGAAATATGGCCTTCGCGGACGCGAACTCGCCGCTCATGAAGCTCAGTTCGTGCCCTTCTCTGCTCACACGCGCATGTCGGGCGTCAACCTGGACGGTTACGAGATTCGCAAAGGTTCAGTGGATGCCATCCAGAATTATGTCTCCGCAAGTGCGCATGCCTTCCCCAGCGAAGTCCAGGAGCAAGTGGACCAGATTGCTCGCTCTGGAGGTACACCCCTCGTTGTGGCAGAAAAATCTCGCGGCGTTCTGGGAGTGATTGAACTGAAAGATGTGGTAAAGGGCGGTATGCGCGAACGCTTCGATCAGCTTCGCGCCATAGGAATTCGTACGGTGATGATTACGGGCGACAATCCGCTTACAGCGGCAGCGATCGCCCGTGAAGCGGGAGTCGACGACTTCCTCGCTCAAGCGACCCCGCGTGACAAGATGGATCTCATTAAGCGCGAGCAAGCCGGCGGCAAACTTGTTGCCATGACAGGCGATGGCACCAACGACGCTCCTGCCCTGGCTCAGGCCGACGTCGGGGTCGCCATGAACACCGGCACGCAGGCCGCGAAAGAAGCCGGCAACATGGTGGACCTCGATTCCAATCCTACAAAACTGATTGAGGTCGTCGAAATCGGCAAGCAACTCCTGATGACCCGAGGCGCCCTCACAACGTTCTCCATCGCCAACGACGTTGCCAAGTACTTCGCGATTATCCCGGCGATGTTTGCAGGAACTTTCCCGGTGCTGAATGCCCTCAACATCATGCATCTGCAAACATCCGAGTCAGCTGTTTTGTCGGCAGTGATTTTCAACGCCATCATCATCATTGCATTAATCCCACTTGCGCTCCGTGGGGTGAAGTATCGCCCTCTCCCCGCGGCCGACCTGCTCCGCCGCAATTTACTCATTTACGGATTGGGAGGAATTATCGTTCCCTTCGTCGGGATCAAGGCGATCGATATGCTGATCACTCGAATCGGCCTGGCATAGGACTTACTGTGAAGAACAATTTCAAAATTGCGTTTCTGATGACAGTCTTTACGACAATTCTGCTAGGAATCATTTACCCGCTCACGGTTACTGGATTGGCGCATGTTCTCTTTCCCGGTCGTGCCAACGGCCAACTGATCACCCGGGATGGCCATGTCATCGGTTCGCGCCTGATCGGCCAAAGTTTTCCCGGCACCGCATATTTCCATTCGCGGCCCTCTGCAGCGGGCAACGGATACGATGCCGCGAACTCCGGCGGAACAAATTTCGGTCCTACCAATCAAAAGCTGATATCCCGCGTTGCTCAGGACGTGACTTCTCTGCAGGCAGAAAATCCATCCGTGCCGGTTCCGGTCGATCTTGTCACCACCTCGGCGTCTGGTTTGGATCCGGACATCTCTCCAGCAGCAGCCGAGTTTCAGGTCCCTCGAGTCGCGCGTGAGCGTCACATCGGCCAGGAAAGAATCCGCCAACTCGTAGCCAGGCACACCCTTGGCCGGCAATTCGGATTCCTGGGAGAACCACGCGTTAACGTGCTCGAATTGAATCTCGATCTGGACGCAACTTATCCCGCTCGATAGAACTCTTTGCGTCGTTCGTGTCGCAGAGTGTTATCTTCCTTGGCTGTAGCCGGGGCTATACTCCACTTTTCCATGGACTACCGTACGCTCCTGCGCGAAGCGCTCACAGAAGCGAGGCTTGGTCTGTCAGAAGGCGGACTGCCCATCGGCTCCGTGCTGGCTGATCAACAAGGACGCATCGTAGCGCGCGGCCACAATCTGCGCGTGCAAACCGGCGATCCGACAGCACACGCTGAGACCGTCTGCATTCGGAATTCAGGGCGACGGCGCGATTGGCCGGAGCTAACCCTGGTCAGCACCCTAAGCCCGTGCATCATGTGCACCGGCACGGCCTTGTTGTATAGGATTCCGCGTGTCGTGATCGGTGAGAATCAGAATTTCACAGGTGCAGAAGATTTGTTTCGCGGGCGTGGTGTGGAACTGGTGCTGCTCAACGATCCCAAATGCATTCAGTTGATGCGCGACTTCATCCGCTCGCGCCCGGACCTCTGGAACGAAGACATCGGAAAATAACCGGATGCAACAGCACAAATTATTGCCTGCCGGAGATGGAACTCGCTGATCTTGATCCTTGCGGAGCTTCGCTGGCTGGCAAGGTCATTCGCAGATCCCATTTGCAGAGCGGGCATCTCGTGGCGAGCGAATACACGAGGTGGCCATAGCCAGCACACTTTCTGTTCGTACAAGTTCTCATCCTTCCCCCAATCTGCGGCGCCGCAAATTGATTTGCAAGCACGGTACCACGAAACTGATGGAGTTCTTGTACGTCTTTTCTGTTAACGCGAATTGGTTTTTCTTCTAGGACATTCGCCCAGCCTCACAGGCTCAGGACAGCCCCAAACCTGCAGCAGCTGTATCGACAATCGCTTTGCCAATCATCAGAGACGCGGTCGCAGCTGGAGAAGGAACATTGAGCACGTGCAGAACTTTTCCTGACGGGACAAACTGAAAATCGTCGACGAGAGCGCCATCGTGCTTCAAGGCTTGCGCCCGCACGCCCGAACCTCCGGGCACCAAATCGTCCTCAGCAATCGCCGGCACCAACCGCTGCAGAGCCCGCACAAAGGCCGCTTTCGATAGCGAGCGATGCCATTCCCCAAGGCCGCTGCGCCAATTCTTGCGGGCCATCCGCCAGAAGCCGCCATACGCTAGGGAGCCGGCAAACTCACGCAAATTGATATCACTATGTCGATAGCCTTCGCGCGCGAGAGCGAGCACAGCGTTCGGCCCGGCATCGACGTTGCCTGTGATTCGACGCGTAAAATGAACGCCCAGAAACGGGAACCGAGGATCTGGCACTGGATAAATCAACGCCTTCACCAGCGACGCACGCTCTGGCCTGACGTCGTAGTACTCGCCGCGAAACGGCACGATCATGACGCCGGGATCGTCCCCCGCCATGCGGCTGATGCAGTCGCTGTACAGACCAGCGCAATTGATCAGTGCGTTCGTAGAGAAAGCACCCTTCGAAGTCTCCACAACAATTTCGTTCGAAGAACGTCTGATGCCCGTAGCACCAGCCGACGTCTTGACCGCTCCACCCTTGGCGCTGATCAATTCGGCATACTTGTCGCACACCACGGCATAGTTGGTGATCCCAGTGGAAGGAACAACCAGCGCGCGCAGTCCTGCGGCGTTCGGTTCAATTTCACGCAATTCCTCAGGGCCAATCATCCGCAGGCCCGTGAGTCCGTTCGCCTCGCCTCGTTTGCGTAGTTCTTCAAGGCGCGGAAGCTCTTCGTCGGCGGTGGCGACGATCACCTTGCCGCATACTTCATGCGGGATGCCGTGTTCGCGGCAGAATTCCACCATAGCCGCCGCTCCCGCCACACATAGACGAGCCTTAAGCGAACCCGGTTTGTAGTAGACGCCTGAGTGAATGACGCCGCTGTTGTGCCCGCTCTGGTGTCGCGCCACGCGGTCTTCTTTTTCCAGCACCAGCAGACGGCGCCCCGGAAATCTGCGCGTGATCTCAAGCGCAACGCCGAGGCCAACCACACCACCGCCGATGATGATTACGTCGTAAGACGCGTCTGTCATGAAAAATCCGCTGACTTGTGATTTTGTGACTTACTAGTCTACGACGAGCGTCACCACGGTGGTGTGCCCCGAATCTGAAGGCGTGCCCGGAGAGGTACCCGTGACGGTGACTTGATAGGTGATTGGATTTCCCGAACCGCCACCCCCACCACCGCCCCCGCCCGAACTTACTCCGCCGCAAGAGGGAAGAAAAACGAAGAGGGAAAATGCGAAGAGTGTCTGCAGCAGACGGCGTTTTGCGTTGCGCTTCTGTGATACTGCTCCGCCGAAAACAAGGCCGGGCAGCAACAATGTCGCGTACATCAAGATCCGACTACGAGAATTGAACTGCGACGCGCTCCTCGATGCCTTTGTCGTGGTAATGCTCATGACCACATCCACTGCCGAAGTCCCCGGTGTGACCGGAGTGGAGGGGCTGAAAGCACACTGCGCTCCGGCAGGCAATCCCGCTGTGCATGCCAGTGTCACCGCAGCACTGAACGAACTTCCCACCGGTTGCACGCTTAAAGCGTATGGGCCGGAACTCTGGCCGGCGACCACCGTTTGGCTAGGCGTCGACGACGTGATCACGAAGTCCTGCGATACGCTGAGTAAAACAGTCAAGGAATGGCTCGGGCTTCCGTCCGTGTCCTTCGTATTGATCTTCACTTTGAACGTTCCCGGAGATGTACTGTTTGGAACGCTGATGTTCGCCGTGAAGCTCTGCGTGGCACCGCTTGCGAGCGCGATTGCGCTCGGAGCCGAAAGCGAACAGAGGGCCCCCGCCACCGCACTCACATCGCATGCGGCCGATATATTTCCCGCGTACGAATAGTTGGAGGTCAGCTTGAACGTACCCTGCGACTGCCCACCCGGGGCAGTCGACAGAGTCTCTGTGCCCGAAATCGAGTAGTCCCCGACATCAAACGCAATGGGCAGAGTATGGACGATTGACCCTGAAGTTCCAGTAATTGAAATCGAGTAGCTGCCCGCTGTGAGGCTCGTCCCGTTGATCGTTAACGTAGCTGATGCTGGAAAAGAGCTGATACTGGTCGGGCTAATACTGCAACTGCCGTTCCCGTATGTCACGGGGCAGTTCAGCGTCACGGTTCCGGCGAAGCCATCTTGCGACGTAATCGAGATTGTGCCTGTTGTGCCGGAACTGCCGACCTTCACGTTAGGAAACGCATCGGGCCCTTTCAGGCTGAAGTCGGCGTTCGAGACCACTTCAACAGCCAACGAGGTGATCAGCGTCGATGGCGCTCCGGCCGTGCTCGCCTGCAAATTGACGGTATAGCTCCCCGGCGTGGTTGCCAATGGCACGTCAATTGTCGCCGTCATGTTCACCGCATGGGCGGACGTTGGATAAACAGTATTCCCAGGATTCAAAGTGCAGATTGCGTTAGCGATGTCCGACGTACACGACACATCCACACTCTGATTGAATGCTCCTGCAGCCGTAATCTTGAAGCCCACTGCCGGCGACGTTGTGCCGCGCGGCACGGTTACGCTCGCCGGTGATGGATTACTCATCCCATAGTCGATGATATGAAGGCTCACCGGGATCGTATGGACGATATGGTTTGTATCCGACCCCGCTCCTTTGACATTGAAGTTGTAATCGCCCGGTGTTCCACCAACCTTTATGGTGAACGGGCTCTTATTGCCCGGAATCAGTGAGCCGGGCGAAGGCGTACATGTGCCGGGCGGCGAATTGGTGCCCGAGGTACAACTCAGGGTCACCGCGCTGCTGTATCCGTTCACCGCGGTCGCGGTTCCGTTGAATGTCCCAGTCTGTTCCGCAAAGATAGTCAGTGGCGAATTCGATACAGCGATTTTGAAATCTGGTGTCACGACTAAATTAAATTCCCAGATCCCCCGGCCGTAGGTCGACGCGCGCAGAAGTTGTTGGCCTCCATAGCTGAATATGCTTAACGCCGTTACTGCAACGTTCGGCAGATACCCGCTCTGACCGCTCGAAGGAGTCGGCCCGAGTTCGGTCCAATTTGGACTTGTCTTTGTCGGGCTTGCAAAAACTCCAACATCAGTGGCAACGAACACTTGTCCTGAATAAACGACGACGGCGTTCACGGGGGAATCCGGTAGATTCGCGCTCACATCGATCCAACTCGCACCAGCGTCTGTGGTTTCCCATACGTGGCCTGCTCCGCCCGTGAATCCCATGATTGTGACGTATGCTGTCTTGCCGCTTACATCCGAGGAATCCGTAGCTACACCTGAGGCCGGGAACTGGTTCGGATTGATATTGCCTTGCGGACCATTGTTCGTGACATCGGTGAAGTAGGCACTGCCGCCCATTGCATTCGTCGTCACCCAAACACGCCCGCCTGCTGGATTACCCAGCGGACCGTTGATCGGCCCCAACCCACTCGTGGTCGCATAAATGATGCTGGAGCCGTAGCTGTCAGGCATTCCCGCCGCTGCGATCGCACGCACCTGATTCACTTCGTCCCCCAGACAGCTCCCGGACCCGAGCGTATCGAAATTCGGGCTCACCGCCGTATAGCTTCCGCCACTACGTGGTCCCCGCCAAATCCGGCAAGTGCCGACCAGCATCGCCGTTGACGCGCCGGGATCGAGAATGAACGGGACGTAAAACGCGCCGTCGTCACCAGCCAGCGTGCTGCTCGTAACCACGAAATCAAAATCTCCAGAGTGGCAGTTCACGCCATTGGAACAAAGTTGAATTCCCAGCCCGCCTGGGGGAACATCCGGATTCGACGCGTAGAAGTTCGAAGCTGCCAGCGCATCAATCGCGTTATATCCACCATCCCCGCCCAGCACATTCCACCAGCTCGAATTTGTCGTTGCCTTATTCGTGGTTGGCGATCCATTGCCCTGCGTCCCCCCCAGCAAGGTATTTGGATCGTTCGGATGCAGCGATAAGCTGACGAATTGCGTCATCGATCCCAGATTCTGGTTCAAATCATCGAATGCATTCGATCCGGAACACGACCCCGAGTTCAGCCCTGTAATTCCATCGAGAGCCCGGTAAATGCCTCCGTCATTCGCGAAATAGAGCAGCTCATTTCCCCCAGCGGGCAGCGCATACGCCAATGCGTGTTGGGCAGGATGCACATGCGCCGGCGCCGAAATTGGCGCACAGCCATACACATGCGTCAGGTTCATGAAAGGAAATGAGGTACAGCCTGGATTCAAAGAACTGATGGTGCACTTGTATAAGTTGACCGCTCCGGCGTACAAATCCGTCGCGGTCGTGCCGTATGGAACGGCCTGGAGCTCGAGATTGTAGTCGCCCTGCTCTACACCGCAACCAAAGATGTCTCCACAATTGGTGATGCCCGTATCCGAAATTGCATTCCAGTTCGCTCCTCCATCAACACTCTGCCAAATCCCTCCATCTCTCGCATTCCCATTCGCATCGAGGTAGATGTACCATGCGTACATCTCAAGCCTGCCGTCAACGACGCTGATTTCCCCCCGGTAAATGGGACATCCATGATTGTTCGACGTCGACTGCGCCGGGCACGCGCTGGTGCTCAGCGCTGCTCCTGGCTGATTGATGAGCCTCGTCCAATTCACTCCATCGGGAGAAGAATAGAAACCGTGGAAACGAATCGCGGCAAAAAACTTTGATGCGCTCGTGTTATAGACAACCGAAGTGGCCGACGTGGAGTCGATTGAGTTCCCTGAGTCGCGCGGCACGGCGTAAGTCCAGCTCTGGCCCGCATCTTGTGATGTGTAAAGTCCGCGAGTTGTCCCTGCAGTGATCGCACCATCCACCAGGCCTTCCGACGAAGTAGCCATGGCCGAGACAACCGTGTTCCTCTGATTCGGGGCTGTACTGAAGGCCATCCGCGTGCCACCGAGCCCTCTAAAAGAGAGGTTTCCACCATTCGCCGATCCAATCAGACTCCACGTAGTCCCCGCATCCGTTGAGCGCAGGATTCCGAGCCCGAAATAAGAATCGGCCGCATCATTCGATTCCCCGGTTGCCGCAAGGATCACTGACTTCGCCGGATCACTATTCCCCGGCTGAATAGCGATGGATCCGATAGAAAGAGTCGCCTGATTGTCGGCAATCGCGTTCCACACGACAGCATTTGGAACGGGATTCGCAGCATTCGTCGATGTCCAGATTCCGCCTTGAGCCCCACCGATATAGACGGTATTCCCGGAGGGATCGGCAGGATCAATCGCAATCGCTGTGGCCCGCCCCGCGACTTGGCGATAATCCTGCGTTCCATTGCCGCTTGCATCGGAAGCCAAAGGCACTGGCCCTAAAGGCGTCCACGATCCATTCGCAACTGAAATTTGATCGCTACTTTGAACCAGCGAAGAACGCTGCTTGCGCAGGGCTAGTTTTGACTGGACCGCTCGCTTCCGCAATTCTCCCGACGGCACGCCCTCAATAACGCGCCCTCGATAAAACCACTCATCCCGCCGTTGACGATAGTGCCGGTCCGGAATGACACTTTGCGGGTTATTTTGGGGCCACGATTGGAATGGCGCGAGAAGAGAGACGAACGCAACACAGCGAACAATCCAGCGACTTGTTCCCCAAACCCGGCTCACGTGCCAGTATCAGTAAGGGCGCTCGATCAATCAATGCAAAACCAACAAAAATCGCATCCGTCGATCCATTTTGGGAATGCTCGCGAACAGTCAGCTTCCAAACTCAACCACTATCTCGATTAATATGATGTATCTGCTTGGGGAAAAATCATGAAACCCTTCGTTGCCTTCCTTCTCGGCCTCTCTCTTCTGACCAGCATCCATCTGCTCGCGCAGAACTCCACGTCGGAACTCACCATCGCGGCTGCTGCCGACTTGAGTTCCGCTCTCAAAGATATCGGGGATGGCTTCGAAAAGAGCACGGGTGTTCACTTGCGCCTCTCGTTTGGAGCCTCCGGCGCGCTCACGCAGCAAATCGAAAACGGCGCTCCTTTCGACCTCTTTTTCTCAGCCGATATGGGCTATCCTCAGCAACTCATCAAGGACAATCAGGCAGACGGCGCAAGTCTCTACGAGTACGCGGTCGGCAAACTTGTGCTCTGGGTTCCGGCTGATTCGCCCCTCGACGTCGAGCACAAGGGAATCCAGGTTTTACTCGATCC
>Ga0335071_10003504_pt1 | contig 16506 bp, 13 predicted proteins | sample Lox_Sample_15_FD_206724 | JGI IMG/M metagenome (GOLD analysis project Ga0335071, IMG submission 206724) | Soil microbial communities from Loxahatchee National Wildlife Refuge, Florida, United States - Lox_Sample_1.5 | ecosystem: Environmental > Terrestrial > Soil > Wetlands | place: USA... | reverse complement strand
AGGCCGACTAAACGCGCTGCTTGGCCAGGAAGCCTATCCAAATCGGGTGAAAGGAGTGTGGGGAAAGGTGGTAGCGGGGGAGGGACTCGAACCCCCGACCCCAGGATTATGATTCCCGTGCTCTAACCAGCTGAGCTACCCCGCCAAGCGCGTTCGCCGCGGGATCCAATTCGATCCTCGCCAGCGAATGCGGCGCATATAATGAGCCGCTCGCTCGCCTGTCAAGCAACCAGGAAGCCCCGAACGCGGCTTCCCCCCGGACAATACCGGAGCGCTACGCCGTTGATTGCCCTGCCTTTTCAGGGAGGCTGGGCGCGGCCTTGCGGCCTCGGCAGGCGACACTTGGCCTCGGCTCGGGCCTGACACGGCGAGCCCGGGCCGGTTCGGAGCGGCGCAGCAGGCGAGCTGCACGAAGGTGCCCGGACCGGATCCCGCAGCTCAATCCATGGTCGCGGCGTAATTCACGGCGGTCATCAGACACGCGACAACGAGGCCAACCGAAATCGCTCCCGGTTCCTGGCCTGCGGCGGCACCGGCCGGGCCACGACGCGACCGTCGCAGCACGAGCGTCACGGCGATGACGGCTGTGAAGGCATAAACGAAACTGGCGACGGCCTGGATCCAGAAAGCCAGCGCGCGGATGGTTTCGCGATCGACCCCCACCCCATCCAGCAGCCGTGTCAAAGCATCGGTGACGATATCGCCATACAGCACGATATCATGAGCGAGCGCGATCTGTCGCCCGAACAATGATAGCGCCGCCGGAAGGTAGGCTGCAGCCGTGCAAATCATCAGCGCAACGACCCACATCCGCACGCGCCCGGTGAGTGTATCGCCTAGCGCAGGGTCGGGTCGCTTCACGATGGCAGCGAGCCAGGCCGCGGCGCAGCTCAGGACAAAGATCACGGCCACCGCCATCAACGACAGCGTCACGGCCGGAATCAAATCGTCGCCCGAGAGCCCGTGCGGAATGTGGGTGACCACGTAATATTGCAGTGGCACCAGAAGCCACAGGCCCCTGGCGAAAATGCTCTCCGTTCCGGTGTTCTCCACGGCCCAGCGGGCTGGAAATCGCGGCCAGGCGAACCGGCGCCGCGACAACCGTGTTCTCGCAGGGATGTCCGACCCCATCGACACTGCTTCAGGCTCCTCAAGCTGCTTGGCCGCGGATCAGGGCGCCCACGAAACCGATATTGGCCCCGGACCGACGCTTGTCACCTCGCGACCGCGCAGCCGCTTGATCCAGATCGTGGTCAAATAAGGCTTCCAGTCGATGCTCTCGCCGAGATATTCGGTGCGGGTCGGCTTCGGACCGGCGAAGCCGAAGCATGGCGGCTCGGGTCGATCATAATAGGCGAATTCGGACGACAACCCGGCGTAAGGCGTCGGTGCTGCCGCCGCGGTGCCGACGAAGCTCAAAAATCGCGCCAGCCGCTTCTGCCTTCGCGCCACGTCGGCGAAGCCATAGATACGGCTGAGATCACCGAACGCTCTGCGGCTGTCGGTCCTGATACAGGCCGGTCCACCCGGCGGATCCTGAATCTCGAAATGGAACTGTTGGCCGATCTCCCGGATCGGCCGCGCATCGCTGCCCGCGGCATGATGATCGATATAGTCGTTCACCGGAACGTAGGAAGCTCCGCCCGGAAAGCTTTCGAGGAGCTGGGTTGGCGAGCAACGCGTGTTGATGGCGCCGCGCGCCAGATAGGCCTGATCGGCGCCATCCAGATTTCTGGCTTGGGTCTGGGTCCGGATGTGCCAGACGCCCTCCTCGGTGCGAGGAATCGCCGCCGGCACGAAATAAAACCGGGCGCCGTCGTCGAACGGATTGAGCCGGCCGGGCTTGACCAGGCAGAAGCCGCCGACAGCATCGCAGGTCTTTGAGGCGTCGAGCTTCGCCAGCGCGGGCGAGAAGAAAGGATAGGCGAGGTAGAGCCCGCTTGCACCCATGTTCCTGAGGTCGCCGCAGACCCCGGCATCGTCAATGGCGCGCGCCGTCCCGCACAATTGCAATAACAGCAAGGTCGAAATCGCTGCTTGTCGCATGTTGCGTACTCCCGTTAATGAACCAATTCATGCCGCCGTCCACGCAATCCCTTCCGCTCGCGCCGGCGTCGCTCACACGGCCTTGGTGGTCCGCGCCTCGGCCGAAGCGACCTGAACGAGACGAACTTTGACGGCCTCCATGAAGGACTCGATGCTTTGATATTGCCACCCCGGTTGGCCGTCGACGGTCTGAATGATGTGTTCGCCGAGGGCTCGGTAGGCCTCGAATTGCGACTCTCCGAACATCTGGTCGGTCGTCGGCTCGTGCGGAAAGGCCGGATTGGCTTCCGCGTAGGCTCGCACCGAGGCAGGCTCGGTACCGCGATAGCTCGGCTTGATGTAGAGCAGGATGCCTGGCGAGGCGCCGGCTTCAGGATAGATGATCCGCGCCAGCGCCACATAGCCTCCTGCCGCCGGCGGCGTCTTGCGCGGCGGAATCTGCAGCGCGTCGAACTCGATCGACACGTTGAGATCGATCGAGATCTTGCGTACCGCGTTGCCGAGATCCTGGAACGTCACTCCCGGATCGCAGCCGGCATCGCTCACCACGATGAAACGGCAGCGCCGTCGCACCATTTCGTACAGGCCGAGGTTTTCGAAGTGTCCGCCGTCGGACAGGTAGACATAGCTCTTGTCCTCGGTGGCGAGCCCCAGCGCTTCCTGGATCAGCGGCAGCGCGGAGAATCGCGGACCCTCGAGGCTTGCGACGCGTGCGCCGTACGGGCCGGGGTTGCCCAGCCAGGCTCCGAGACGGACATTGAAGAAGGTCATCAGCACGCTGAGCGCGGAGGATGAATGATAGCCCATGTTCGGGCTGACCGCTGCGCCCGAGATCGTCATCGCCGTACCGAGGCTAAGTCCATCATGCCGGCTGCCGTACTCGCGGCAGCGACGATAGCAACCGGCACCGCCATCGAGGGCTGCGGTTCCCACGGCCCTCGGCGTGCATGTCAATGACAGCGCCTTGCGTTCCTGCCAGGCGAGATTTTCGGACCTCAGCACGTTGAGTGCGCAGTTGACGACGAGCAGCTGCGGCGGCATCGCGCCCTGCGGAAATAAAACGGGGGCGCATCGGGTCCCGTCCGGGCGCGGGCCGTATCGATTGGGCCAGAGATCGCACAGATTGATGTTGTCTCTCTCATCGAACTGCGACAGCGCATTGGGATGGCGATCGCGCGGTTCGCGCGAGCCGCCGAGAAAGGCGCGGATCAGACGGTTGCGGTACGTCCCGTGCAATGAAAAGCGATTGGTGTTGATGGCGAGAGAAGCCGCACCGCAGATTGCAGCTGCGATGATCAATGTGACGGCAAAGCGCTTGAGCAGGTCCCAGCTCATCTCGGTCTGCCTGAGCGGAAAGATATCGGGAAGCGCATATGTCTCGCCATGACGCGCGATCACGGAAAACGACAACGCCTCACCGAGCGCCAGATAGTCTATGGCCGCCGAAAAGAAGCTGATGGTGATCACAAGGAAGATCGGGGTGGCGATTGCAAGCACGATGGTCGCGGACCAGTTCTTCCAGGTGTCGTAGCGCTCGCGCAGGGTCGCTGCGGTCGTCGATGCCTTGCCGAGCCATGCGACGATGAGCCCGGCGAACCCTCCGGTCGTGCCAAGCGTGAACAGCTGGTTGAAACTGAATGAACCTGGCCGCTCGCCGAGATAGAACACCACATGAGAGCCGCCAAACGCCACCAGCATCAGGAGCATCCAGGTGATCGCGATGCGCCCGTGATAGCCGGCCGCCGTGGCAAGCCATTCGCGTTCGCCGTCGCTCCACTGCGTCGTGCTGGTGAGACCCACGTGAATGGTCTCGCCGAGAAATACGGCGCTGACCACTGCAGGTGGGCCGAACCAGAGCATGATCATTGTCGTGATGTCGAAGTGCCAGAACAGCGAGACGGCGTAAAACAGGAGTCCGAGGAACGTGCCGGCAATTGCGCCCGAAAGGGTGAAACTTAAGAGATTCGTCAGCGCCACGAGGCTGTCGCTGCGGACCGTGCTCCGTGTGGAAATCTCCTGCCGGCTCGGGCTGCGCGAGATGAAATAGGCGATCATCCAAGAAATGAAGTTGATGGCACCAAGCGCCAGTCCCGGGAACAGAGCGGTGCCCAACAAGGTCAGAGGCGACCGTAACATTTCGATCGGGGCGGTCGGATCGTCCAGCAGGCCGCTGACCGCGGCTTCCGGCGGCATCACGTCCAGCGACATCTTTGGCAGCGGCTCGCGAAGCTGGTTGACGTCCTGCAGATATTTCAGCGCGGCCACGCTGGCGGCCACGCCGCTGACGAACAGCATCCACTTGACCAGGAGGTGAAACTGCTTGGACGCGCCCCGGGCGCTTTCCCATCCCGGCCGCTGGCGTAGCGATTCCATGGTGGCGATGCCCGCGGCGTAGATCGCGCCGAGCATGAAGACCGACGACGTCGCCGGGGCCGCGGGCAGGCTCCAGATCACCGTTGCAAACATCTTCATCGCGACCAGCAAGGCTATGATCAAGGGCACGATGATGAGCCAGTTCAGGAACAGATTGCGCAGATAGAGCGCGACCAGGCTGAGCATGTCTGCGGTGAATGGGCCGCGATCCGGCGTGAGATAGCTGGTATAGCTGCGCAGATATTGCAGCGGCGACCCCTCCCCGGCCTTGCCGCAAAGTTCCTGGCAGACCTTGCCATAGCCTTGCCGCTGCACCCACGCGGTGAGAAAGCTGCCGAGATAGCCGCCGCCGGAGACGGTGGAGAGGTAATCGAAATTCCGCAAGAGATTGCGCTTGGCGAGGCCTTGCACGACCCCGAGCGCGAAGGCGGCGCTGCGGATTCCTCCGCCGGACAGGCAGAGCGCCGACAAGTCCTTCATCCCGTGCGCGGCGGAATGGTATTGCTCCACTTTCTTGCTCGATGCTTCGCGCCGCACCTGCTGCGCCTTCGCCGGATCATTCTTGGCCTCGAAGCGTTCGGCCGGGCCCCGGAGAGTGGCACGGTCGGAACCGACTTCGTCGTGCAAGCGGCATTCATCCGGCGAAGGCGGCGCGACCGATTTCGGAATCGTCTTGGCCGATACCGCTTTCGCGGTTGCGATGCGTTCCTCCGCGTCATTGAACGCGTCGATGCCAGCAAGGATCTTGCGCCGCAACACGATGACCCTGTGCTCATCGAGCAACGCTTCGCCGGCGTCGGCCAGGACATCGTTCGAAGGAAAGGAATAGTTCAGCGGATGGTGCAGGAATGTCATGAGCCAGCACGGGACCCGCAGCCGGTCCAGAATTCTCGCTGGCATTCGCGCACCCATCACCCAGCCATGGTCCTCAAGCCCTGGATCGGCAACTGGTCGAGCGCCATTCGCGGCGGCCGCTCGAACATCAGAACATCAATAAGCTGTTTTCAAAAGTCGTTTCGTGAACGGCATCACAATCCAACCGCGAAATCGACGCGAACGGCCGACGCGGGCCCATGCTGGCCGACACCATCGAACTCGAGAGAACCGAAGGACGCAAAATATCGCGTTACACCTTGCGGTAGCGGATCAGCGAGAAATGGCCCATCGGCGGCATCGGGCGGCGCTCGGCGAGGCTGACGCCGCCATGCCATGCAGCCCACCTGACCAGACGCGCCCAGGGAAATTCCGGCCGCCAGCCGAGCCGGCGCGCCAGCGGCGCGAAGGCGAGTTCGAAGACGCGTCGCGGGCCCGCTTCCGCGCCAATGTGATTGACCAAAATGAGTTCGCCGCCGGGCTTCAGCACGCGGACAAAATCGTCCAGCGTCGCCTCGGGGTCCGGCACCGCCGTAATGACATATTGCGCGACCACCGCGTCGAACGAGCCGTCGGCAAAGGCGAGGTTCTTGGCGTCCATCACCGCCAGCGTCTCGACATTGTCGAGCCGGAGCGCCCGCACGCGGCTCTGGGCCTTGCGCAGCATCGGCTCCGAAATGTCGACACCGCAGAGCCTGGTCGAGCGCGAATAATCCGACAGCGACAGCCCCGTTCCAACGCCGACGTCAAGGATGCGTCCGCCGATCCGGTCGGCTTCCGCGATCGTCGACTGCCGGCCATGGTCGAAAACCTTGCCGAACACCAGATCGTAGATTGGCGCCCAGCGGCCATAGGCCTTCGCGACACCTTCGCGATCGATATCGCCCATGCCCCCAACGCCCCGAACAAACTATCCGCGGACCGCCTCGACCAGCGGCCGCCGGTGAGCAGCCATGGCGGCCCTCGCCGTGGCGCTGTGGATGAACCCGCCGCCCAGAACACGCGCCTGCCCCGCGGGCGCGTCGTAGAACACGCAGGCCTGGCCGGGAGAAACGCCTTCCTCGCCGGCCACGAGTTCGACCTCATAATGTCCGTCGGCGCCGCGCAGCCAGGCCGGCTGCGGCGGACGGGTCGAGCGCACGCGCACAAAAACCTCGAGCCCGCCACGAATGGCCGCATCGAGCGCGCCGTCTCCGATCCAGTTGACGTCGCGCAGCGCGATGCAATCCATCCGCAGCGCCTCGCGCGGGCCAACGACGACGCGGCGGTTCGCCGCCTCGAGCCGCACCACATAGAGCGGCGTGCCCGCAGCGATCTTCAATCCGCGCCGCTGGCCGACGGTGAAATGCGCGATGCCCTGATGGCTGCCGAGCACGCGGCCATCGAGATCGACGATATCGCCCGATGCCATCGCGTTGGGGCGCAGCCGGCCAATGATGTCGGTATAGCGTCCCGTCGGCACGAAACAGATGTCCTGGCTGTCGTGCTTGTCGGCGACCGTCAACCCAAAGCGCCGCGCCAATTCGCGCACCTGCGGCTTCGCCATATCGCCGAGCGGAAAGCGCAGGAAATCGAGTTGTTCGCGCGTGGTGGCGAACAGAAAATAGCTCTGGTCGCGATCCACATCCGCGGCGCAGACCAGCGCACGAGATCCGTCCGCGCGCCTGCGCGAAGCGACGTAGTGACCGGTGGCCAGCGCCCGCGCGCCGAGTTCATGCGCCGTCTTCAGCAGGTCGCGGAACTTGATCACCCGGTTGCATTCGATGCACGGCACGGGCGTCTCGCCGGAGGCATAGCTTGCGGCAAAGTTGTCGATCACCTGCTCGCGGAAGCGATCCTCATAATCGAGCACATAGTGCGGAATGCCGATCCGCTCGGCGACGTCACGCGCATCATGGATGTCCTGCCCGGCACAGCAGGCGCCCTTGCGATGGCTGGCCGCGCCATGATCGTAAAGCTGCAGCGTGATTCCGACGACGTCGTAACCTTCCGACTTGAGCAGCGCGGCGGTGACCGAGGAATCCACGCCGCCGGACATCGCAACGACGACCCTGGTGTCCTGTGGCCGGCCTTCAAGATCCAGACTGTTGCGCATGAGGTTCGGCTAACTGCTGCAATGGTTGACCTGCCGTTAACGCGTGGATCGCGCTTCGGGCAGCCTTGTTCCCGGGAGGCCGGATGAAAGAGCCTTCCGCGCGCATCCAAAAAGGCTCCTGTTGGCCGTCGGGAAGCGGTTGCAAAGCTCTGCCTTTAATATAGGCCGCAATTCCCTGAGGCAATCAGCCTTCCCCCGTTTTGCCCCTCACCGACGGCAAATCTTGCCGGGAGGCAGAAAAAGCGGAGCCTTCGGGCCGTGGCGGCGCCTGCCCGCAGCACAATCAAGCCATTGATATATCGATATATTTTTCGCAGCACGGAAATGGCCCGCTCCTTGCTCCGGGGAACCCACAAGTTTGATGGTGAAGAGGCCGACCGTGGTGAGCGTGACGTCAGATGTAACAGCGGGTGTGTCCTTCCAGGCCGCACCGCCAAAACCCGCCCGGTTCGATGCGGCGCAGGCAAGCAGCAGTTTTGCCGCACTGGTGGACGCCAACGCGCCGAGCGACAACGCGCCTGCTCCTGTTCCCGCGCCTCCGCCCCAGCGCCCCGGCAATGATAATGCGTCGGCACCCACCGATAACGCCCCGTCACGCAATGCTGCGGCGCCCGATCAAGGTTCGGCCAATCCGGCCGACCAGTCGGCCAATGCCGGACAGCCGGCCGATGCCAACGGCCCCGCGGACGGCCCGGCCGCCAAGGGCAAGACGGATCGTTCTGCGCCTCGCGACGACAAGACCGCGCAAGGCAAGACCGACGGCAAGGCGAGCGACACGAAATCAACCGGCAAATCGTCCTCGAGCGATACGTCATCATCCGATCAAGCCACCGCCGCGCAAGCCGCTGGAACTGCGCAGACGGCGCAAAGCGCCGTCGCGGCCGCCATTTCCGTCCCCGTCGCGACGACTGATGCGCCGGCAGCCGCGCAAGGGTCGGGCGATTCCGCGACCAAGCCCCTTGCGATTGCAGCTGCGGCCATCGCCGCGACGGCCGCGGTCGTGACCGGCGCAGCGGCCACGCCGGGTACGATCCAGCCCGATTCCGGGATTGGCGCCGGCGCCACCACGCTCGAAGGCGCAGCGGCGAAAGCGGCCGCGCGAGCCACCGCCGGCACCATGGCCGCCAAGCAGTCGGCCGCAGCAACCCTGGCTACATCGTCGCAGACAGCTGCGCCGACGAACGCCGCTGGCGCCACGGATGCGTCGCTGGCCGCCGTGGTCGCGGTTCCCACCGCGCTGGATGCGAAGGCGACTGCGGCCAAGGGCGCCGGCACGACGCAACCCAAGACCACGGGCCTGGTCACAACGAACGGCACGACGGCAACAGATCCTTCGACGCAGGCCACCACGACCGCAGCCGCGCAAAACACGACGGCGCCGCAGCCGACCACGCCCGACAAGGCGGATGCCGGCGCCGCCATCGCGCCGGTTGCCGCGAAAGCTGAGGATTCCAACGGCGCGCCATCCGCCACGACAGCTTCGTCGCATGACAATGCCGGGGCAATTGCCAATGCGCCGACGGTGACCGCAACGCCCGACTTCAGCGCACAGGCGGCACTTTCCACGGCGCCGCAGGCAACCGGCCCTGCTCCGACCATCTCCGCCGCCAATCTGACCGCCACGCCGGCACCATCCGGGGCCGTGCCGTTGAGTGGGCTGGCGGTGGAGATCGCCGCGTCCGCACGCAGCGGCAAGACCAGTTTTGACGTCCGGCTGGATCCGGCCGATCTCGGCCGCATCGACGTTCGCATCAATGTCGACCGCAACGGCCAGGTGACCTCGCATCTGACCGTCGAGAAGCCGGAAACGCTGGCGATGCTGCAGCAGGATGCGCCGCAGCTGCGGCAGTCGCTGGACGACGCGGGCCTGAAGACCGGCAGCGGCGGCCTGCAGTTCAGCCTGCGCGACCAGTCTTCGTCCAACCAGAACAACAGCCAGCAGTCGAACGGCAATTCCCAGCGGCTGGTGATCAACGAGGACGATACGGTTCCACCCGTTGTGGCGGGCCGGTCATACGGCCGCATGCTGGGCTCGAACAGCGGTGTGGATATCAGGGTGTAAGGTGTAAGGAGGCAGACATGACCGACGCAGTCAGCGGAACCGTTCCCGTCTCGGGCACCACGCCACTCCCGGCCGGATCGAACAGCAGCTCCTCGATCAGTTCGAACAGCGGCGCGACGCTCGCCGGAAATTTCCAGACCTTCCTCACGCTGCTGACGACCCAGCTGCAGAACCAGAACCCGCTCGATCCGCTCGACACCAACCAGTTCACCCAGCAGCTGGTGCAATTCGCGTCCGTCGAGCAACAGCTCAAGACCAATGACGAGCTGTCGAGCCTGGTCTCGTTGCAGCAGACGACGCAGGCCACCCAGGCGCTGGGCTTCGTCGGCCACACCGCCGTCGTCAACGGCAATACCTCGACCCTGAGCAACTCGCAGGCGACCTGGGATTTCAATATTCCGTCGAACGGCAACCTGACCGTCAACATCGCCAACGCCAACGGGCAAAACGTCTTCACCCAAACCTACGCGGTCAATGCGGGCAACAACCAGCCGTTCACCTGGAACGGCAAGGGCACCGACGGCACGCAATGGCAGGACGGCCAGTACACGCTGACCGCGACCGCGACCGACAGTTCGGGCAATTCGCAGGCGATCACGACTGCTATTCAGGGCGTGGTCTCGTCGGTCGATCTCACGCAGACGCCGCCGCTGCTTACGATCGATGGTCAAAGCTTTACGGTGAATCAGATCCAGCGCATCGTGAACTGACACTTTCGCGGGCAACGGCGCGCAAAGATTAACATTTCGTTGACGCAAGATCGCCCCCGACGCCCCTGCATGGCGCCGGGGTCGACGCATGACCAACATTTTCAAGGAGAATTTCATTCAAGCCGTTGGCTTAGCCAAATTTTAAGTCGACCGGCGTAGGTTCGTACCGTGAGTTCAGTGGTTAAGTGTTTGTGAGTACGCCATGACAGAACCCCATCGCCCGAGGGTGAAATACGTCATCGGGCCTGACGGCAGCCCGCTTACCATCGCCGACCTGCCTGCACCCGGAACCAAACGGTGGGTCATCCGCCGTAAAGCCGAAGTCGTTGCCGCAGTCCGCGGCGGCCTGCTTTCCCTCGAGGAAGCCTGCAGCCGCTACACGCTGACGGTCGACGAATTTCTTTCCTGGCAGTTCTCGATCGACCAGCACGGTCTCGCAGGCCTGCGCACCACCCGCATCCAGCAATATCGCCAATAAGCCGTTCCTTCGCCAGCGCATCGCAGATCCGATTCGATCGGCCTCCCAATGCGGAGGCCGATTTTTTTGTATCCGCTTTCGCAACGAGACTTAACCTTCGTTAACCATATCGAAACCATCGCCTAGGCAATATTTGCCCAGTGGTCCGATCCGACAGTCGCGTCGATCGCCGATTATCCGGGGCAGTTGGTTTTGCAGGGTCTGGTTGACTTCCTGAAGGGGCTGGGTGCCTCGCGTCTGATGGCGATGGTCGCGGTGACAGCCGCGCTGATCGGCTTCTTCGCGTTCGTGATCATGCGCGTCACCACCCCGCAGATGACCACGCTGTTCACCGATCTCAGCATGGAGGACTCCTCCTCCATCATCAAGGACCTGGAACGCCAGGGCATCCAGTATGAGCTGCGCAACGAGGGCTCGATCATCATGGTGCCCAAGGACAAGGTCACGCGGCTCAGGATGAAGCTCGCCGAAGGCGGCCTGCCCAAGGGCGGCGGCGTCGGCTACGAAATCTTTGACAAGTCGGACGCGCTGGGCACGACGAGCTTCGTCCAGAACGTCAATCATCTGCGCGCGCTCGAGGGCGAGCTTGCCCGCACCATCCGCGCCATCGACCGGATCCAGGCCGCTCGCGTGCATCTGGTGCTGCCGGAGCGGCCGCTGTTCTCCCGCGAGACTCCGGAGCCGTCGGCCTCGATCGTGGTGCGGGTCCGCGGCACGCTCGAGCCGACGCAGATCCGCGCCATCCGCCATCTGGTCGCCTCCGCCGTCAACGGGTTGAAGCCGCAGCGGGTATCGATCGTCGACGAGGCCGGCCAGCTGCTCGCCGACGGCTCTGTGAACGACATCGACCAGGCCGTCGGCGACGAGCGCCGCATGGCCTTCGAGAAACGGCTGCGCAAGCAGGTCGAGGACATCGTGTCCTCGGTGGTCGGCCAGGGCCGCGCCCGCGTCGAACTCTCCGCCGACTTCGACTACAACAAGATCACCCAGACCTCGGACCGCTTCGATCCCGAAGGCCGTGTGCTGCGCTCGACCCAGACCCGCGAGGAATCCAGCGCCTCGGCCGACAGTAACGGCCAGGTCACGGTCAACAACGAGCTGCCCGGCAACCAGCAGAACAACACCGGCCTTCCGGTCCGCGACCAGAGCAAGAAGTCCGAGGAAACCAACAATTACGAGATTTCGCGCACCACCAAGACCGAGGTGACCGAGGCGGGCCGGGTCAACCGCATCTCGGTCGCGGTGCTGGTCGACGGCATCTATTCCAAGAACGACAAGGGCGAGATGGTCTACCAGGACCGCACCAAGGATCAGCTCGACCGCATCTCTGCGCTGGTGCGCTCGGCGATCGGCTTCGACCAGAAGCGCGGCGACCAGGTCGAGGTCCAGAACCTGCGCTTCGCCGAAGCGCCGGCGGTTGCTCCGATCAACGAGCCGACCGGCATTCTCGGCCTGCTGCAGTTCACCAAAGACGACGTCATGTACATCATCGAGCTCGGCGTGATGATGCTGCTCGGCCTCGTCGTGCTGTTCCTGGTGATCCGTCCGCTGGTCAAGCGCATTCTGGCGACCGAGGAGATCGAGGCGCTCGCCGGCGCGGCGGTACCCGCTTTGCCCGAGCCGTCGCAAGGCGCCGGCGGGCCGGGACAGGCCATCGCTGGTCCCAACGCCACGGCGCATCTGATCGATGTCGCCCAGGTCCAGGGCCAGGTCCACGCCCAGTCGGTGCACCGCGTCGGCGAACTGGCCGATCGCAATCCCAACGAAACCGCGGCCATCGTGCGTCAGTGGCTCGCCGAACCCAACGCAAGCTGATCCGAAATGGCCGCTCCGAACCAGAACGATACCGACATCTCCAGCGTGCTGGCGACGCTGTCGCAGCGCCAGCAGGGCAAGGCGAAGGTGCCGCCGATCAGCGGCCCCAAGCGCGCCGCGATCCTGATGCTGGCGCTCGGCGAGCAATATGGCGGCAAGGTCTGGTCGCTGCTCGACGACGATGAGGTCCGGGAATTGTCGCTGCAGATGTCGACGCTCGGCACCGTCGAGGCCGAAGTGGTCGAAGACCTCCTGATCGAATTCGTCTCGCGCATGTCGGCCTCCGGCGCGCTGATGGGCAATTTCGACGCCACCGAGCGGCTCCTGCAGCAATATCTGGCGCCCGAGCGCGTCACCGGCATCATGGACGAGATCCGCGGCCCCGCGGGCCGCAACATGTGGGAAAAGCTCTCCAACGTCCAAGAGGAAGTCCTCGCCAACTATCTGAAGAATGAATATCCGCAAACCATCGCGGTGGTGCTGTCGAAGCTGAAGTCCGAGCACGCCGCGCGCGTGCTGGCGATCCTGCCCGAAGACATGGCGCTCGACGTGGTCGGCCGCATGCTGAAGATGGAGGCGGTGCAGAAGGAGGTGATCGAGCGGGTCGAACAGACCTTGCGCACCGAATTCATGTCCAATTTGTCGCAGACCCGCCGCCGCGACGCCCACGAGGTGATGGCGGAAATCTTCAACAATTTCGACCGCCAGACCGAGACCCGTTTCATCACCGCACTGGAAGAAGAGAGCCGCGAGTCCGCCGAGCGCATCAAGGCCTTGATGTTCACCTTCGACGACCTGATCAAGCTCGACTCCGGCTCCGCGCAGACCCTGATGCGCCATGTCGACAAGGACAAGCTCGGCGTTGCGCTGAAAAGCGCCAACGAGGACGTCCGCAACTTCTTCTTCTCGAACATGTCCTCGCGCGCGGCAAAAATGCTGCAGGACGACATGTCGGCGATGGGCCCGGTGCGCCTGCGCGACGTCGACGAGGCGCAGGCGCTCCTCGTCAATCTCGCCAAGGATCTCGCCGCCAAGGGCGAGATCATGCTGACCAAGAACCGCGCTGACGACGAACTGGTGTATTGATGGCAGCGCCCGCAAAATTCATGTTCGATACCGACTTCGCCGCGCCGAACAAGGCGCGCGAACGCGCGGCCACCGAGGCCGAGATCGCGCAAAAGGTCGCGGCCGCAGAAGCGCGCGCCTATCGCGACGGCTTTGACGCCGGCCAGCGCGAGGCCAAGGCGGAAAGCGACCGCCGCGCGGCGCTGGCGCTCGAGGAGATCAAGATCGCAATGCAGGGTATCGCGGCGCGCCTCGGCAACGTCGAAGGCCGCATGGAAACCGAGGCCGTCGACGTCGCCATCGCCGTCGCCCGCAAACTGTGCGGCGAACTGGTCGCGGCCGAACCGCTCGGCGAGATCATCGGCCTCGTTAAGGACTGCTTTTCCCATCTCGTCTCGACGCCGCATCTCGTGGTCCGCATCAACGACCAGCTCTACGAGAGCGCGCACGAGCGGATCGAGCGGCTGGCGAAACAGTCCGGCTTCGAGGGCCGGCTCGTGATCCTTGCCGAGCCGGAGGTCGCAACCGGCGACTGCCGGATCGAATGGGCCGATGGCGGCGTCGTTCTGGAGCGCGCCGCGATCGACGCCAAGATCGACGAACTCGTCGTCCGCTACATGGCGTCCAGGACAGGCGCCGGACAGGGAAACAGGGGGACCTAAGAGATGAGCGACACCGACGGCCAGGTTCCGCTTCCCGACCTCAACGCGCAGGACGCCCCGCCGATGACCGACGTGGGCTACAACGAGGACGAACAGGCCGCCCGCATTGCCGCCGACCTCGAGGCGGTGTTCGACGTGCCGGTGCAGGTCTCGGCCGTGCTCGGCCGCTCGAAAATGGATGTCGGCGAGCTGCTCAAGCTCGGCCCCGGCACCGTGCTCGAACTCGACCGCCGCGTCGGCGAGGCGATCGACATCTACGTCAACAACCGCCTGGTGGCGCGCGGCGAGGTGGTGCTGGTGGAAGACAAGCTCGGCGTGACCATGACTGAAATCATCAACGCGGACCGCGGCTAGCACGAGCATGATCCCGGAAAAGTGGCCACCGGTTTTCCGTAAGGATCATGCTCAAACAAAACTGAGCGATGCGCGCCTGAACGGCGCGACCACACGAACAGGAGATTGACATGCGGCTTCTCATCGTTGGCACCCTGAAGGGGCAGTTGACGGCAGCCACCAAGATCGCGATGGAGAACGGCGCGACCGTGACCCACGCCGAGGACCACGAGCAGGCGATGCGCGTGCTGCGTGGCGGCAAGGGCGCGGACCTGCTGCTCGTCGATGTCGGCCTCGATATCCGCGACCTGGTGATGCGGCTGGAAGTCGAGCACATCCACGTGCCGATCGTCGCCTGCGGCATCTCCTCGGACGCCCGCGCCGCGGTCGCCGCGATCCATGCCGGCGCCAAGGAATATATCCCGCTGCCGCCGGACCCGGAGCTGATCGCCGCCGTGCTCGCCGCGGTCGCCAACGATTCGCGCGAGCTCGTGTATCGCGACGAGGCGATGGCAAAAGTCATAAAGCTCGCGCAGCAGATCGCGGGCTCGGATGCTTCCGTGATGATCACGGGCGAGTCCGGAACCGGCAAGGAAGTGCTGGCGCGCTACGTGCACAGCCGCTCGGCCCGCGCCAAGAAGCCGTTCATTTCCATCAATTGCGCAGCGATTCCCGAGCACCTCCTGGAATCCGAGCTGTTCGGTCACGAGAAGGGCGCCTTCACCGGCGCGGTGGCGCGCCGCATCGGCAAGTTCGAGGAAGCGACGGGCGGCACGCTGCTGCTCGACGAAATCTCCGAGATGGACGTCAGGCTGCAATCAAAACTGCTCCGCGCGATCCAGGAGCGCGTCATCGACCGCGTCGGCGGCACGCGGCCGGTGCCGGTCGACATCCGCATCATCGCGACCTCGAACCGCAATCTCTCCGAGGCGGTGCGCGATGGCACGTTTCGCGAGGACCTGCTGTTCCGCCTCAACGTCGTGAATCTGAAGATCCCGCCGCTCCGCGAGCGTCCGGCCGACATCCTCGAACTGGCGCAGCATTTTGCGAAAAAATATTCCGACGCCAACGGCGTGCCGCTGCGTCCGCTGTCGGCCGAGGCGAAGCGCGTGCTGACCACCAACCGCTGGCAGGGCAACGTCCGCGAGCTGGAAAACACCATGCATCGCGCCGTGCTGATGGCACAGGGCGACGAGATCGGTCCCGACGCGATCATCACGCCGGACGGCGACCGGCTCGATCTCGCCAAGACGGCGCCTGCGGTGGCGCATGCCACCATGGCCGCCGAGCAGGTGACGCGGGCTCTCGTCGGCCGCACCGTCGCCGACGTCGAGCGCGACCTGATCCTGGAAACCCTCAAACACTGCCTCGGCAACCGCACCCATGCCGCCAACATCCTGGGCATCTCGATCCGCACCCTGCGCAACAAGCTGAACGAATATGCCGACGGCGGCGTGCCGATCCCGCCCGCCGGCAACGGCGATTTCCAGCGCATGGCGACGACGGGTTGAGTCAGGAATCGTATCTCTCCCGTCATTGCGAGGAGCAAAGCGACGAAGCAATCCAGACCGCCTCGGCGGAGATGGTCTGGATTGCTTCGCTTCGCTCGCAATGACATCGCGCAGGCACAGTCGGTAGGGTGGGCAAAGCGAAGCGTGCCCACCGTCGCGGTTCGCGCACGCGGGAAGATGGTGGGCACGGCGCTGGCGCACCTTTGCACGCGGAGGCAAACGCTGATTCAACATTTCAAACTGCCGATGGAAGATAGCACGGGGCAATCTCGCTGCAGGATCCTGCACGAGCTTTGCAACGACCGCCCTCGGAATTGAAAGAGGGCGCAGGGAATGCCGGGTGCTGGCCGCAACCCATGGCCCGCCTGCAAAAAAGTAAGCAGGCGGCAGTTACCACAGATCCTATGGGGTGGCGGGTGGTCAAGAGAGACCCAAGATTGGATTTGTGACCATCCAGCCTCGGAGGATCAAGATGATCAAGCT
>Ga0335071_10003502_pt1 | contig 16510 bp, 24 predicted proteins | sample Lox_Sample_15_FD_206724 | JGI IMG/M metagenome (GOLD analysis project Ga0335071, IMG submission 206724) | Soil microbial communities from Loxahatchee National Wildlife Refuge, Florida, United States - Lox_Sample_1.5 | ecosystem: Environmental > Terrestrial > Soil > Wetlands | place: USA... | reverse complement strand
TTTGAGGGCCTCCAAGGGTAGACGTTGCGACAGCGGAAGTTATTCTAACCTTAGTAGGTTAGAACAACCCAAAAGCGCCAAAGTGTTACCTACGTTACATTTTGACGCTTTCGGGCTTGACATCGACTCGCGCCGCTTGCAGCGTACGGTGTCCCCGTGCTACGGTCCTTTCCATGGCTAGGCCAAGAGGCGGTGAGTACACCGGCGAACGAAGCACCCCCATCGCCTTTCGCCTGCCAAACGAGCTTGTCGACGCTGCCGTCGAGCGCGCCGGTGGTCGTGAAGCGATCAGCGAATGGGCTCGCGGGATAATCCGCCGCGAGCTGGCCGGCCGGCCGCAAGGGCTATCCGAGGCGCAGCTTCAAGGCTACGAAGAAGGGAAACGCCAGGGCTGGGCGCACGCCAACCGCGCGTTTCGTGAAGCGCTCCGGGTCGCGGTTGAAAAGTTGCAGGATTGATGCCGCTCAACCTTGCTTCGTTATCTACAACGTTTTCAATCGCGGTGCGCACGTCGAACGTCTACGTACCTTGCACCCGAAATGGACGAACGCTCAGCTTTATTGTTGTTTGTATTGGCAGGGGATGGCGCGAAAGCAGTTGAAAGCGGAGATCGCAAGCTTCGATTTGCGCGGTTATCGCGTAACCACAACCCCGGAGGCAATCCAAGTTGCTTTCGTCGGCGTTCCGCGCGAATCCACGCTCGGCACCTGAAACTCGACGGCGGCACGGGGCTCGGGTTACCCTAGTCACATGTCCAAGCGATTCAAGGCCCGCGACGACGCTTCAGAGCTGTCGGTCGGAATCCCCGATCGGCTTCCAAAGACGCGCAAGCGCGCATGCTCCGTCTGCACGACGGTCGGCCCTAAGGCTACCGTGCAGTTTTGCATGCGGCGCACGGGTAAACCGCAAGGTACACCGATCGGTGACTCGATGGAAGTCTGTCGAATCATGCAACCGCTCGCCGAGGCCGACCGCGAAAGTTTTTGGGCGCTACACCTCGATATTCGACACCGCATCGTGGATATCGACAGGGTTTCTGTTGGAAATATGACCAGCGTCGAAGTCCGCCCGGCGGAGGTGTTTCGTGGTGCGCTACTAACCGGCGCGCAGGATCTGATCTTCGTGCACAATCATCCGAGCGGCGATCCGGCTCCGAGCCCACAAGATCGTTTATTGACTGCGCGGCTCAAAAATGCGGGAGATTTGCTCGGTATTGGAGTAATCGATCACGTTGTAATCGGCTCAGAGGGTTGCGTGTCGATGGCAGATCGTGGTTTGCTCGGCGAAGGTCGCTCGCGAGAGTATTCCTCACCAGCGAACCAACGCAGTTCGAGGCGAAAGCGATGAAAGCTGAACCGCAGGCCGCGTCCTGCGCATACGTTTTAACTCTCGGCAAGCGGCACGCCAAATACGCTCCGAGCACTTATAGAGCATGTATTACGCCAACACAGGCGATGCGGCTTTTCGGGACGACCGGAAAACCACGCCCGATCGGTTGCGGCGTGTTTGCATGCGTGTTTCCACACGCGGACGCGAACAAGGTAGTCAAGATCACGCGTGATCCATCAGACGTCGCAGGGTTGCAACAAGCGCAAGGGCTGCAAGTTCCCAAGCTCTTCGTAAGCCACAAGCTCGTCGGCCGACCGTGGTGGACCGCCCCACGACGGCGGGAACAGCCTTGGCAGCAATGGCCCGACCAACTCGAAGCGTTCGCATTGGTGCTCGAACGCCTGCGCCCGCTCGTCGGCGTTGAAAAGGCCCTGTGGAACAAGCGAATTCGCCGCATGCAAAAATTTCAGCTTGCTATGGCGCAAACGTGCGCCCGTCGCGCGAGCCCGGAAACACCTACTGTGCCAATGCCGACACGACCAGTTCGACCGGTTTGCAAACCACCGACCATCAGCGATATGGCAAAAGCTGTATGCCCCAAGAAACCCCTCGGGGAGACCACCACTTGCCGGCTGCGCATTCGCGAGCTTAACAAAATTGCGGCCGACCTGCGCGAGCGCGGCGTCGATTGGGCAGACATCCACGCGGGCAACATCGGCGTCGACTCGCGCGGGCGTTGGAGAGCGCTAGATTTGGGCGCCTCGCCCACGCCGCTCAAGACGGATCCGCCGCTTCTGTACGGCCGCTAGACCATCGCGGGTCCGACGACTATTCTAGGTTGACGGGTACGAGATCCGGATCCCACCGCACAAACTGTGGGACGAGGAACGCGCCGCCGACGGTGCCAGGTCCGTCGGGGAGCGTGAGAGCGACCTTCCACGCAACGGTCGTGGTCTCGGTGACCGTCGCGTACCCCGGGGTGGATGAGCTGAGGTACAGAAGGGCTCCGGGCGCGGGTGGTGTATCACCGGCTTGTACTTGCAGCACGAGGTACTCGTCGCTGCTGACCACCGCGTAGCCACCGCCTGCCACCTCGGTACCGGGCTGCACGGTATTGCAGAGAAGCACCCCAAGCGGAGAGGGCTGTCCGGCGAGGGCGGATGCGAGCTTAAACCTCGTCGAAGCTGGCGAATCGGCGGCCGTGACGATAAGTCCAGCGGGCGTTTCAGTACCGCCCGAACCGAAAGCCACCATGCGCATGAGAGTGCCGCGCGGGCAGGGCAAGCTACCACCGTAGTAGGGCACCGATGGCTTTCGAACCTCGATCTTCTGCCCGCCGTCGAGCTCGAATCCCGTGATAGCCAGCGAGGCGTACGAGATCAAAGTCTGTGGCACGTTGATCACGTCGTAAGGATCCCAATACACCAAGACGCCGTTCCCGGGTTGGGGCAGATCGAAGTTGTTCCAGCGCACGTTGTAGATTCCTGCCTTGAGAATGTATCCCGGAGTCTGGGGCTCGGCCCCCCAGAATGCATGCGCGTCGTTCAGCTCGACGCTCCAACCACGCGAATTGACAACCGGAGCCTCGAGGGTAATGGGCGCCGGATACCAGGTCGGCGCTAGAGAGACGTCGGCGACTACGGCGTGGCCCTCGCCCGACAGCTTGATGGCGCCGGTCCACACCGATCCGACTTGGGTATCGGATACCGCCTGTCCGGTCAGCAAGCTCTGAAACACCGACCGGTTGATGCTGATGTGCTTGGCCCAGACGTTGGTACCGTTATCGGTTGCCGTCGCGTCGGTCGCGAAGTGGCAACAGGACAGCTCGACCGATTCGAGCAGCGCGGTTCCCACGAGACAAGAGCAGGGTCCATGCACACCTGGATTGCTGGTCAATATAACGGCTCCGGTCTCGTCGAACACTACCTCGTGCATGAGCAGCGCAAATCCGCCAGCCGCCCCGAAGTTAAAATTTCCACCCTGTGTCTCATCGACCCAGACCCCGGAATATTGCGCGTATGACCCGGGACCGTTGGACACTGGCGATAGAATTCCCGCCTCGACGGAGAATCCGTAGTGCCGCAACGGCGGGCGACCGTCAATAGACGCTACCGCATCGGCCGCGACCAGGGAATCGTGTAGAACCACGCCCGGCCGCTCGATCCACACCTTGTCGCCGGGCGCGGTTGGAAGACCAGTCCAGTGCGGCGCCAGGACTACCGACGCGTCGGGGACAGCGGCCGGGTCACCCCAAACGATGCTGGAGTAGCTGACCACGCCCGTACCGGCTGCGACCGAGCGCAGACGGTAGCGTCCAAGAGTCCAGCCCGCGGGTAATGTAGCACCGGTCAACTTCACGGCGATGCCCGCGCTTCCTGGAGTTACTGACTGAACGGTGAAACTGCCATCGGTATTGGGACCTGGGATCGCGGTCGTGAATCCGAGCTGACTCCGATCGGCGACGCTATTGGTGAGATCCGAGCCCCGAAAGACCATCAAAGCGTAGCCGCTGCGTTGGGATGCATCGTCGGCTCCCAGACCATCGCCGGGTAGAAGATTGTCGTAGCGAGCGTTTCCGGCTCGAGGCTTGGCCAGCACCACAACTTTGCGACCCGCTCCAACTGGGGGTCGCAGCTCGTTTATCCGATGCGTGGTTTTCACAGCGACAGCGGCTGTTTGCAGCGGCGTGAACACCGTTCCTGGCGGCGCGTCGATGTATCCAACGTGACTGTCGTTGCCGTTGTCGCCATCGAGAATGATGTAACGAACGAAAGTCGAGTCCCAATTGGCCACCCCGCTTGGGCCGCTACCGCCGCCGCTGGTGCCGCCCGCGACGTGGATTGCGGGCTGCGTGCTCTGATCCGTCGCTTGCTGCACACTGTGCACACGCCAAACGTCGAGCGTCCACGTCGCGGTGTTGCCCGCAGATGCGGTGTTAGCCACGGTCACTTGTAGGTAGCCGTTGACCACCGCAGATGCTGTCGTCAAAACCGGCGATCCTGTCGTTGCGGTCACACCCAAAATCCCGAAAACGTGCCCCAACGTAGCGGTCTGCACGCGGATTTGCGTCTGAACAACAACTGTAGTCCCTCCATCTTGAGGGTCAGACTCATACCAAACCTCACGAAGCCGACCGGAAACAGAACGCGTTAATGGCATGCCTGCTACCCTAGCAGCCTCCACCCCTGCTTGACTATTTTTCCGGCTTGACGTCGTCCGTGCCGGGCGTGATCTTAGCGACCATGTCCTGTCAAGTCGTCGTGTTTCACATGACCCCTGGTTGTGCTCCTTGCGAGGAGTACATTCCACGCTTCAAGCAAATCGCAAGACCGTATCAAAGCCGAGCGGAAATTCGTTCAGTCAATCTGGCAAAACCCAACAAGAACTTCTCCGATCTCGCTATTCGTTTCAAAGTCGATGCAACACCGACTACAATCGTCATCGACGAGAATGATAGAGTGCGCAGACGACGCGTCGGTGCGCTTTCGAACGAGGATGTAGTAAAATTGCTCGAATTCGCCGCTGTGCATTAGTTGAGGGTAACAAGAAAGGAAAAGAGGAAAATCATGCGAAAACTGTTCACTGCGTTCGTTTTTCTTGCGCTTGCAAGCTGCCACAGCACAAAACCCGATCAGTTCTTCAACGCAATCGTCGACTGCGCGCAGGTTAATCCAGCGACCTCCGCAGCGCTCGCTCAAGTGGAAACTTGTCTTTCCAGTACGTTGACGGGAAATGTATCATCGTGCCTGACAGGGCTTACAACCGAGTTGCACTTCACGGTCGATGAAATTACTTGCGTTGTCGCTTATATTGCACAACGAGAGAACACGAAAGTAGCTGCTTCAACGGCGGCCGGCCCCGATTTGCAAAAGCGAAACGCCGCCGCCGCGTGGCTTACGCGCGAGAATATCGCTATTCGCAACAGCTATTCGAGGCAATAAAACCCATGTTCAGCAACCTCAAGCTCGGTCTCAAGCCTCACAATCCCGAACACGTCGAACGGGTTGCGGCGCTCGCTCCAAAATCGCAGTTGGAGGTAGCTGATTTGCTTATCGCAAGCGTTCCAGTGGATTGGGCGTTGGGGCGATATTGGGATCCCGATCCGCTGGACAACGACAAGATTGGCATTTGCGGTCCGGCCGCAGTCGTCAACTGGCTCAAGATGATGACCGCCGCCAAAGGACGCGACTCGCGGGCTTACACGGTTGAAGCGGCTCGCGAGGCGTATCACGCACTCGGGTGGGATGGCACAGACAAGACCGACAACGGCGTTGTCCTACTCGATCTCTTGACTTACTGGCAACAGGTTGGCATTGGTGGCGTCAAGCTCGATGCTGTCTTTCGGGTGGGCTTTGCGGACGCTGAGCACCTCGCGACCGCGACGGTCATCGCACCGCTGCTTGTTGGGGCTACTCTAACGCAAGCCTGTCAAACTTCAACCTTCTGGGACAAGTCGATCGCTGCAGATCCCACAATTTGGGGCGGGCATTGCTACCTATACCACGCCAACTCGCCCGGCGGAGGCAATGGCAAATCGTGGGGATCGGCTATCTTCACGACTCCGGACTTCGGTCGTCAACGCTGGAACGAAGTTTACCTACCCGTGGTCCGCGATTTAATGCCGAATTGGATCAACTATGACCGATTGATCTCGCTCGCCAAACAGCTGTAGCCTCCAAAATTGCCTTCGTCGCGCGCCTTGGCTACTCTCGACGCATGCCCAAGCACAAGCGCCGTTCGTCCGGCCGCCTTCGCGGCGCAGCCGTGGCCGCAAAGCAAGCCCCCAAGCATTGCAAGGTTGAACTCTCCCACTGCATGAAGGGTGGAGGGCGCAAGGTCGCTGGTATCTGCATGCGCGCGTTCCATCGCTGCAAGAGCAAATAGCGGCGTTAATCGCGACCGGGCAATCCGCAGCGTCGTTCCAGCAATCGACGCGCTTTGTACCCAAAGCCGCCCGTGCCGCCGGTAACCGCTTCGGCGTGTGCGATCAGCTTTCCGTGCGCGACCAAAGCGTCCTCATAATGCATCACCGCGGCCTCGCATTCGCCACGCTCGGCGTGAAACTCGACGTATCGAAGAGCGTTATCACGATGTCGGCGAGCCCTTGCAGCGCCTTCCTTGTGCTCGACTGCGGAACTGCCCAACTGCACGCGTTTTCGTCTTGATTGCGCTCTCATTTCGGGCGTCCGCAATGGGTTTCAAGTGCCTTGCGCGCGGCGATTTCCATGCGTCGAAGATCGACGCTCTTAAGCGCCTCGGCGTACTTGCGACCGTGCTGTCCGATCGCGTGTAGATTCTCATCGAGTGCCGCACGGGCGCGGAGAACGTCGTCATAAGCGAACGTGGCCAAATCGCAGCGGTTGACTGCGGCCTGTGTCTGAACAACGTGGGCTTTGGATCGGAGTTGACCAGCAAGCCAACGAGCCCGTTTGGCATGAATCGTGGGTGGATTACCAAGACTGACTCGACGCCCGCGTTGTTTTATCGATCGCATCTTCCGCGCCGCTTCGTCCAAGAGCATTTCAAGTGACAAGCTTGAATCAATGCCAATCGGGCCACCTTCGCCCGCTTGGTTTGCTTCGCCCGCGCGAAAGCCGCCCGCAATCCTTGACAGGAAATCGTACAGCTCGACTTCGCGCAGATTGGAAACGCTCGCGTCTTTGGCTGCAAAAAGCACTTGTTCCCGCAACGCTGTTGTAGGGCTCGCCGCTCGGGATTGGTTTTCGGAGCTTGTTTACGCCAGGATTTCATTGAAAAACTCTATCAAACCTTCGCGATTCGTTTGGCCATCTTGATCGCCGCTGCACGACTCTGCGCTGTTTTCATTTTGAGGGTCCCGTGATCGAGAATCGTCCAAACACCGCGCTTGATTTGTGAGATGCAGACCCGATCGTCAGTACCGAGACAGGCAACCGCTCGGTCGCGCCAGGCGAGCGCCGACGCGACCTTAGACTTGCCTCGAGCACGCAGGGCGCGCGCCACTTTGGTCATCGCTTTGCCTTTTCAGGGCTTGACTGCATGGGCTTTTTCTTGGTCGCGAAGTAGTAAACAACGCCAGCCACAACAACACCGCCGACGCCAATAGTCGACCACTTGATGACCGCCTCGAGATCCAGCCCGGACGAGGTCTTCACCGGTGTCGGTGCGGGTACCTTGTAAACGGGCGACGCGGCCGTCACCGTCGTTGGCGCTACGTAGGCGGCAACCGCCGGCGGCGTCGGCGCCTTCGATACCTTCGGCCGCGTGGTCTTGGTCTGAATCTTCTTCGAGACCGGTGTTGCAAACCCGCGCCGGCGAATCTCCGCCTCGATCAAGTCCGTGATCGTCCCAATTTGCGATAGAACGACCTGCTGTGACAGGTTGCCAGTTCGCAAGTTGGCAGGCGCTTGACCGGTGCCAAGGTGAACCGTCAAAGCACGATTCGTCGCCGCGACCGTCTTTGCGCCGATCACACCGTCGACCGTGATCTTCATCAACGTGCCGTCTTTGATACCCTTTCCCAGAGCCACCAACGCGGTTTGTAGATCAGCGACAGACTGCGACTTCGCCGCGCCGAAGTCGCCGAGTTCGGCACCGTTCATGGCGAGAATCATCGGCATGAAGGCATGCTACACGCCCATCGACCCGGCCGGCAATTTTACGGTGCGGTCGGAATATCGCCGAAGACGGATCGCACGACGGCGGAGCATCCTTCCCCAGCCATTTGAATGCGACACATCTTGCCCGCACGGTGAAGCTGCACGCTGAAAAAATACGTTCCGGGCGTCAAATCGGCGTCCGATCCCTGCATGCTGAAACGTCGAACGGAGATTGGCATACGAACATCGCCGTTACCGATATCCTCTTCGGCCACTTCGCGATACCACTCTGCCGTAGGCAGGATAGGATTGTCCTCGCTGAATTCCAAGTACCACGAAACGCGAACCGGAGTTTGTCCGCCAACAACAAGCTTGAAATGAAAGGTAATCCGTTCGCCCGCGATTACTATAGGCAACGATGGTTGAAAGCTCGTCGTCAACGGTGCATTCAAGATGATCGCGCTCATTTATATTCCAGCTCCTGCGGGAACGTTCGTTAATCCATGCTCATGGCTATCGGACTCGTCGGGAAGAATCACGCCCGACTTGATTCTGTGAAAATGTGAGCACGCGATTGACGTCGTACCATTTCCTTCTCGGTCGCGGTAGGCGATGTGCACGTGTGTTGGATACAACCGCCCCGCGCCCCGCGACGTCATAACCGCGGGATGCGTCTGTGGAAACATCCGCGGACGAAGAATCTTGTACGGATCGCCGGTCACGGACGATCCTAGACGCTCGGTTTGCGCCCCGCTGCGACGACCTTGCTCGGATTGAGGCCAGCACGGACGCCACCTCGCGGCGGTGAGAACATGCCCACCGTCATGAGCAACGGTATTGGCAGCATACGCGCGCGCTTCGCCTTCACGATTCCGGTCGCCGATGGCGGCGTTCCAGAATCGACCGGCTGCGCTGCCGGCAACGTACCGGGCTCTGCTGCAAGTGGCTGCTGAACGCCGGCCGGCAGGCGCGCCAACCGCGCCGCCATGACTTGCGGGAAAGGAAGGTTCTCGGCCGCCACGAAACCGGTGTCCAGACTACGAGGGACGAAGCCGGACGATGCCTGCACGGGGCGCTCGAACGGAACACGCGATGAATCGCCAAGTTGTCCAAGGATCATGTGCAAAGCCTAAGCTTTTGGTGCTTCGGCTGTCAAATTCGCCGCGAGGTGGTGGAACACCTCGCGAGTTCGAGCGCTGGCGCGATCAAAGGGTACCTCGGCACGAATGTCGTTAACGACGCTCAGAAGAGGTAACGTGCCTACGAACTTAACAGTTTTGAGCATTGCCTCGTAAAGCCGTCGAGTCTCCTCATTCGATGTGTCGTTCATAGATCGCGAGAGTAGCCGTGTTTGCAAAACGGCGTCAAGTCGAAAATTACTTTCGGACCTGGGTTATTTTCAGATCGATTTGCCAAATATCTTGACCATCTTTGCAATTGGCACGCGCGGCCTCGATACTCGAGTAACCCACAGCTGTCCCTGCTTTCCAATCGGCATACAAGCGGAGCGCGTCGTTCAGCGAACGCGCAACTACGAAGACGGTCTTGGCTTTCGTAATCGGAATTGGATCGTCAACCTTCTCGTTTCTTCCGAAAGGCCAATTGTCGCGATAGGCTTTGCTTGCGGGTCTGCTTATAATGGTTGCCATCGCTTTTTACTCCACGGCACCGCCAACGCCCGCCGTGATTCCCTCCCAACGCAAACGTGCGTCTTGAACGGCGGGAATGAATTTATTCATGCCAAGCATGTCGAGCTTGGCAACGAACGCGGCAAATTCGTTATTAGAGAACCGCGAGATCGCATTCGTGACATCCAAACTTGCAGACATCAACGCTTGCAGCGCTAGCACCTCCAAACCGTTCAATGTCATTGAGTAAAGCCTGAAATCCTCGAAAGCCTTCCACGCTAATGGACAAACTGCTCGTACAATCGTGGTCATTATCTGCGCGTATTGCCGAATTTCCCATTGCGCATGCGAATGCAATCGCAATTCCAGGAAATGGAACAAATTGTGAAGATCGATCTTCCACATCCATTTCGTGTAGGTCGATAGCGGAAGATTGATTCGAGCCAGCTCACGGGATATACCGCCATTTTCAGACAATTCGCGCGATTCTGCAGGTGTAAAACCATATATCGGGGTCGATTTACCCAAGTAATGATGGTAATTACTGAAAGCACTTTCCTGCCCGCGCCTCAAATCCTCTTGGAAGGACACCGCTACGCTCGTACTTACTGGCGATCCGCTACCCTGTTTGTTAACAGGATCTTGATAGACCACTCGTTGTACTTCAGGAATGTAAGCCAATTCTGGCATTTCTCCGTAGCGCCCCGACATCTCATTCACATTGGCGGTGCGATGCCGAATCCATTGCCGCGCAACGAAAATGGGCATTTGACACAGAAACGTAAACTCCACAAATTCAAAAGGTGATGTATGCCCGTCGCGCATGAGCCTTCGAATTAAAGCGCGGTCATCATTGACGGTTTTGGTGTTTTCGCCCGACGTGCACGTTCGGGCCGCACGGCAAATCTCGGTATCAGATCCCATATAATTGGTCAAAGCGATGAAGCCGTGATCGAGAACGGGAATTTGACGGTCGAGAAGTGCATCGGCTGCGGGGATTGACTCGCGCGCTGTTATCATGTTTCACTCCAAGTCTTTGCGGTTTTGGTTTCCATGAAAAACGGGACTCCGTTCCACTCGCGGTTCCAACACTCACCGATGTCGACCTCAACTCTCGACGCGAGTTCTTCGCGGCACAATACCAAAACGGAGTCGTGTCCGTTGTGAATGATACGAGCATCGAACTCGTATTGATTCCAACGCTCGCAGAACTCGATCGCCCCGAGCGCCCACAGATCGGCGCCGCCAGACTGCGCCTTGTAGTTATATGCCACGGTTGGATCGACGCGACCGAGCGGAAAGACTTGGCAACGTCCAAGAATTGGCGATCGAATCACGCCGTCACGGGTCGCCTCAAGTAGCGTTTGCTGTCGCCAAGTAATGACTTCAGGGCATGTACGATTGAATGAGTCAATGAAAAGGCGCACCTGTCGTTGCGTGAGCGCTGGAAATTCTCCGACGAGGGATTCCCAAATGGCCTTGTCTTGACCGCCGTAAATGCAACCGTATTCCAATCGTTTCGTGAGATCGCGAACGCGATCCCGCTCGGCGCAAATCTCGCATTTACACTTCTCGTTCCTAGCTTGCGCTTTCTTGTGCTCTTTGAAGGTCGCCGTCAATCGCGGCCAAACCTCCGAGAAACCAATCGCGGCAAACGCGCCGTGTACGTCCTCGCCACGGCGAAGGATGCTGAGAAGGTATTGACACTGCGACATTGCAGTAACAAGACGCGCTTCCAATTGTGCCTGATCGGCACCTACAAGCACATACCCATCGGGCGCTTCGATCATGCTGCGCAGGTTTTCCTCGCCGCCGCCCGCGCGCTTGCTCCAATTTTGGCAATTTGGCGATGAGCCCCAACGCCCCGTGATCTTGTGAATGGTCCAGAGAGGATGTATATAGCCATCCTCTGTTACCATAACCGGTTTGGATTTACCTCCACTCTTACCGGCTCTTGATTCACCTTCAATGTAGACATTGATCGTGCTCGACACGAGCACGTATTTCAGCACTGCACCAGCAGAGGGATGCCGCTTGAAGCTCGCGAGCACTTCCTTGTCGATTTGAGGGAGCCCAGACTTGCCCGTGAGCTTGGTAAGAGGCACGCCTGCGGCGCGTAGGATAGCCGCTTGAACCACCTTGGCGCGGAAGTTCACGCCTTTCTTGGCGATAGCAAGCTCGGCGTCCGCACGGCGAATCCGCTTGCGTTGCTCAAAGGCGGTTTCCTCGGAGTGGGTCAAGCCATCGCTGGTGTCATCCTCAAATCGAGCGGCCTTGAGATCAAGCTTCGCCGCGCGAATCTGGCCCGCAATCTCAACCAGCGTCGCGTCGGCTGTCTTGGCTTCGTCGAGCGCTGGATCGAATGCCTTCTTGTACTCGCGCCACTGCTTTTGTAGGTCGAGAAGCTCCGCGAGCGTCGCTTGCGCACACGTAGGGCCGATACGAAGCGACCCAGCAACCGGCTCCCCCTTACGCGCTTTAGCCGCAAAGAACGACGCCATCCATTCGAGAAAGGTGTCGTGGTATTCACCCTCGGTGTAAGGTCGCAGGATTGCGATCGCTTCATCGCGGAGCTTGTAGAGCCGCTCCCCAATCTCGCGCCGCCGCTCGGAATTGACCGGCATTCCGATACGAGTCATCTGCAATGCCAGCTCGGCTAGTTGTTCGTCGATCTCGTAAACAGATACGGTTTCCATCCGCTCAAGCGCGTCAACAAGATGCGGGTACACACGACACATTCCAAGCGTGTCGCGGGCGTTGTATTGACCTTCTTTGAGATCAATCAAGGAAATCATTTTCAATACCTTCGAATCTCCCAAACAACCGCGTTGCGACCGGGCGTATCACCAAGACAGTCTTGCCATACAGAGAATTCCAACACATGCCCCGGGTACCGCTCCAAAAGAGCTTGCCAATCGGCGTAAGACGAAGGCGTCATCGCAGCTTGAATAAGTAGAGTCGCCTCCAATCCAAAGCAGGAAGATCGCCACTCACCGAGCGCTAACGGCACAACCCCGGAACGGTTGGTGAATTGAAAGTATCCCCACCGCGCCTCACCGTCTTGTACATAAACATCGTTCAGATAATGACCTTGTAGAATCCGAACACCATCCACTATCTCCGAAAGGCGGATACATTCACGTCGAACGCCTGCGCGATCCCACTCGGCCGCAACCTCCTCCACCTTCGAAGCGGCAACGCCGAACCGCTTCGGGCCGCCACCGGCCTGTAAAGCAACTCGCATCGCAACGGGATCGTTATAACCGCTTGCAAGCCATTCCTCAACGGAATTCCATTGACGAATGCGATTGCCGTAGGCTCCTACGTGGCACAATTCGAAGTTTCGTCGTTTGGTAAGAATCACCTCGTGTGGATTTTCAATTGTCATTCTACAGCTTTCGATACGTTTGAACCAATGGGCCTTCTACTCCCGTCCAATCTATTTCAGGTTTTTGTTTCAAGGCGAGCGCAGTACATGCCGCACTACCCTTTTCTAACGCCAAATCCTTGGATGGATATACGCATGGACTAATGGCGAACGTGTTTTCTGTAAGGCATACGGCATACCAACGCCACAACGTTGCACCGATGTACACATGAACAAAGCCGAAGGGGAGTGTTATTTCTGTTGTTTGCGCGTTTTCAATCGACATTCAGCACCCTAAGTCTTTTGCGTGGAGCACCCCAAGGCTTTTGCGTGGACCGCCATGCCAAATCCGCGCCCAGAGCGATCCTTTATTCCAGCCAGAGCCAATTAAAACCTGATCCTTACAGAGATCCGCACCGTAGCGGTAGCGTGAATCCACCTCCGAAATCGGGAGCATTGTTCCACGCGCGCAGCTGCAACAGGAGTGTGGCTCCTCATCGTAATTGATAGTACCATCATCGTTGAGGCAAATGCCAGTCCCCCGACACCGATCGCAGCGAACCCGAAAGCCGAAGCGCAGCCAATCGATCGAGCGCCCAATCCATTTCAGACCCCCGAGTAGACGTCGACCGGTCGTGAGAACTCCAACCCCGATGAAAAATCCAAGCAGGAGCTGTTTCCACAATGGCAGCTCCGGATGTAACAGCATCATCTTCATGATAGCGTCTTGTTTAATTTAGGACAGTATCTCGATCCGCAAGCTCCGTTGTCTTGCAGGGGCGCCACCCCAGCGCCGATTTCCATTATCGCGCAAGCCAAGCATCGAGGCCGCGAGCCATCGGCGCAGGCTATACAAGCCTCGCCACTACAGCACTCGCACGGCTGCAATGGTTCTTCATTCGATTGACTCACGATAAAACGCCTCGTTTGACCAACTCCCAATAGCAGCGAACGCCGGCCGCGACGTCGGCTGACGCATCATGCGCCTTATCAAAGCCGCAATTGAAGAGGTATTGATGTAGCTCCATCAACTTGGGCCACTTGTAACCGCGGCCGTTCTTCTGAGGAATTTTGCAAAGACCCGTGGAGCACTTCATCGTGCAAACGCGCGGTCTGTCGTCGAGGTGATTGAAAAACCCGCGACGAATGAACTCAGCGCCAGCAACGCCATAGTCGAAATCGATATTGTGCGCGGCGATCTTGTCAACTTGCACGATCGACTCCCGAAAGGACTCAAGAACACCTTCGAGGGGCACACCCTCCGCAAGCGCGCGATCCTGTGAGATCCCATGAATTGCCGCGACGTTGGACGGAATTGTGAAGTCGACCGGATAGATAATGTAGTTGTGCGTCTCGGGCTCGGAGACGCCATCGCCGACCGCCCACGCCAATTGAACCATTCGCGGCCAGCAATCCACCTCATCAGGTCGCGCGTTACGCTTTGTTGGAAGCCCCGTCGTTTCGGTGTCGTAGAAGAGCACTTGAGTCATTTCACATTGGTCCTTTCGGTTCTGGCGTTGAAAGCCGAGCAATCAGCACCGGACTCCACCGACGTTCGACGCCAAACATGCGTCCAAGTTGCCAAGACAGCTTTCACCGGAGCGGGAAGAGTTCGATCTGCGACGTCAAAGCCGCAATGCCCGAATTGCCCCTTCGGCGTTAAAACCCCCTCGGGAGTCCAATACGTGCAAAGACCGCAAGCTTTCACGATCAATACTTCCTGATCTCCCACACGAGCGCATTTCGATGTGGAAGATCGCCAAGACAGTGATCGTAAATGGAGACTTCAAGTATGTGATTGGGGTATTGAATGAGTAGATTCTGCCAATCCTCATGCGAGGCAGGCGTCATTGCTTCGCGAACGAGAAGCCGTGCGCGCAGCCCGAGTGCGCCTTCGGGCACGTCTTTGAGCGCATAACGCATTTGCAGTCGAGCACGACTGTAGTAAAAACCGTCTTCAAGCTCGTTTAGATATTCGCCTTGAAGAACTACAGCGTCGTCGGGTGCTATCTCATTGAGCATGATTTGCTCCGCGGGAACGCCTTGTGTACGCAGTTCCCGGAAAGCGGCAAACACCTCCTGCCGTGGAATATTGTATCGACAAGGCCCGCCGCCCGATCCAAGTGTTCGAAGAACGATGGCACCGGAATAGCCGCTAGTCCACCACTCGTCAATCGTTCGCCACGCGCGCAGCTTGTTTCCGAAGGCGCCCGACTGCCAAAGCTGATAGTTCCGCCTCTTGTTAAGAATTGGATCAGGCATGACAATGCGCTCTTCCGCTCTTATCGATTCGACAGGCTTTCAGCTTCGAAGCGGGTTTGTATACGCCTCCCTTCAATTCAGCGGCGGCGAGTCGCGCCAGTTTGATCCAAGCCTGTTGTACAGAAGGTGTCAAATCTCCCCAAGGACGCGGCTCTTTAAACTCGGCCCGAAGTGCAGCTTGTAGCTTCTTAGCCAATTCGAGAGCGTCTCTTTTGGTCATCTCGTTTAAGCCCCCTTCAAGCTCAACTGCAACTGCTTCGCGAGCCTTTGTGCTTCCCGTTGAAGGTCGCGCTCTGCCTGGCGACGCGCTTTTCTAGCTAGTTTCTCCGCATGCAACTCGGCGTTTCTGCGATCGTGGTCCGTTTTCCGTTCTGCTTTCCTACACTCGCGCTCGATTTCTTTTCTCACCTTCGCTTCCTGTCGAAGCTGCGCTTCATATTCCCGGACATCACGCTTGTGGTCGATTTTCCAGGGTGGAACGCAGAGATATTGAGACGTGACCTGCTGCAAATCGTGGTCGATTCCAGGACAGGCGCAATGATGCATCAACATCGTATCAAGCACGCGTCCGTTGATCGGACCAACCTGCGCCTCCCAAATTGAGCGATCCGCCTGCTTGTTATGCACAATTTTTGCGATGTTCTCATCCTCCATCGCGGCTTGGAGCCGTGCAAGACCGGAATCTTTCACACCGCTTTCTTCATCGATAGGAAACTCCATTGCGCGCTCGTGATAATCAGCAGTAATCGCGTCCCATTTGAACGAGACAGCTCGTCGAGTGCAACCAACGCCGCAGAAGGTAATCACCGCGCGATGGGCTTCCGCTCCGAGGGCATCAAGTGGATTCTTTGAACCGTCGCAAACCCACTCAAGATCGAGCCCAAGAATACCATCTTCATAGACATCTTGAAGGATCGCCTTCATTTCCGTGGCAACCTCGCTGGACTCGAAGACGACTCGAATATCATCGGACCATGTAGGAGAAACCGATCCGCATGCTACTTGACCCGCTTTTGCAATATCGGCAAAGAGAAACATTGCTTGGGCATCGACGCTCATTTTCTGTTTCCCGCCGCCGGTCATCTCACCGGCCCCGCCGCGGAGAATCGCCGCCGGATGAATTGAACCGATCACAGGAACATTTGGCGCGAGTGGCGAGTATTGAACCGTGCCGCGTGCCTCGCTGACAAAAGTTACCGGTAGTTGCAAGGCTCGCATCGCCGTACCGCCAAGAGCCGCAATAGCCGTCGGCCGCCCGGTCGTCAGATCCGCTTGAAGTCTGGATCGGCAATGCTCAACCGCAACCGCAAAGGCGTCATCAGAACCGGGCCGCTTGCAAAGAATCG
>Ga0335071_10003501_pt1 | contig 16510 bp, 15 predicted proteins | sample Lox_Sample_15_FD_206724 | JGI IMG/M metagenome (GOLD analysis project Ga0335071, IMG submission 206724) | Soil microbial communities from Loxahatchee National Wildlife Refuge, Florida, United States - Lox_Sample_1.5 | ecosystem: Environmental > Terrestrial > Soil > Wetlands | place: USA... | reverse complement strand
CCTAACGACCGCATGAAATAAGCCAGTTCGGTCAGGCTCATGCCGATGCTGAAGCCCTCACCCTTTTTGATCTTGCGGCGCGGCTTGCCGTCCACGGTCACGAACAGCAGTTTATCGTCGGAGGTAATACCGACGGCGGTCCTCGCCGCCCTCCCCCGCGCCACGTCGGGGCGGAATTTTTCCTCGAACTTGGAAATGTAGATCTGGCCGTCCTTCAGCAGGCGCGGCCCGCCCCCGACCAGGTGCACCGCCTTGCCGGTAACGGAAGAAGAATAGGGGATCAAGTTGATGACCGTGCTGATGTCGTCCCCGACCTTGACCGCCGAAGAGAGGATCTCGGCGTAGAGCGATCCGGCCGAAAGAACGTAGCCGTTCTCCGGAATACGCGAATTTCCCACCCGGGTGCCGGTGATCTTGCCGTCGACCACCGTGATCTCGAACCCGCTGGCGTCGGTCTCGGTCAGATCGCCGTAATTGCGGTTGTAGATGATGATGTCCTTCTTCTGGTCTCGCAGCTGGTTTATGCCGGTGATCTCGTACTTGTACCCGCCATACTCAAAGTACGAGTCCATGATAATGTTATCGATAAAGCAGCCGTTGTCCTCCGTCAAAATGAGCGAAGTGCGGTCGGAGATCGGGTAAGAGACAGGGTCGCCGTTTATCATCAGCACCCCCAGCGGGCGGCCGGTGCCGGAAAAGTAAGTGCCGTTGACCGCGGCGGCGGCGCCGTTATGCGACGCGATCTCGCTGGTCCGCTCGCGATAGAAATGCTTGCGCTGGGGCTTGGACCACGGCATCAGGAAATCGAAGAACGACCGCCCCGGTTGCGCCAGCGCGGGGAAGATCTCGGCCTTTTTGGGATCCACCTTCAGCACCTGGGCGGAGGTATATCCGTCCTCCCCGCCCCCCACCACCCGGTAATATTCGATGGCGTCGGTGATCGTCCCCCCGCGTTCGGTCTTGTTAAAGACGCGTCCGATATCGACCACCACCCGGCTTGGCCCGGCCAGGGCGAAGAGGTTGAACGATACCGGGTAAAGGATCGGGATCGAAGCGTAGACGCAGTCGCCGGACTTTTTTACCTGGATGTTCTTTACCACCCAATCCTTGATCTCAAGGTCTCCCGCGATCTGCGGGGCCACTTCGCAGGAAGGGAACGCGATGGTGAGCGTCCCTTCGGTCGTCACCAGACCGTAGTAGGCCTGGCCGTCAAAATCGAATACTACTCTCACCTTTTCCGGATAGGCGGCAGAGCGGACGCTCTTGAGCGTGCCGGCGCCGGCCGCGCATACGGACAGGAGCAACGCCAGCAACGCCGTAAATAATATTTTTTTGTTCACGTTTTGATTATATCATACCGCAAAAGGAGTTTTTATCGCGAAGCTGGCGCGCGATCAGGTCTTTGATCTTATGAGTGAAATGATCCCGGTCACCACCCAGTCTGGGGTCGAAGCCCCGGCGGTCAATCCGATCCGGTCCCGTCCGCCGAACCATTTGAGGTCGAGCTCCGATGCGTCCTGGATCTGATGCGTTTCGGTCCCCGTCTTTGCGCACAGCTCCGCCAGCCGCTTGGTATTGGCGCTCATTTTATCTCCGACCACCAGCATCAGATCGACCTTCTTTGCCAGCTCCACCGCCGCGTTCTGCCGCTTGCTGGTCGCGCCGCAAATGGTTTTAAGCACCGTCAGGTCTTTGAACTTCTCGCGCAGCTTTTGGACAACGGCCTCAAAATTCGCTTCCGACTGTGTGGTCTGGGCCACCACGCCGATCCCGACACGGAAAAAGTTGAGCGATTCGAACCCCGCCAGATCGTCCGGCCCCTCCACCACCACCGCCTTGCCGCCCGCCCATCCCAGCAGTCCTTTCACTTCCGGGTGCCCCTCGTCGCCGACGATCACGATCGCGTCACCCTTTTCAGAAAGCTGCCTCACCAGATTTTGCGCCTTCTTCACCCAGGGGCAGGTGGTATCAACGATCTCCAGCCCCAGGCCTTTCGCTTTTTCGTAAATTTCCGGGGCCACGCCGTGGGCGGAGATCAAAAGGATCCCGTTCGTACCCTGCGGTATCTGGTCCAGCCCGCGGACCATTTTTATCCCTTCCCTGATGAGCTTCTCCACCACGCGGGCATTATGGACCAGGTTTCCCAGCATATAAACCGGACGGCCCTGCTTTGCCTGCTTCAGAGCAAGCTGGTAAGCCCGCTCTACTCCTTCGCAGAAGCCGGAATTATCAGCGATCAGTATCTCCATAATTTTATTATAACATTGACTTGGCTATGATACGTTATAAAATAATGCATATGCCGGGAAAAAAAGTTTTGATAATCGGGGCTGGCTGCAGCGGACTGGCCGCGGCGGCGTTGCTGGCAAAAGAAGGCTATGCGGTCACCGTGGTAGAAAAAAATGCCGCCCCCGGCGGCCGCGCCCGGACCCTTAAAACCAATGGGTTTACTTTTGACCTCGGCCCTTCATGGTACCTGATGCCGGAGGTCTTTGAAAACTACTTTGCGCGATTTGGGAAAAAAACCGTGGATTACTATCAATTAAAACGGCTTGATCCCAACTACCGAGTATTTTTCGGGGACGGCCAGGTCGACGTCCCCGCCGACCGGCGGAAGATCGGAGAACTATTTGGCCGCCTTGAACCTGACGGCGGGGAAAAGCTCGACCGGTTCATGAAAAGCGCCGAATTCCAGTACCGGACCGCAATGAAAAGTTTTATCTACCGCGCGTATCGATCGTTCTTTGATTTCTTCAACTGGGAGATCATTACCAAAGGGCCCCGGCTCCATATCTTTGAGGGGCTCGACCGCTATGTGCGGCGGTTTTTCCGGAGCGACCGGATACGGAAGATCCTGGAATATACGGTCGTTTTTCTTGGGGGATCGCCCGACAACACTCCTGCGCTGTATTCGATCATGTCGCATGTCGATTTCAACCTTGGCGTCTGGTATCCGGACCAGGGCATGGGATCGGTCGTCAGTGCGTTAAATAAACTGGGGGAAGAACAAGGGGTTAAATTGCTTCTAAGCCATAATGTTTTACGGATCGAGAGCGAAAACGGCCAGGCAAAGAAGGTCGTGACCGATAAAGGGGTGTTCGCCGCCGATATCGTCTTGGTCAATGCCGATTATCATCATACAGAAACCGAGTTGCTTGCGCCCGGCGACGTTTCTTATTCGCCAAAATACTGGGCAAGCCGAAAAATGGGTCCGTCCGCGTTCCTCATCTATCTTGGCCTTAATAAAAAGATCAAAGGCCTGCTCCACCATAACCTGTACCTTGACCCGTCATGGAACGAACATTTTAAATCGATCTTTGACAAGCCCGCATGGCCTGAGGCTTATTCTTATTATATCAGCTGCACCTCAAAGACCGACGCATCGGTCGCGCCGCCCGGGGGAGAAGCAGTTTTTATCCTCATTCCGGTCGCGGCCGGGCTGGTTGATACCCCTGAGATACGAAATAAAATGTTCAACCTAACTATCGCCCACTTAGAAAAGCTTCTGGGGGATGAGATCAAGGACAATATTGTTTACCAGCAAATTTTCGCCCAGAGAGCGTTCGCCCTGGCCTACAATGCATATAAAGGAACGGCGCTCGGACTGGCCCATACGCTTTTCCAGACCGCGATCTTCAGGCCGTCGCACCGGAGTAAAAAGCTGAAAAATCTTTATTACACCGGCAGTTATACCCATCCGGGTATCGGGGTGCCGATGGTCATGGTCTCCGCCCAAATCGTCAGCGACCTGATCAGGAAAGATCATGGCCTCTAAACTCCATCGTTTGATCTTTAAAACCGGGAGCCGCACTTATTTCACCAGTTCTCTCTTTTTCCCCAGAGCGGCGCGGGAAGAGGTCTCCGTTCTTTACGCTTTTGTCCGCAGGGCGGACGACTTTGTCGATACTATTCCCCAGGACAAAGCCAGCTTTGATCAGTTCGCAGGCATGTATCGTTCCGCACTCGCTTCGGGAAAAGCTTCGGGCGATCCGGTGATCGATCCCTTTATAGGCCTCTTGGCACGAAGATCTTTTGATCCGGCCTGGGTCGAAGCCTTCCTTGGCTCGATGGAAATGGATACTTATAAAAATGAATATCATGATATCGGCGAGACCGAAAAATACATCTATGGATCGGCCGAAGTGATAGGCCTTATGATGGCAAGGATCCTGGGCCTGCCAACCGAAGCGCTGCCTTGCGCGCGCCTGCAGGGAAAAGCCATGCAGTACATAAATTTTATCCGGGACCTGAACGAAGACCTTAAACTGGGGCGCGTCTATCTGCCAAAAGACGAGATCCGCCGGTTCGGCCTGGCGTCGCTCGATCAGGATGAAACCAGTCGTCTGCCAACCGAGTTTAAAAAGTTCATCGACTACCAGCTTGCACGATATGAGGACTGGCAAGATAAAGCAGCGGAGGGCTTCAAATATCTGCCTAAACGCTATCTGGTGCCGGTCAAAACTGCGGCGGAAATGTATGCCTGGACGGCAAGGGAGATAAAGAAGGACCCTTTTATTATTTACCGTAAAGCGGTCAAGCCGACGTGGGGCCGCATCATTGGGAGGGCGATCTTTGAGTATTTATTTAACCATTAATCTAATTATCGTTGCCATTCCATTGGTACTGACCTTTTTACCGATCTTCCGGTCCTATCGTAAATGGGGCCCGTTGTCGGCATCCATTATTACCGTGGGCGGACTTTTTATCTTCTGGGACGTGATTTTCACCCTGCGGAATGACTGGACGTTCAATCCTCTCTACGTTAACGGACTTAAGATATTATCCCTCCCGCCTGAGGAATGGCTGTTCTTTTTTACCGTCCCCTATAGTTGCCTTTTTTTATATGAAGGGATCTCCGCCCTCATCCTTGATATCAAGATATTTTATTCCAGCGCTTTCTATATATTATTGTCCGGTTTAAGCCTGTCTGCCGCATGGATGCTCCATAACAAGGAATATGCTCTGGTCGTTTCACTTTTATGCGCTGCGGTATTCCTGCTGGGAGCATCCCGTCTTCGGTATATTTTCACTTCGCGCGTTTACTGGATCTGGATCACGCTTGGTATGGGCCTTTTTTTTATTTTTGATCATTTCTTGACCGCGCTGCCGGTCGTTGTCTATTCGCCGCTGGCCATAACAAATTTCAGGCTGGCCTCCATACCGATCGAGGATTTCTTTTATAATTACTGCCTGCTCACATTGTATTTGGCCGTTTATTTGCGGGTCAAAAATATAGCATCCCGTTGATATTTCCTTATAAAACATCCGCCGGACGGCCGCTCGCAAATCACGATATCGTGAAATCACCGCTCTGTTTAACTGATAGATAAATGCATGGAATTTATATGCCGGTAAGATTATATGCGGAAAGGCTCCCGGTCCAGCTCGGATTTTCCTGGTACAGGGCGAATCCGCGCGACGGGCTGTTCGATTCGAAAGAACAGATGAAAGTGCTGGACGATCAAATGTGCGATGTTGCCACCCGCACCACGAGAGGCCGCCTGCATGGGTCCGTTTCGGAGGATGAACTCAGGATCCCATTCGTTAGGGACATCCAAAGGGTCAAGACCTCCGTGCTCTTCCAGCGAGGCAACCAGAAGACCCAGGTCTTCCCCTACCCCAAGGACCCGAGCGTAAAGAACCGTATGACCCATCAATACGAAGTGGGAGAAATAGCCTGGAGCCTGGCGACGCATCTAAGATTGAATCCTTACCTTGCCCGCGCCGGCGCGCTGCCGCACGACGTTGGACACGCGCCATTCGGTCATGCCGGGGAAGCGGTGCTGGACCGAATGAGGCGCGAAACCTACGGCCTTTACTTTAAGCATAACATCCAGAGCCTGGTGGTAATCGACGACATATTCCGCAACTGCGATACCGGACAGCTGCTCGACCTTACTTTCGAAGTGAGGGATACGGTGGTCTGCCATCTGGGGGAAACGAGCGAAACGGAAGTGGTCCCTTACGGCGCGCTGCCGGACGAGAGGGCCAATCCCAAACCGCTCGACCTGGCTGAACTTAAACGCGGCGACAAGGTCCGGCTGGAGGACCACCGCATATTTTATCCCTGCACGCTCGAAGGCTGCCTGGTGCGAGTATCGGACCGCATTTCGTCGGTGGCGCGCGACCCGGAGGACGCGGTCAGGCACAACCTGATCAGCTGGGCCAGCATCCCGCAGATCGCCAAGGATGTTTTCCGGGACGGCTACGGGAACGTCAACGCTTCTTCGATCATTAAAACGCTGATCACCAGTGTAATAGAGAACAGCTGGGACCCCTATCATCATACTATTTATTCGATCAAGTTCGGCGACCGCGAAGCCAGAGCGATGAAAGCGCTTTACAATTTCAATTTTGAACAGATCTACCGGCATCCGACGCTGGTGAGAGACTTTTTAGGGTTCGTCCCGCACTACATCGAAACGCTCTATCATCATTATACGGCCTGCGACGATAATCCCCTAAAACGGCCTATGACCCCGCAGGAAGCGATCGATGTAATCGCCTATATGACCGACCGTGAGGTGATGGAGGAGATGCTGAGGCTGAAGCAGGTCTCGGACATCAAGTCGATCCTTTAGGAAAATTTTATCCCCGCTTTTTTCATCCGTTCGATCGCCTCGGCGATCCTCTCTTTGGGGAGCGTGATCGCCAGGCGGACATAGCCTTCGCCCGCCGTCCCGTATCCGCTGCCGGGAACGACCAGGATGTTGCATTTATCGAGCAGTTTTTCGGTGAACGAGGCCGAAGTCTCGCCTCTGGGTACCGGGACCCAGGCGTAGAACGTCGCTTTCATCTCCGGCAGTCCCCAGCCGAGCGAATTAAGCCCGGCGATCAGGGCCCTGGCCCGCTCGCCGAATACTTTATTGTTCTCTTCCACGCACTTCTGGGAACCGGTCAATGCGGCAACGCCCGCGGATTGTATCGCTTTGAACGCTCCCGAATCGACGTTCGATTTGATCGTCGCCAGCGCGGATATCGCTTCTTTATTGCCGACCGCCATCCCGATCCGCCACCCGGTCATATTGTAAGTTTTCGACAACGAGTGGAATTCCACCGCGACCTCCATCGCGCCGGGGACTTCAAGAATACTGTGCGGTCTTTCCCCTCCGTAAGCCATTTCGGAATACGCCAGGTCGGAGACCAGCAGGATGCCGTTCCTTTTCGCGAAGTCGACCGCTTTTTTAAGGAAATCAAGCCCCGCCACCGCTCCGGTCGGGTTGTTCGGGTAATTGACAAAGATGATCTTCGCTTTTTTGGCGATCTCTGCCGGTATCCTCTCTAGATCGGGAAGAAAACCATTCTCCCTGACCAGGGGCATAAAATAAGGCGTCCCCCCCGCCAGCACGGTGCCTATTCTATATACCGGATACGCCGGATCGGGGACCAGCGCAATATCGCCCGGGTCGACAAAGGCAAAGAACAGGTGTGCCAGACCTTCTTTGGAGCCGATCAGGCAGCAGACCTCGGATACCGGATCGAGCGTCACGCCGAACCGCGATCTATACCAGGTGGCGACCGCCTTGCGGAAAGGGAGTTCGCCTTTTGAGGTCGGATAGTTCGACGATTCCCTGCTTTCCAGCACTTCGCGCATTTTTTCGAATATATGCGAGGGCGTAGGCAGATCGGGATCGCCGATGCCAAAATCGATCACGTCGATCCCTTTCTTCACCATTTCTTCTTTCCGCTCCTCGATCTTAACGAAAAGATAAGGAGGTATCAGCTCGAGCCTTTTCGATTTTCTCATATAAAGTAGTTCCCTTCGAAAACGTATTCCGCCGGTCCGCGCATTAAGAGGTGCCCGTCGTCGTTCCATTCGATGTCCAGCTCTCCGCCCGGCAGGTAGACCGTTACTTTACGTCCCGTCAGTCCCAATATTGAAGCCGCGGCCGCCACCGCGCAGGCGCCGGTGCCGCAGGCGAGCGTCGCTCCCGCCCCCCGCTCCCACACCTTCACTTCGATCCTGGAATCGCTCACCACCCGGGCGAACTCCACATTAGTGCGGTCCTTAAAATGGGCATCGCGTTCGATCCGGGGACCGATATCGGCCAGGTCGATCGCCTCAAAATCGTCGTCGTTCAAGAACGCCACCGCGTGCGGGTTCCCCATCGATATCTTTTTAAAGCTGATCCCCTGCAGTTCGACCGAACCTTCGTCTTTCGGGATCCCCATGTCGACCTCGATCGTGGAGATACTACCGTCATCGCCCGGAATAACGGCGGGGATGATGATCCCGGCGCCGGTCTCGACCGAGATGACCTCTTCTTTCAGTTTGTCGGTCTCGTATACATAGCGGGCAAAGCAGCGAATGCCGTTGCCGCACATCTCCGGCTCCGAGCCGTCGGGATTGATGATCTGCATCCGGTAATGCGCTTTCTGCGAAGGATAGACGATGATCAGGCCGTCGGCGCCTATACCGAAGTTCCGGTCGCAGGCGCGCATCGCCAGTTTCGGCAGGTCGATACCGCCAAGCTGCGCCGAGCGGGAATCGATGAGGATAAAATCGTTCCCCAGCCCCTGCATTTTAATGAATTTGAGGTTAGAAGGCTCGCCCATGGTTAAGAAAATCTTAACATTTTTGGGCGGGGTTTACAATATAGGGAGAACGCCCTACCAGGTCGCGATCGCTGCCCTTTTCCAGGTATTGTTCGCCACGCATATATAGATATAATTGGCGTCCCAGGCGATCTGCCCCTTGCTGCCGGAGGCGCTGCTGCTGGCAGGGGTTTTTGCCGTATCCAGGATCAGCGTATCGGTATTCATGCAGACACCTTTCCCGCCCTTAAAAAAGCCGGAAAAACCGGAAGTAGAAATGCCATAAACACCGTTGCCGGAAGTTGCGGCGCCATAAACACCGTTGCCAGAGGTCGATTCGAATGACCCGCCCGCCGCCTCCCCAAGCCCATAAACCCCGGTACCCAGAGTCCCTTGTGACTCAAAATACCCGCCAAAAGACTTTGAACCGGGAAATCCGTTGGTGGCCTCGCCCTTGACCCCGGTGCCGGCGATAGAGCTCGACTCAAAATATCCACCGAGAGCATTCCCTGAGCTACTTTCATTATAAGCGGCAACCCCCGTACCATCTGATGAATAGTTGTAAAACTTTCCGCCGTAATTTATTCCGCTTGAACTTTCAGAGATCGCCCAAACTGCATTGCCGTATAACCCCCCAGTATCAAAACTTCCGCCGATAACACTGCCAACGCCTTTTAATCCTGTTCCTCCCTCGCCGTACACCCCTATCCCGTCCGATCCATTGTTGGTACCGACGATGATGCCCGCGCTGTCCTTGGCCCCCATCACGAGGAACTCCCCCTCGGACGATACCGGAAGCAACATGTTCGGCCAAGCTTCTGCGCTGGCATGGAAACCATCGACCGTGTCGGCGTCGATGCTGCTGCCGCTGCCGGATGGTAATAACAAAGCGTTCAGTTTCCCGCTGCCGTTGGTGACCGGCACGATGTTCGACCCGGTCGCGGCCGGTTTATAACCGTTCAAAGTTTCCGCCATCAGTGAATACGGGACCGTTACCAGCGCTACGCGCGGAGCCATTTCCGCGTCGCTCCCGACTTTGATCCCCAGGTAGCGGGTCGAGCCGTCGAACACATTGGAACTAAAAGCGTTCACGCTGCCAAGCTGGACCGAATACATTCCAGCATCGACCGAAACGGTCTGGGTCTCGGTCCAGAGGGCGGTGCCGCCCGATGCTCCGCCATAAATGGAAAATACGATCGATAACGACGGATTGTTGACCAGATGGCCGGAGGCGTCCTTTAGCAATCCCTGGTAATTGATCGTCGCGGGGACCGCGAAAGCAAAAACGGAAAACAATAGAATGCCTGAAAATATCAAGCATGCAGTCGACTGGTGCGACAATTTCATTATAAATCCCTCTGTATGCCTATTTCTTTTTCGGCTTTGTGACTGCCTTGGCCGGTGTCTTTACCGGTGCCGCCTTGGGCTGTACGGCGGGCGCGGCCGGAGTTTTAGGCGCGGCCACTGACGGGGCCGACGGAGCGGCAGGCGCTGCGGTCGCCGCCGGTCTGGGCGCCGGTGGAACGAACGACAGCGTGAAGAAATGCGTATTGTTCGCCGCCAGCGAACCGTCGTTGAAATAAGCGTAATCGAACCCGATGCCGTTGAAGTTAAGCCCGATGCCGGCCATCATGTCCATCACGCTCGACGAACTGCCGGTCGGTATGTTCTCAAGCCCGCCGCGCAACGCCAGCATCGGCATCGGCTTCCATTCCACCCCTGCGTGCGCCGCGAACGGCATCAGGTCCAGGTCAGCGTTGACCAGCAGATTATTGGGCAGGAGGTAGTTCAACCCGCCCTTTATATTCATCGCCACCGGTTCATTAACGCCGGTCCCCCAGCTGATCCCGGTCGGCAGCACGTTCTGCGCCGCCAATCCCAGCGTCAGAGCGCTGTTGAGCTTGTAAAGCATCCCCAGGTCGGCGCTGAAGCCCGATCCGCTCGACTGGCCGGAAAAGCTCTTGGAGAACATCTTGATCGATCCGCCGGCCGCCAGTTTGTCGTTGAACTCTTTGCCCATCGCCGCGGTGATGGTGGAGTTGGAATAATCGAACGAATCCCCGCCTGCCGCGACCCGTCCGCTGGCGTCGCGGGTGGTGGTCTGCAATCCGGTAGCCCCGCCGCCCAGGTAACAGATCCCCGCCCCCGCCCCCTTGTACTGTGCCGCCCCGCCTAGCATCGTATAATTCAATTCACCTTCCAGCAGCGAAGTGTACATGGAAGTGGCTCCCCAGTTGGCGATGTAGGCCGCGTTGGCCGGATTGACGAAGATGGCGTTGATGTCGCCGGGGGCCGCGATATTGGTCCGGCCCATGGCGATGGAGCGCGCGCCCACGCCCAGGCTCATCGGGTCGACGGAACTGGAAGAGGCAAAAGCAGCTGAAGCCAATATTACAACTATCAGGATCGCATTACGCATTACGCACCTCGCATTACGATTTGTCATTTGATCACCGCAATTTTAGTCCGGCCGATCGGTTTGCCGCCGGACACTACCCTTAAGAAATAAATGTCGTTGCCGAGCACGGTACCGAAGTCGGACTTGCCGTCCCACGCCACTTCGTTGTAACCCGCCTGCGCTCCCGGCTGGCCGGCGACATAGCTCCGTTTGTAGATCAGCTGGCCGACCGAGTTGAAGATGTAGATCGAGGTATCGCCGTCCTTGCTCAGCTGGTAGGCGATGGCTCCCGCTCCGTTGTTGGGATTGAACGGATTCGGGTACATGTAGACGCTGGTCGCCTTAAGGTCGCCGGTATCGGTCTTTACCGTCTGCGCGGCGATGGTGGTATTGCCGGAAGAGTCGACCGCCCGGATCGAGTAAGAATGATTGCCGTTGGTGGTTAAGTTGAACTTAAAAGTGAGCACGCCGGTAGTGGCATTATAACTGGACGAACCGGTCAGTGCCGCGAAGGTCGTCCCCGTCCCGTCCACTTCCACTGAGCTGGCATTGAGGTCGATCGCGGTCTCGTCGGTCACCAGTGCGGTGAGCGTGCCATCGCTCTTGATGTAATCGTTGGCGATGGTGGTCTTGCCGTCGATCTTGGCGTTTGAGATCATCGGCGGAATTAGATCGCCGGAGTACACGGTTATACCCAGGCCGCCGGAAATGCCGATATAGCTGGCGCTGACGCTCTTGCCCACGGCCGCGGCGCCGATCGCAGATGTATTGGCATAGCTGGCCGAAACGGAATTGCCTCCGCCCGCCCCGACGATCGACATAGGCGAATAATAGTTCGCGCTGCTCATCGCCAGTACGGCCCCGGCCGCGAGCAACAGGAAAAGGGACGTGACCATTGTTTTTTTCATTTTATCGCCTGCCTGTTTTTCATTATGTTATTCCCCTTATTAAATTCATCTATCAGTTATCCAGCTGCTTCCATCCTGACGCTGTATATCCGAAAAAGTGCTTGGTCGTGTCATTATAATATAAAGTCCCTTCCTGGGTCCCGCTATTTACCGGACCGCTACTGGCAAACCTTACTCCCTGCCCACCGGTAAAAACCGCCGCATAACCATTGCTTGATCCGGTACTTCCATATACCCCCACCGTATTCCCCTTGGCGTAGAGACCTTGCCCTGTGCCCGCTTTTGATTCAAAATATCCTCCATATGTCATCGCTCCGGTACCGGTGTTGGATGCCAATCCATACACGGCATAAGCATTATTGGAAGGATCGATCCCATGCACTTCGAACGACCCGCCATATTGCCCGCTATTCCACGTTTCCCCGCGAACCCCTGTGCCGGCACTAACTCCATATAGTCCGGTCCCCGTACTGTCGTTCGAAAAATATCCTCCATAACCCGCGGTTGAAGCCGAATCGCCTTCTACGCCAATTGCGTTCCCGTTATAACCGCTTACCCCGTAAACGCCCCACCCTCCCGCACTGCCATCCGATTCCCCATATACACCAGTTCCGCTATTCCCTGCAGCCGATCCGAATACGCCCCACCCATTTCCATTTTGCGAACCCCAGACGCCTATCCCATATCCGCTTGTTCCGTTATTTATACCTCTGACCGCAGATGAATAAGATCCCGGTGTGGTCGAGGATATTTTCCCGGTTATCACTGAAGCTTTAGCCAAGGTCGACGTGCTCTCGATCGAAATGCCGGGAACATTGCCTACCACCTGCGGCGCGGCCGGGCTCAAGTTAACGAACCCGGAACCGGGGACCCCGCCCACGCTGTCGGCCACCGTGGAACGGTAGGCGTAAGGGACCGATACCAGCGCCACTCTCGGCGTCATTTCCGAATCGGTCCCCGCTTTTATTCCCAGATACCTGGTGGTCCCGTCAAAAACGGAAATGGCGATCGGAGAAACGCTTCCCAGTTGCACCGAGAATGTTCCACTCTCGACCGAAACGGTCTGCATCTCGGTCCAGAGCGCGGTGCCGCCGGTCGCCCCGGCATAGATGGAAAACGTCATCGGAAGCGTCGGGTTGGAAACGGCGTGCCCGGCGCTATCCTTAAGGAAACCCTGGTAATTTATCAGGCCGGGAACAGAGGCAAAAGAAACAGAGGTAAAGAGCAGGACCGACAGTAACGCAATGACCGCTTTTTTCATATTCTCTCCCCTTTTATCCGGAACTTTACCCCTATGATACTTCATGGCATATCCCTGTCAAGCATATTCCCGTTCGAGAATCACCACATCGCCTGCCAGACCGTTCCGTCATAGCAGTAAGCTTTGTGCGTCGTACTATTGTAATATATCATCCCCTCGGATGCAGTGGAGGGGGCCGCTCCCCTTGGATACAATCTTAAAATACTGTTAACATAACAAGCGACCCCTCCGCCGGAATTGAAAAAGCTGCCGCCATAGGAATTGACCGATCCGGTTTGCCCAAAAACCCCGCACCCAGAATCCGATTGGCCCCAGATCCCGTTCCCGCCAATTTGCCCATCACCCATTACCGCGATCCCTCCGTTTGTCGAGATCCCGTAAACGCCGTATCCAACGTCAGTTTGCCCATAAACCCCATACCCGCTGGAAGAGTTTGAAGTCCCGTATACCCCGTATCCTCCGCTCCCTCCATCGCTTGACCCCCACACTCCTATACCGTTACCGTTGGTCCCATTATTAATGCCGCGAATCGCGGAAGCATACGTTCCTGGAACGTTAGATAAAATCTTCCCTGTGATCGCTGCGGCATAAGGAGAAGTTGAACGGGTCTCGGCGCTGACCCCCGGTAAAACGCCGGTAGTAGATTGATGGTAACCGTAAACACCTACACCATTAGTAGAAATACCTGCCACGCCGCGCCCCGCTTGATAAGCAAACCCTTGAACCCCATCGCCATTACTTCCGTTCGATTGTCCCGCGACTCCGACGGTGTCTCCCGCACCTTGCACGCCAGCGGTCATTCCAGATGGCGCATAGCCGAAAACCCCGGCACCCATTACATCAGTCGATATAAAATACCCGCCAAATGTTTTACCCTTGCCGTAGATCCCTGTCCCGCCAGTAGCGGTTGATTCCGCCGAGATCGCGGGATCCTCACTGGTAGCGATCCTTATCAAGTTCACCGGACCACTGGAAGCGGCAAAATCAGCGATCGACGACCGGTAAGCGTAAGGAACGGTCACCAATACCACCCTCGGCGTCATTTCCGAATCGGTCCCTGCTTTTACACCCAGGTAGTTTGCTGCCCCGTCAAAAATGGAAGTACCGATCGGGTTAACGCTCCCCAATTGGGCCGAGAAGTTACCGCTCTCCACCGAAACGGTCTGCATCTCGGACCAGAGCGCGGTCCCGCCGGTCGCGCCGGCATAGATGGAAAACGTCATCGGAAGCGCCGGGTTGGAAACCACATGTCCGGTGGAATCTTTGAGTATACCCTGATAGTTTATAAGCCCGGGAATGGAAGCGAAGGAAAGCGAGGAAAGAATGAATAGTCCGGCAACCGCAATGATCGATTTTTTCATAAATGCCCCCTATAGCTATTTCAACCTATTTGCAATTGTATTATGCGGCCCGATAAAGTCAATCGGTTTCGTTCCGCCGCTCCTAATATATCTCGGTCAATAAGGCAATTGTATTATTAACGCCGGAAATGTCAATAAGAGTTGTCGCCAGGTTTCGCTTGATAGCGGCAGTAAATAAGGTATAATACCGCCGAGGTGCGATCTAAATGAAAAAATTGATATTCGTTCCGCTCCTGGTCCTGGCCCTTTGCCTTCCCGTAATGGCGGGTACGCTCAATGTTTCCGGCCGCGCCGGCATGTACAATCCCGGCGGCGGCTCCAGCCCTTCCGTAATATACGGAGTGGGCGCGGATTACGACATCACCCCTAACGTAACGGTCAGGGGAGCGGTGGAGACCACCACTTATAATTTAGGTGGAAATTCTGTCACCTATATGCCCGTGACCGCCGATCTCATTTACAACCAGACCATCGCCGGAATTTTCACTCCCTACGTCGGCGCCGGTCTGAGCTACAACTCATATTCTTCCGGAGGGAACAGCACTTCCACCACCGGTTACCAGGCCGAGACCGGCATCAAAGTTTCGGTCGGCGGTTTCCGCGCCGGCATTGAATACCGGTACATGATCCCTGATGCCGCCCATTCGGACCAGAACACTTCCGATACCAGCGGGTACATGGAGGGGAGCTTCGGCCAGAGCTTCAACTTTTAAGATGCCGATCGTCAACATCGACCTGTGGGCGGGAAGGACCGCCGAGATAAAGGAAAAGCTGATCAAAAAAGTGACGGAGACCGTCTGCGAAACGGTCGGCTGCCCCTCCGACGCGGTGATCGTGGTGATCCGCGATGTCCCCAAGGAGAACTGGGGACAGAACGGCAAGCAGGCGTCAAAGTAATATCGCTATACCAGCGATTCGGTCCGGAACAGCTTATATTTAAAATATCCGTACAACAGGGTTATAAGCATAAAAGTGAAGGCGGGGTTGCGGGGGAAGTACTGGTAGAAGAACAGGTCCACCAGGTCGCGGAAAAAAACGTAAAAGAAGACCGCCGCCAGCGACAACAGCACCGCTTCGCACCGGCCGCGCTGTTCTGGGTTGCTGGCCTTCATGTATTGGCTGAAAAAGAAGCCGAAGATCAGGAAAGCGTACAACAGCACGTAGAGCAGATAAGCCCAGACGCCGAACTTGATCGTGAACAGGAACCTTATCCCTCCCGCCATCCGTCTTTCGTCAAAGATCTGCGTCGCCGGCATCAGGACCGCAAAAAGCACCGGCAACAGGTACATCGCGGCCATTTTAAAGCGCGAACCCAGCGCCCAGCTTTCCATGCCGGACACCATGATCGAATAATGAAGCACCACCGCCAGGAACAGTATCCAGAGCAACGGCATGGCATAACCGAGGACAAAAGAATGTCCGGGGAATTCTCCGATCAGATCGGACAAAGAAAGCAACGCCAGTATGATGACGCCCGCCGCCGCGATCCGGTTCGACCTCACCTGCCCGCCTTTTAATTGAAGATAGGCCAATGCCGCGCAGGCCAGAAGATTGAAGACCACAAAAATACCATCCGTCAACAGCATGCCCGCATTTTAACCACATCGCCCGGGCGTGTCAATCGCGGCTTGACACCGACCGGATAAAATTTTATATTAAGTTGGATGAAAAAAGGGTACACACTGATCGAATTGATCATTGTCGTGGTGATCCTGGCGGTGCTTGCCGTTGTCGTCCTTTCCCGTTACATCAACCTTTCCGACCAGGCCTATTCATCGATCGAAAAAGCGACGGTGGGCGCGGTAAAGGTGGGGATCGTTACCTATTACCTGGACCCTGCGCGCGGCAATTACCACAACTACCCTTCCGGACTGGACAATGCCACCGTCGGGTACGCGTCCAGCGGCAACCTGTTCTTCAATTTTATCCTCGACCAGCCGGTAACCTCGCCAGATTGGAGAAAGACCGTGCCCAATACTTATCTGTACGTGCCGACCGGGAATACCTGGACCTATAATGCCAACGTCGGATTATTCACCGCTCCTTA
>Ga0335071_10003500_pt1 | contig 16513 bp, 12 predicted proteins | sample Lox_Sample_15_FD_206724 | JGI IMG/M metagenome (GOLD analysis project Ga0335071, IMG submission 206724) | Soil microbial communities from Loxahatchee National Wildlife Refuge, Florida, United States - Lox_Sample_1.5 | ecosystem: Environmental > Terrestrial > Soil > Wetlands | place: USA... | reverse complement strand
TGGCACGGTTACCGAGGGCCGACGCGACCGACCGTGCATCGTCGATCCCGAGCACGGTGTCGCTGCGTCCATGGACGACCAGCGTCGGGCTGGAAATGTACGGCAGCCATTTTATCGTCTCGTAGCGATGCAGCCGCCATTGCGCAGGCTGACCCATGTAGAGCACCGTCATCGGCGCCAACAGCGTCAGTGAGGCGGGCCGCGTCGGTGCACGCGCGGCGACGGCGGTGGCAAGACTGGATCCGAGCGAGAATCCGACCACGTGGACCGCGCCGGCTTCAATCTTCAGCTCGTCCAGGAGTTTCGAATAGGTCTTGAGGGCATCGGCTTCGAGCGTCGCGGGGTCAGGCGCACCACCGCTGGAATCAAAGCCGCGATAGGCCCACACCACCCCTCCCCAGCCGTGCTCGGCGCAGATCCCGTCGAGCACCTGCTGGCCCTCGGCGAGCATGTGCGGAGTATTGCCGCCGAAGAACATGACCCAGGTGCCGGCCCCGGACAGGGGTTCGCGCACCAGACCCCGCAACTCGAGGCCGGGTGCCACACGAAGCCGCTGTGCATGCCAGTGAGTCCTCGCGGCCAACGCCGCATAGTCGGCCTCGGACAGCGGCTGGCCCATGTACGGGAAGCGCGGTCGCTCGTGGTAACGGACGTAGCCGAGCGCTGCGAGTGCGCCGGTCAGTGTCAGCGCTGCAATTCCGAGGAGCATCCGGACCAGCACGGCCTTGCCCGCCCTTCCATCCGGCAATCAGCCAGTCCCCGAATCCCAGAACTGCTCCATCCGGCGGCGCAGGGCCGCATCGGGCAACCGGCCCCGTGCGGCGGCCTGGTTGTCCTCCAGGTGCGCGACCTGCGTCGAGCCTGGTATCGCGCAGGTGACGGCCGGATGCGAGATGACGTACTTGAGAAGAAACTGGGCCCAGCTCGTGACGTCGATGTCGGCGGCCCAGAGGGGGAGTTTGCGCGTCTGCGCCTGACGCAGCACGTTGCCGAAGCCGAACGGTACGTTGGCCAGGACCGCCACCTTGCGCTCCTGCGCCAGAGGCAACAATGTCTGGGCGGCATCCCGGTTATCGATGGAATAGTCGACCTGGACGAAGTCCAGGGGATATTGGCGCAGGTACCCGATCATCTGTTCGTGCTGCGCGACGCGCGACGTGGTGATGCCCAGGTAGCGAATCCTTCCGGCCTGCTTCCACTCGCGCAGCTGCGGCAGCAGCGCCTCGACACCGTCCAGGTTATGGATCTGCAGCAGATCGATCTTCGTGGTGCGCAGGCGCATCAGGGAGCGCTCGAAACTCGCCGGGCCGCCGACTCCGTCGCCGCCAAACCCGCGGCCGCTCGCCGTCAGTTTCGTGGCGAGGAACATCCGGTCACGGGTTCCGGAGAGGGCCTCGCCGATCAGCGATTCGGCATCGCCGTACGCCGCGGCCGTGTCGATCACCGTGCCGCCGAGCTCCTGCAGCCGCCGGATCTCGGCCTGGATCGCAGCCCGCTCATCGACTTTGAATTTGTCGCTGCCCAGACCGATCGCCGGCAGCCGCTCCCCGGTCGAGGGAATCGCCTTGGTGATCAGCGGCAGGGAAGAAGCGGATGCCGCGGATGCCGGCATGGACAGTACGGCTCCGGCACCGACCGCGAGCACCCCTCCCAGTGCATCACGCCGCGAAAGCCGAATGGTAGACATGCCAAGAGCTCCTGTTGTCGAGCGCGCGCCGCCCCGCCATCGAAGTCTGATTCAAACCGCCCCCAATAGCGACTGCCCGGCCCCCTCTGCACCGGATCTTCCTAAAATATTGATCCAATTGGCTTATTTTCCGGCGATATGCTGTCCGAGCTGCTGCTGCGTCATCGAGCCAAATACGGCACAAGAAAACGGCCGGGCAGGAGCCCGGCCGGTTCAATGCATCATGGCGGAAGGCGATTACGCGCGGCGGCGGATCAGCCCACCCATCAGACCCAGCCCTCCCAGGAGCAGGGGAAGTGCGGCAGGCAGCGGGACCGGGGCGACGCTGACCAGCTCCCAGTAGCCCGAATCGCTCGCCGACCAGGGTGGAAAGCTCGGCGTGATGCCGTTGCCGGCAAGCGTGATACCCGTCGGAGAAGTCGTGCCGGCGGTACCCGCGGCGCTCGCGATGTTGAATGTTCCGCCACTGGCCGTTCCAGGCAAAGTCACCAGCGCGGTCAGGTAGTCACCGGCAGTGCCTGCCAGCGGCGGTGTTACCGTGGCGCTGGTAGACCAGACCATACTGCTGACGTTGGTCGATGTGAGATTCGACAGTCCCACCGTGATGCCATCGCCGAAGGTGTAGTTCAGCGCCGTGATCGTGCCGGTCTCGGCCGCGCCGCTGGTGTAGTACGCCGTGCTGCCGGATCCGGTCAGGTTGAACACGGACAGATCCACCGAAAAGGAACCGCTGGGCGTCGTGGGCGGTGATTGACCCGTGACGGTGGTGTAGGAAACCCAGTCGAACGTTGCAATCACATCGGCCCGCGCCCCGGGCGCCGCAACGGCGAGGATCAAGGCGGCAATGGCCACGCAGTGACGCAGCCCGATCAACGACTTCAGCCTCGAAGCGTTCATCCCCAATTCCCCTTGCAATATACCGGCGGCCCCGGATGGCGACCCGCGCCGCGATCCCCATCGCAGCGGGGCCTACCTTAGCAGCGGGCTCCCGGTGCGTTATGACAGTTCGCTTACGGTTTGATGATGCGGATCCCAACAGCCACCGAACCCGCAATAGTCTGATACAAGTCCCGCGTCAGGCCCTCAAGCGGACCGGGAGGCTTCCGCGGCGGACACGAAGCGCCGCGCGCGCATCCACTTCGTGACGACCCACTTCTCGCCCCGCGTAACCGGCGCGCCCGCGTGCAGCGACAGCTGGTCCACCTGCATGCGGCTGTTGGAGTATTCGAAATACAGGGCGTTGCCCCGACGCGGGGTGATGGACAGGCCCACCTGCGGAAATACGGTCTCGCCACCGGCCGCAACGTCGTTCAGGTAGATGATCAGCGTGCTGATGCGCTGGCCGCTGCGGGCGATGGAATCCGAACTCTGCCCGTTCGAGGGAATCAGGAAGTCGAAATGCGGCGCGGTCTGACCACCCTCACCGTAGCGCAGGACCTGCAGGCCCTCGCCGTTCTCCACCGGAGAGTTCATCAGCGCCGAAACCCGCTCATCGAGTGCCGCGATGAACGGATTCTCACGGAGCCGGAAGAACATGCCCTCACTGTTGCGGTAGTCCGCCACCGCGTTGGTGCCCGTCATCGGATCGACCACCGTGGAGCGGGCCAGGCGCGGGCGCGCCAGACCGATCAACTGCTCGCACTCCTCATCGCTGAACAACCGCTCGAGCGTCACGACCACGGGCTGTGCGAGACGCTGCAGCACGTGCACCGTTCGCCCCGCCGCTTCGATGACGCTGCCCATCGCGATGCGTGGAGTCTCGTACTCATAGCGCGGCGCCTCCATCTGAAGCTCGACGCTGTGCTCCGGTGACGGCCGGCCGGCGCTGCGCGCGCCGACGAAGGCCTCGATGACGCCGCGAGCGATGCGCGGCTCGAACTGCCTGCCTACGAGAGCGTCGATCAGGGACGCGGGCGACGCCCCGCGGTCGAGGTTGTCCGTGATCCATGCGCGCAGACCGGTGGACAGGTTGACGGTGATGGTCATCGTGACAGTGTGAGCCCGCGGTATGACGAGGTGATTGCGCGGGCCGAGTCCTCGGACATCACTCGAGCTCTCACCCACTCCTTTACATGGTGCTCGCCCGTCGAAGGCAACTCATTACAAATCGTATCCGACGACTTCGTTCGCGAACAGATTGCTCCGGTGCACGTGACATAGATCACGAAACGTTCACCAAAGTTTCATTCGCGCTGCCCAGCATCGTCAGCGACTCTCCGGCGCGACGTGCGAATGCCAGGCGTGCGGCGCTACGGGTGCGATGGCAGCCACGGGACCGCGTTCGTCTTCGACCTGGTCAATCAATAGTGAGGTCTATGCAATGAATTTCCTCGTCAAGGCGGCGGTCGTCGCCGCGGCTCTCGGCGCCAGCGCCGCGGCCAGCGCCGATACCTTCGACTTCTCCTACACGTTTTCGGACGGGCAGCAGATCACCGGGTCGCTCGATGGCACGCTCGCCGGCACCACCATCAACAACATCACCGACCTTCAGGTTTCGTTGAACGGGATTGCCTTCGCCGGCGGTACCGATGCCGGCGGCGCGACCTCACTGGCGATCTATGGCTACGACACGACCAACCAGACCTACGATGCGCTGGCCTCCTTCTCGACGGTCAGCTCGCAGAACAACTTCATGATTGCCGACGAGAACCCCAACACCACCGTGCCGAACTACCTGTTCTCGTTCACCAACGATCCGGTATTCGGCACCACGGTCGAAGGCGCGAATTTCCTGCAGAGCGACAGCTTCAGCGGCCCCGGATCGACGCAGACCGCGATCGATTTCGCCGACAACGGCACCTGGACCGTCACGCCGGCCCCGGTTCCCCTGCCGGCCGCCCTGCCCCTGCTGGCCTCGGGCCTGGGCCTGTTCGGCTTCGCGCGCCGCCGCCGCGCCGCCCAGTAAGCCATCCACACGAAGGAGAGATTTGAACATGCAGTCCAATTCCACCACGCTGCGGCCCACGCTGGTCGCGGCCGCTGTCGCCCTGGCGATCGGCTCCACTTCGGCTTTCGCGGCCCCGTCCCTCGTGAAGGGCACGATCGGCGGAACCTACTTCACCCCGCCGGTGATTTCCGACAATCCCGCGACCGCCGCCGCCTCCAGCACCGTCCCGTCGGTGTATGCCGGCGCGAAGGTCTGCTTCGACCTGAACGACAACGGCGTGTGCGACGCCGGCGAGCCGTACACCATGTCCTCGGTGACGGGCAGTTTCACGCTCTCCACCAGGACGCTCGCCCCGCTGGTGGCGGAAATCAGCACGTCGGCCACCAACAACGGCCATCCCGTCGTCAACCGCAACGTGTTCCGCGTCAAGGCCGAACAGATCTCGGCCGCGACCGTGAATCCGCTGCTTGCCGTCGCGGTGGACGTGACACCGCTGACCACCGAGATCGCCCGCTCCATGGAGGCTGATGCCCTCTCCTTCGGCGACGCCCGTGACCATCTGGCCCAGCGCCTGAACGTCGCCTCCGACGAGGTCCTGCTCGCGCCGACCAAGGTGCAGGACCTGGCCGCGCAGCCGGCGATCTACCAGGAATCGGTGGTCGATACCGGCCGCTTCGAACTGGCCGCCAGGTTCGTCGATCGCGGCACGGCCTCAGGCGTCAAGGATGGCGAGCAGCAGGCCATGAACCTGGAGAGCATCCCGCGCTACGACAACATCTTCATCATCATCCTGGAGAACAAGGACTCCAGCGTGATCTACAACACCCAGTACACGCCGAAGATCACCGCGCTGCTGCAGAACGGCAACCAGTTCTACAGCTACTACGCCACCGGCGTGCCCAGCGAGCCGAACTACACCGCCCTCGGTGGCGGGGATGACTGGAGCATTTCCGACGACGACTGGTGGACCTGCAACTCCCTGCCCGGTGGTACCGGCTACAACGCCGGCTCCAACGCCAGCAATTTCGTCTCCGCCACCGCCATCCAGGACCTGCCGATCCCGTCGGCCACCAGCGTCGCCACCGGCAGCCCGGGCTGCGGCGGCTCCGATGCCGCGGCCCACAACATCGTCGGCAAGCCCAACCTCTTCAACGCCCTGTCCAGCCACGGCATGAAATGGCGCGTGTACTCCGAGACCATGACCCCGGGCCAGGATCCGCGCATCGACAGCATCGGGAGCAATTCCATCGTGGGCACCGATGCCGATGGGGCCTCGCTGACGCTGCCGAATCAGCTGTACCGGGTCAAGCACCACCCCGGGATGGCCTTCCAGAACGTGCGCAGCGCGCCGGAGTTCTACACCAGCAACCGCACTCTGGGCGGCGGCGACTGGGATGCCGCCATCGCCGCAAAGGTCCAGGCGAGCGTGCAGGCCGGCACCCCGATCCTCTGGCCTAACAGCAGCGGCGTACGCAACGACCCCACGAGCGTCTGGAACGTGGACCAGTTCAGCGCCGACCTGCAAAGCGGTGATGTCGGAACCTACAACTTCCTGGTGCCGGACCAGTGCGACGACATGCACGCGGTCGGCAATGCGACCGACACCAACACGCCCTACGTGAGCGGCGCTGGCGGCAACACCGGCGCCGACTGCACCGGCAATGCCATCCTCAGGCGTTCCGACAACTACGTGCAGAAGATCGTGAACGAAATCGAGGCCTCGCCGCTGTGGACCAACCCCTACCGCCGCGTGGCCATCGTCGTCATGTTCGACGAGGGCTCGGCGACCAGCGGCTACCGCGGCTGCTGCGGCTGGAACACCAACAACAACAGCAACATCGGCCAGACCCCGCTGATCGTGAACGCCGACGGGTCGACCTCGCCGGATGCGGCCTACCCGGTTCCCTTCTACTACAAGGGCAATCCCGGCCACGGTGAGAGCGTCTTCGGCGTGATCACGAACCAGCAGCCGAACCAGGGCAACGGCGGCACGGCACCGCAGCAGCAGTTCGACAGCGATTACTACAGCCACTTCTCCTTCGTGCGCACGCTGCAGGACATGTTCGGCCTGTCCGATCCCGGCCAGCCGGCGAGCTACATGGGCCGTAGCAAGTACACCGAGAGCTTCATCGCGGCGAACCTGCTGAACCTGCCGGAGTACAACGGCAGCGCCGACCCGCACTTCGACTCGGTGCGTCCGATGAACCATGCCTACGTGTTCCCGGCTGGAGCGGTGCGCAAGCAGGCGCCGTCGGCGGCGGCCGCGTACCTGGTGACCGGCCCGGACCCGACCCAGACCAACCTCTGGGCGCTGAAGTAGGCAGCCGCCTGCATTGGGCAACGGCAGGGGCCGGCCATGTGGCCGGCCCCGTGCGTTGCCGGATCTGAAGGATTTGAATCAAGCGATCGGCAGGAGGTCATCGTGTCGGGAGTCTTCAGCAGGAAAATGCGCATCGCACTGGCCGTGCTGGCCGGTGTGCTCGGCGCCGGCGCCGCCCGCATGGCCGCGGCCCAGTCCTTGCCCCTGAGCCTCGAAGCCCAGGCGGGCAAGAAGCTGTTCTTCGACATCAATCTCTCCGCCTCGAAGAAGATGTCCTGCGCCAGCTGCCACGACCCGAACAATCACTATGCGCCCTCGAACAGCCTGTCGGTGCAGCTCGGTGGACCGAATCTCACCAGCCCCGGTACCCGGGCGGTGCCGACCCTGACCTACAAGGAATACACGCCGGTGTACGCCGACGATGCCGTGAATCCGGACGGCGTCAGCCTGAACGGACCCGGCGGTGGCCTGATGTGGGACGGGCGCGCCGACACGTTGGCCGAACAGGTGACGCTGCCATTGCTGGCGCCGAACGAGATGGACAACGCCAACGCGGCCGCCGTGGTGCAGGTGGTGCAGAATTCGAGCTACGCGGCCCTCTTCCAGCAGGCCTACGGCGCCAGCGTCTTCAATGACGTGAACACGGCCTTCACCGATATCGGATTCGCGCTGGAGGCCTACCAGCTGGAGGATCCGACCTTCCACCTCTACAACAGCAAGTTCGACCTGTACGCGGAGAACAAGGTCGGCGGCGACCTCACGCCCGCCGAAGCCCGCGGCCTGACCGTGTTCCTGAGTCCCGAGAAGGGCAACTGCGACGCCTGCCACTACAGCGGTCCGCTGACCGACGGCGGGTCGGCGATTTTCACCGACTTCTCCTACGAGGCCATCGGCGTCCCGCGCAACACCAGCATCCCGGCCAATGCGACCCGACCGGGTGTGTTCGCGCTGAATTACGATCTGGGTCTGTGCCTCGCCTCGAATCCGAACCCGGCATACCCCTACCTGGTGCCTCACACCCTGCCGGCCGCGGCCGGCTTCTGCGGCATGTTCAAGACCCCGACGCTGCGCAACGTGGCGACCCGCCAGTCCTTCTTCCACAACGGCGTCTTCCACACGCTCTCGGCGATGCTGCACTGGTACAACACGCGCGACACCAGCCCGCAGCTGTGGTACCCGACCGTCAACGGCGTGGTGCAGAAGTTCAACGACCTGCCGGCCGCCTACCGCGCCAACATCGACACCCAGGTGCCGCTCGACGGACTGCCGGTTGGCGGGACCCCGCACATGACCGAGGGTGACCTGGCGGACCTGCAGTGCTTCCTCGAGATCCTGACGGACGGCTACGTACCCGGCCAGACCCCGACGGACCCGAATTGCCTGAACTGACGACCGCAAGAATGATGAGGATGACCGAACGATGAAGCCCAGTGCATGGATGTTCGCCCTTGCGGCGTGCGCATCGGCCGGCCTGCTCCAGGCCGGAACCGGGACGCCGAGTCAGAGGATGATGAGCAAATCAGTCCGGCGGTATCTCGACGAACACGGTGACCTGTGCGTCGGCAAATTCGCCTGGCCGCGGGACGTGACCGAAGAGGACCGGCAGTCCGGCAGCAACGATGCCCTGCAGATGCCCGTGCTCGAGCGCCTCGGATTGGTGGAATCGACGCAGCTGCCGGTCGCGCATGCCACGGGGACTGCCGCGGAGGCCATCGGGGCGCAATCCAGCGCGCCCCTGCCCGCGCAGCTGGCGCCGACGAAGCGCTATTCACTGACTCCGAAGGGCCGGCAATACTACCTACAGAAGCGGATGACGAGCCTCGGCGCGCACGAGCAGCCGTCCGACCATGACGGGGATTTCTGCGTGGCCCACGTGAGCCTGGACAAGGTGGTCAAGTGGACGCCACCGGAACGGGTGAATGGACACCTGCAGACCGAGGTCGCCTTCACCTACCACATCAAGCCGGCCGACTGGACCGCCGATCCGGAGGTCCGCAAGGTCTTCCCGCGGGTCGACATGGCGATCCGCGGCGAGGGGTCGCTGCAGCTCAACGAGACCTTTGCCCTGGAGGATGGACGCTGGGTGCCGGTGCTGCCGGGACGGTGACGTCCGGGAACTTCAGGGTAAAGACGCACCCTTCGGCGGGAAGCGAGCGCACCGAGATCAGACCGCGATTCTTCTGCACGATCTGCCGCGAGAGGCTCAGGCCCACTCCCGTTCCGTTGCGCTTGGTGGTGAAGAAGGGAACGAAGATGCTGTCGAGGTGCTCGGCGGGTATGCCGGAGCCATTGTCGATGACCTGCAATAGCGCCTCATTCTGCGCATTGCGCGATGCACGCAGGATGATCCGGGGCGCCGGGCGCCCCGCAAGTGCGTCGATGGCGTTGCGGATCAGATTGATGAGCACCTGTTCAAGCTGACCGGCATCGGCGCGGATGCCGAGCCCCGCGGCGGTGCATTGGACCTCGAGCGCGATGGCGCCCGCCTCCACGTCCTGTGACATCAGCAGGCGCACGCGTTCCAGCAGCGGGCGGACCTCGACCTCGGTGAACACCGGCTCGGGCAACCGGGCGAAACTGCGGTAGGCGCGCACGAAATCCAGCAGGCCGCGGCTGCGGGTGTGGATGGCCGTCACGCTGCGCAGCATGTCGTTCTGCTGCTGGGGCGTCAGGGCGCGCGCCGTCGGCGGTGTCGTGGTCTCGTCGATCATGGTCTCGCGCACCAGTCCGCTCAGGGAAATGATCGGCGTGACGGAATTCATGATTTCATGCGTGAGAACGCGGATCAGCTTCTGCCAGGAATCGACTTCCTGGCGGTCGAGTTCATCCCGTATGTTCTGGAACGACACCAGCTTGTACTGCTGGCCGAGCAGTTCGAAGGTGGTCGCGTAGAGCAGCAGTTGCAGGTGGTCGTCCTCCCGGGTCACCGCCAGCAGCGTGCGCTCCCCGTCCCCGAGCGTCTGGAGTATTGCCGGCAGGCGCGGGTCGAAGCGTCCGAAGGTGTGCCAGCTGTTCAGATGAGGCAGGCCAAACAGCTGCCGGGCGGGCTTGTTCATCATCCGGACCTGGCCGCCCTCGTCCAGGCAGCACAGGGCGATGCTGACGTGCTCGACGACGGCCTCGAGGTACTGCAGATTGGCCGCCTTCTGCAGATTCAGTCGCCGGAACTCCTCACTGAGGAAGCGGTAGGCCGACTGCAGCTCGCCGAACACCCGGCCCTTGTAGGGCAACGGTATCGGCGTCGAGTAGTCGTGGTGCGCGACGAAGCTCAGGAAGTTGCGCAGTTCGCGCGCGCTGCGTTCGACGTAGAAGACGAATTCGAGAGCGCAGGCGGCGATCAGCGCGATGCACACGAAGGGCGTCGCGAGCCACGTCGTGTTGAGGAGGCCCCAGGCCAGGGCCAGGCACAGTGCGACCAGAATCGAGACACGAATCCCGACGTTGGCGCGGAAGTTATTCAAGCCCATAGCGCGCCATCTTGCGGTAAAGCGTCGTACGGCTCAGGCCGAGGGACTGTGCCGCCTTGCTGAGGTTTCCCGCGTGCAGCGTCATGGCCTTGCGGATGGCGAGCTTCTCGAGCTCCTCGAGGTTCAGGATCACCGGTTCCGATGCGCTCGGTGCGGCAGGCGCCAGGTCATCGAAGTGCAGCGCGCCGCGGTCGCTCATGATGACCATGCGTTCGATCACGTGGCGCAGCTCGCGAACGTTTCCCGGCCACGGGTGGTTCCTGAGGTTGCGCAGGGCCGCGGCATCCAGCACCGGTTCGGGCTTGCCGTACTTGCGCGCATAGATCCGCGCGAAGTGCATGGCGAGCGCGGGAATGTCCTCCGCGCGTTCACGCAGGGGGGGCACCCGGATCTCGATGGTGTTGATGCGATACAGCAGGTCCTGGCGGAATTGTCCGGCGTCGCGCAGGTCATTCGAAGCAAGGTTCGTGGCACAGATCAGTCGTGCATCGATCCTGACCGGCCGGTCGGAGCCGACCCGGGTGACGGCCATGGATTCGAGGGCACCGAGCAGCTTCGCCTGCATCGCCAGAGTCAGGTTGCCGATTTCATCCAGGAATAGCGTGCCGCCGCGGGCGGCCTCGAAGCGGCCCTCGCGATCCTCGCGGGCGTCGGTGAACGCTCCGCGACGATGCCCGAAGAGCTCGGACTCGAACAGTGATCCGGGAATGGCCCCGAGGTCCACGCCGACGAAAGCCCGGCCGCCACGCAGCGACTGTCGGTGGATTTCCCGGGCGATGAGTTCCTTGCCGGTGCCGTTCTCACCCAGTATCAGCACATTGGCATCGGTACGGGCCACCTTGGCGATGCTCGAGAGGACCTGACGCAGCCCCTCGGAGTCGCCGACGATGTGCTCGGCATCGGCAGCCGGAAATTCGTTGAGCGAGCGCTGCCTGCGTTGCAGGCTCGCGACCTCCCGGTCGGCGCGGGCGAGCCGCGACACGCTGGACACGGTGGCCACGAGCTTGCCGTTGTCCCAGGGTTTGACCACGAAGTCCGCCGCGCCCTCGCGCATGGCGTTGACCGCCGTCTCGATCCCGCCGTAGGCGGTCATCAGAACGATCTTGGTGTCGGGCGCGAGGGTCTGCGCGATCTTCAACCAGTCCAGACCCTCACGGCCCGAAGTGGCCCCGACCGTGAAGTTCATGTCGAGCAGGATCACATCGAACGCGCGCTGCGCGAGTAACTGGCGGATCCGGGCGGGGTCCGATGCGGTAACGACCGTCTGAAAGTGTGCCTTCAGGACCAGCTCGGCGGCGAGCAGGACCTCCGAATCATCGTCAACGATCAGGATGTCGCTGGGCAGGAGTTTCATGATCAGGATGGTTCAGATTGTTTCATATTGGAACACAAGCTGTTTCATATCGGAACAGTGCCATCGCGTTCGCATGCGGGATGGATGGCGGACGGAAACCCAACTCATTGAATTCATTGGTGTCAGAACTCTGTCCCGTTCTGGCACGCATCTTGATCCAGGTGTCTCCCATGCATGGATAGGACCATCGAAAAAAAGGGCTGGTCGCCGGCGCGCTGGGCGGTCACCGCAGCGCTGGGTGTGCTGGCGTTGTTCGTGAGCTGGCAACTCCTCAGCCGGACCAGCACCTCGCGCCTGAGCGTCGATTCCTCGCGCTTGACCACGGCGCTGGTGCGCACCGGTGAGTTCCGGGAGTACTACCCCTTCGATGGCACCGTGCAGCCGGCGGTCTCGGTCTACCTCGATGTCGAGGAAGGCGGCAGGGTCGAACAGGTACTCGACGACGGCGGTCAGCACGTCGAGAAGGGCGACCTGATCCTGCGATTTTCGAATCCGACGCTGCAGCGCTCAACCATCCAGACCGAAGGCACGCTGCTGTACAACCTGGACATCCAGCGCAGCACCCAGCATGACCGGGCGCAGAACGTGAACCTGCTCAAGGAGACGCTGCTGGATCTTGATCACGAGATTCTCGATGCGCAGAACAAGGACCAGCGCTACGCGAAGCTGATCAAGGACGGCACCACCGCCATCTCCCAGGAGCAATACGAGACGCAGCACAACCAGGTCGAATACCTGAAGGCCAAGCGTACCCTGATGGCCGAACGCATCCGGCAGGAGGACATCGCCAGTGCCCGCGAAATCGCCGAGGCGCAGAAGTCCATCGACTCGGAACTCACCAGCCTGCAGATGCTGCAGCAGATTGAAAAGGGACTGGAAGTGCGGGCGCCGATCGCCGGGGAGCTCTCGACCATCGACGCGCAGGTGGGCCAGAACATCAACGCCGGCCAGCGCATCGGGCAGATCGATCTGCTCGACAAGCTCAAGGTGAACATCAGTATCGACCAGTTCTACATCGGCCGCGTGCAGGTCGGCACCATCGGCCACGTGAATCTCGATGGCAAGACCTGGGACGTGAAGATCTCCAAGGTCTATCCCGAGGTCAAGTCCAACGCCTTCACCGCCGACGCCGTCTTTGTCGGCAACACGCCCGAGACGCTCAAGCGCGGCCAGACCCTGACCGTGGAACTGACCTTCAGCGAGCCCTCGCGCACGCTCATGGTCAACAAGGGCAGCTTCTACCAGGCGACCTCCGGGCGCTGGGTGTACCTGGTCTCCCGGGACGGACGCTCCGCGCGCAAGACCCCGGTGCGCCTCGGCCGCCAGAATCCGCTTCAGGTCGAGGTACTGGACGGGCTGAAGGAAGGCGACCGCATCGTCACTTCCGGCTACGACCTCTTCAATGGTGTCGACGAACTCGAATTCGCCGACTCGATCAATACCAATCGGGACACGACATGATCATCGAAACGGAAAACCTGAAGAAGATCTACCGCACGGACGTCGTCGAAACGACTGCCGTGGATGACGTCAATTTTTCCCTGAGCCCGGGACAGTTCGTGTCGGTGATGGGCCCGTCCGGGTGCGGCAAGTCGACGCTGCTTCACATTCTCGGATTGATCGACAGCCCGAGTGGCGGCCGCTACCGGTTCATGGGCGAGGATGTTTCCGGCTACCCGGAGAATCGGCGCGCGAAGATCCGCAAGGCCCATATCGGCTTCGTGTTCCAGAGCTTCAACCTGATCGACGAGCTGACGGTGTACGAGAACGTCGAGCTTCCGCTCGTGTACGGGGGTGTCGCCGCCCACGACCGCAAGAGCCGGGTCGAGGCCGTGCTCGAGAAGATGGACATCGGGCATCGGCGGGGACACTTTCCGGCGCAGCTCTCCGGCGGCCAGCAACAACGCGTCGCGGTGGCACGGGCGCTCGTGAACCGTCCGAACGTGATTCTCGCGGACGAACCCACGGGCAACCTGGACTCCGAACACGGCGATGACGTGATGAAGCTGCTGCTCAAGCTCAATGAGGAAGGCACGACCATCCTCATGGTGACCCATTCCGCGTCGAACGCGGCATTCAGCGGGCGAATCGTGAGCATGCTGGACGGCAAGATCGTTTCCGACAAGCCCGCCGGACACTAGGTCATGCGCAACTACATGGTAGTCCTCCTCCGGACCCTGCAGCGCGAGAAGCTCTACGCCGCGATCAACGTGGCCGGTCTGTCGCTGGGAGTGGCGTGCTGCCTGCTGCTCGGCCTGTTCCTGTGGAGCGAACTGACCTACGACCGGCATTTCGACAACTACCGGAACATCTACCGCCTCGTCAACGAATTCGACATCGGCGGCAGTCACGACACCTTCGCCGTGACCTCCCAGGCCATCGGCGCCATGGTCGCCGCCGAGAATCCTGAAGTTAAAGCCTATGTTCGCTTCCAGAATTTCGGCAGCGGCGGCTCGAACACCACGGGCCTCGCCATCCATCATGGCAATGACGTCTACTTCTGGGAGAACGCCTACACCGTCAGCGACGACGTGTTCGACGTCTTCTCCCACAGGATCATTTATGGGGATCCGAAGAACGCTCTGAAGGATCCTTCCTCGGTCGCCATCAGCGAGACCGTGGCGAGGCGATACTTCGGCAATGCGAATCCCGTCGGCGAGACCATCACGACGGACCAGAGGATTCCGACGCGGATCACGCTGGTGTTCGCCGACCTGCCGCCCAATACGCACCTCAAGTACGACCTGCTGTTTTCCGACAACGGCGCGATGCTCAAGTTGCCGGACAACCAGTCGGAACGCCGCCGGATGTTGTGGAATGTCGGCGTCTATACCTATCTGCTCATGGCACCGGGATTTGATCCGAAGACCTGGGCACACTTCAGCGACCAGTTCTACGCCCGGAACATGACCGAGATCGGCAACGCCATCAAGGGGTCGTCGTGGAAGAGCTGGCTGCAACCCCTGGCGTCGATCCATCTTAAATCCGATGTCGGTTACGACCGGCCGACCGGCAATCCGATCTATCTGTACGGCTGCGCGGCCGTGGCGCTGTTCATCCTCATCGTGGCGTGCATCAACTACATGAACCTGGCGACGGCGCGCGCCATGCGCCGTGCACACTCGGTCGGCATCCGCAAGATCCTGGGTGCGAGCCGGCTTGCGCTGGGACTGCAGTTCCTCGGCGAGGCGGTGCTGTTCTCACTGCTGGCCATCATCATCGGCGTGGTGATCGTCGAGGTATCGCTGCGGTTCACCAGCATCAATGCGCTGATGGGGCAGCAGGTGCGCCTCGATCTGGCGCAGCATCCGCTGCTGCTCGCGGTCCTGGTCGGCCTGGGTGTATTGATGGGTCTGCTGTCCGGCATCTACCCCGCCTTCTATCTGTCTTCCTGGGCGCCGCTGTCGGCCCTGGCCAGCAAGAACGCCGCGGGCAAGGGCAACCTGCGCATGCGCGAGGGCCTGGTGCTGCTGCAGTTCACGATTTCGGTGGCCGTGATCGCCTGCACCATCCTGATGGCGGCGCAGATGCGCTACATCGCCAGCAAGCCGCTCGGCTTCCAGAAGGAGAATCAGGTCGTGGTGCACCTGCGCGGCGCCTCCACCATCGAGAAGCTCAGCACGATCCGTACGGAGCTGGCCAAGAACGCCCACGTCCTCGGCAGCACGGAGCTGCAGGTGGTCATGGGACAGACGCCGAGTATCAATGTCATCAACATGGAGAACAACAGCGGGGAGATGACCCCCGTCACCACCTCGAACCTGGAAATCGGCGAGGATTTCGTCAGCGTGATGGGCCTGAAGATTCTGCAGGGGCGGGACTTCTCCAAGCGCCTGCTGACCGATGTCGGCCTGAACGTGCTGGTCAATGAAGCCACGGTGCGGAAGATGGGCTGGACCGAACCCTTGGGCAAGCGCGTCGCCGCCGGGAATCTGACCGGCCGGGTCGTCGGGGTGGTGGCCGATTTCAATTACCGCTCGCTCCATACCCTCGTCGAACCCCTGCTGATGTTTCCGCTGCCCGACAATCTCGCGGCCGTGCCGGAGGTCCTGCGCCCGTTCCAGGAGCGCCAGCTGGTGGTCAGGATTTCAGGCGGGGATGTCGAGCGGACCTTAGGGTACATGGAGGATGTCATGGCCAAGGTGGATCCCAAGCACCCGTTCCAGTTCGAGTTCCTGGATGACCAGCTCGACCACCTCTACAAGTCCGAACATCAGCTCACCCGGCTCATCGGCATCTTCGCGGCGGTATGCATTTTCATTGCCTGTCTCGGACTCTTCGGTCTGGCGTCCTTCACCACCGAGCAGCGCACCCGCGAGATCGGAACGCGCAAGGTGCTCGGTGCGACCGCCTGGAAGATCATCGCCTTGCTGTCGAAGCGGATTCTGATCCTGGTTCTGGTCGCCTCGGTGCTGGCGGCGGTGATTTCCTATTTCGCGATCGATCAATGGCTGACGGGCTTCGCTTACCGGGCCGGCATCAATCCGGGGATCTTCCTGGTCTCGGCGGTGGTGGCCTCGGTGGTGGCATTCGTCACGGTTGCGCTGCAGTCCTACAAGACGGCCAGCGCGGATCCGGTGGAGGCCCTGCGCGAGGTCTAGGGTCTGTGCCCACACATCATGGGGGAGGATCAAAGATGAAGCTCCGATCGGTAGTTCTCGTGGCGGCCGCGCTGCTCCTGTGCGGCACGGCCTCAGGCCAGCAGAAGGCCGCGCTCGATGCTCTGGTCGGAAGCTGGAAGGGACCCGTTGCAGCGGGAGCTGCGACCCTGACTTTCGTCGTGAAGTTCGCGGTTGAC
>Ga0335071_10003499_pt1 | contig 16521 bp, 15 predicted proteins | sample Lox_Sample_15_FD_206724 | JGI IMG/M metagenome (GOLD analysis project Ga0335071, IMG submission 206724) | Soil microbial communities from Loxahatchee National Wildlife Refuge, Florida, United States - Lox_Sample_1.5 | ecosystem: Environmental > Terrestrial > Soil > Wetlands | place: USA... | reverse complement strand
CGCCACTCGATCGAGCACGACGAGGAGCTGCGCCCGCGCGCGGGGGCCGCCGCGTCGTAGGCTGCGGTCCATGCCGGACCGCACAACCGACATTCTCCTGATCGGGGGCGGCGTTGCGTCGGCGGCCGCAGCCCACGAACTGCGCGCGCGGGGCTTCGCGGGCGGGATCACGCTCGTCGGCCGCGAGCTCGACCCGCCCTACCATCGCCCGCCGCTGACGAAGGAGTACCTGCGCGGCGAGCAGGGCCGCGAGCAGGCGCACGCGCACGAGGAGGCGTGGTACGAGGCGGGCGACATCGAGCTGCTGACGCGGACGAGCGTCACGAGGCTCGACACGGCAGGGCGCGTCGCGACGCTGTCGACCAAGGACACGGTCGGCTACACGAGCGTCCTGATCGCGACCGGCGCGATGGTGCGCCGCCTGCAGGTGGAGGGCTCCGAGCTCGACGGGCTGCACTACCTGCGGGCGTTCGGGAACGCCGATGCGATCCGCGCCGATCTCGACGGCGCGAAGGACGTCGTCTGCGTCGGCGGTTCGTACATCGGGTGCGAGGTCGCCGCGTCGCTGACGGCGCTCGGCCACCGGGTGACCGTGCTGATGCAGGAGGACGAGCCGCTCGAGCGCGGCTTCGGGACGCAGGCCGGCGCGTGGTTTCGGCGCGTCCTCGAGGGGCACGGCGTGCAGGTCGTCGGTGCGGACGAGGTCGCGCGCTTCGCAGGCGATGGGCGGGTGACACACGTCGTGACGGCCGCCGGCCGCCAGCTGCCCGCCCAGCTCGTCGTCCTCGGCGTCGGCGTCACGCCCGATGTGATGCTCGCGCGCAGCGCGGGGCTCGAGCTCGGCGAGAGCGGCGGCATCGCCTGCGATGCGCGCCTGCGCACGTCGGCGGACGGCGTGTGGGCGGCCGGCGACGTCTGCGAGTACGACAGCGTGATCCACGGCCGGCGGATCCGCGTGGAGCACACCGAGCACGCGCAGGCCCAGGGGCGCTACGTCGCCGGGGCGATGCTCGGCGACGAGCAGCCGTTCGCCGTCGTGCCCTACTTCTACAGCGACCTGGCGGACTGGGCGTCGCTCGAGTACGTCGGCCCGGCGCAGCGCTGGGACGAGGAGGTCGTCCGCGGCTCGCTGGACGGCGGGCCATTCGGCATCTGGTACCTGGAGGGCGGCCGCGTGCGCGGCGCGCTGAGCGTCGACGGGGCCCTCGACCTCGACGCTGCGCGCGAGCTGCTCGTGCGCGGCGAGGTCGTCACGGCGGCGGAGCTGCCGTAGGCCCGACCGCTAGATCTCGCTGCCGGGGATGTAGTGGCTCTCGAGGTACTCGTCGTTGTCGCGCTTCTCCTGCAGCGCCTGCGCGCTGGCGTAGCCGAGCAGCGCATTGACGAGCACGGGGAACAGGACGAAGAAGACGCCGATCAGGCCGAGGTTCACCTTCCAGGCCTGGCTGAGTGCGAGCACCATGGCGCGAGCGTATCGCAGCGGGTACCGTGCCCGCCATGAACCGTCTCGCCGCTCGCCTGTACGACCGCGTCCTGCGCGGCAGCGAGGAGGCGGGTCTGACGGCGATCCGTCGCGACGCGCTCGCGGAGGCCCGCGGTGAGGTGCTGGAGATCGGCGCCGGGACGGGGCTGAACCTGCGCGCGTACCCGCGCGAGGGCATCACCCGCATCGTCGTCACCGAGCCCAACCCGGCGATGAGCCGGCATATCGCCGAGAAGCTCGACCAGGCGCCCGCGCCCGTCGAGATCGTCGCGGCCTCGGCGGAGCGCCTGCCGTTCTCCGACGCGTCGTTCGACACCGTCGTGGGCACGCTCGTGCTCTGCGAGCCGCGCGACCCGGCCGCGGTCGTCGACGAGGTCGCGCGCGTCCTGCGCCCCGGCGGGCGCTTCCTGTTCCTCGAGCACGTGCGCAGCGAGGACGACCCGAGGCTCGCCCGCCGCCAGGATCGCCTGGCACCGCTGTGGCGCGCCTTCAGCGGCGGCTGCACCTGCAACCGCACGACGCTGGCGACGATCGAGGCATCGGGGCTCGACGTCGAGCACGCGAGCATGGGCCGCTTCCCGAAGGCGCCGAGCATCACCCGCCCGCTGCTGCGCGGCGCGGCCGTCCGCGGCGACCTCCTCTGAGGGTGCCGAGGACCCCGGGGCTTCTCCGACCCCGTTGGTAGGATTAGCCGCATGATCTTCACGACGAAGGCGGAGTACGGCGTGCGCCTCCTCGTCGAGCTCGGCCGTCAGGAGGACGCGGGCCCGATCTCGCTGAAGGCGATCGCCGAGGCCGAGGGCCTGCCGCTCGCCTATCTCGAGCGGATCGTGGCGCTGCTCAAGCGCTCGGGCCTGGTGGAGAGCACGCGCGGCGCCCACGGCGGCTACCGCCTTGCGCGCCCGGCCACCGAGATCACGATGGACGAGGTCGTGCTCGCGCTCGAGGGCGCGGTCGCGCCGATGTCCTGCTTCGTCGACGATCGCGACGAGGGGCGCGTCCTGTGCTCGCACGCTGCGGACGGGCATGCGTGCGCGACGAAGCTCCTGTGGACGCGCGTCCAGGGCGGCGTGATCCGCGCGCTCCAGCAGACCACGCTGCAGGAGCTCGTCGAGTTCGAGCCCGCCCGCGTGCCGGCGCCGGTCTTCGCGCCCGTCGGCCCGTCCCTGCCCGTCCACAGCGCCGCCTGACCACCACGGAGAGCACCACCGCACACCATGGCCGACCTCGAGATCAAGAACCTCCACGTCCAGGCGGACGACAAGCAGATCCTGAAGGGCCTCGACCTCACCGTGGAAGCGGGCGAGGTGCACGCCCTGATGGGTCCCAACGGCTCGGGCAAGAGCACGCTCGCGAACGCCATCATGGGCAACCCGCAGCTCGAGGTCACCGACGGCAAGATCCGCTTCCGCGGCGAGGACATCACCGCGGCCGAGCCCGACGAGCGCGCGCGGGCGGGCCTCTTCATGGCATTCCAGTACCCGGTGGCGATTCCGGGTGTCACGGTCACGAAGTACCTGCGGATGGTGATGAACGCCCATCGCGAGGCGCGGGGCGAGACCGAGATCTCGCTGAAGGAGTTCCGCCGCACCGTCGAGGAGGCGATGGAGCTCACGCAGGTCGACCGCTCCTTCACCACGCGCTACCTCAACGACGGCTTCTCCGGGGGCGAGAAGAAGCGCCTGGAGATCCTCCAGCTCGCGCTCCAGCGCCCGCGCGTCGCGATCCTCGACGAGACCGACTCCGGCCTGGACATCGACGCGCTCAACGTCGTCGCGCACGGTGTCAACACCGTCGCCAAGGCGAGCGGCATGGGCGTGCTCATCATCACGCACTACCAGCGGATCCTGCATCTCGTCGAGCCTGACCGGGTCTCGATCATGTACGACGGGCGGATCGTCACGGAGGGCGGTCCCGAGCTCGTCACGAAGCTCGAGCGCGAGGGCTACGGCTGGATCACCGAGCGGGCAGTCCCCGCCTGATGGCGGTGCCGGCGGCCACCGCGCTCGCGCAGGAGTTCCCGATCCTCGCGCGGGACGGGCTGGTCTACCTGGACAGCGCCGCCACCGCCCAGAAGCCGCGTGTCGTCGTCGAGGCGATGCAGGACCTGCTCCTGCATCACAACAGCAACGTGCACCGCGGCACCTATCCGCTGGCGATCGACGCCACCGACCGCTTCGAGGCCGCACGCGAGCGCATCGCCCGCTTCACCGGATCGACCGCGCGCGAGACGATCTTCACCAAGAACGCCACCGAGGCGCTGAACCTCGCCGCCGCGGCGTGGGGGCGGGCGAACATCGGCGCCGGCGACGCGATCGTGCTCAGCGTCATGGAGCACCACTCGAACATCGTTCCGTGGCAGCTGCTGGCCCAGGCGACCGGCGCGCAGCTGCGCTACCTGGAGGTCGACGACGACGCGAAGCTCTCGCTCGACCAGCTCGACGAGCTGCTGGCGGACGGACGTGTGCGGATCGTCGCCGTCGCGCACATCTCGAACGTGCTCGGCACACTCAACCCCGTCGAGCAGATCGTCGAGCACGCGCACGCGGCCGGGGCGCTGGCCCTGATCGACGGCGCGCAGGCCGTTCCGCAGATCCCGGTCGATGTCGCCGCGATCGGCGCGGACTTCTACGCGTGGACCGGCCACAAGGCCTACGGCCCGACCGGTGTCGGCGTGCTGCACGGGCGTTACGAGCTGCTGCAGGCGATGCCGCCGTTCCTGGGCGGCGGGTCGATGATCCGCACGGTCGAGCGCGAGCGCTCGACGTATGCCGATCCGCCGGCGAAGTTCGAAGCCGGCACCCCGCCGATCGCCGAGGTCGTGGGCCTCGGCGCCGCCGTCGACTTCCTCGACTCGATCGGGATGGAGCTCGTGCGGGCGCACGAGCTCGAGCTCACGGCCTACGCGCTGGAGGCGCTCGGGCGCGTGCCTGGCCTGCACGCCCACGGGCCCCGCGCGGCAGCCGACCGCGGCGCGCTCATCTCGTTCGCCCTCGAGGGCGTGCACCCGCACGATGTCTCGGAGATCCTCGGGCGCGACGACATCTGCGTTCGCGCCGGCCACCACTGCGCGCAGCTCGTGATGCGGTTGCTCGACGTGCCCGCGACGAGCCGCGCGTCGTTCGCCGTGCACAACACCCGCGAGGACATCGACCGCCTGGTCGAGGGCCTGGGCCGCGTGATCGAGATCTTCGGAGGCTGACCGATGGACGACGCGCTCTACCGCGAGGAGATCCTCGAGCACTACAAGCGGCCCCACAACTGGGGTCACATGGACCATCCGGACCTCGAGGCGGCCGACACGAACCCGCTGTGCGGCGATGAGCTGAAGGTCATGCTCAAGGTCGCCGGCGACGGGACGATCGAGGATGTGCGCTTCGAAGGGCACGGCTGTGCGATCAGCCAGGCGGCTGCCTCGATGATCTCCGACGAGGTCAAGGGCATGCGCGTCGAGGACCTCGTGCGCATGGACCGCAGCGCGATCCTCGAGCTGCTCGGGATCCAGATCTCCGCGACACGCATGAAGTGCGCGCTGCTGTCGCTGAAGGTGCTCAAGAGTGCCGCCCTCGGCGCGGCCGCCGACTGGGAACCGGCGACGCCCGACGCAGCCGCTCCGGCGCCCGGCTCCGGGCAGCTCTGAGACGCGCCGCAGCCGCGGCCCGCGGCCGGCGGGGCCGCGCCTGGGTCGGTGCGCGGGCCGCCTGTGCGCCAGGGGCGCGGCGGGTTCTCTGGGTGTCGCGGCGGCGCTTCTGGGCGCGGGGGCATGAGCATCGGGCGCCGCGGGTGACCTCCGGGCACCGAAGGTGGGCCTCTGAAGGTGAGGGTCGGCGCGGCGGGTTGACCGCGGGGCCAGCGCGACGGTGGGCTGGATTGCGGTCGCGTGGCGTCCGTCTTCCGGCCCGCCGTTGCGTGAGCGCCCGGTGATGCTGGCGGTGGGCTGGATTGCGGTCGCGCGAGCGCCTCCACGTTGGGCGACGCGTACCGCAGCAAACCTCCACGTTCCCGCCCGCGAGCCTCGACGAGCGTCCAGCCTGGACGGATGTTCGATGCGCGCGGCCCCGGGCGCCGCCGACACGATGAACGCACCTGGTCCGTGCCCGGATAGGTCCGGGGCGGCCGCGCGGCCCATCCGCGCCGGGGGATCACCCGCCTCGTGCACCCCGGAGGTTTCCAGTGCTCTCCCGCATCTCTGCCCTCGCCGCCCGTCCGCGGCACACCCTCGGCGCACTCGCCGTCGTCCTTGCGGCGGTGGGCGTGGCCGTGGGATCGGGCGCGAACTTCACCGCGCACGTCGCGTCCGCCGGCAACACGTTCTCCGCCGGCACGCTGAGCATCGGCGGCGGCGGCTCGGCCGTCCTGCATGCCGACAACATGAAGCCCGGCGACGTCAGGACCGGCACGGCCGACATCCAGAACACCGGCTCGGTGAGCGGCGACTTCACGCTGAGCTCCTCCAACCCGACCGGCTTCGCCCCGCTGCTCGCGCAGCTCGACCTCGTCGTGCAGGACTGCGGCACGTTCGCCTCCGGCACGCCGACCTGCGACGCCGGCGACCCGCCCGTCTACACCGGGAAGGTCGACGGTCTGCTGAACGTCACGCTCGGAACCTGGGCGGCGGGCGAGAAGCACCGCTACCTGTTCACGACCACGTTCCCGAACGGCACGCCGGCGACCGACAACCCCTTCCAGGGCAAGAGCGCGACGCTCGACTTCGACTGGACCGCCACGTCCTGACGGGCTGACAGCACGGGCCGGGCGGGCGCTGCCGGGCGCGCCCGCCCCGCGCCGTCACCGGTCGTCATGAGCGCTCCCGCTCCCCCGATCCCCGTCACGATCCCGACGCCCCCGCGCGCCCGGATCCGGCTGCCGGCGCTCGTCGCCTGGACCGCGACGGGGATCGCGCTGCTGCTCGGCACCGTCATGTTCCTCCCCGCGGTGCTGGGCCTGCAGCGCTACGTCATCACGGGTGGGTCGATGACCGGCACCTACGACCGCGGCTCGGTCGTCTTCGACGAGGTCGTGCCCCCGCGCGACCTGCGCGTCGGCGACGTGATCACCTACAAGCCCCCGCCCGGCGCCGGGCCGACCGGCCTGGTCACCCACCGGATCCGGGCGATCCGCGTCATTCACGGGCGCCGCGTGTACCGCACGAAGGGCGACGCGAACAGCACGGCAGACCCCTGGGTCTTCACGCTTCCGGACGCGACGCAGGCGCGCGTGGTGTTCAGCGTCCCGCTGGTCGGCTACCTGGTCGCGGCGCTCAGCGACCGCACCGTTCGGATGCTCGTCATCGGGCTGCCGGCGTTGCTGATCGGGCTTGGCGTGCTCGCCGGGCTGTGGCGCGATGCCGGACTGGAGGCGCGCCGACGGCGCGAGGGCGAACCGGGGGCCGCGGCCTGATGCGCCGGGGCCGCGTGACCCAACTGCTTGTCGCCCTCGCCGGCGTGGCCGCCTTCACCGTGGGCGGCTTCGGCATGTCCGGGGCCACGTTCGTCGCACACACCTCGAGCCCCGCGAACAGCTTCTCGACCTACCCCGACTGGGTCGCGCCGGTCGTCAGCATCACCGCGCCGGCCGACGGGACGCGCACGCCCAGCAGCACGCCGGCGATCTCGGGCTCGGCCGGGACGCTCCCCGGCGACCTGGCGACGGTGACGGTCGACATCCACGCCGGGGCCGGCACGGGCGGACCGGTCGTCCAGACCCGCACCGCGAGCCGCAACCCCTCAACGGGCGCTTGGAGCATCACGCCGACGGCGCTCGCCGACGGCACGTACACCGCCCGCGCCCACCAGGACGACAGCTTCCTCAACACCGGCTACAGCGCGCCGGTCAGCTTCACGGTCGACACCGTCGCGCCCGCTCCGACGATCACCGTGCCCGCCGCCGGGGCGACGGTCGGCCCGACGGCGACGATCTCCGGCGCAGCGGGCAACGCCGTCGGCGACGCGGCGACCCTCACCGTGAACGTCTACGCCGGCGCGACGCCGACCGGCACGCCGGTGCGCACGCTCATCGCGGCGCGCACGGGCGCGACGTGGAGCGTGGCGGTCTCACCGGCACTTGGCAGCGGCACGTTCACCGCGCGGGCGAGCCAGGTGGACGATGTGGGCCACACGGGTCTCTCCAACGCGCGGACCTTCATCGTCGACGCCACAGCGCCGGCGCCCACGATCACCCAGCCCACAGCCGGGCAGTGGCTGACCACCGCGACCCCGCTCATCAAGGGCACGGCCGGCAACGCCTCCGGCGACTCGACGACCGTCACGGTCAAGCTCTACGCCGGCGCGAGCGCCACCGGCACTCCCGTGCAGACGCTCACGACGACACGCTCGGGCACGGCCTGGAGCATCACGCCCGCAGCACTGACGGACGGCCAGTACACGGCGCAGGCGACCCAGTCCGACGCGGTGGGGAACGTCGGCACGAGCGCGGCGCGCAGCTTCTACGTCGACACGAGCACGCCGGTCGTCTCGATCGCCTCGCCGATGGCGGGCCAGCGCGTGGGCGCCCGCCCGCCGATCTCAGGCACCGCGGGGATCCTGCTGGGCGACAGCGCGACGGTCACGGTGCGCATCTACTCGGGGACGACGACGGGCGGGGCGCTCGTGCAGACGCTGACCGCCACGCGCAATGCCACGACGGGCGCCTTCAGCGTGACGCCGGCGACGCTCGCGGACGGGACATACACGGCGCAGGCCTCGCAGAGCGACAGCGCCGGTCACACGGGCACTTCGGCGCCGGTGACGTTCATCGCCGACGGCACGCCGCCGGCCGGTGTGGCGATCACCGCGCCGACCACGAACCAGCGACTCGCCACGCAGACACCGACGATCGCCGGCACGGCGGGCAACGCCACTGGCGACGACACGACGCTGACGGTGAACCTCTACGCCGGCGCGGCCGCCAGCGGGACGCCGATCGCGGTGCTCAGCGCGCCGCGCAGCGGAACCTCGTGGAGCATCGCCGTCGCCTCGGCGCTCGCCGACGGCCAGTACACCGCGCAGGCCAAGCAGGGGGACGCCTCCGGCAACGTCACCACGACTGCCGCGCGCACCTTCTTCGTCGACACGACCGCGCCGGTCGTGGCGATCTCCGCGCCCGCCCCCGGGCAGCTCGTCACCGGTCAGCCGCCGATCTCGGGCACCGGCGGGATCCTCACCGGCGACAACGCGCAGATCACCGTGCGCATCTACGCCGGCAGCACGCCGACCGGCCCCGTGCTCCAGACGCTCACGACGAACCGCAACGGCGCCACCGGCGCATGGACCGTGACGCCCGCCACGCTCATCAGCGGGACGTACACCGCCACCGCGACGCAGACCGACACCGCCGGGAACACCGGCGTCTCCGCGCCCGTGACCTTCACGACCGACAGCGTCAAGCCGACGGCCCTGCCGATCACGACGGCCAACGGCACGGGCGGGGGCCAGGTCGCCGGCCGCCTGGACAGCGGTGACTCGATCAGCTTTCCCTACAGCGAGGCGATGAACCCGGCGACGATCCTCGCCGGGTGGGACGGCTCCGCGACCGCCATCAACGCGCGCTTCATCAACGCCGGGACAAACGACGGGCTGACCCTGCTGAACGCCGCCGCGACCGCGACGCTCGGGATCGCCGGTGGCACGACGACCACCAGCGGTGTGCGCTTCGCCGCGGACTTCGTCTCGGGCAACGTGACGTTCAGCGCGACGATGACGATGTCGGCCGACAGGAAGACCGTGACGGTCGTGCTCGGCACGCCCGACCTGCCCGCGAACATCAAGCCCGGGCCCGCCGGCCCGGCGAACAGCACCTGGACCGTGAACACCGCGGCGCACGACCTCGCGGGCAACGCGGTCACCGCGGGCAACGTCGCCGAGACCGACAACGACCGCGACTTCTGATGCGCGCCGCTCCCCACACCAGGCGCCTGCGGCGGATCGCGAACGCGACGGTCACCGCGCTCGTCGCGATGGGCCTGCTGCTGACCGCGGCCTACGCGGCGACCGGGAGCCTGCCGCTGCGTGGCCTGCTCGGGCAGGGGGGCAGACCCGTGCGTGCGGTGGCGAGCGATCCGCAGGGACCGGTGCGCCTGGCCGACACCTCGACCGTGCTGTTCGACGTCACCCGCCTGCAGCCTGGACTCGTCCGCATCGCACAGATCCGCATCACGAACGCCGGCTCCACGCAGGGCACGTTCACCTTCTCGCCGTCGGACCTGCAGGACACGACGGCGAGCCTGCCCGAGCCGTTCTCGGGCGTGCTCGACCTCGTGATGCAGGACGCCACGAACCGCTTCCGGCCGATCACGCTCTTCGTCGGCAAGCTGCGCGACCTCACGCCCGTCGACCTCGGCGTCTTCCAGCCGGGCGAGGCGCGCACCTACCGCTTCACCGTGAGCTACCCGACGGGCCGCAGCCCGGCGCAGGACAACCCGCTGCAGGGTGCGACCGCCAGCGTGGTCTTCAACTGGGACGCGGTGCTCGACGACCCGCCGGCGACGACGGGCCCGGTGCAGCTCGGCGCAGGGGCCGGTGCCGCGGCGCCGGCTCCCGCGGCCACCACGCCGCAGGCACCGGCGCCCGTCGTGCGCAGGCCGGCGTCGCCCGCGACGCTGCGCCTCTCGTGGCGCTCGCGCAAGGTGACCGAGGGCCTGACCGCGACCGTCGTCTGCCGGCTGGCCTGCACCGGCACCCTCTCCGGCTCGGTGGCGACCGGCGCGGCCGCGCGCGGCGTGCGGCTCGTCCCGGTGAAGGTCCGGCTGCCGCGGGGTGCGCGGCGCATCTACCGGCTGCGCTTCACGCTCAAGGACCCGGCGGTCGCCGCCGCGCTGGGGACGACCAAGCGCGTCGTCGCGCGCGCCAGCCTGAGCGTGCGCACGAGCGCGGGAAGGCACCGCGTGGCGAGCACCGCCGCCCTGCGCATCGCGCGGTAGCGCCGGCGCCGCGGGCGCACGGCAGCCCCGCTTGGTGAGCGGATACAATTCCGTCCACGCTCATCGGATTTGCGCCCCAGCCGCCGTTCGTGCCAATCATCCTCGACATCTGCCCGCTCGACGAGCTGCCGCCCGGCGGCAAGCGCCTCGTCGAATGGGAGGACCTCGAGATCGGTGTGTTCAACTGCGCCGGCGAGCTCTTCGCGATCGAGGATCGCTGCTCGCACGACGACGGCACGCTCGCCGACGGGACGCTCGACGAGCGCGCCTGCACCGTCGAATGCCCCCGCCACGGCTCCGTCTTCGACCTGCGCACCGGCAGGCCGCTGACGCTGCCGGCGTACGTGCCCGTGGAAACGTTCCCCGTCCTCGTCGAGGACGGGCTGATCAAGCTCGAGGTCGACTGACATGGCAACGCCCGACGCCACAACGCGCAACCAGCTCACCGACGAGGAGGCCGGCCTGCGCGACCTCAACGCCGACTACGCCGAACGCTACGGCTTCCACGACGCCGAGAACTACCTCTACAAGGCGCCCAAAGGCCTGAGCCGCGAGCTCGTCGAGCGGATCTCCGAGTTCAAGTCCGAGCCGCAGTGGATGCGCGACTTCCGGCTCAAGGCGCTCGAGCACTTCCTCGCGCGCCCGATGCCCAGCTGGGTGCCGGGCACCTCCCCGCTGCTCGGTGAGGTCGACTTCGACGACATCCACTACTTCGTGCGCGCCTCCGAGCGCGCCGAGCGCTCCTGGGACGACGTGCCCGACGACGTCAAGCGCACCTTCGACCGGCTCGGCATCCCGGAGGCCGAGCGCAAGTTCCTGGCCGGTGTCGGCGCCCAGTACGAGTCCGAGGTCGTCTACCACCAGGTCCGCAAGGACCTCGAGGAGCAGGGGGTCATCTTCCTCGACATGGACTCCGGGCTGCGCGAGCACGAGGACCTCGTGCGCGAGCACTTCGCAACGATCATCCCCGCCAACGACAACAAGCTCGCGGCGCTCAACAGCGCGGTCTGGTCCGGCGGCTCGTTCGTCTACGTGCCGCCGGGCGTGCACGTCGAGATGCCGCTGCAGGCCTATTTCCGCATCAACACGGAGAACATGGGCCAGTTCGAGCGCACCCTGATCATCGCCGACGAGGGCAGCTACGTGCACTACGTCGAGGGCTGCACCGCCCCGACGTACTCAAGCGACTCGCTGCACTCCGCCGTCGTCGAGCTGATCGCCAAGCCCGGCGCGCGGATCCGCTACACGACCGTCCAGAACTGGTCGCAGAACGTCTTCAACCTCGTCACCAAGCGCGCGGTCGCCGAGCGCGACGCGACCGTCGAGTGGGTCGACTGCAACCTCGGCTGCCTCACCGCCGAGGCGAAGGTCTTCACCGCCGACCGCGGTCCCGTGTCGATCGCAGATGTCAGGACCGGCGACGTGGTCTACGGCACGAACCTGCAGTCGATGAAGCCGGTCGCCCGGCGCGTCACCGCGACACGCGACAACGGCGTCCAGCCGACGTTCCGGATCACCACCGAGAACTTCCGCCAGTTGGAGGCGACCGGCAACCACCCGTTCCTGGTGCTCGACCGCGAGCCCTTCGTGAAGGCGTTCAGCGTGCGCTGGCGCCGGCTCGAGAACGTCGCCGTCGGCGACTACGTCGCAGTCGCCAAGGGCATCGCCGACGTCGGCGAGGCGCGTTTCCTCGGTGACTACCGCTATCCGGCGGTCGAGCGGAGCACCGTGCGCGAGGTGTCGCTGCCGCTCGAGACGACCGAGGACCTGATGTGGCTGCTTGGCGCCTATCTGGGCGACGGTTGCATCGAGCAGGTCGGCGGCCGCGCTCGCCGCGTCAACTTCGCCCTGCCGCCGCAGGATCCGGCGCGCGCGCGGCTCGAGGCCACGCTCGAGCGGGTCTTCGGCGTCCGCGGCGCGCAGAAGGGCCCCGCGAGACTGGCAGTCGCTTCGTCGGTGATCGCCGACTTCCTGTGGTGGCTCGGCCTCAAGGGCAACGCGCACGAGAAGCGAATCCCGGACTGGGTCTGGACGCTGCCGATCGGGCAGAAGCTCGCCTTCATCGAGGGCTATCTCGACACGGACGGCTGCGAGCGCCGACGGCTCGTCAAGGACGGCGTCGAGTACGGCCAGATCGTCTGGACGAGCGCGAACCGCGCGCTGCTCGAAGACCTGAAGCTGCTGCTGATCGACTGTGGACTCGAGCCGCGCAAGATCTCCGCGCACAGCTTCGAGGGCAAGCTCGAGCTCGGTCGCGAGCACAAGCGCTACACGAGCTACCAGCTGGCCATGAACATCCGCGGCAACCTCGATGTGATCAGGCGACGCGTGGCGCCGCCGAGGCCGGTCGTCCAGTTCGTTCGGGTGACGAGCATCGAGGAGCTTGAGGCCCAGCCGACGTACGACATCGAGGTCGACGGCATCGCGAACTTCACCGCCAACGGCCTCATCGTCCACAACAGCAAGCTCACGATGAAGTACCCGAGCGTCTACCTCACCGGCGAGCACGCCCACGGCGAGATCCTCTCGATCGCGTTCGCCGGCCACGGCCAGCACCAGGACGCGGGCGGCAAGATCATCCACGTCGCGCCGAACACCACCTCGAACATCTTCGCCAAGTCGATCTCCAAGGATGGCGGGCGCTCGAGCTACCGTGGCCTGCTCGAGGTCGCCAAGGGTGCGCACGGCTCGCGGTCGAAGGTCGTCTGCGACGCGCTGCTGCTCGACGAGCGCAGCCGCTCGGACACCTACCCCACGATCCGCATCGGCGAGGACGACGTCGACGTCGGCCACGAGGCGACCGTCTCGAAGGTCGGGGACGAGCAGCTCTTCTACCTGATGGCGCACGGCATCTCCGAGGAGGAGGCCGGCAAGCTCATCGTCAACGGGTTCATCGAGCCGATCGTCAAGGAGTTGCCGATGGAGTACGCCGTCGAGATGAATCGACTCATTGAATTGCAAATGGAGGGTTCCATCGGGTGATGTGGGCTGGGGCTTGGTCGGTCGCGGATCTCGCGGCGCCTGACGCCACCCGCTGCTCGGGGGCTGTACGTCCGTACAGCACCCCTCGCGCGTGCGGCCTCATGCATCCGCGATCTCTCGCTCCGGCGCCGGTGGACGGCTCGTTGATCGTCGCCGTGCTTCGCTGACGCACCCTGCTGGTACTCGATCTGGGCCTTCATGACTGCTTCGACGCTCACTCCTGAACCTTCGTTTCTCGTTGCTCGCCGTGCGGCGGCTTCGGCCGCGCTGGCGTCGCTGGCGTTCCCGACCTTCCGGGGTGTTCCGGGGTGGGAGTTCACGCCTGTCGATGGGCTGGAGTTGGATGCGTATCCCGATGCGCCGGGCGGCGCGGAGGACGCGGCCGAGCACGTGCTCGACCTGGACCTCGATGCGGCGGTGCGGGTCAGCGCGGACGAGGCGGTCTCGGAGGGCCCGGTGGTGTTGCCGCTGGCGGTTGCGGCGGCGCGCCATCCGGACATCGTCGAGCGCCACCTCGGCTCGCTGGTGACACCTGATACCCCGCTCGTCGCGCGCAACGAGGCGGGGTGGACCGACGGGGCGTTCGTCTACGTCCCGCGCGGCGTGCACGTCGAGGCGCCGATCGTGCTCACCACGGTGCACGAGCAGCCGGGAACGACGCTGCACAATCGCGCGCTGATCGTGCTCGAGGAGGGCGCCCAGGCCGAGGTCTGGCACCAGTCGCTGTCCTCCGGCGCCGAGGCCGACGGGGTCGTCAACGGCGTCGTCGAACTCGTCGTCGGACAGGCCGCACGGCTGCGCTTCGTGGACGCGCAGGCGCTCTCGGAGCGCACGTGGGTCTTCGGCGCCGAGCGCGCCGAGGTCGCGCGCGACGGCTCGCTGGACTGGATCACGCTCGGCTTCGGGTCGACCAACGGGAAGGTCTTCCTCACGACGCGACTCGCCGGGCCGGGGGCGACCGCCACGGTCACCGGCGCGTACGCCACGCGCGAGCGCCAGCACCTGGACTTCGACACGCTCCAGGAGCACGCGGCGCCCGACACCACGTCGGACCTGGCCTTCCGCGGCATCCTCGGCGGGCGCTCGAGCGCCGTCTGGCGCGGCATGATCCAGGTCGACGAGGGCGCCCAGCGGACCGACGCCTTCCAGGAGTCGCGCAACCTGCTGCTGTCCAAGCGCGCGCACGCGGACGCGATCCCCGGGCTCGAGATCCTCGCCAACGACGTGCGCTGCACGCACGCCGCGGCGATCGCGCAGGTCGATCCCGAGCAGCTCTTCTACCTCGGCTCGCACGGCCTGCCCGAGAGCGACGCCAAGCGGCTGGTCGTCGAGGGCTTCCTCGAGGCGCTCGTCGACCGCTTCGAGGAGGGCCCGGTCCGCGACGCGGTGGCCGGCGCGATCGAGCGCCGGCTGGCGACCGTCCTGGGCTGAGGCCGCAGGGGCCGCCGGAGCGTCGCGACGATGGCGGGTCAGCGGGACCTCGAAGGCCGCGTCGCGCTCGTCGCGGGCGCCACGCGCGGGGCGGGCCGGGCGATCGCCGTCGAGCTCGGGGCGCGCGGCGCGACGGTGTACGCGACCGGCCGCAGCACGCGTGCCGGGCGCTCGCCGATGAACCGGCCGGAGACGATCGAGGAAACCGCGGAGCGCATCGACGCCGCCGGCGGGCGCGGGATCGCCGTCCGCGTCGACCACAGCGACAGCGCGCAGGTCGCCGCGCTCGTCGCCCGGATCGGCGCCGAGCAGGGCGGGCGACTCGACGTGCTCGTCAACGACATCTGGGGCGGCGACCCGCTCGCGGTCTGGGGCCGCCCGTTCTGGGAGCACCCGCTGGACGACGCGCTGGAGATGCAGCGGCTCGCGGTGGGCACGCACCTCATCACCGCCTGGCACGCGGTGCCGCTGCTCGTCGCATGCGGGCGCGGGCTCGTCGTCGAGGTCACCGACGGGGAATCGGACCGCTATCGCGGCTCCTTCTACTACGACCTCGCGAAGGCGTCCGTGATCCGCATGGCGCGCGGCATGGCCGAGGACCTGCGCCCGCACGGCGTCGCGGCGGTCGCGGTGACTCCGGGCTTCCTGCGCTCGGAGGCGATGCTCGACCACTTCGGCGTCACCGAGGAGACCTGGCGCGAGGCGATCGCGCAGGACGAGCACTTCGCGTACTCGGAGACGCCGCACCTGCTCGGGCGCTGCGTCGCCGCGCTCGCGGCCGACCCGCGGGTGCTCGAGCGCAGCGGGGAGGTGCTCGCCTCCTGGACGCTCGCGCGCGGGTACGGGATCGACGATCTCGACGGCACGCGGCCCGACTGGGGCGCGCACGCGCGCGAGATCGGCCTGGCGTGAGGCCGCGGCGGCGTCAGTAGCCGAGCCGGTCCAGGACGCTCTCGCGCTTGGGCTTCGCGGCGGCCGGCTCGGCCTCCTTGCGGCGCTCGCGCTTGTCCTCTTCGGTGACGATGCGGATCGTCGCGCCCACGCTGCCGTCCCGGGCCTTCTCGAGGTCCTCGCGGCTGACGCGGTCGGCGCGGTTGGCGCGCTCCTGCTGGCGGCGGGCGCGCTGCTCGTCGCGCTGCTTGGCGTGGCGCACGCGCCCGAGCTTCTGCGCGGCGAGTTCCTTGTCGAGCGTTGCGGCCCAGAGGTCCTCCGGACGCGCCATCGACAGGATCGTCGCCGCCATCGCCTTGTCGATGCGCCCGGCGCCGAGCGAGCCGTTGGCGATGTTGCGCGCGCGCGGGCGGTGGTCCTCGTCGCGAGCGATCAGCGTCGAGATGTCCTGGCGCTCCTTCGCGCCGAGCACGGCGAACGAGTCCTTCACGGCGCGCTGGGCACCGAACAGCTCGAGCGTCGAGCGCGAGGCATCGCGCAGCTCGTCGAGCGGCAGCGGGGCGCGCGTCCGCGGCAGGTCCGGGATCGCCGGCCGCCGGCTGCGGGGGCGCCGGCGCTTCTGCGCCTTCGCCGGCTTGCCCTTGGCGGGCTCGGCGGCGGGGGCCGGCGCCGCCGCTGCGGCAGGCTCGGCCTCTGGGGCGGACGGCGCCTCGGCCTGCGCGACAGCCTCGGCCTCTGGGGCTGACGGCGCCTCGGCCTCGGCGGCCGGCGCCGGCTCCGCGGCGGGTGCCTCGGCCGGCGTGGCGACCTCGTCCGG
>Ga0335071_10003498_pt1 | contig 16524 bp, 12 predicted proteins | sample Lox_Sample_15_FD_206724 | JGI IMG/M metagenome (GOLD analysis project Ga0335071, IMG submission 206724) | Soil microbial communities from Loxahatchee National Wildlife Refuge, Florida, United States - Lox_Sample_1.5 | ecosystem: Environmental > Terrestrial > Soil > Wetlands | place: USA... | reverse complement strand
CGATGTGAGTCCTTCCCAGGTATCCCCTCCAGCGTCGGCATACGTGACGGTTAGCGGAACGAATCCGACTTCAAGCTTGGCCGCGGCCCCGGGGAGTTATGTTGTGACCATCACCGGAACCGGGCCGTCGACGAGCCATCAGCAGACGCCGGGCATTACCGTCCTTGCCGTGGCGCCGGGATTCACAATCACCGTTCAAAGCGGAATCGTGCCTAGCAGCGTGCACGCTGGAAGCGGCGGGCAGGCCAAGATCAACATCAATCCCCTGAACGGGTACGCTCTCAATGGTAAGGACCCTAACGGCCAGACGCAGGGAGTATGGCTCTCGTGCGCGACGGTCTCTCCACTTGTAACTGTGCCGCCGATCTGCTCCTTCGACCCACAACCTGCGGAAGTTTTCGGTACGGTTACGCCGGTGACACTTACGATCAACACGACTGCCCCGCCCACTACTTCCAGGCTGACCGGTGGCGGCGGAAATTATCTCGCTCTCTGGCTTTCATTCCCCGTGCTGGGACTGGTCGGATGTGCCGCGGCCTGCAACCGGAAGGCACGAGGGGCATTCGGACTGCTTGCGCTGTTCGTGCTCGGCGGAGCCGTCCTGCTAACTCCTGCCTGTGGCAACAGCAACAACAGTTCGACAAACCCTAGTTCCCCGAACGCCATCACTCCCAAAAATACCTATACGTTCACCATTACCGGTGTGGACACGAATGGTGTCCCGTCGACGAACACGACTTCGACAAGCACTGGTCCTACCGTGACATTGACCGTGAACTGATCGGCACCTTCAGCCCGCGACCATGCAGGAGCGGGCTCAGCAATCCAAATCAGGATGCGACGCGTCTGGTTTGACGCTTCAGTTCCGCCGCTTGCTGAATCACAACGTCGCGGAGTGATACGACTCCGGTCAGTTGCTTCCCATCCACGATGGGAAGGTGCCGGAAGCCGAACTCGTGCATGATGTACAGGCACTCCTCGACGCTCTCATCGGCGGAGACGGCGCGAGGATTGGCCGTCATGACCTCGATTACTGCCGTTGTGCCCGGATTGCGGCCGACGGCTACAACCCGGTTCATGATGTCCCGCTCCGACAGGATTCCCGCAAGTTCTCCCTCGCGCAAGATCGGTACCGCCCCGATGTTGTGTTCCATCATGTAGCGGGCGGCCTCGAGTACGGATCGGCTCGCATCCACGGAGTAAAGCTTGCGGTCTTTCACGAGATCACGGAGCGTGCTCATGAGTTGCTCCTTTCGGGCTCAGAACGTTGGAAGGCAGGGCCCCACAGCCCTGATTTGATGGGGCCTACTGTATCACAGGCGGGAACCCGCATAGCACGCGGCCGCAGAGTCGAATTCAATGCACAATGAGGTGAGCTTCTTCTTCAAATTCCAAGGCGTCATCAGGACTCACCGGTTCGGGTGCGAGTAATGAACTCTCCTGAGGTTGGCCGGGTTTCTGGACGCCATGCTTTCGATATCGCAGCAGAGGCACGAACGGAATCATGAGCAGGAATACCACTCCCATTACCCAGAACGCTTCTACAAACGCGAGCATGGCCGCGTGCTGCTGCAGCATGCCGTACATCGCTCCCAGCGCTTTGCGCGTTGCGGTGACACTGTCAGCCCCGTGGAGATAGAAGTTCGCCCGCAATCCCTGCAGCATGCGCAAAGCTCGTAGATTCCCCGGAGTGACGTTCGCGATGAGATGGTTCTGATGCAACTGCGAGCGCCGCGACAGAAATGTCGTCATCACTGCAATTCCGACGCTCCCGCCAATATTGCGCATCAGGTTGAAGATGCTGGTGGCGTTGCCCATTTTTTCCGGTACGATGCGCGACATCGACAGCGACATCAGTGGAATGAAGAGAAAAGCAAGAGCAACTCCCTGGAGTACCTGGGCCCAGAAGATATCCCAGAATCCGGCGTACAGGTTCAGCCCTGAGAGATCAAACATCGTGATCGAGCCCAGCACCAGTCCCACCACGAGCAGCCTGCGCGGATCCGTCTTCGTGGTGAGGTGCCCAGCTAGTGGCGTAAATATCAGAGCGCCAATGCCTCGAGGTGATAACGCGAGGCCCGAGTTGTAGGCGGGATATCCCATGAGTGTCTGCAAATAGAGCGGCAGGAGCACCAGACTTGCATACAGGATGAATCCGAGCATGCTGATGAGAAACACGCCGGCCGCAAAGGAGCGGTTTTTCAGCGCCCGTAGATCAACAACAGGGTGGTCTGTCATTAGCTCCCGAGCCACCAATGAGATCAGGCCAACGACACAGAGCATGCCGAAGGTACGAATGTAAGGAGAAGCAAACCAGTCTTTACGCTCGCCCGTATCGAGCAGGATCTGGAGCGATCCGATACCGAGCGCCAGGAATCCGATTCCCCAGAGGTCGACTCGATCCCCTTTTGGCTTGATGTAATGCGGATCGAACACGAAGCGATTCATCAGAAAAAACGAGAGGATTCCCACCGGAAGATTCAGGTAGAAAATCCATCGCCACGTGTAGTTGTCGGTGATCCATCCGCCGAGTGTGGGACCGGCTATGGGAGCCAGGAGAATCCCGATGCTGAATGCCGCCATCGCGTGCCCATGTCGTTCCTTGGGAAAGGTTTCCAGCAGGATGGCCTGTGCCAGGGGTTGCAGTCCTCCGCCGGAGAGCCCTTGCAGCACCCGAAAAATGATCAGTTGTTCGAGGGATCCGGCCAGACCACAGCACAACGAAGTAATGGTGAACCCAGCAACGCAAGTCAGCAGGAGCCGCTTGCGTCCGAAGTGATTGGCCAGCCACCCGGAGATTGGTAGAACAATCGCGTTGGAAACGAGATACGAAGTAACGACCCAAGTGCCTTCTTCATTCGTGGAAGCGAGGTTTCCGGCGATGTGCGGAATGGAAACGTTGACAACCGTCGTATCAAGAACTTCCATGAAGGTCGCCAGCATCACCGAAAACGTGACGACCCACGGATTGACCGTACGATGTGAAATTTGATCCATCCGGACGGAACCCTGCCGGCGGAATTGCCCGCACTTCCTTACAGTCAATATCGTGAGATAGAAGGCGCGCTGCCGTGATGACGATCACGGGTACGTGTGACGAAGGTCGAGGCGTGAAAGGGCGGGGAACTGGCGGCTAGCGAGCCGCCAGTTCGTTTATTTGGCTAGAACCGGAACTGTGGTCCAAAGCTGACTCGCAGGTTGTTATGGGCTCCATTGACGAAGAAGATGTCATCACCCACCTCGGCGCGTAGACCGATCGGCCCCAAGAAGGCCTCGAGTCCGCCGCCCGGGTATACAGCAAAGGCGGTTGTGCCATTGCTTAGGCCCACAGAATTCGTGAACCCGGTTGGAATCCCGTTGTTTGTGACGGTGAAATTATCAAATCCCACCTTGCCGGTAACAAAGGCCCGCAGCGCTCCGGTTCCTACCTGGAATTTCGGGCCAAAGAATCCATGCAGTGTGCGGAATTTCGCCGTGACGAATTGCGAGCTCACGCCATTGGTATAAGTGTTCGTGTAGTTCCGCTCGAAATCGTAAGCCATTTCAGCTTCCAGTTGGACGTTCGGATGAACGTTGAATGCTGCTCGTCCACCAATTCCAAAGAAATTTTCTTCCGGCGACGCATAGCCGTAGCGGAAATAGTTTGCGAAAACGCCTACCTCCGCGTGATCCGCAGATTGCGCCATCAGCGCCGGTCCAACCGTTAAGAGCCCGATACCCACCAGTAACCAGAAACAGCGTTTCATGTTGATTTTCTCTCCGTGTATGTTTGGGCGCCGCGCACACCACTCCCTGCCTCAGCGGAGCTATGTGAGCGAAGAAGACAAGCGGCATTGCATACGATGCCCGCTCAGGTGATGGGGTTGGACTCACCTGCGGTCGCCTGAAACGTAGGGTCTTTCGTGTATGTACACCAATGGAAAAGGGTCGCGAGTATCTAACTCGCGACCCTTGATGGCTTTAGTGAAGCCTGCCTATTGCAGGTGATTCAACCGTGCCGGAGTGGCGTCCGCGGTGCTCGCATCCGAGCGGGGCGTCATGGAAACGACGATGTATTCACGTTCTTTCTCGTCCAGATCTTCCATGCGCAGCATCATCTTGTCTTTCTCGATCCGGAACTGTGCTTGTTCTCCGACGGGCAGAAGTACCGGGTGTTTGGCATCCCGCGGCCGGATCCGGTAAATCACCTTCTCTGCCTGCACGATGTACTCCTGGCAGAGCACCTCCTGCGTTTTCCTACTGCCAGAGTCGGTGCCCAGCATCTCGCCGGCGAAACTCTTCGCATCCTTCTCCGCTGTGCCGCACGGCAGAGAGTCCATCTGCAACACCTTGCCGGTCTGATAGTGCTTTGGCTCTTTCGCAAATGCTGATGTCGAAAGCGCCAGAATCATGCAGAACACGAACTTGGAGCGCATACGTTATCCCCCAGAATCGTTTCGCGGACTGCACCGTTCGGCAGTCCTTTTGCTGCTTCTAGTTTCGTATCAGGAATTCCGGAAGAAAGGTCACCGGGGTAATAGACCGGAAGTCACAACTACTCAGGATATTTGCTGATTGCTTTTCGGCATCCGCTTCCGCTTGCAGGAGGTTTTGCTTACCGTTCCGCCAGTTGTTCCAAAACTTCGAAAAATGCCGGGTAGGAGATGGCAGCAGCATCAGCGCCGCGAATCACCGTTTCGCCACGGGCGCGCAGGGCTGCGATGGCGAAAGCCATAGCGATCCGATGATCTCCGAAGGAATCGATCTCGGCACCGCTCAGATTCTGCTTGCCTGGTACTCGCATGCCGTCTTCGCGTTCTTCCACCATCGCTCCCATCCGACGCAGATTCTCGCAAAGAGTGGCGATCCTGTCCGACTCCTTCACGCGCAGTTCCCTTGCATCGCGCACCTCAAGACCGTGCTCAGTGTACGGAGCAATCGCGGCCAGGACTGGAATTTCATCGATGAGGGCGGCGGAATCTGCGCCTGCGATCGACACACGCTTCAGTGCTCCGCCTTCCACCTGCAGCGCTCCTACCATTTCTCCATGGATTTCTTCCAGGCTCGTCACAGAAATTCGCAACCCCATCTGCATAAGGATGTCGAGCAGCCGTGCCCGGGTGGGATTCATGAGCAGGTTGGGCAGAATCAATTGCGAGTCGGGAAACAACGCCGCCGCGCAAAGGAAAAACGCCGCACTCGAGAGATCCCCCGGAATGTGCGCCTCAAGTCCGCGTAGCTGCTGTCCCCCCCGGATTCGCACGATCATGCCCGGGCCCGTGCTTTTTCGGTGTATCTCCGCTCCAAATGCACGCAGCGCAACCTCGCCATGATCGCGTGTGCGCAACGTTTCCTCAATCTGGGTCTCACCATCTGCGAACAACCCGGCGAAAAGCAGGCAGGTTTTCACCTGTGCGCTTGCCACGGGCATCTTGTACTCAATGGATTTCAGGTGTGCACCCGTGATGCGCAGTGGCAGTCTGCCCTCCCGCGATTCGATCTGCGCTCCCATGGCCGTGAGTGGCTGAATGACCCGTTGCATCGGACGCCGTGATAACGAATCATCGCCCACCATCTCGCTGATGAACTGTTGTCCAGATACAATCCCGCTCAGCATGCGGATCGTCGATCCCGAGTTTCCGCAGTCCAGTTGTTGGGCGGGGGCGCTCAGCGCGAGCCCTCGTCCCTGCACTTCGATCACATTCCCCTTGCGCTCCCAATCCACGCCGAGGGTACGCATGCAGCCGAGTGTGCTGGCGCAGTCGGCGCCCGTGGAGTAGTTCTCCAGTCGAGAGGGACCTTCGGCGATGCCGGATAGCATCGCGTACCGGTGCGAGATGGATTTGTCACCCGGCAACTCGACAGTGCCGCGTACACTGCGCGCCGGGCGCACGATGACTTCTCTTCCATGCTTCATGACTTGGTCCATATAAGTGGAACGCCAGCAGCGACTGGAGGACTTGCCCTGAGCCAATTATGGGCTGGGAAAAGACGGCCGCAGTCAATGCTCGTCGCTTCAGGCCAGCGATTTGGCCTCGGCAGTCGCCTCTTTCAGGATGTCGGGCGAAACTTCCTTTATCGTTACGCCGAACTCGAACACGGGCGTTTCGGTTCCTCGCCCCCACCGTCCAACTTCCCAGTGAGCACGCACGAACTTCACATCGGGCCTCGCTGCGAGATCCAGCAGTAAGGGAGTCTCACCGGTATAGAACTTCTGCGGGAAGGCCACGATCGATTTCGGCTCCCACGTCGTCCCGTCAGGAGAGCCGAAGATGGCTACGTCGAGCGACTCCTGCTCAATAATCTTCGTGATGTTCAGTGTGAGCAAAAACACGCGGTTCGACGCCCCGCTGAGATCTACTGCTAAACCGTCGCCCTTCGCCGTGGCCACGGTCTGGGCTGCAACAAGAGAAGTATCCATCATGGCGAGGAAATTGTAGCAAACGAACCGCCCGCAACTGCTACCCGGATGACAGTCGGACCGGATGCGCCTATATTGGTGCCGCTATGGCAACCAGTCAGGTTGTTTCGCAACCACTGATACCGGCTGAGACGACGGCGAAAGCTCCCTCTCAGCGAATCATGTCAATCGATCTTTATCGCGGCCTCGCCGTCGCCGGAATGATCCTGGTGGATAATCCGGGCAGCGACGATCTCGCCTACGGCCCTATCAAGCATGCTCAATGGAATGGTTGGAGCCCCGCCGACTTCATCTTCCCTTCATTTCTCTTCCTGGTCGGCGTGTCGATGGTGTTCTCTTTCGCGGCGAGACTGAAGCGCGGAGAGAGCCGGGGGAAGATATTTCGTCACGCCTTTTTGCGCGCTCTGATTCTGATTGGCATCGGCCTGTTTGTGAACGCGATGCCCATCTACGGGCTGGATGTGCACACCTGGCGCATGTATGGCGTCACCCAGCGCATCGCGATCTGCTATCTCGCGGCCGCGGCGCTCGTGTTGTGGTCGGGTTGGCGGGTACAGGCGCTGACGCTCGCGGCTTGCCTGCTGGGCTACTGGGCCATTCTTCGCTTTGTTCCGGTCCCCGGCTTCGGAGTTCCCGGACGTGACATTCCCTTCATGGATCCGGCTCGCAATATCGTGGCGTGGCTCGATCGAAGCTTATTTCCCGGACGGCTTTATAACGAGGTGCGCGATCCGGAAGGCCTGATCAGCACAATACCGGCCATCGGAACGATTCTGCTGGGCGTGCTTACCGGGCACTGGCTCCGTTCCGCCGCAAAACCAATCACAAAAGTGATGCGTATGGCCGCATTCGGAATTGTGGGTTTGCTTGCAGGCCTGTTCTGGGATCGTTGGTTCCCCATTAACAAGAATCTCTGGACCAGTTCGTTCGTCTTGCTGACCGGTGGCTTCGCGCTCTTATTTTTGGCTTTCCTCTATTGGGCCATGGAGATCAAGAACTGGCGGGGGCGGTGGACAATGCCGGTGCTGGTCTTCGGAATGAATGCGATCGCCGGATTCGTCGCCGATTCGTTCGTCTATGGTCCGGGATACACCTTCATGGTAAAGTCCGCCAGTGGGGTGACACTGAACTGGCACGAAGCCGCCCAGACCAAACTCATGTCGCTCGGCCTGTCCGCCCCGAATGCATCACTGGCTTATTCCCTCTGCGCAGTCGGTTTCTGCTGGCTGCTTCTCTGGCTGCTTTGGAGGAAACGAATCTTCATCAAGATCTAGGGACGGAGATGGAGTCCCGGACGCCCTCGTCCGGGGATGCACTATCAATCATTCTGAAGGATGCGGCCCGGTGAAATCGCTGCAGCACGGTTTCTCCACCGGCTTGAACTCCATCAACTCAACCCGTGTCAGGTCCGGATCGAACACGTTGAGCTGCCATTTGCCGTCTTTCCCCATCTGCGACTTCTCGTCCCCGTGTGGCTTCCAGCCGTGCGACTCGAGCATCGCCTGCGCCTTCTTCATGTCAGCAACGCCCAGCGAAATGTGATTCATCACTCCGGTGAGTTCCAGGTCCGGATGCTCTGGCTGGTTCAGCATGTATTCCAGCCAGTCCGTACCGTCAGGAACTTGCAGTGCCACCCAGTCGGTCTCGCCGTCTTTCATTCCGCCGTGCCAATACGGGCGGAATCCGAGAACGTCGAGGTAAAAGCGGTCCTCCGCATCGCGGTGATAGACAAGAAAGCCGGCATGAATCATGCGGCGGGAAACAGCAGTCGCGGGTGGAGCAGGAATATCCTGCTTCCCGCGCTCCACGAATTCGACTGGATGTCCGTCAGGGTCGGTGACGCGGAAGGCGAGGCTGTGATCGGAACGGCCCTCGATTTGCGTTGGCTTGATTCCTTTGCCCACCAGATAGCGCCGCAAAGCAACGATGTTCTCGGTTGCAAATGCGATGTGATCCATGCGGTCCGTGGCTTTCGCATCCGGAGCCGTGCGGTAGCCAACCCACTGGCGTCCAATCGAGTAGCGTGCGATTTCGTTTCCTTCGGCAGGCGGGGCTTCCGCCAGCCCGAGAACATCGACATAGAGTTTTTTCACACCGTCGGATGCGGTTGTAAAGAACACCGCGTGGTCGATTCCGGTGATGCGGGGACGTTGAGGCGGGGTTTGTGAGAGAGCCAAGATCGACAGAATGGCACAGAGAAGAGGGATCAATGCATTTTTCATAACGCCCGATTCTAGTCCATTTGTCCGGACGTGTTGCTTGCAACGTATGGCGGTTGCGCGTGGCAGCGGAGAAGAAGTCGAAGGCGTGGCAGAACCCCTATCCGCAACGGAGGCCCAAAAAACTACAGCCCATCCAGGAACTGCCGCACAGCGCGCCCAAACTGCTCCGGCTGTTCCCATGGAGAATAATGTCCAGCTTTGGCAATGACACGAACCTGACTCCCAGGGATATGCTGCCGCATCACTTCAGCCTCATTCACCCCTGTCATCAGGTCTTCATCCCCAGTGACGACCATTGTGGGAACGTTGATCGTCTTTAAGGTTGGGACGGAATCGGGCCGCTCCGCCATTCCTCGTTGAACCTTGGCGACATCGTCCGGGGACATCTTGCGCATCATGTGCATGGCCCCTTCGACCAGGTCGGGGCGACTCTCGCGCGTCGCTTTCCCAAGTACTTTCTGGATCATAGATTCGAAAAATGGCTCCGTGCCGCCTTCGAGAACTTCATTTGCAGCCTGCAACCGTCCCGCCTTGGCTTCCGGCGAGTCCGCGGGAGCCTTGGTATTACTGAGCACTAAACCGGCGACCCGGCCACGATAGGCCCGCCAGAATTCGAAGATGGCATAGCCCCCGATGGAAACTCCGACCAGGGGCGCGCGCCCTACTTCGGCATCATCCATGACGTGGGCGATGTCTGCCGCGTGCTTGTTCATGGTGGCTGCTCCTTCACCAGCCTCCGAATCACCGTGTCCTCGCAGATCGGGCAAGATCAGCCGGTATCGCGAGCTCAATGCGCCCGTGACGGGAAGCCAGAATCCGTGATGTACAGGAAAGGGATGGAGCAGCACGACAGGAGGACCTTCGCCGATGGTTCGGTAGACGATTTCCGCATCACCGCTCTTGATTCGCTGCCCAGGAACCGGTGCCATGCGGAAATTATAGTGGTCCTGCATTCCCGTGCTCGGGTTAACTCGTAGCCGGAGGGACGGTCACGATGAGACCCGTACACGGCTTTGATCCGCGCCGCCGGTAACTGTGTTGCACTGCGGAGTCGAAGTAGATGGCATCCTCGGCCTCCAGCGCATATTCTTCGCTCGCAATCTTCAAGGTCATAGCCCCTTTGATCACATATAAGAACTCGATTCCCGCGTGCTGGTGTGCCTTTACCTTCTCCGCAGGCAGATCCTGAAATTCCGCTAAGTACGCGCTCAGCTTGCGCTCGGTCGCGTGATAATCCAGGCACTCGAAGTAGTACGGCACATCCTGCACTCCCGGACGCTCCGGGAACCGTATGCGCTCGGAACGCCGCACGACCCCAACAACACGCCGCTTGCGCTCCTCAGTAAAAAAGTATTCGAGACCGACACCGAAAACCAACGCGATCCGCAGCAACGTCGGCAATGTAGGAAAAAGCTTGCCGCGCTCGAGCTTCGAAAGCAGCGCCGCTGAAAGCCCGGTGTGCTTCCCGAGTTCGACCAATCCCAGGCTCTTGCGGAGTCGCAGTGTCCGGAGCTTTTCTCCGATGGAATACCGCCCCAGGCCCTCGCTAATGGTCGGATTCGAGTTGCTCATAATTTCCCTATGATAAAACGAATGTTCCTGTAGAGAAGTGTAAACCGTTCCGTGAGATCCGAGGCTGTTCGGAATCACAGTAGGAATTTCAAAGAAAAAGCCCCGGACTATTTCTCCGGGGCCTACCTCGATTGACACGCGAATTCTTACTTCTTCTTCTTGAAAAGCCCCGACAGGCCGCCAAGCGGATTCTGCTGCCCTCCGGTGCCATTTTTTAACGCGTTCTTCAAGAGCCCACCCGCGATTCCCTTGACGTCGGGAGCGAATTTAGGATCCGAAGTGGTCCCGGTCACCGCAACCGGAACATTCAATCCAGCCACGCTAGCATTCAATTTGAACGCGAGTTCGTTGTTCGGGCTGACGGTGCCGCCGCCCGTCAGCACGCCAACCGAGGGAACGTCGAGATTGATGTTGTTAGCCTGCGTACCTTCCGGCGATGCCTTGACATCGGAACTGAAATTCTTGATTTGGGTCACATTGCCTGTTTGCTTGCCGGCCAATTGCGAGATTGCGGATAGCTTCGATCCCAGGTCAAATCCCGCCAAAGACGAGTTCTCCATCTTGATCGATCCCGTGGTGACTGTCTTATCCACAGGCCCCGAGGTCGCCATGTTTACGCTAAGATTTCCGCCCTTCAGAGAAGCTTTCGGAGGCAGCGTGACCCCAACCGCCGGGAGCATGGCCTCTAAAGCATCGACCGGCATGTTCTGTCCAACCAGTTTCATGTTGATCGTGGTTACCTTCCCATGCAAGTCGTAAGTACCGGTCAGATGTGCGACCGCCCCACCCATATCCACGTCGCCCTGGGTGATGGTGCCATCCTGTTTCGTGAGGTTGTGGACCACGGCAAAAGTCAACTGTACCGGCTTTGCCGCCGGGGACCCCTTGGGAACAACTTTCAGATTAGCCACTTTCAGGGTTCCATTAACCTTGGCTTCTTGCCCGTTGGAGTTGAGCGTCCCGTCCAGATCGGCATTCCCCGAAATCCCCGATGCCGGATCGATGAACCCGGACTGCGCCAGATTCATTCCCTGCACCGAAATCTTCGCTCCTACGGGCGTCAGCGCAGCGTCGCTGGGGTTAATCGGGCCCGCCTTCCCATTCAGCCGCAAGCTGCCGCCGCCCGGCAATTCTGCCGTCATGGTGAACGGAAACGAAGAAGTAAACGCAAAATCGGTGACCGTGATATCGACTTTGTCATATACGTGCTGTTGAGGCATTCCAACCTGCGATACAGTGAGCCGCCCATTTTTAACGCTCAATTTCTTCACAGTGACATTCGGAGTTCCACTCGGCGTGGTCGTCTCCTTCTCCTTGCCCTGTGGTTGAGCTTGCATTGGCTGCGCGGGCGCCCGCGCCTGCTGTGATTGCGCGGCATTCTTTGTCCCGATGCTTGAAAAATTCCACTTTTCCCCGTTTTCGGATTTCACCAGGCTAATCTCCGGCTGGCTCAGCGTCAGTTCCGTGACGTTCAGGGTCTTGGAGAAGATCAGCGGGATCATCTCCACTCCTACCTTCAGCGATTTCGCCTGAACAAACGAACCCTTGCTGAACGCCGGGTCGTCGGCAATGGTGATGTTATCCGCTGAAACACCCCCGGAGAACAACGAGAGCGAAAGATTCCCGACCTTCACCTGACGACCGAGGGTATCCGTGAGTTCCGATTCCAGCTTTGGACGGAACGTGTTGGCATCGATGAAGAAAGGTACCGCGATAACGATAACAATCAGAACCAGGATGACAATGCCTGCAATCTTCAATGCGCGTTTCATGATTTGCCTCCCGCAGGAACAAAAAGAGCTTTCCAGGAACGGCCGGTAAACCGAAGGAGACCTCAGTGTATCACTGCGAACCCTGGAGTAACTCCGTGAGCCGGCGAGACCGGGTCGTGACGGCCGCCCTTGACAGTGGTTGTACTCTCTGCTGTAGTGTCCGCCAGTGATGGTGCCTCATTCAAGGCTCAAACGGACGATCACTGGCGGGCTGTAGGGATGTTTTCAGTTCTTCTGGAACCCAAGTGCTGCGATGGTGACCATACGGGATGTAGCCAAGCGAAGCGGTTTCTCTTCCACCACGGTCTCCATCGTCCTGAATAATGCGCCACTTTCACGCTACATTCCGGACGGGACCAAGAAGCGGATCGAGCGTGCCGCCCAGAGACTCGGGTACCGACCTAACCAGTTCGCCCGCTCCCTGCGCAGCAAGCGCAGCCATACTGTAGGCGTCATGGTTGCCGACATGACCGATCCCTACTGCACGCTGATCCTGCGCGGCATCGAGAGCACGCTCTACCAAGCTTCCTACCTGCCGATCCTGACCGACGTTCACAACGACCGGCGGCGCTTCGAACGCTACCTCGAAATGCTCCTCGACCGCAGGATTGAGGCTCTGATTGTGCTCGCCAACTGGCTATTCATCGATATGAATCTCCTGGCGGACCTCGAGAAGAGCAGCATTCCCACGGCGATGATTGGCTGCGAACTCAAGACGGATAGCATCAGCTCCATCATTGTCGACAACGAAGTCGGCGGCTACCTGGCCCTCGAACACCTGCATTCGCTCGGACACCGCAAGATTGCGATCATCCGTGGCCCCCGGGCGCTCACCGACAGTTCGCCGCGGTGGCGCGGTATCCGCAACTGTGCCCGCGATTGTCAAATTGAGCTTGGGCAACGTTTGATCATGGATTTGCCGGAATCCCGCGACCCAATCTCAAGCTTTGAAGCTGGTCAGAAACTCACAGACGAATTGATCCGGCGAAAGCGCCCCTTTACCGCCGTCCTGGCGTTTGACGATATGAGCGCCTTCGGCGCCATACGAGCTCTCACGCGCGCCGGAATTCGCGTTCCCGACCAGTGCTCCGTGATGGGCTTCGACGATGTGGCCCCTTCCGCTCTGTACACACCGGCGCTCTCGACCGTCCGCCAGCCGATGGAGGCGATGGGTGCCGCGGCAGGCGGAATCGTCATCGACGGGATCAATGCCGTGCTTGAAAAACGAGATACCGCCGCCCTCCACCGCAAAGTTGCTCCCGAGTTGGTAGTCCGAGAGTCCACCCGCGCGGTTTCCTGATCAGCCAGAAAGGTTGCCCCTTGTTTTTCGCCGTGTGCCGTCCGCTCCGAACGTGCGCCAGCTCTTTTTTCTTGACAGTGGACGGCCTAAAAACTCACTATTCATACGATTTAATAACCAACCGCCATGGGTTCAGTCCGGCGGGAGTGCGTACAAGAACTGAGGAGATCTGGAATGGAAAGAGCAAGTTTTTCAGCCCGGGCAATCACGCGTGGTATCGCCTGTTTTCTCATCTTTGCCGGAACCTACGCCTCTGCCCAAGCCGGACGAGGCAGCATCAGCGGAACGGTGAGCGATCCTAACGGCGCCATCGTCACCGGGGCGCAGGTGACCCTCCTCAACAAGGCCACTGGTGTGACTCAACACACCATCACCAACGGCGCCGGGCTGTACACATTCATCTCCCTGAATCCCGGGGTGTACCAGGTGACCGCCACCCAGACAGGGTTTGCTCCTGTGGCGCAGGACAAGGTGACCGTCAACGTCGATCAGGTAACACAGGTAAACATCACGCTCAAGGTGGGTGCTGCCACCGAATCCGTGACGGTCACCCAGACCGCGGAACTGGTTGAACCCAGCAATTCAACTGTCGGTACGCTGATCCCCTCCGAGGCGATCGATCGCGTCCCCTTGCTGTACCGCAATGTCTACGATCTGATCCAGCTCAGTGCGGGTGTGATTCCGGTGAATGGTTCGCCCAATTCCAGCGACTCGATGCAATCGGTCCAGAACATCTCTGTCGGCCGTCCCGGAGTGGACGTCTCAGCGGACACCATCAATGGTTCTCTGGTGGGATCCGTTTACTACATGCTCGACGGCAGCCCTATCGGCATCGCGGAAAATAACTCGGCTGCGATCATCCCCGCCTTGAACATTCCCGAGGACGGTGTGGACGAGGTGCGCGTTGAAACCCAGAACACCCCGGCCTCCTACCAGAGCGGAGCTGCAGGTGTGATCAGCCTGGTGAGCAAGTCCGGGACGAACAAATTTCATGGCGATATTTTCGGCGTGTTCCGCCCGGACGGCCTCTCCGCAAATGAATACTTCACCAAGCGCGCTCAGATTTCAGGCGGCCAAAAGAACACTCCGCCTGATTTTCACCGCTATCAGGAAGGAGGCGCGATCGGCGGACCCATCAAGAAAGACAAGCTCTTTTTCTTCGGGGATTACGAGCACACCTCGCAAATGCAATTTGAGGGCAACCTCACGTACCAAGTCCCGACCAGTGCGGAAAGAACCGGCGACTTTTCGAACTTTCTCAACCACGTTGATCCCGATACAGGTGCTCCCGCTCCCATCGTGATCTACGATCCAACTCTGCCCGACAATCCTGATGGCACGCGGCAGCCCTTTGCCGGGAACATAATCCCGAATCCGAATCCTATTGGACTGCTGTATCTGGCGAACATGCCAAAGTGCAACTATCCCGACCCGACGACCTGCGAGGCCGCAACCACTGACAATACTGACAATCCGAATTTTCAAAAGGCGGGCCTGGACCCGTTCACCGCACACAGATTTGACGTGCGCGTGGACTGGAACAAGAGCGAGAGGCAGCGCATCTTCACCCGCTTTTCTTACGATAAGCTAAGTTTCTCCACTGCGAATGTTTTTCCGCCCCCAGGGTGGGACCTTGACTACGCCCTCAACAAGACCAACGGTCGCAACGTTCTGGTGGCTGACGACTTGACCCTCAACTCCACCACCGTGCTGAACTTGCGATATTCATTCACCCGACATTTCGAGAGACAAGGCGGGCCGGCATCCTACTTGAGTACTGACATCTCCACGCTGGGCTTTCCTACTTCTCTGGCCGCCGACGTGATCTTCAAGCAGCTGCCCTTTATGAACTTTGACGATGTAGGCGGTGGAGTTGGCGGCACGGCCGACTACAACAACTTTGTCTATGCCAGCATGAATAGCGATGCGAATGCCACCATCACAAAGATCCATGGCAGACACCAAATCGCGACTGGTTTCGAGTGGATGAAGCGCTACCTCAACGTTGGCCAGCCGCCTGCACCTGCTGGTGCGTACGCCTTCGACATCAGCGCAACGGACCAATCCGTCGCCAGCGGTTCCGGTGGCAGTGATTTTGCCTCCCTGCTCATTGGGATGGGCGAAATACCCGGCAGCGAGCAAAACGACTATCCCAACTTCACCAAAGACGTCTTCGCGGCCGAATCCAACCCCTATTACGCGGCTTTCGTCGAAGATACTTTCCACGCTTCGAAGAACTTGACCATCACGGCGGGCTTGCGTTGGGATATTTTCGGCGGGCGTAACGAGCGTTTCAATCGGCAGGAGTACTTCAATCCGACCGCGACCAATACCTTGGATGGCGTGTCCTACACCGGTGCAGAGGTTTACGCCAACGGCAGCAATCGCTCTCCCTTCAAAACGAACCTCCACGATTTTGGGCCGCGCCTGGCGTTCGCTTGGCAACCGATTCAGCACTTCGTCGTGCGCGGCGGTGCTGGCATTTATTACGGCCCAGCTACGCACAACGTCGCTAGCGCCGGTCAGAATACCGATGGATTCTTCTCGCAGACCCCGTGGAACGCCACTTGCGCTCTCGCGGATGGAAATACGGTTTTCAACAGCGACACTGGTTGCGCGCCGGGGCAAGTCGACAACTTTACGGTCCCATACTCATTGAGCAATCCGTTCCCGAATGGAACCGTACCCGTCTTCACCACTCCGCCTCCCGGTCTAGCCAATAACATTGGGCTCACGTTGAACACAGTTTTCCGGTCTCAACACACGCCGACCACCTACAACTACAACTTCGGTGTCGAGTATGAGTTGCCGCATCAGGTGATCGTGAGCGCCGCCTATGTTGGTAGTCGTGGGCTTTACCTGCCGCTGGGCAGTGTCGATCTGAATCAACTCGATCTGGCCACCATCGGAACATATGGTGCGTCGCTCTGTGTCGAGGCCACGCCGAGTTCTCCCTTCTGTGCCACCGCACTCCCCAACCCCTATGCGAACCTCTCCGGGTCCCCGTTCTTCGGCCAATCGGTTGCGCCACCCTGGTATGTGTTACAGCAGTACCCGCAATTCGGCAACGGCACCTACGGAGGTGGTAACGGTGTCAATGTCAGTGGGTATGGAGGAGGTGACTCCGAATATAGTTCGCTGCAGACCAAGCTGCAGAAGCGGTTGACGGGGCACTTCACGACGCTGGCCACTTTTACTTGGGGAAAACTGATAACCGACGACGGGAATCCGCCGCTGGGTTTCGTAGGTTCTCACAAT
>Ga0335071_10003497_pt1 | contig 16525 bp, 11 predicted proteins | sample Lox_Sample_15_FD_206724 | JGI IMG/M metagenome (GOLD analysis project Ga0335071, IMG submission 206724) | Soil microbial communities from Loxahatchee National Wildlife Refuge, Florida, United States - Lox_Sample_1.5 | ecosystem: Environmental > Terrestrial > Soil > Wetlands | place: USA... | reverse complement strand
CCCTCGCTGTCGAAGGCCAGCCACTTCACCGATTGCGGCACGTCCTTGAACATGCTTTGCCAGAACATGCTGGTGGCGCACATGTAGGCCGCAACCTTGATGCCGCGCGCGTGCAACTTGCGAGTGATTTCGCGACACGCCGCGCGTTGCTCTGCTTCATCTTCCCAGGAGTAACCAACGCTGTAGGTAATCCAAACCGCGTTGATCCCGGCCCGCACCAAAAGGTCGGCGATCCGATCGCCATACCGGCCGTAGAGGTTCCCGAGCACCTCCTGTTCCGCCGGAGTGAAGCTCTTGCCCCAGGAGGAACGTTGTGTCTTTTGAATTTCGATGGGCCCGCCGTCCAGACGCGTGAACCGCAATCGTCCTTGCACAGCCCACGCGGGAACCTCTGCGGGACCGGGTTCGAGCACCGGCGTTTCCGCCTGCGCGATCAGGTTTTTATAAGTGCCCAAGATCAGAACGACTACCGGTATGAGAACCAGGAGAGATCTCTTCATGTGCGTTTCCTCCTCCGGGTGCGGGGCGTCCATTCTCAACGGGCGACAAATAACTCGACGTCGTCCGGGGCCAGCTCGATCTTGTGGCCGGTTAAACCCGGGGCTCCAATCTAGTCACACGCCGCGCCGAAGTAAAAGGCTTTCTTGGTGCGGAGTGGCAAGTCCTCTGGCTGCCTCCGCGTTGAGTTACGTCTTTGTCGTCCCGGCCGAGGCGTGTAAGATAGCACTTGCTTTCGAGTTGGCCATGACTCCGCGCATGTACCAAGTCCAGCTCCACGGCCTGTAACGATGACCTCACGCGCCCGTGAACGCATCACCGAGCGAGCCAACCCCGCCTCGGTCTCGCTCGACACGAAGTCCACCAAGGAAGTCCTGCGCCTCATCAATCGAGAGGACGACCGCGTGGCAGCGGCCGCGCGCAAGACCATTCCCCAGATCGCCCGAGCTGTTGACCTGGCAGTTGCGGCCATCGGCAAGGGCGGCCGGCTGATCTACATCGGCGCCGGAACCAGTGGCCGCTTGGGCGTGCTGGATGCGGCGGAATGCGTCCCTACGTTCGGCACCGATCGCGTGGTGGCCGTGCTGGCAGGGGCACCGGCCTCCCTGTGGCGCTCGGTCGAGGGCGTGGAGGACGATCCGCAACAGGGAGCACGCGATTTGCGGCGCGTCGGTTTCCGCTCGCGCGACGTACTGGTTGGCATCTCCGCCAGCGGACGCGCCCCGTACGTTCTGGGGGGAATGCGGTTCGCGCGCCGCTTGAAGGCCCGCGTGGTCGGGATTGCTTGTAACCCGGATGCCCCCATGGCGGCGCTGGCCGACGTTACCATTTGTCCCGTGGTCGGCCCGGAAGTCCTGGCCGGATCGAGCCGCATGAAAGCGGGCACGGCGCAGAAGCTGGTACTCAACATGATCTCCACCGCCACCATGGTGCGCCTGGGGCGCGTGCTGTCGAATCGCATGATCACGGTTCAACTCAACAACCAGAAGCTCTGGGACCGCGCGGTAGGAATCTTGATGGCTTTCACCGGAGCCCCGCCGGCCCAAGCTACGGCAGCACTCGAAGCATCGCGGCGCAACCTGCCCGTGGCACTGCTCATGATGCTGAAGAAGATTTCACGCACCGAGGCCGCCCGGCAGGTCGGAAACGCGGTGAACGTTGCGATGCTACTACGACAGGCTACGGAATCAGTGAATCAGTGAGTCAGTGAATCATTTTAGGCTCCTGCGACAAAAGGACCACAATGGAGAATCGGACGATTGAATTGAAAGCGCGGACGAAACAGCTCGCGATTGCTATTATTAAGCTGTTCCGATTGCTGCCGCGAGTGGAGGAGGGAAGGGTCATTGGTCGGTAACTTCTGCGTTCGGGCACGTCAGTCGCTGCCAATTATCGGGCCGTCTGCCGGGCGCGGTCGCGGGCGGAATTTATAGCGAAGATCGGTACGGTCGTGGAAGAAGCCGATGAGTGCGTCTTCTGGCTGGAGTTGCTCGCCGAAAACGGTATAGTTCAGTCAGCGTCGGTTGCTCCCATTTTGAAGGAAGCAAATGAACTTCTGGCTATCTTCGCCGCTTCTCAACGAACGGCAAGAAAAACTGAATCAGTGCATCAGTGATTCACTGACTCACTGACTCACTTTAGCGATGGATAAGTTTCGAATCATCGGGGGGCGTCCTTTGGAAGGGCGCGTAATGGTGAGCGGGGCGAAGAACGCCGCCCTGCCCGCCATGGCGGCGGCATTGCTGACGGACCAACGCGTGACGCTGCGCAACGTGCCGAGGGTTCGCGACATCAGCACGTTCCGCAGCCTGCTGGAAGACTTGGGCGTGGATTCCTCCACCACCCATGAAGCGCACGGCAACTGCATTGAAATCGAAGCCCGGCAATTGCTCAATCCCGTTGCTCCGTACGAACTGGTGAAGCAGATGCGGGCTTCGGTGCTGGTGTTGGGGCCGCTCCTGGCGCGTTTCGGGCAGGCGCGTGTCTCCCTGCCCGGCGGCTGCGCCATCGGGGTGCGGCCCATCGATTTGCATCTGAAAGGCCTGGAGAAGCTGGGCGCCTCCATCCAGTTCGACCACGGCTACGTGAACGCGCGCGCCGACGGGCTGCACGGCGCCAATTTTCACTTCGACACCATTTCGGTTACCGGTACCGAGAACCTGATGATGGCTGCTAGCCTCGCGGACGGGCTAACAGTCTTGGAAAATGCCGCGCGCGAGCCGGAAGTGCAGGATCTGGCGGAACTGCTCAACCGGATGGGGGCTCGCATTGAGGGCGCGGGTACACACGCGATCCGCATCCAGGGGGTCGCCCGCCTGCGCGGCGCCGAGCACGCGATTATTCCTGACCGCATAGAGGCGGGGACGTTTCTGATCGCCGCGGCCATCACCGGGGGCGAATTGCTGGTGGAAGGCTGCACACCGCAACACTTGAGCGCGGTACTCTCCAAGCTGGAAGAAGTGGGAGTATGCTGGACGCGCGAGACGGGGAGCGCCATTGGCGTCAAAGCGGGAGACCCGCTGCGATCCTTGGACGTCTCCACACAGGAGTACCCAGGCTTTCCCACCGATATGCAAGCTCAATACATGGCGCTGATGACGCAGACAGAGGGTAGCGCGGTCATCGCGGAAACAATCTTTGAGAATCGCTTTATGCATGCGTTGGAGCTGGCGCGCATGGGGGCGGACATTCGCGTCAATGGCCGCCGGGCGGTGGTGCGCGGCAAGACGCCGCTGAGCGGCGCGAAAATTCAGGCTTCCGATCTCCGCGCCAGCGCCTCCCTGGTGTTGGCCGGCCTCGCCGCCGAAGGCGAGACGGTGATCGACCGCGTCTATCATATCGATCGCGGCTACGAACGCATTGAAGAGAAGCTCACCCGCGTCGGTGCGCAGATCTCCCGCGTGTCAAGTTCCGAATAGTCCTTCCTGTCGACCTTCCCGAATCATCTTTAAGTTTTCTTTAAGTACTTGCTCAGCATTGCATATAAATATACCCGCTCACCCCAACTCCGGGAGGTGGGCCAGGTGCGAGCCCGCCACTTCTCTCGGCCGGGAGGGGTCAGCCGTCTAGCCCTGTCGGCTAGGACGATCTAAATGTCAAAGACACCCGCAGGCAATTGAAAAATAATGGATTAAACGACGAATGGCTAGCCAACGCCAGAAGATTCGTGGCAGCGACGCCTCATCCTACCCGAAGGGGGTACGGGAACTAGTTGGACCGGTCAGTCTTCCCCCGGCAAAGGGACTGGTCAAGCATCCTTGAAATGTTTCCTCCGCCAAACCGTTTGGTACTGAAGTGTAGATAATTGGGCTGGAAAGGAGGTGACGACTATGCTAAGCTTTAACCGGAAGCCGGAAGGAGCTCTTCCGCCAATGCCGTACCCGCCTCATGCCTAGTAATTTTCCTCGGCCATGGATGGGTGGGCGCAGCGGAAGCAGTGGCTCCCCATCCTCGGCCGGAAATATGCATATCCTGGGAGTGGTGGTCAGCCTAGTGGGTTTTCTGCTTGAAGGTGCGCTGCTGGCGCGGCTGGTGGCGACGCGTCTCGCCAAGAGTTTCCCCCTTTATTTCTCTTACCTCGGCTATAGCTTCTGCGGCTTCCTGGGCTTATACCTAATTTATTGGCTGCGCCCGCGTCTGTACCCGACGGCCTATTGGATGTTCTATCTGGTGAGCATCCTCGCGGAGTTTGCGGTGCTGGCGGAGATTTCCGACCAGATCTTCCGGCTTTATCCCGCGCTACGTAAGTTGGGGCGTGCCATCACCATTGCGATCTCGGCAGGACTTGGAGCGATCTACGTTCTCCCTTCCATCTTTGGAGGAGAGGGCGAGCCGAGATATGCCGCAATTCTCGACTTTGCGTTGCGGACGGCGGTTACCAAGGCGATAGTGGTCGTTGTTTTGTTTTACCTAGCGCGGCATTATCGCTCCGAGCTCGACCGCAATGTCGCGGGATTGATGTTGGGGTTTTCCATCTACCTGGCGATGCTCATTGCGGCTCTGGCTGCCGGCAAGCTGCTCGGACCATCGGTCGGCGGTAGCACGCTCTGGGTGATGGCACCGTTGGCCACGACTTTATGCCAGGCAGTATGGACGTACGCCCTCTGGGAGAAGGCGCCCGCACGCTACTCAAAGGCGACCTCACCGGCGTTGGGGGCGGATTCCGAAGCGGTGGCTCTCGAACTGAGACGTTTCAACAATGAGTTGTCTAAGTTTTGGCAGAGATAACTATGTTCATCTACACAGCCATTGCGGTGCTGTTTCTGCTTCTCGTTCTTGGGTCGATCCGGAAGACACGTCGCCCGGAGACGGAAGAGCGTCCGCCTGAAGCGCTCCACGTCAACGCCGCGGGGGGGCGTTGGCTCGAGCTTTCCGAGCGCATCTTCGATCCGGCAGACGCTCGATGGCTTTCCGACGAACTGGCTTTCCCCCACTTGGCGGCCACGCTGACCCGTGCGCGCAAGCAAATGGCGGTGCGTTGGCTCGAAACCTTGCGGAGCTCGTTCGACGAATTGGTGAGAACGCCTGCACTTAACGCTGACGAGTTCCCCGGAAGTGACGCCCACATTGGTTGGCGGATGCTGTGGCTGACTTTCCGCTTTAAGATCCTGATCTCATATGCGTTGTTCGTCGTGAAGACATTGGGACCGTACCACCGCCTGATTCCGGCCGGCACATGGCTATCGTCCCTTGGTGCAAACAAACTGGTCTTGCGGCCCGCAGCCCCGGCCCACAGTCGCGTCTGGCGCTAGGGTGACTTGAGTTCTGATGTGAGGATTCTTGCCTTTCGTGGTGGATTTCACGCCACGGCCGTGTCATCTGGCACTTAATGTCCCTGAAACCTTGCCGCCGTTCCGCAGGTAGTTCGTAAGCTGAAGCAGACAAAACAAGTTAAATAAGAAATTTGGTGTTCTACTTGGCCCTCTCGTTGCATTCCCGGAGAAAGGAGCCACGCCGAATCTGCCTGAGCCGAGCTAAGAAGCATCCGGCGGGTCTAGTTATCGGACCGAGTTCGTGAGGCGCGGGGCGGGTTTGGATTGCGCTGGAGAGGGGCAAGGCCGCCTGGATGAAACTCGGGGTAGTGATCGGGATTGGTTCGAGTAGAGCGCTGCAAAAGTAGCGCCGGACCATGCCCACCGACAGAGAGTCGCGCGTCACTTCTCAGCGACCAGGAGTTGCGGCTCACAATTCTTGATAAACCATTCGCACAATGGAGCGAAAAGATGACAAGAAGCAAGATCACGATTGACGGAAACGAAGCGGCGGCTCGCGTCGCGTATCGCATTAATGAGGTAATCGCTATTTATCCCATCACACCGTCTTCTCCCATGGGGGAGTGGGCCGATCAATGGTCGGCCGAAATTAAACCCAATGTCTGGGGTACGGTGCCTCACGTTATTGAAATGCAAAGCGAAGGTGGAGCGGCTGGGGCGCTGCATGGAGCGCTGCAAGCCGGGTCCCTGGGCGTGACTTTCACCGCCTCGCAAGGCTTGTTGTTGATGATCCCCAATATGTTCAAGATCGCCGGGGAGTTGACCTCCACCGTGCTGCACGTCACGGCGCGCACGTTGGCCGCTCATGCCCTGTCGATTTTTGGTGACCACAGCGACGTGATGGCCACCCGCTCGACGGGGTTCGGTCTGCTGGCATCGAACTCGGTGCAGGAAGTCACCGATTTCGCGCTGATCTCACAAGCGGCATCGCTCGAATCCCGGGTTCCTTTCCTGCACTTCTTTGATGGCTTCCGCACCTCGCACGAAGTTGGCAAGGTAGAGGAGCTTACGGATGACGATCTGCGCGCGCTCATCACCACCGACTTGGTGGAAGCGCACCGCAAGCGTGCCCTTTCGCCCGACCACCCGATTCTCCGTGGCACGGCGCAAAATCCCGACGTTTTCTTCCAGGCGCGGGAAACCGGCAATCCCTTCTATCTAGACTGCCCTGGCATCGTGCAAAAGGTGATGGACAAGTTCGCCAATGTCGTCGGACGCTCGTATCACCTGTTTGATTATGTGGGTGCTCCGGACGCCGAGCGTGTGATCGTTATGATGGGCTCGGGTGCCGAAGCCGCTCAGGAAGCGGTGGAGTACCAACTCGGGCGCGGCGAGAAGGTCGGCCTCCTCAAGGTGCGGTTGTATCGTCCGTTCTCCATCGACCACTTCGTGGCCGCGCTGCCGAAGACGGTCAAACAACTCGCGGTGCTTGACCGCACGAAGGAGGCAGGCGCCACCGGCGAGCCGCTTTATGTGGACGTCATCACCGCAATCAGCGAAGGATTGTCTTCCGGTAAAGCGCCGTTCGCCGCCTTCCCACGCATCATCGGTGGCCGTTATGGATTGTCTTCCAAGGAATTCACGCCCGCCATGGTCAAGGCTGTGTTCGACGAGCTATTGAAGCCCGCCCCACGCAATCACTTCACCGTAGGCATTGTGGACGACGTGACGCACACCAGCTTGGAAGTCGATCCGAATTTCTCGACGGAAGACCCCAAGACGGTGCGCGCCGTTTTCTACGGTCTGGGATCCGACGGCACGGTGGGCGCCAACAAAAACTCCATCAAGATTATCGGCGAGGACACGGACAACTACGCACAAGGCTATTTCGTTTACGACTCGAAGAAGTCCGGATCGATTACCATCTCGCACCTGCGCTTCGGGCCCAAGCCGATTCATTCCACGTACCTGATCTCGAAGGCGAATTTCGTAGCCTGCCACCAGTTCACCTTCCTGGAGCGGTACGACGTGCTCAAAGCGGCTGAACCGGGCGCCGTATTCCTCCTCAACAGTCCCTACGGACCCGAGGAAGTCTGGGACATGATGCCTCGTACCACCCAGAAACAGATTATCGAGAAGAAACTGCGGTTCTTCGTGATCGACGCCATCAAGGTGGCTCGCGATGCCGGCATGGGCGGCCGCATCAACACGGTGATGCAGACCTGCTTCTTTGCCATCAGCGGCGTGTTGCCCCGGCAGGAAGCGATTGACGCCATTAAGCACGCCATCGAGAAGACGTACGGAAAGCGCGGCGAATCGGTAGTGAAGAAGAACTTCGCTGCGGTGGATGCGGCGTTGGACCATCTGCACGAAGTGAAGGTTCCGGGTGCAGTCAGCAGCACGTTCGATATGCGCCCGGCCGTGCCCGCCCAAGCTCCGGCTTTTGTCCGGGACGTACTCGCCAAGATCATCGAGGGAGAAGGCGACGCGTTGCCCGTGAGCGCCTTACCCAAGGATGGCACCTTCCCGACCGCGACGGCGCAGTGGGAAAAGCGCAATATCGCTTTGGAAATCCCGGTTTGGGACCAGGAGCTTTGTATCCAGTGCGGCAAGTGCGTTCTGGTGTGCCCGCACGCGGTGATTCGAGCAAAGATCTACGATCCCGCGGTGCTGGAGAAGGCGCCCGCTACATTCAAGTCGGCGCCGGCGCGTTGGAAGGAATTCAAGGAGATGAAGTACACGCTGCAAGTGGCGCCCGAGGATTGCACGGGCTGCGCACTGTGCGTGGAAATCTGCCCGGTCAAATCCAAGAGCGAAGCCAAACACAAGGCTATCAACATGGCGCAACAGGTGCCGCTGCGCGAACCCGAACGGGAGAACTGGGATTTCTTCCTCACGCTGCCGGAAGCTGATCGCCGCACGTTGAGCCTGGCGCAAGTGAAGGACGTACAGTTGCTCCAACCCCTGTTTGAGTTCTCCGGAGCTTGCGCGGGTTGCGGCGAGACGCCTTATATCAAGCTGATGACGCAGTTGTTCGGAGATCGTGCCCTGATCGGCAACGCCACCGGTTGCTCATCGATCTACGGCGGCAACTTGCCCACCACGCCGTACGCCGTCAATCACGAAGGGCGCGGCCCGACGTGGTCTAACTCCTTGTTTGAAGACAACGCCGAATTCGCGCTGGGCATGCGCCTGGCCGTCGACCAGCAAACGCAGTACGCGCGGGAGTTGGTGAAGCGCCTCGCCCCCAGCCTCGGTGACGGCTTGGCCGAAGCGTTATTGGGTGCTGATCAATCCTCCGAGTCGGGTTTGCGCGAGCAACGCGAACGGGTGGCGGCGCTGAAAACGAAGCTGGCAAGCCTCGCGACGCTGGAAGCACGCGACCTCGTGAACGTGGCCGACACTCTGGTGAAGAAGAGCGTCTGGGCTTTTGGCGGTGACGGTTGGGCATACGACATTGGATACGGAGGCCTTGACCACGTGCTGGCCAGCGGTCGCAACATCAACATCCTGGTTCTCGACACCGAAGTCTACTCCAATACCGGCGGCCAGATGTCCAAGTCCACGCCGCGCGGCGCGGTGGCCAAATTTGCGGCGGGCGGCAAACCCCGGCCGAAGAAAGACCTGGGGATGATGGCGATCAGTTACGGCAACGTGTACGTGGCGCAGGTGGCCATGGGCTCCAGCGATATGCAGACGCTCAAGGCCTTCCTGGAAGCGGACGCTTATGATGGCCCCTCCCTCATCATTGCCTACAGTCACTGCATTGCCCACGGTTATGATCTGATCCACGGATGTGACCAGCAGAAGGCAGCGGTGCAGTCTGGATATTGGCCGCTCTATCGCTATAATCCCGATCTGGCGAAGCTGGGCAAGAATCCGCTGCAACTGGATTCCCGCGCGCCCTCGTTGCCGCTGGAGAAGTACATCTATAACGAAACTCGCTATACCATGTTGGCACACAGCGATCCTGAAGCTGCCAAGCACTTGCTGAAATTGGCAGAGGAGGATGTGCAAAAGCGCTGGAGCACCTATTCCAACATGGCCGCTGCGCCGGTGAACGGCGGGGCAAAGGAGACCAAGTAAATGATTGACCTCACTACCAAATATCTGGGTTTAACGCTGAAGAATCCTTTGGTCGTTTCCGCGTCGCCGCTCTCCGAGGACCTGGGCAATATCCGGCGCATGGAAGACTGCGGAGCCGCCGCCGTGGTGCTCCCCTCGCTGTTCGAGGAGCAAATTCACGTCGAAAGCAACACGCTCGATCGCTTCTTGTCACAGGGCACAGAAAGCTACGCCGAGGCTCTGACCTTCGTCCCGAATCATCCGGGATACCGGCTGGGCCCGGATGGCTACTTGGAGCATCTGCGCAAAGCGAAACAAGCGGTGAAGATCCCCGTCATTGGCAGCCTTAATGGTATCTCCACGGGCGGCTGGGTCGGCTACGCCAAGAAGATCGAAGAAGCCGGCGCCGATGCACTGGAGATGAACATCTACTTCATCGCCACCGATCCGGAGATGGCCGGCAGCCAGGTCGAACAGATGTACATCGACCTGGTCAAGGAAGTGAAGGCGAATCTGCGGATTCCAGTGGCCGCCAAGATCGGGCCGTACTTCAGTTCACTACCCAACACCGCGCGCAGCCTCGACCAGGCAGGCGCCTCCGGCTTGGTTCTGTTCAACCGGTTCTATCAGCCGGACTTTGACGTGGAGAACCTTGAAGTCCGGCCCAACCTGCTCCTCAGCACGCCGCACGAATTACTGCTGCGGCTCAACTGGGTGGCCGTCTTGTTCGGCAAGATCAAGGCTGACTTCGCTATCACGGGCGGCGTGCACACGGGCGTGGACGTGTTGAAGTCCATGATGGCCGGAGCGCGCGTGGCCATGATGACTTCGGCCTTGCTCCGCAACGGCATCGGCCATCTCGCGACGGTGCGAACCGAGCTGGTGAAGTGGATGGAAGAGCATGAGTACGAATCCATTCACCAGATGCAAGGCAGCATGAGCCAGCGCGCCGTGGCCGACCCGTCGGCCTTCCAGCGGGCAAACTACGTGAAGGTACTGGGTTCGTACTCGCTCACGACTGCCGCCTAATTCTGCATTTCGATTTTGGATTTGGGATTTTGGATTCTATCTTACGGGCCTGCGCACGAATCGGCCGTGCGTAGGCCCGTTCTTCTTAGACGCCGCTCGCACCCCAGAAACCGAATGCACGAGACAACGCTTAGTAGTGTAGAATAGAGATGCGCTGGTCTTGTCAAGGCGTATCGTGTGACCGGCGGTCATTGCAACCATCAGCGCTACAGCCGCGAAAGGCATTGCCGCCCCGCTTCAAGACGGTCGAGTCCCCAGAATTGCCGGCTCCATCACTCGAGAGCGGCCTCCATGGACTCCTTTGGCTGAGGGGATGCTGTTCGGACACGGACCGTTGATTCCACTAGTCCGCTCAGGGAGAGAAACCTTTGTCGCTTTTGCTGCAGGAACAGGATGACTGGATCCGCAGCCTCGTGAATTTGGGGAAGGAGCGGGGTTATCTCCTTTTTGACGAAGTGAATGCAGTCCTGCCCCAGGAGACACGCACGCTGGAAGAACTCGAAAGCCTGTTCTCCGCCCTCGAGCGCGACAACGTCCAGCTCTGCCAGGACGCTTCTGAGGCGAACGGTCAACGTAGCGGACTCGCCGGTGCAGAGCGGGTGGAAATCGAGACAGAAAATGGGGCCGCGCAAAGTTATGAGCCCGAGAGCGAGGCGCCAGAGTACCCTCCGGACCGGGCTAGTGATCCCGTTCACCTCTATCTCCGCGCGATGGGTACCGTCCCGCTGCTGAGTCGAGAAGAGGAGGTGGAGATCGCTAAGCGCATGGAGCGCGGCTACGCGCGGGCGCTGAAAGCCATTTCCCGATCGCCACTCGTCGTCCAAGAGATCATCGAGTTGGGAAGAGCACTGCGAAACGGCAGATGTTCGATCCGAGACATTGTCCACTTCGATGAGGAAGAGTTGACCGCAGCCAAGGTGGAGAAGCGGACTTGCCAAACGCTGGCCATCATCGAAAAAGTGGAGACGCTCTACCAGAAAGGAATTAAGCAGGCGGCCCAGCTCGGCCGGCTGCCTCGGTCAAGCCAACGTGCTCGGCGCAAGGCGCGGTATCGCCTGGCGCGAACGTGGATTGAGGTATCGACTTCGGCGCGGTCGATTGGGTTCAGCGCTTCGCAGAAGCAGCGCTTGGCCGATACGGTTCGGCATAAGGTCGAGCAGGTCCACGCCTTGGAGCGCGAGGCTACCCGGTTGGAGCGGCAAACTCCCACCCGCGGGATCGATACCGCATTGCGCAAGGAAATCGCTTCCTGCCGGTCTCAGCTCAAGGAGATCGAAGAAACCAGCAAGGCCGGGCTTAGCGCGCTGAAGCGTTCGCTGGCCTTGATCCGCCGTGGCGAAGCCGAAGCCACGCGAGCCAAGCAGGATTTGACCGAAGCAAACCTTCGTCTCGTTGTCTCTATCGCCAAGAAGTACGCAAACCGGGGCCTGGAATTTCTCGATTTGATTCAAGAGGGGAACATCGGTTTGATGCGAGGCGCTGAGAAATTCGACTGGCGTCGCGGATACAAGTTCTCCACCTACGCCACTTGGTGGATTCGTCAGGCAGTCTCGCGGGCGATTGCCGACAAGGGGCGTACCATTCGGGTGCCGGTACACATGTTCGGAGCGATCCAGAAGCAGATGCGAACCGGCCGGGAACTCCTGCACGAGTTAGGGCGCGAGCCCACCTCGGAGGAACTCGCTCGACGCTTGGAGGTCACGGTCGAGAAGGTGCGCAACACGAGGAAGGTCTCGCAGCAGCCGGTATCTTTGCAAACGCCCATTGGTAACGATGGAGAGTCGGACCTGGGCGACGTGATCGAGGATAAGGCAGTGGTTTCACCGGCAGAAGCAGCCGTCAAGCTTGACCTGAGGGAACGGGTAGCTTCCATGCTGAGGACGCTCACACCACGCGAGGAAGCCATTATCCGCATGCGGTTTGGCTTGGACGATGACAGCGAGTGCACGCTGGAACAGGTGGGCGAGGTTTTCGCCGTTACCCGCGAGCGCATCCGGCAGATTGAGGCGAAGGCGCTGCGAAAGCTTCGCCACCCCTTGCGTTCGAGGCATTTTCGGATATTTGTTTGACCGTATGCGTATAAACGAAATGGGCGGCCGCCCAGATTTGCTGCCTTGAGCCCTTAAGGCCATCGCAGTTGAGGATACACATGAAAAACCTTTTTGTTGGAAATATGAGCTTCCAAACCACGGAAAGCGAATTGACCGCGCTCTTCCAGCGGTTCGGACAGGTTACACGCGTTCACATCGGGATGGACCGGGAGACCGGCCGAGCCCGCGGTTTTGCTTTCGTCGAAATGCCCAATGATGACGAAGCGGCTAAAGCGATCAGTGGCCTGGATGGAAAAGAATTCGGTGGCCGTAATCTCAAGGTGAACGAAGCCCGCCCCAAGACGGGGCGGCCTGCACCGCGCGGCGGCAGGGGTGGAGGGCAGCGACCCGGTCGGTTCTCAACCGAAGACTACCACGAAGCCGCGCGCCAACCCCGTGAACCCCGCTGGTAGTCCCCTTGGATGCGGTAGGGGAATCGCGGCCCTGTATTTTAATTCGGAGGAAACCTCATGGGTACTACGTATCTGAAGCGTCAAAAGGAAATGAAACGATTGGAAAAGCAACGGCAGAAAGCCGAACGCCGTGCTCAAAAAAAACTTGCCCCCCGTGTACAGGACGAGTTTTCGGCCGAAAGCACAAACCCTGACGGCCAAGAAGCCCCGATCTCCAGCACCCAGCAAAGCGGCCCCATAGAAGTGACTCCCGACGTGCCGCCCAGGTCTTCACTCAGCTAGCTCACTTGGCGTCTGCCAATAATCTGACAGGTGGAAGTTGGGTAGATACCCTCCGGCGCTTGGGCGGCTGGGTTTGGGAAGGGACTTCGCCAGGGAGCCCCCCGTCATAAGCCTGGTGGCGAATTTCTTCGGGCCATCGCGGCGGACGTGGGTGGAGATGTCACCGGAGTCCGATTACAGTCGCGCGGGGCTGCAATCGTGTGTCCGACAATGCAAGCCGCCGGAGAAGACGGCATCAACCAGATACTCCCCAACCAAGCGGTCTCGCCTGGACGGGCACCCCCACCTTGACGCCGTCTTCCGCCAAGCCTTACGATGGAGGATTGGCACTTCTTCGAAATACTCTTCTGTAGGGTGCAGGGCGAATGATTGACCGCATCACCGTTCGGGGTGCCCGCCAGCACAACCTGAAGGACATCAGCGTCGAGGTGCCGCGGCACACCTTGACCGTGGTCACGGGGCTGAGCGGGTCCGGAAAATCGAGTCTGGCGTTCGATGTGATTTACGCCGAGGGACAGCGGCGGTATGTCCAGACGCTCTCGGCTTACGCCCGCCAGTTTCTCGACCAACTCGAACGCCCCGACGTTGACACCATCGAGGGCCTGAGCCCAGCCATCTCCATCGAGCAGAAGACCACCAGCCGTAGCCCGCGTTCCACCGTGGGCACGATCACCGAGATTTACGACTACCTGCGGCTGCTCTATTCCTCCATCGGCTTGGCCCACTGCCCTCGTTGCGGGCAACAAATCTCCCGGCAGACGACGGAGCAGATCGTCACATCGATTCTGGGCGCGCCGCACGAAGGCAGTGACGGCCAAGGGGAAGGTGAGCGCGTGATGATCCTGGCGCCCCTGGTGCGTGGGCGCAAAGGTGAATTCCGCAAGCTATTTGAGCAACTCGCCGCGGACGGCTTTGTTCGCGTGCGCGTGGATAAGCAACTGCGCCAGCTCGATGAAGAGATTAAGCTCGACCGGCGCAAGAACCATACCATCGAGGTGGTAGTTGACCGCCTGCTGCTAAAGCCCGGAATCGAGAGCCGGCTCGCCTCCTCCATCGAAACGGCGATGAAGCTGGCCAAGGGGCTGGTGGAAGTTGCCGTGGTGAACGGGGAAGAACGCCTCTACTCCCAGGAATGGGCCTGCGTGAACTGCGGTACCAGTCTGCCAGCATTCGAGCCGCGCTCTTTTTCCTTCAACAGCGTGTACGGCGCCTGTTCGGCGTGCCACGGTCTGGGCAGCCAGTACACGTTCGATCCTGCGAAGGTCATCGTGGATTGGTCGCGCCCGCTGCTGGAAGGTGGACTGGGTCCGGGAGCAAGCTCCGGTTTTGTGCAGCGCAGTCTGGCCCGCGCCGCCGAACAGTTGGGCTTCGACCTCAAGACTCCCTTTGAGCGTCTGCCGCGCCGCATTCAGAACATACTTCTTTACGGGAAGAGTGCCGAGGGCGGGTCGGCATCCAAGGTCTTTCCTGGCATCTTACCTTTGCTCGATCGGTCGTACAGCGAAGCCACATCCGAGAGTTACCGCGAGTTCTACAGCCGGTACATGTCCGCGGTCCCGTGCCCCGAATGCCAGGGGAAACGCCTGAAACCGGAAAGCCTGGCGGTGACGGTAATGAATCTGTCCATCGCCGCGCTGACGGCGCTGCCCGTGGTGGAAGCGCAAAAGGTGATGGGCAGTTTAAAGCTGACCGCCCGCGAGGAACTGGTGGCGCGGCGGGTGGTGAACGAAGTCCGTGAGCGCCTCGAGTTCCTGAACGCGGTCGGGCTAGGATACCTCAGCCTCGATCGGCCGGCGTCGACGCTTTCGAGTGGTGAAAGCCAACGCATCCGCCTGGCCACGCAGATTGGTTCGAAACTGCGCGGCGTCCTCTATGTCCTGGACGAACCCAGCATCGGATTGCATCCGCGCGACAACCAGCGGTTGCTGGAGACGCTCGAACACTTGCGCGACATGGCCAACACGGTGCTGGTGGTCGAGCACGATGAGGAGACGATTCGCCGCGCCAATTACGTGATCGACCTCGGCCCCGGCGCCGGCAAGCAGGGCGGTTATCTGGTGGCCGCGGGTACGCCTGCGGAGGTCGCAACGAATGCACGCTCGCTGACCGGCCAATACCTCTCGGGCGCGCTGCGCATTCCGGTGCCGGCGCGGCGGCGTCAGGCCGACGGCAAACGCGTGGAGATCCTGGGGGCGCATGCCAATAACCTGAAGAACATCGACGTCGCATTTCCCCTGGGCTTGCTCACCGTAGTGACGGGCGTGTCGGGTTCGGGAAAGTCGACCCTGGTGAATGACATCCTGCATCGCGCCATCGCCAAGAAGCTTTACCGGTCCATCGAGGAGCCGGGCGCGCACCGGGCATTGAAAGGCCTTGAGCATCTCGACAAGATTATTGTCATTGACCAGTCACCGATCGGGCGCACGCCGCGCTCCAATCCCGCGACTTACACCGGAGTGTTCACGCCCATCCGCGAACTCTTCGCCATGTTGCCCGAGTCGCGCGAACGCGGCTATCGCGCCGGACGCTTCAGCTTCAACGTGAAGGGCGGACGCTGCGAGGCCTGCCAGGGCGAAGGCATGCGGCGCATCGAGATGAACTTCCTTCCCGACGTTTTCGTCACCTGTGAGGTCTGCCGCGGGCGCCGCTATAACTCCGAAACCCTCGCCGTAAAATACAAAGGAGTTTCCATTGCCGACCTGCTCGAAATGACGGCGAAGGAGGCGCTGCCGCTGCTGGAAAACATCCCCAATATCCATGTAAAGCTTCAGACCCTGGTGGACGTAGGCTTGGGGTACATCCATCTCGGCCAGCCTGCCACCACTCTCTCTGGGGGCGAGGCACAACGCATCAAGCTGGGCCGTGAGCTTAGCCGGCGCCAGACGGGACGCACTCTCTACATTCTCGATGAGCCCACCACCGGCTTGCACTTCGACGATGTCAAGCAGCTCATGGAAGTGCTCAATCGGCTCACCGACCTCGGCAATACCGTCATCGTAATCGAACATCACTTGGACGTCGTTAAACAGGCCGACTGGGTCATCGACCTGGGGCCCGAGGGCGGCGAGGCGGGTGGACGCATCGTCGCGCAGGGTACCCCGGAAGACGTGGCGCACGTGAAAAAGTCCTATACCGGACAAGCCCTGGCCCCGCTGCTGAATGGGAATCTCGCCTCGCAGGCGGTGCGCAGGACCAAATAGACGCGACGAGCCTTTGTAGTCTATGCTTCCGTTGGGCATGCCTCTGCTCGCAACGGGTCGGGCGCTGATCGAGCAGTTAAAGCCGGCCGTTGCCAGGATGGAGGCTTCGTACCCACCGCGCGGCATGCAAGCTGCGCCTCCGAGGAAATCCCAAGATGCCCGAAGAACCTACAGACCTGCCGAGCGAAACACCGGGGTTAACGCCCGAGTTAACGCCCGCGATTCCTTCTGCCGCG
>Ga0335071_10003496_pt1 | contig 16525 bp, 15 predicted proteins | sample Lox_Sample_15_FD_206724 | JGI IMG/M metagenome (GOLD analysis project Ga0335071, IMG submission 206724) | Soil microbial communities from Loxahatchee National Wildlife Refuge, Florida, United States - Lox_Sample_1.5 | ecosystem: Environmental > Terrestrial > Soil > Wetlands | place: USA... | reverse complement strand
TCCTGCTCGCCGGCGCCGGCGCGCTCGCGCTCCTGAACGCCCAGCGCTTCGACTGGTCGAGCGACGCATTCCGCGGCGACCTGCTGCTGCTGGCCAACAGCACGTCGTACTCGCTGTACCTCGTGCTGTCGCGGCCGATCCTGGCCCACTATCGCGTCGTCACCTTCACGGCCGCCGTCTTTCGCTACGGCGCCGTCCTCATCGCCCTGGTCGCGATCCCGGAGATCCTCCGCTTCCATCCGGCCGCGGTCCCCCCGCTGGCCTGGGTCTGCCTGGCCGGCGTCGTCCTGCTCTGCACGGTCATTCCCTATCTGCTGAACTCGTGGGCGCTGGCTCGGACGCACGCCTCGCGCGTCGCCTTCTACGTCTTTCTCCAGCCCCTGCTTTCGACGGTCCTGGCGGTCGCGATCCTGCGCGAAACCCTGACGCCGAAGACGCTCCTGGCGGCCCTCCTGATCCTGGCCGGCCTCGCCACCACGCTGGTGCGCGGCGCCCGCCTCCCGGCTCGGCCGGTTCCCTGAAAATCGGGTCAGGAATCCCGGAAGGCTTCCAGGGCGGACACGATCGCCTCCGGCGCGCGAACCGGTCTCCCCGAGGGGTCCGTGAAAACGTGGCCCGTCGCGCCGTCGGCCAGCAGGTCGTCCGTCGGATTGCGGACCTCGTACTCGAACGTGCAGCCCCGGGTCGCGAGCCGTGTCATCCGCGTCACGATGCGCACGGCGTCGTCGTAGCTCGACCGGCGCCGGAACCTGGCCTCCACGCGGGTGACCGGGATGTACAGCCCCGAACGCTCCATTTCGGCATAGGGATGGCCGGCCGCGCGGCACCACTCCGTCCTGCCGATCTCGAACCACACCAGGTAGTGCGCGTGGTACACGATCCCCATCTGGTCGGTTTCCGAATAGCGGACCCGCAGCTCCGTCGTCACCGCACGCACGTCGGCCTCGGTCAGAAGCGGTCGGCCAGGCGCTGGCGCACGCTGTTCGGCACGAGGCCCGTGACGTCGCCGCCCAGGCGGGCGAGCTCCTTGACGAGCCGGCTCGAGACGTACGAGTACTCCTCCTTGGCCATCAGGAAGACCGTCTCGATCGACGGCGCCAGCCGCCGGTTCATCAGCGCCATCTGCAGCTCGTACTCGTAGTCGGACACGGCGCGCAGGCCGCGCACGATGATGGTCGCCCCGGAGCGCATCGCAAAGTCCACGAGGAGCCCCGAGAACGCGGCCACGGACACGGACGCGTCCCCCGACACGATGTCGCGGATCATCCCGCTGCGCTCCTCGACCGAGAAGAGCGGCGTCTTCTGATCCTGTTCGAGGATGGCCACGATCACGCGGTCCGCGAGGCGCCGCGCCCGCGCGAGGATGTCGAGGTGTCCGTTCGTCAGGGGGTCAAAGGAACCGGGATAGACGGCGATGCGTTCCGTCATGCGCTCCTCCCGCCTTCCACCGTGACGGCCCGCAGGCCTTCGGCGAGCAGATTATAGGCGGCGACGGTCAGGAACAGGGCGAGCCCCGGAAACAGGGCCATCCACCACGCCTCCACGATCCAGTTCGGGGCCGAGGACAGGATCCCGCCCCACGACACGGCCGGCGCGGGCAGGCCGACGCCCAGAAACGACAGCGCCGCCTCCGCGAGGATCGCCCACCCCACGCCGAAGGCCGCCGACACGATCAGCGGCGGCAGCGCGTTTGGCAGGAGGTGCCGGGCGAGAATCCGCGGCGTCGAGGCGCCCATCGCCCGCGCGGCCCGGGCGTAGTCGAGCTCCCGGATCTTCAGCACCTCCGCGCGGGCGTAGCGCGCGTCGCCCGCCCAGGTCGTGAAGCCGATCGCCGCGATCACCGTCGCGGGCGACGGCGGCAGAAATGCCGCCAGGGCGAGCAGCAGGAAGAGCACCGGGAAGCACAGCATGACCTCGATGAGCCGGGAGAGCATCAGGTCGACCGCGCCGCCGAAGTAGCCCGCGGTCGCGCCGACCGCGAACCCGATGCCGAGCGAGACGCCGGCGGCGACCAGACCGATCGCGAGCGAGATCGGCGTCGCGGCGACGACGCGCGCGAGGAGATCGCGCCCGAGGTCGTCGGTGCCGAACGGGTGCGTCCAAGAGGGGGCCTGGAGACGCTCGTCGAGCCGAATCGCACGGGCCCGCTCGGCAAAGAGGGGCGAGCACGCCGCCAGGATCCAGAGGAGAACCACGACCGCCCCGGCGACCCGGGCGCTCGCGGGAAGGCGCGCGGCGAAGAGACGCACCGCGGCTACTCCGGACCCACCGCGCCGTCGCGGACGCGCGGGTCGGCCGCGGCCAGGGCCAGGTCGGCCAGCAGGGTTGCCGCGAGCGTCACGACGGCGGACAGCAGCGACAGGGCGAGCACGACGGGATAGTCGCGCGCGAGAATCGAGTCGAAGTAGAGCCGGCCGAGACCGGGCCGCGCGAAGATGCGCTCGACGATGACGCTGCCCGACAGGAGCGCCGGCAGCAAGAGGCCCGTCAGCGTGATCACCGGCAGGAGCGCGTTCGGAAACGCGTGTCCCCAGATGGCGCGGCGCGCCGACGCGCCGCGCGCCCGCGCGGCGAGCACGTAGTCGCTGGTCCGTGCCTCGGCGACGCCCGAGCGCACCAGGCGCGCCACGAAGGCGAGCGTCCCGTACGTCAGGCAGGTCACCGGGAGCGCGAGATGCGCGAGCCGATCGGCGAGTCCGGCCCAGCCCGTGGGCGCGGCGTCGGACACCGCGCCGTAGAGCGGCAGCCAGCGCAGCTGCACGGCGAAGAGCGTCTGGAGCAGCAGTGCCGCCCAGAACGTCGGCAGCGAGTACAGAGCGAAGAGGACCGCCGCGGAGGCCCGGTCGAACGCGCCCTCGGGACGCGCTCCCGCGGCGACGCCGATCGGGATCGCGAGGGCCAGGGCAAAGGCGAGCGCCAGGCCGTTCAGCGCCAGCGTGTAGGGCAACGCTTCCCGGATTCGCTCCGACACCGGCCGGTGGTCCACGAACGACTCGCCGAGATCCAGGCGCGCGACCCGCCCGATCCACAGCCCGAACTGCTCGGGCAGCGGGCGGTCGAGGCCGTAGAGCCGCCGCATCTCGGCGGCGGCCTTCCCGCTCATCCGGCGCGCGGAGTCCGCGCCTCCCGCGCCGGGCGTCCCGGGCGCGAGGTGCAGAAGGACGAACACGACGACCGCGATCCCGAAGAGCGTCGGGACCGCGAGCAGGAGCCGCCGTGCCGCGTACCCGATCACGGCGCCGCTCGGCCGCCCGACGGCTCGGCCCACCACGCGAGCGGGCCCGGCCAGATGCCGTAAAGACCGAGCGGCGAGGTCGTCAGACCGCGGATGCGCCGGCGAAACGCGTACTTGCGCGTCGCGTTGACCACGAAGACCGCCGGCGCCTCGTCGCGGAAGACGCGGTGGAGGCGGTGCAGGGCGGCGATCTGGCGCGCGGCGTCGCCCTCCTGACGCGCCTCGACCATCAGCCGGTCGGTTTCGGGGTTCGCGTAGCACCCGTCGTTGATCCCTCTGGGCGGGCACTGCGAGGAGTGCCAGTAGAAGTACGGATCGGGGTTCGGGTCCACGGCCGACCAGGCGAGCGAGGCCGCCTCGAAGTCTCCCCCGTCGACCTTCTCGACGAACGCCGCCCACTCCATCGCGCGCACGCGGGCCGTGACGCCGACCTTCGCGAGCTCGGCCGAGAGCATCTCGTCGATCTGGCGCCCGACCTCGCTGCCCGCCGAGACCAGCAGGTCGAACTCGAAACGACGGCCGTCCTTTTCGCGCCCGGCCCCCGCGGAGGGCGCGCGCCAACCGGCCTCGTCGAGGAGCCGGACGGCGGCCGCGGGGTCGAACGGCAGCGGGTCCACCGTGGCGTCGTAGGCCGGCGAGTCCGGCGCCCAGGGTCCCGAAATGATCCGGGCCGAGCCGCGGTAGAGGCTCCGGACGATCGCGCCGCGGTCGAGCAGCATCGTCACGGCGCGCCGAACGCGCGCGTCCGCGAAGAGCGGCGACCGGTTGTTGAGGGCGACGTAGTTGTAGTCCAGGTTGTAGAACTCGACGAGCCGGCAGCAGGCCGCGAAGGCCGGATCGGCGGCCGCCCGCTGCTTGACGCCGGCGTCGATCTCGTCCTCGTCGAGGTCGCCCGCGAGCAGCATCCGATAGGCCGTCCCGTTGTCCGGCACGATGCGGAAGACGATCCGGTCGAAGTGCCCGCGCGGGCCCGCGTACCGCGGGTTGCGCTCGAGCTCGACCGACTCCTGCGCCTTCCAGGCGGCGACCCGGTACGGCCCGTTCGAGAGCGGCTGGCGATTCTCGCGCGCCTTCGTGAAACTCTGGCCCTCGAAGCGGTGTGCCGGCACCAGCGGGATCACGAAGGCCATCGTCCGGAACGCGTACGGCTTCGAGAATCGGACCCGAAAGCGGTGTTCGTCGATGGGCTCGACCGCTTCGAGCTCTTCGTACAGCGGCTTGAAGACCGGCGCGGGAACCGCAGGGTCGGCGATCTTGCGGATCGTGAAGACGGCGTCCCGCGCCGTCACCGGCCTGCCGTCCTCCCAGAGCGCGTCGGCCCGGAGGACGACGGTGTAGGTCAGGCCGTCCGGCGAGGTCTCGAGGCTCTCGGCCAGGCCCGGCACGAGCTTCAAGCTCGCGTCGAAATCGAAAAGGTTGCGCTGGACGTACTGGAGAACCTCGGCCTCCGGCGCGCTCGACTGGAGGACGGCATTCAGCGTCGTCGGCTCCCCCGTCAGCCGCCGGCGCAGCAGGCCGCCGTCGACCGGGGTGCCGTCGCGGGACTCATCGAGAAAACCCAGACGGGGCGTCGCCGTTGGCGCCGGCGCGGGGGTCGGGAGCACGGCGGCCGGTTCGGGGCGCCGGCCGCAGCCGGCGGCGCCCAGGAGCCCCAGGACGACCGCGGCCGCTGTCCGTCTCATGCCCGCCGGATTATGACGCGAATCGCGGGAAGACCCGCCGGAGTCTCCTCAGGGCGCCGTGAACGAGGCGACCGCCACGTTGCGCGCCGCGTCGGTCACACGCACGAGAAGGTAGGCGCCGTGCGCGTCCGCCGGCACGTGAATCACGTACGCCTCGCGCGGCGAGTCGGACAACCCATCCCTGGGCTCGACGTGCTGCCACTTCTTCGCGTCGAGGCTGTACTCGGCCTCGAGGATCGGCGACGCGGCGTCGGCGGCTTCGACCTCGAGCACGCCGGCGGAGCGGCCGGTTTCGCGAATCACTGGCGGCGTGTTGTCGATGCGGACCGGGGCCGTCTCGCGCGCGCCCGTCCGCGGTTCGCCCGGGTTCGACTCGGCGTCGGAGGCGCGCACGCGGAAGACGTATTCGCCGTCGGGCAGAGCCGTCGCGTCGAACGAGTAGAACGTGTCGTGGACGTCCTTTCGCAGCAGGATCCACTTCCCGCCCGACGCCGGGCGGAACTCGAGCTCGTAGACGAGCGCGTCGCCGTCGGGGTCCGTCGCCTTCCACTGGAGCGTGCGATAGCCCTTGCGGTAGAGCTTTCGCGGCGAGCCCTCGGACCGCGACTCCTCGAGCCCGGTGAAGATTCCCTTCTCGTCGGGCACGGAGCTCTCGAACACATTCGACGAGCCCGAACCCGAGCGCGCGAGGACCTCCGCGGGCTCCAGCGCCACGAACGTCTCGACGACGGGCGTCGCATTGTGGTTGCGGTAGGCGGCCTCGGTGCGCCGGACGCTCGGCGCGGCGCCCTCGCCCCCCGTCATGCGCACCTTCCACTGAAGGTAGCGCCCGTCGGGGGCGTGGATCTCCAGGGCCCGGCCGGCGCCGTCCCAGGCGGACCACGGGCTCCAGGTCGCGTCGGGCGTCGCCGACTCGCCCGAACGGAACGCGAACTCGACGCGGCCGCCCGCCGGCGCGTCGCCTTCCCAGCGAAACGCTCCGAACCGGCTCGTCCGTCCCGTGTCCTTCACGGCGGAGACGTACTCACCCGAAGCCGTTCCGCCCGAGGGCCGATAGAGAGCGGTCGGCCCGTTCGTGCCTACCTCGCCGCCCGCGAGGAACGTCACCTGCTTCTCGTCGAAGGTCCGCGCGAGCGCCCAGGTCTCCGGCGTCAGGGCGTAGAGCTTCCCTTTGGGTCCCGTTCCGGCGAGCACGCCGTCGCCCGACGGGTCGCGCGCGAGGTCGAAGACGATCTCGTCGGAGCTCGTCCAGACGGTCCGCGGAATCTCGGCGCCGTCGAACAGGACAACCTCGGAAGAGTAGCCGCCTCGCCCGGAGCCGCGGCTCGGCGCCAGGCGCGGCGTCGAGACCGAAACCGAAACCTCGGCCTTGCCCCGGTCCTCGTCGTCGCCAGGTCCCGCGGCGCGCGGCGCTTTCGGCGGCGCGATCGGCGACGGCAGCGAAACGGGCTCGCCCCCCGAGGCCGCTCCCGATCCTTCGGCCGAGGAGAACGCCGCCCAGACGCGCCCCGAGCGATCGCCCGCGATCGAGGCGACCTCCTGCTTGGAAGAGTCGTAGACCGTCGTCACGCGGCCGCTCTTGTCGATGCGCAACAGGAGTCCCGATCCCGCGGTCCCCGCCCAGACCCGGCCTTCGCCGTCCACGTAGAGCGCCCGGACGTGCGGATCGCTCGCGGCGTGGATTCGCTCGCCCTTGCCGGCGCCGCTGACCCGGTGGATCTCGCCCGGGATTCCCGTGCCGACGTAGAGCGTCGGCCCGGAAAATGCCAGGGCCCACACGTACTGCGCCTTCGTGTCGTAATAGAGCGTCGCCTTGCCGCCCTGGACGCGGTAGACCTTTCCGCCCGGCGAGCCGCCGGCGTACAACGCGCCGTCCGGCCCGACGGCGAGGGCCGTCACTTCCTGCTCGTCGAGCCTGGCCTCGGTGGTGCTCTTGCCGGAGGCCGGCACGCGGAGGATGACGCCCGCGTCGCCGGTGGCGACGAAGAGCTCGCCACCCTTGCCCGCCGAGGCTCCGAAGAGGACTGGTTCCGACACGCCGTCGACTTTCGTGAGGGTCCGGCCGAGGATGAGGCTCCCGGCCGAGGAAACGGAAACGCCGCGCGCCTCGCCCGCCGAGAAGTCCGCCGCGGTGTCGCAGACCCAGATCCGCGCCGCCGCCGCGCCGAGCGCGCCGGGGACGAGCGCCGCCGCGAGGGCGAGCGCTGCCCGACCCGGGAAGCCCCGCCTCACCAGGTCCTCGGCTGGACGTCGAGCGTCAGCCGCGCCGAGCCGGTCAGCGGCACCGGCTGCTCGACCGACTCGGACTGAAGCCGCACGTAGGCGAGGTCGGGCGTCCCGTCGCCCGGCCCCCGGTCGTGCAGAATCGCCGCCCGGCTCGGCGGCAGCCCCGCGAGCGCCTCGCCGTTGACGAGGGCGCCGGGGGCGGGGCGATACGCGATCAGGTTCAGCGTGTTCGCGGGACGGACGCGCCCGAGGAAGTCGATCACCTGGTCGAGCGAGTGGGGATCCGGCGGGAAGAGCGCCAGGTCGTACGCCGTCGCGGCGTTGCCGTCGCCGACGAAGAGGGTCATCGGCCCCGGCGGCGCGTCCGCCGGGACCTTCGCCGACATCACGACGCGGCGGGGCCCCCCGCGGAAGTCCTCGAGATCGACCAGGACGGGAACCGTATCGCCCGGGTGAACGCGCTCCTTCTGCGCCTCGACGTGGACGAGCCGCGCGCTCTGGAGGCGGTCGGAGTGGTTGATCTCGACGTCCACGCCCCGGATCGCGAGGTCGCGGAATTCGTTGGCCATCAGGAAATTCGTCAGGACCGCGAGCGACGACACCGCGTCGTCCTTGGCCGACAGCCCGGAGAACACCGAGTCCCATTTGACCGGCCGGTCGGAGGTCTCGATCGAGGACTTCCACACGATCGTCCGCTCGCCGGCGCGCTTCTCGAGGGTCGTCAGCACGTTGTCCACGGCCACGGCCAGCAGGATCGGCGTCAGCATGGAGTTGTGCACGATCTCGAACCGGAAGGTCTGCGTCGGCAGGTCCTCCGAAGTCAGGCGGATCGTCACGGGGACCATGGTCGGCGCGCCGCCGAAGTTGCCGAGAATCCCGGTCGAACGGTCCTGCGAGATCGACCCGAGGACGGCGCCGCTCGTCGCGAACTTGAACGAGCGATAGAGCGACGGCAGGACGGTGAGCACGTCGGCGCTGGCCATCGGCATGTCGACCGGGCCCATCGAGAGGAACGGGTGGCCGAACGCCAGGACGGAATTGCCATCCACCCAGGTCACCGTGCCCGTCGCCGAGAGGACCATGTCGCCGGACAGGAGCACGGCGGCCACGGCCGACCCGGGCTCCAGCCGCGACGCCGCGGCGCCCGCGTTCGGCGCAACGGCCGGCGCCGCGGATCCGCCCGACGGCGTCACCATCCAGCCGGCGCGGCTCGCGACCTCTCCGAAGAGCCGTCCCGGAGCGAGCGTGCCGGAGAGCGACACGGGCAGCGGCAGCGGCGACGGACCCGACTCCTCGGATCCCCCCTTCAGCGGAGCGAGCAGCGACTGGAACGGCGCGGCAAAGGAGCGGTCGCGAAAGGCCGAAACGAGCACCGACGCGCGCGTCGCCGCCCCGCCGATGGGCACCGGCGGGGCCGCCGGAGCCTTGCGGATGTCGAGCATGCTCTGGATCGGCGTGATGCCGCAGATCGGCTCGCGCGAGAACGGCCAGCCGTAGGCGAGCGCCCCGACGAGCCGGCCGTCGACGTAAATCGGGCTGCCGCTCATGCCGGCGATGATTCCGGTCTTTTCGAGCATCGTTCCCGTGACTCGCGCGAGGATGAGGTCCTGTTTGGGTGCGTAGCTCTTGAGCAGGCCGACGATCTCGACCTCGAATCGCTGGACGCCCTTCCCGTCGCCGAGATCGGAGAAGCCGTAGCCCTTCATGCCGGGCGAGAGCTCGCTCGCCGGCATGATGTCCGTCGGATGCGCGAACGCCGCGGCCGGCGCCGCCGCGAGCGCAACGGCCGTCGCCAGCAGGCGCAGCATCCTCCTCACGTTGCCCAGAACGCCGGCGGGGCGGATCTCCATTCCCTTTGACCCTCTGCGGTCCCTATGTTACGGTCGAAACCGATGCTCGTGACTCTCTTTCAGCCAGTTACATCAGAAAACCTACCCGGGCAGCCTTCGATCCTCTCCTTTTTCGCCGAGACCGGCGCCACCGCGAAGGTCGTCCTCGGCATCCTGCTGTTCTTCTCCCTGGTGTCCTGGGCGATCATCTTCGCGAAGTTCATCCGCCTGCGGCGGGTCTCGCGGCAATCCGAGAAATTCGTCGCGTTCTTTCGCAAGTCCAAGCGATTCTCCGAGGTCAACACTTTCGCGGGCGAGCTGTCGGACACCCCCCTGACGACGCTGTTCAAGGCCGGCTACGCGGAGCTGGACGCCCAGGTGAAAGCGATCCGCGCCGACGACGCGCCGACGACGGCGGGCGGCTCCCAGGGCAAGCTCCTCATCAAGAACATCTCGGGCATCGAGCGCGCCCTCGAGCGGGCCATCGGGGTCGAGATGTCCCGCTTGACGCGCTCGATGACCTTCCTGGCGACGACCGCCGCCGCGTGCCCCTTCATCGGCCTCTTCGGCACGGTCTGGGGCATCATGCAATCCTTCCGGGCCATCGGCCTGACGGGCTCGACCTCGATCGCCGCGGTCGCGCCCGGCATCTCCGAGGCGCTCATCAACACGGCGGCGGGCCTGGCGGCGGCGATCCCCGCGATGATCTTCTACAACTACTTCATGGGGAAGGTCCGCGAGCAGCGCGCCGGAATGGAAGACTTCTCGCTCGAGTTCATCAACCTGGCGGAACGCAACTTCACCTGACGGTGTCCTGAAGAGGCATGGCCTTCCAGCGACAGTCCGGCGACCCCTTCGACCACCTGGCGGACATCAACGTCACGCCGCTGGTCGACGTCATGCTCGTGCTGCTGATCATCTTCATGGTCACCGCGCCGATGCTGCACCAGGGCATTTCGGTCGCGCTCCCGAAGACCTCGACGACCAACCTGCGCTCGGGCCTCGAGGATCCCATCGTGCTCTCGATCTCGCGCGACGGGCTCTACTACATCAACGAGACGCCGGTGGCCCGCGGGCTCCTCAAGGACCGCCTCCGCGCCATCCTCCGGGGCCACAAGGAGAAGGCGGTCCTGCTCAAGGCCGACCGGAGCCTCTCGTACGGCACGGTGATCGAGACGCTCGACCTCCTGAACCGCATGGGCATCGAGAGTCTCGGCATGATCACCGACACGTCGGGCGCCAAACCGAAATGACGGGGAAGCCTTCGGCTCTCAGCGCTCCGCTTCCAACCGGGCCGGGTCGAAGAGGCCTCGCCAGGCTGATCGCCGAAGGCTGACGGCTGACAGCTCGTGGATCCGGTCGGCGACATCCTCGCGCAGCGGCAGGAGGAGCGCGTGCCCTGGGGCTCGGCGAGCGCCCTCGCGTTCCTCCTCCACGCCGGCGTGCTCGCGGCGTTCCTCCTGTCGGCGCTCGCGCATCCGGTCCGCTACGCGGCGCCGCGCGCGGTCGCGGTGAGGCTGCTGCCGGCCGGCGCGGTGCGGGCTCCCGCCGTCGTCCAGCAGCCGGAGCCGGCGCCGCCGCCGGCCGCGCCGAAGCCCAGGATCGAAAAGCCTCCCCCCGTCGAGGAGGCGCCGAAGCCGTCGAAGAACGCGCTCCTGCTCCCCGCCAAGGAAGACAAGAAGAAGAAACCCACGCCCGCGCCGGTGTCGCGGCCGGGGCCCGCCGCCCCCGCCGTGAGCCTGCCCTCGGCCGGCGACGACACCTCGGGCTCCGCCGATTCGGGCGCGGCGGGGCCGGGCGCCTCGGCGGGGATCGGAAGCCTGAAGCTCGATCAGAGCGACTTCAAGTACCCCGTCTACATCGAGCAGATGGTCTCGATCATCAGCCGCAACCGGCGGGACTTCACGAAGTCGGTCGTCGTCCACTTCCAGATCGAGCGCGACGGCACCATCACCGACATCAAGGTCGTGACGACGAGCGGGCTGCCTTTCGTCGACCGGGCAGCCCTGCGGGCCCTCTACGATTCCTCGCCCTTGCCCCCCCTGCCGGCCGAGTTTGGCGGCCCGCGACTCGGGGTCCAGGTCGTTTTTGAATGAAATTGCCGAGGAGGATCTCGATGCCCCGGAGCCTCGTGGCGGCCGCTGCCGCCTTTGCCCTGGCGAGACTGGCGTTCGCCCAGCAACCCGCCCCGACGCCGGCGCCGGCCTCGGGCGACGACATTCAGATCGTGATCAAGGGAGGCCCGGAGCGGCGCCTCGCCGTCGCGGTGCCGGCGCTCTTCGCTCCCGGCAACGCCGCGCTGCAAGCCAAGGTCGTCGACCCGTTCACCGCGACGCTCCGGTCGGACCTCGAGTACGCCGGCGCCTTCTCCGTCACCGACCCGGCGCACTACCCGACCGGGTATCGCGACCTCACCACGCCCGATGCGGCCGACCGCTGGCTCGGCACGGGCGCGGAGGTTCTCGTCGATACGCGCGGCGAGGTCTCGGGCGACCGCGTCGCCGTCGAGGCGCGCGTCTGGGACCTGAAGTCCCGGAAGCTCATCCTCGGCCGCAAGTACTCGGGCGGCGCCAGCTACGTCGACCGGATCGCCCACACCCTCGCCAACGACCTGGTGAAGTACTTCACCGGCAAGCCCGGGTTTTTCCTGTCGACGATCCTCTACGTCAACGAGCAGAACGGCGTCAAGGAAATCGCCGCGATGGATTTCGACGGGCGCAATCCGCGCTCGTTGACGTCGCACAAGTCGATTGCGATCTCCCCTTCGGCCGGCGGCGGGCGCGTCGCGTACACGTCGTACGTGCGGCTCTTCCCCCAGATCTGGACGATGGGGCTCGACGGCGGAGAGAAGCGCGAGGTCGCGACCGGCGTCGAGCTGAACGCCTCGCCCTCGCTTTCCGCCGATGGCAGCCAGATCGCCTTCGCCGGGTCGGCCAGGGGGAATACCGACATCTACACGATCCCCGCCGGCGGCGGCACGGCGCATCGGCTGACCACCAGCCGCGCCCTCGAGGCCTCCCCCGCCTGGTCGCCGACCGGACGCGAGATCCTCTACACGTCGGACCTGACCGGGACGCCGCAGCTCTACGTCATGGACGCCGAGGGCGCGGGCTCGCGCCGCGTGACGTTCGCGGGCAACTGGAACGACGAGGGCGCGTGGTCGCCGGACGGTTCGAAGATCGCGTTCGCGTGCCGCAACGAAGGCGACTTCAACATCTGCGTGATGGACATTGCGTCGGGTCAAACCATCCAGATCACGTCGGATGGTTCGAACGGCCATCCGAGCTGGTCCCCCGACGGCCAGAAGGTCGTCTACTCGTCACGCCGCAACGGATCCACGCAGATCTACGTCAGCGACGCGAACGGGCAAAATCGTCGGCAGCTCACGCAGGGAGGGAATCACCTCCAGCCGTTCTGGGTGCCTTGAGAAACCGCACGCCGGACTGGGGTTTTAGCGAGCTCTTTGCTACACTGAAATTCGGGCACTCCGGTTTTCCGCCCGTTCCCGCGGGCCAAGGAGTAGTGGAATGAACAAGCGATTCTCGGCGATCACCACCGCGGCGCTCCTGGGACTGGTGATCCTGCCCCTGGCGTCTGCGTGCAAGAAGAAAGCTCCGACGACCGCACCCGAGGCGCGGCCTCCCGTGACGGCCGCCAAGCCCGCCGAAACCAACGTCCCGCCGCCGCCCAAGCCCGCGCCGACGACCGACGTCGAGGCGGTCGACATCACGGTGATGGACATCGAGACCCTCAACAAGAAGGGCTACCTGAACGACGCCTTCTTCGACTTCGACCAGGCGGATCTCCGCGAGGACGCCCGGTCGGTCCTCGCCGCCGACGCCCAGTGGCTCAAGAAGCACGGGTCCGTGCAGGTTCTGATCGAGGGCCACTGCGACGAGCGCGGCACCGCGGCCTACAACCTCGCCCTCGGCGACCGGCGCGCCAACGCGGCCAAGGAGTACCTGGTGTCGCTCGGCATCGACGCCAGCCGCCTGAAGACGATTTCCTACGGCAAGGAGCGGCCCTTCTGCACCGAGTCCAACGAGACCTGCTGGCAGAAGAACCGCCGGGCCCACCTCGTCATCACGGCCAAGTAATCTTGGTTTTCCGGCGCCCCGCCCTCCTGGCACCCTCTCTGGCGGCCCTCCTCGCGGGGGCCGCCTGCGTTTCGTCGAGCGACATCGACGCGCTCCACCGCCAGATGAATGACATCCAGAAGCAGCTCCAGACGCTGGAGCGCAAGTCCTCGAGCAAGGAAGAAGTCGAAAAACTCAACCAGAACGTCGCGTCGCAGACCCAGCAGCTCCTGAAGTCGAATGCGGACACGGCCGTCCGCCTGGGCGAGCTGACGACGAAGATGGAGCAGCTCGAGGCGAAGCTGGAGGACACGAACCGGCGTCTCTCCCAGCTCTCCCAGCAGATCGCGGAGACGCAGGGAGACCTGCTGCGCCTGAAGAACGCCTCCCCCGCGGCTCCCGCGCCCGGAGCCCCGCCCGGCGCGGCACCGGCCGCCGCGACGCCCGCCCGGCCCGCCGGGCCGACGCCGACCGAGCTCTACGACACGGCCTACGCCGACTACACCAAGGGACGCTACGCCCTCGCGATCCAGGGGTTCGAGGACTACATCGCGCAGTACCCGTCGACGGACCTCTCGGACAACGCCCAGTACTGGATCGGCGAGTCGCACTACGCCCAGAAGAAGTACCCCGAGGCGGTCGCCGACTTCGAAAAGCTCCTCAAGCAGTGGCCGGCCAGCGACAAGGCCGCGGCGGCCCTCCTGAAGAAGGGCTACGCGATGCTCGAACAGGGTCAGAAGGCCGAGGCGATCGTCCAGCTCCAGTACGTCATCCACGAGTTCCCGACATCCGAGGAAGCCCGCCTGGCCAAGGCCCGGCTGAAGACGCTCGGCGTCGAAACGAAGTAGAATCCCCGGCCGGTCCGTCGGGATCGGCAATACCAGCGACAAGACAGGAGAAGAAGAAGCTTCATGGCCAACATCAAGTCTGCCGAAAAGCGCAACCGCCAGGCCACGCAGAAGCGGGCCCGCAACCGCAGCCGCGTCTCGCGCCTGCGCTCCGCCGTCAAGAAGTACGGCCAGCTCGAGCCCGGCAAGAAGGCCTCGGCCATCCCCGCCACCCACTCCGAGATCGACCGCGCCCTGTCCAAGGGCGTCATCCACAAGAACGCCGCCGCGCGCTACAAGAGCCGGCTGGCGAAGAAGGCGAAAGCGAAGTAGAGGGGAGGCCCGCCGAAGTCACCGTCGCCGGAAGACCGGCCCGCCAGTCCCGCGGCGACGGAGTCGCCCGGAAAAACGGCAGCCGCGCACGGATCCGGTCCGCACCGGCGCGGCCACGTTTTGCGCCCTAGAACCCCTCGAGCATGCTCGTCACCAGGCTCTGGGCGAACCGGTCGGCTACCCGGTCGATCGCGTCGTTGACGAGGTCGGCATAAGACGCCGCCGTCGCCGAGAACTGGTAGTTGTCCCGGAACGTGAAGGCGGGGTTTTCCCAGATCGGCTTGTCGTCGGGCAGCGACTTGAGCGAAACGCGCGCCGTCACGCGCACCTGGTAGTCGGTCGCCCGGCCCTGCGAGTCGAAGGCGACCGGATAGAGGTCGAAGGCGAGGACCACGCCGGACAGGACCGCGTTGGCGCCGTCCGGGCCGGCCTGGACCTTGAAACGTCCGCGCGACACCAGCTCGCGGTTGATCGCCGCGGAGAACCGCTGTTCGAGCTCCACCTGCGGCGTCCGGTTCTCGAGCGTCGTGAACTGCACGACCTTGATCCACTCCGGCAGGGACGAGCCCTTGCCGACGAGCGCGTAGCCGCAGCCCGCGCTCGACAGGACGGCGAGGACGAAAACGAGCCGCCCGGCAGATCTCAACGCACGACCAGGTTCAGGAGCCGGTCGGGCACGAAGACGGTCCGCGTGATCTCCTTGCCGTCGAGCCAGGGGCGAAGGCGCTCGTCGCCCCCCAGGATCCGGAGCGCCTCCGATTCGGAGGCCCCGCGGGGCAGCTCCAGCTTGCCGCGGACCTTGCCGTTGACCTGGACGACGAGCGTCACGCCGAGCGAGGTCGCGAGCGCCGGGTCCCAGGTCGGCCAGCGCGATTCCACGAGGAATCCGCGCTCCCCGAAGCGGTGCCACCACTCCTCGGTCAGGTGCGGCGCGATCGGGTGGAGCAGCTGCAGGAGCGTCCGGACCGCGGCGCGGACGGCGCCGGGCGCCTCGCGGCCCTCCTCGAGCGCCTCGACGATCCCCTTCTGGAACTCCATCAGGGCCGCGATCGCGGTGTGGAAGTGGAAGCGCGAGGCGTCCTCCGTGACGCGTTCGATCGAGCGATGCGTCAGCCGGGAGAGCGGCGTGTCCGCCGGCCCGCCGTCTCCGACGAGGCCGACCGTCCGCTCGCACAGGTCGTTGACCCGGTTCAGGAACCGGTAGGCGCCGGCCACGCCTTCCTCGGACCACTCCGACTCCTTCTCGGGCGGACCGATGAAGAGCGTGTAGAGACGCACCGTGTCCGCGCCAAAGCGCGCGATCAGCTCGTCCGGGGAGACCGTGTTCCCGCGGGACTTGGACATCTTTTCGATCTTGCCCGTCGCCGGGTTCAGGCGGGTGATCATGCCCTGGTTGAAGAGCCGTTCGAACGGCTCCTCGAGATCCACGAGACCCATGTCCTTCAGGACCCGGCACACGAAGCGGGCATAGAGCAGGTGCAGGATCGCGTGCTCGATGCCGCCGATGTACTGGTCGACGGGCATCCACCGCGCGGCGCGCTCGGTGTCGACCATCCTCTCGGCATCGTGCGGGTTCAGGAAGCGGAGGTAGTACCAGGACGAATCGACGAACGTGTCCATGGTGTCCGTCTCGCGCCGCGCGTCGGCGCCGCACTTCGGACAGCGCACGCGGACGAAGGTCTCCGACTTCTCGAGCGGATTTCCTTCCGCCCCCCGGAACTCCACGTCGTCCGGCAGCAGGACCGGCAGGTCGGACTCGGGCACCGGCACCACGCCGCAGGCCGCGCAGTGGATCGCCGGGATGGGCGTGCCCCAGTAGCGCTGGCGCGAAATCAACCAGTCGCGCAGGCGGTATCCGACCTTGCCCTTGCCGAGCCCCCGTTTCTCGAGCCAGCGGACCGCGACCCGGATCGCCTCCGGGCCGTTCGGCGTGCCGTCCCAGTCGCCGGAGCCGAAGAGCACGCCCCCGTGGGGGCGGGCTTCGGTCATCGCCTCGCCGTCCGGGTCGGCGTCGGAGCTCCGGTAGACGGCCCGCACCGGGATGCCGTACTGGCGCGCGAATTCGAAGTCGCGCTCGTCGTGCGCGGGCACGCCCATGATCGCCCCGGTCCCGTACTCCGGCAGCACGAAGTTGGCGAGCCAGACGGGAATCCGGCCCCCGGTCGCCGGGTGCACGGCGAACGCCCCCGTCGCGAGGCCTTCCTTCCTGCCCCCGGCCGACTCGCGCTCGAGTCGCGACTCCCGCCGCACGCGATCCACGAACGCCTCGATCCCGACGCGCCCGGGCGACCGCTCCGCGAGGCGCGCCGCCGCCGGG
>Ga0335071_10003495_pt1 | contig 16527 bp, 16 predicted proteins | sample Lox_Sample_15_FD_206724 | JGI IMG/M metagenome (GOLD analysis project Ga0335071, IMG submission 206724) | Soil microbial communities from Loxahatchee National Wildlife Refuge, Florida, United States - Lox_Sample_1.5 | ecosystem: Environmental > Terrestrial > Soil > Wetlands | place: USA... | reverse complement strand
TCACTTTCTCACGCTTGAATAGAATTCTCTTGACTTTCCTTCAATAGAGCACATTGTAGGTCTAGAGTAATCGACATCATTCAAAACATTGATGCCCTCCTTTCCCCTTTAGGGAAACCACGGATAAAATTGAAGCCCTGTCCATTACGATGAGACAGGGTTTTGTGTTTCTGACCGTTTATAAAGGAGTACGCAAGATGCAGATCCATTTAATCGAGAATGCGGACAATTTCACCAATCTGAGAGAAAAGATCTGGGAATGCGGCTGGTGGAAACTGGATGAAGACAAGGCAAAAAAGCTCGTCGGGGGACATATTTATTTTCACAAAAAGCGCTCCGAGCCGTCTTTCTACGGAGGGGCCATCCTGGGTTACAGGGTCAAGAAAGAGGAACCCCATCTGGGCAGGATTATGTTCAAATTCGAATATCATTCTGCCTGCAGGGGTATCAAGACAGACAAGAATGGATGGTCGATAGCGAACAAGATTGTATAACGAGGTTTACGTGGGGCCTGGAGACTGGTCATGCTTGCGTCATCATGTAGCGACAAGACGGCAATCGGACATCAGGATTCCATCGAGATGGGAACGAATAAAATGCATCGTTCCCGTGAGAACGGGAACGAGATTTATCGTTTTGTCCTCGAGGAATTCCAAAAGGAATCCCATACAGCAACTTATCGCAAAATGATCGCAAACAACAATTACAGGGATCTATTGGAACAGCATCATCTCTTATTCTGATTTCCCGTCCACGGAAGAAAGAGGCGCTGTGACCAGACATCGGAATGCAAGCGGAAGATAGCCGTCGTGAAGATGTGCCGGCTGAAAAAAACATCAAGATCGAGATCAATCACGGAGACACAGATATGAATGGGTGTGATGCCAACCAAGAGCTATATGAAATTCACTACGTATTTCAGGAAGCGATGGAGGACAAGATCTACTACATCGTTGCGCGTTCGCTCATCAACGCCATTGAGCGTTTCTACAAGCTGCGGCCAAACAATAAGATCCGGCTGATCCGCCTGCTGGCAGAGCGGGATATCGTGAGTTTAAGCATGAAGACAAACCTGACCGTCTGCACGGAGTGAAGCTTTATTATAATCCTTGACTTTGGATCCTGAACGGTATATATTTAGAATACTAAATAAGTTTGGATTAAGACATTTTGAAGTGCAACGGTTGGCCGCCATGCTCTTTGGAGTTTCGGCGGCTTTTTCTTTCTGCCATTGCGGATATCCGACTTAAATAGAATATTAAGAAAGGAGGATGCATGCTATGTCAGAAGGTAAAGTAAAATGGTTTAACGACCAAAAAGGCTTCGGATTCATCGAAAAAGATGACGGTGGTGATCTTTTTGTCCATCACAGCGCCATTCAAGCCAGTGGCTTCAAGTCGCTTCAAGAAGGCCAGCGCGTCAGCTTCGATGTTAAGCAGGGTCAGAAAGGTCCGGCAGCGGACAACGTCAAACTGATCTAAGTGAATGAACGACAAGTAAAAAGGGGCGGAGCCAGAAATGGCTCTGCCCCTTTTTTATTCATTTGCCTGCTCAAGCCTGAGGAGTGAGCATCATTGGATATTATTGGTTGAGAGTTGTGCCTTTTGGAGGCATAAGCAAATCAGCAGCATCGGAGCCCGCCTGTCCCCCTGAACCCTCGGAAGCGACACCATGGGTCGTGAGCAGACGGTCTTTCGCGTACCGAAGCCGGCGCTTTTCCACCTCGTCGACACCTAGGGCGCTGATCGCCAGATATCCCGTGTCAAGACGTTCCACCCAGCCCTTGGACTTCAGATACCATAAGTGGAACTCCACCAGCTCGTGCGGTCTGCCAAGAAGGCGGGCCATTTCGTAATCCCCCAGTCCCGGGTTCTTCATGTTGCGTCGACGTTGAATGTAGAGAATCGAAAGCAGACTCTCGCGGACTTCCCGGTCATCGCCGAAGGCGCTGCCGTCGCTGGCTTCAGAGGCAAGCTTCCATCTGCGGTTCCAGTAATCCTGGTACTTAACGTCATAACCGGATCGGGCTTCGGGGTCGGAGAGTATCCGGTGGGCCTCGACAATCAGGTGGAACCGGTCGGAATCCGCCGATTCCGGATTGTCGGGGTGATACCTTTTGGCGAGATGGCGAAAGACACGCTCAATCGTTTCGGTATCGGCGTTCGGACTCAGTTGCAGCAGCTCGTAGTAATCGACGAAGCTTGTATTGCTCACGGGAACTCCCTTCCGGATCGCCGGCACTCTCCGTCCGAGCAGAACGGAATAGCGGCTCAACCCAATGCATGCAAGTGTCTTTGACGGGGTGTTTCTATTCTTCGGGGAGAGAAGATAGGATGAATGATTTGGGGTGTCAAGGGAAAATGCCCCCGCCAGCATGGAATGGATCACGAGGAAGAATGTTTCTCGCCCCTTTTCGTCGCCTTTCACTCCCGCACTTCCGCACTCATAGACACTTCTTCCTATAACGGTCTATTCCCAGTTGATGACCTGCTTTTTAAAATCAACCCTGTACTTCAACCCGCGCAGCACATCCATTCCAAGCAGCCCATCATATCTCATGCCGGAACCCTTGTGGGGCACGACGACGATGTTACAGTTTCGCTTCGTGTGGGGTCCGACGGTTAAACGGCTGATCCCGATCACGCTGGCCGAGATGAGAGCCCCCCCGACAACTTGCACTCGCGTCTTTTTTGCCTTCCCCAGATCGAGGTACAGCTTCTCCGCGACTTCCGTGTGGATCAGTGTCGCTGCCGCACCGGTATCCAGCAGGAGATAAACATCGACTTCATTGCCGTCGTTTGCAAGCGTCACGGGAACGAAAACACTGTTTCCCCGGATCTGCACCTTCGTCGGCTCATCCCCCTCGGAGATGACCGTCTCCCCCATTCGCTTCCAGGTCTCACTGCCCCCTTGCGCCTCTGCCTTTTTGCCGGATTGCGCCAGCCGAGAGCCTTCCGTTCGAGGAGTCGCCGCGGCAATTGAATCGACACCCGCGATGATACCACGGGTCAGCAGCACTTGTTCTTCGGCCTTCGACTCTGAAGCCGGATGAATGAGGCAGCCAAGAATGATGAGGGCATACCCTACCGTAACGCACCACAGCCTGAGCATCTTCGCCTCCTCAATCCCATCCCGCGGATCGGTTTTTTCTCTCGCGCTTCGCCGCGTGGAGCCAGGAAGCACAATCTGGCATATCTTTATACAATCATCTGACAGCTTGTCGCAATACTTTATAAAAAACCAGCAACGCCCTCAACCAGGCTGCAATGAATGGACTGCAGCCCCTTCTTAAGGCTGTCGCTTCACAGCTCTTCGGTCTGCCTTGCCTACTTCCTGAGGGTGGCAAGGAAGACGCAGAGAACGGCGAGGGTGAGGCCCGAAATCGTAAGGTAGAGGGTCAGCAGGTCAAACTGGGCGACGATGGAGGTGGCCAACAGGGGCCCAAGGGAATTTCCGACAAACCGTGCGGAGTTGAGAAACCCGAGGGTACTGCCCCTGGCGTCCCTTGCGAAGGTGGTGATGACAAGCGGGAAGAGCGCTGCGATCATTCCCGTTTGAAGCATCCGGATCGCGGTGAAGCTGTAGATACCCGAACTCAAATAAAGCATGGACTGCAGGACAGCAGCCGAGAGGCAGGAGATGGCGATGAGCCGAGCAAGGCTGACCCGACCCGAGAACGCCGCCATGAGATAATTGCCCAGAATGGCCGTGGCGGTATAGGCCATCATGATCTCCCCGGCCGTAGTAATGGCCGCTTCTTCCGTCAACTGGAAACCCTCCAGAATATGGGGAAGGATGCTGGGCAGGAAGGTCAGATGGATTGTGCCGACAATGCCCAGCGCCCAGCCCCAGACAATCCCTCCGGTTCCCGGTCTGCTTTGTTTCCCACCCTCGGGCTGCACGGGGGTATCCCAGACATAATAATGACAAAACACCAGGGCAAGAATAACCACGACGAAGGCGATGAGGAAGGGCGAGCGGTATCCGAAAAGCGCTACGGCGTAGGCGCCCAGGGGCGGGCCGATGAGTTGGCCCGCGGTGATGGCGTTCTGGAAGAGGCTCATATGCCTGTGAAGCCGCTTCTCGGAGGAGGACGAGGCAATCAGGATGAGACCGATGGTGGAGATCCCTCCGAGAAAGCCCTGGCAGAGCCGCAGGAACAGAAGCAAGGGGAGGCTCCCGGCAAAGCCCATTAGCAGGAAGATCACCCCATTGAAAAACGTGCCTGCCTGATAAAGGAGCTTGGGGCGGATGCGCGTGGTGAGGCTGCCCCAGAATGGAGCGGCCGCGGCCGTGACCAGGGGTGAGACTCCCATGATCAGGCCGATCCAAAGCATCGTTTCCTTCGTGCCGTACTCGCTGATTTTGAGGATATAGAAAGGCATGAAGGACATGATGCAGTTGAAGGAAAAGGCGACCCCGAATTGAGAGACGGCAATGAAGAGGATGCCTTTTTCAGGGTCCCGGGCAGGCGGAACGGCTTGTGATGTCGATGGCTCGGCAGGATTCATGGCAGAAGCGACACTTCCATTGCAGAAGGGTAGCATAGAATGCAGTGACCCTAAAGCCGAAAAAGGAAGCATTTGGGTGTATGGATATCCGGAATCGACAGAAAAACAGGATTCTGCGGTGTGCGGACGAGAGAAAAGAATCAACGCGGTAGTTTTCGACCATTTGCATGATTTGTGCTATCATGATAAATGTTTATTTTGACCTCTGGTCATACTGGACCAGAATCATCGTTGCAGAAACGCCAAAGGAGGCAACGGATGGCCCCCGAGCCAAACAAGGAAGCTGAGTCCCCTCGCATCCCGGGCCGGTTGCTGGCAGAGCCCTTTGCCATGACAGGCAGAAAAGTGATCCGCTGGATCAGCGCTCTCGGCGCCTCGACCATTTTTCTTACCCTCGGCTTCCTGAGAATTTTCCGGCCCAAGCAGCTCATGAAAATCCTCGAGCAGCTTTACCTGATCGGGGCGGGCTCCGTGCCGATCATCATGCTGGTGGGGCTCTTCACGGGCATGGTCCTGAGCCTGCAGTCCTACCACGCCCTGGTCAAGTTCGGCTCGCAGGGCGCCCTCGGCACCCTGGTAGCCCTCTCGCTCATTCGGGAGCTGGGTCCGGTTTTGACAGCTATCATGATCACGGCCCGCTCGGGCTCAGCCATCACGGCCGAGATCGGCAGCCAGCGCATCTCCGAGCAGATCGACGCGCTGGGGACGATGCGCATCGACCCGCTGCGGTACCTGATCAGCCCGAAGGTCGCCGCTTCCCTCATCAGTTTCCCCCTGCTCACTGCTATTTTCGACGTCATTGGAATCATCGGCGGATACATCTCGGGGGTGATACTGCTGGGCGTGAACGCCGGCACTTATCTCTACCGCGTCGAATCGAGCGTGGACATGAAGGATATCAACGACGGCTTCATCAAGGCGATCGTCTTTGCATTGATCGTGACCACCGTCTGCTGCTACCAGGGCTATTTCGCTCACATGCGGACCGATAGCTATGGCGCAAGGGCCATCGGCCGCTCCACGACTGCGGCGGTCGTGATCTCCTGCGTGCTGATCCTGGTGGCGGATTATATCGTAACCTCCCTGCTGATCTGAGCCGCTGAGCGGCAGTGATGAGACCCGCGTGAGTGCGGAGGTGCAGGAGCGAAGGAAGTGGTGACATGGCGACCCCGATGATCGAATTCAAGGATGTCTCGAAGCGCTTTCACGACAAGACAGTGCTCGAGCGCGTCAACCTGCAGATCTACGAGGGGGAGGTCACAACGATTATCGGGTTGAGCGGCACGGGCAAAACGGTGCTTCTGAAGCACATCATCGGGTTGCTCAAGCCCGACGAGGGCACCATCCTTTTCCGGGGCAAAGCCCTGGATAAGATCCGGAGGCGCGACCTGCCGATGAGTTACATGTTTCAGGGCAACGCGCTGTTTGACTCCATGACGGTCTACGAAAACATCGCCCTGCCCCTCCTCGAGACGACGAGACTCGGCAGCTCCGAAATCAAGCATCGCGTGATGACCCGGCTTGAGCAGATGGAGCTGACCGATGCAATCGGCAAGTATCCCGCAGAAATCTCAGGGGGGATGCAGAAGCGCGTGGCCCTCGCGAGGGCCCTGGTGACGGACCCTCAGATCGTGCTTTTCGACGAGCCGACCACCGGCCAGGACCCCGTGCGCAAGAACGCGATCCTGGGCATGATTGCCCAGTACCAGCGCACTTTCGGGTTCACGGCGATCCTGGTAAGCCACGAGATCCCGGATGTGTATTTCATCTCGAACCGCATCCTCGCCCTCTACGGCAAGCAGATCGTGTTTCAGGGAACGCCGGAGGAGTTCGAGGATTTCGACCACCCCTTCAAGGAGGAGGTGCTTCACAGCATCGAGGGTCTGCAGAAGGAGTTGACGGGCCTTTACTCCAGGCGGCAGTTCAAACTCCGATACCACGGGCAACTGCGAGGGGGGGCCGTCGGGGAGACGTACGCCGTTGTCGTGTTTTCGCTCGACGGGCTCGACACCGTCGCGGCACGCCTCGGCTACGATGCAGCTCAAGAGGCTCTCAGGAGCCTGGGCGTATTTCTGGACAAGCATTTCGGGGCGATCGGCGGCTTTTCCACGCGCCATAGCATCAATGAATACGTCACGGTCCTTCCGACGACAGACCAGTCGGAAGCGGAGGGCATCGTGAGGGAATACATCCACGATCTCCAGACCCAGGAGCAGGCCGTCCTCGACATCTGGTCCGCGGTGCAGAAGCAGTCCGATTCCGATGAGTGCGTGGAACTCACCATGCTTGCCGGGCTGGCCGCCGGCCAGCACAACGAGGACATCGACGCCGTGATCGAGCGAGCAAAGCAGAGGTTGCAAGTTGTTTCCCGGATCCGATGTGTCAACCAGGGAGAACGCTAATGAAAAAGTATGCAATGGAAACAGTCGTCGGCATCTTCGTCGCAATCGGGCTTCTCTGCGTGGGCTACCTGACCGTGAAGCTCGGCGATGTCGGATTCCTCGAAGGCGATCAGTACCGCATCCTGGCAAACTTTAGCTCCGTCTCTGGCCTGCGAGCCGGGAGCACCGTGCAGATGTACGGCATCAACGTGGGGCGGGTAGACAAGCTCAGCATGGATTCGCAGCAACAGCGGGCTCAGGTGGAGATGCTCGTCCGCAAGGACATCAAGATCTATGAAGACGCCATAGCGTCGATCAAGACGGAGGGACTCATCGGCGACAGGTACGTTAGCATCGACCCCGGCGGCATGGGAGAGCCCCTCAAGCCGGGCGATTCGATCGTCCAGACGCAGTCCCCCGTGGACGTGGGCGACCTGATCAGCAAGTATGCATTCGGAGACGTCAAGAAGGAGGAGCCGCAAAAGAAATGATACGGAAAGCAACGTTGAAACGGTTGGTAATTGCAGGGAGTCTGCTTCTGTTCGTGCTGGCTGCAGCACCGGTTTATGCCGCAACCCCCCTCGAAACGGTTCGCACCGAGGTCAACAAGGTGCTCGAGGTGCTTCGCAACAAGTCCCTCAAGGAAGAGGCCAAGCGGGAGAAACTGCGGTTGATCTACAGTGAAATGTTCGACCAGGAGGAGCTCTCGCGCTGGTCCCTGGGGCGCAACTGGAATGCGCTTAGCGAGGCGCAGCGCAAGGAGTTCCTGCCTCTCTTCCAGCAGGTCCTGGAGAAGGCGTACGGTGACAAGATACTCGCCTACTCCGACGAAAAGATCGTCTTCGACAAGGAAGTGCCGATCGCGAAGAGCCGGGTCGAGGTCCAGACGCGCGCCATCACCAAATCGAAGGAAATTCCCATTTTCTACAGAGTCGTCCAGGAAAAGGACGGGACGTGGAAGGTCTATGACGTCGTCGTGGAGAACGTGAGCCTGGTGATGAACTACCGTTCGCAGTTCAATGACATCCTGGCCAAGAACAGCCCCGAGGAGTTGCTCCAGATTTTGCGAAAAAAAGTAAAGGACCAGAAATCCTGATTATGAAATTCATTTCACCCGCTCTCGTGCTGTGCGCCGCTGTCATTGTCAGTTGTGCTCATGGTCCGCAGTCCGCATCCACCCCGATACTCCCGGGGGAAGCGGCGTCGTCCGCAACGGTTGCCGTGGCCTCTTATTCCCTGGAGCCGCAAACCGCGCCTCTTCAGATAGCCCAATCAGAGGCCTCTCCACCCGCAACACAATCCGAGCCGACGGGGAAGACCTCAGGCGACGAGGGTGACGTCGACTATGGGATGGATATCTCTGCGGCCGAGAAGGTGACGATCGACGATCCGTGGGAGCCCTTCAACCGGGCCATGTTCACCTTCAACGATCGGCTGTACTTCTGGTTCCTAAAACCTGTAGCGCAGGGTTACAGCGTAGTTGTGCCCGAGCCCGCGCGTGTGAGCGTCAGCAATTTCTTCTCCAACCTCCGGGCCCCCATCCGCTTCGTCAACTGCATCCTGCAGGCCAATTTCATCGGTGCCGCCACGGAGCTCTTCCGCTTCATGATCAACAGCTCGATCGGCCTCGCTGGTCTGTTCGACCCCGCAGGCAGCGAGGAGATCAACCTTGTGAGGCAGGATGAAGACTTTGGCCAGACCCTCGGCGTTTACGGGGCGGGGCCGGGATTCTACATCGTCTGGCCGATTCTCGGGCCTTCGAGTCCCCGCGACACCGTGGGGATGGTCGGAGATTTCTTTGCTTACCCAATTTCCTACCTCGACCCGTGGTATGCCTGGCTCGCGGTCCGGGGATACCAGATGGTCAATGACACCTCGCTATCGATCGGCGACTACGAGGCGATCAAGGAGGCGGCCATCGATCCTTACGCATCTGTCCGCAATGCTTACGCCCAGTACCGTCAGAAGAAGGTCGAAGAGAAGGGCGCGACCACCCGTCGGCCAGGCCCGGACATCCCCGGTGCTGGCACTCCGGCGCGCGGGATCGGCCCCTGAGTCGCCGATTGATTTCCTTGCCGACAACCCCTAATATTCGCCGACGTCAATAGGCTTCTCCTGATCGATCTGATGCAGGCGGCGGGCATAACCCTCGAGGATGTCCTTCCTCTGATCCTCCCTTAGCCTCACAGGCGCAAAAATGATGTGCGGCGCCAAGACATCGAATCCGATAAAACGCAACATTCCCCGATGAACAGGGCGAAGAACGGCGTGAATGTCCCCGTTGAACCCTCCTTTCGCATAGGCCTCGGCCGGACCGCCTGTCGTCAGCGACAGCAGGGCCCGCTTGCCCCTGCACACGCCGTTTTCATAGAGACGGCCGCCGCCGTAAATCCTTCCCATTGCAAAAACCCGATCTACCCAACCTTTCAGGATGGCGGGTAGCCCGAACCACCAGAGGGGATGCTGCCACAGCATGAGATCGCACCACTCGATTTTGCGGATTTCCTGCTCGATGTCCGAGGAAAAGCCTCCCGCTTCGGTGGCGTGCATGTCCTCAATCTGGGGCTTGAAATAATCAGAGTCCTTAACGGTGGTGTAGTTCTTCCGGCTGACGACGGGATTGAAGCCCATGGCGTAGAGATCGGAGACCTGGACCTCATGTCCGGCTTGGCGGAATGCTTCCTGTGCGGTCCTGAAAAGCGCACCGTTGAAACTCTTCGGCTCGGGGTGTGCATAAACGATAAACACCTTCATGGGGCGCCTCCATTTGGTCTGTCTGGTCTATCCGGTTTATTCCGTCTGTTTTGTCCGGTCTAGTCGTTTCTCTCGGGGGGATCGCAGGGGTCTTCGCCGTTGCGAGCAACGAGGCGGGGCCGGAAACGCTTCCATTCATAACGCTCGGCCAGGTACGGCAGGGCAAAGAGAATCACAACGATCACAATCCCCAGAGCGACGGCTGCCGTCGTGCCGATCTTCAGGACGGATCCGAAGGAGTGATAGATGAAGGTCATGGGGATCGACCCCAGAAGCGTCGCCAGAGCGAAGTGGCGCAGTTTCATTCTCGTGAGGCCCGCGCCGTAGCTCACGACATCGAAGGAGATCAGGGGCAGGAGCCGCGAGAAAAAGATGATTTTGATCAGCAGCCCCTCGGAACATTCGCAGCAGATGACGACCTGCCGGCCCACCAGCGACTCGATGAACTCCCTGCCCAGGAACCGGGCGATGACGAAGGCGACCATCGCTCCCGCCATGGAGCCTGCGACGGCGTAGACGGTGCCCAGGATGGGACCAAAGAGCGCGCCGGCGACCACGAAAAGGGGCGGCCCCGGGATTGGGATGAGAACAGCCGTGGCCGCCATGATGACCATATAGGTGACCGGCGCCATGGGCCCGATATCTTCGAGAAGACTTTCGAGCCTCGCAGGCTCGAAAAAGGTAGCCAAATGCCAATGGGTCCAGGCATAGAACAGAAACAGGATGAATGACAGGGCCACCGCAGCCTTCAAGATCACGGTACGTTTCATGCGTTAAGGTTAGCAGACGGGACGCCTGGAATACAAGGGACTTTCTTCCTTGCGGCTTGAGGCGGGTGGCTTTTCTTCGCCTGAGTCAAACGCTTCTACTGAAGTCAATGAATCCCTTGTTGACGTCGGTGCTCATGAGTTTCACGCGCAGGCGATCGCCCACGTCGAGCCCGGCAAATCCCTCAACGAGCCTTCCCTCGACAGGCTGGCCTTCGATGCGCACCCAGGTTCCCTTGGGGGCAGCACCGGTTACGATGGCGTCGAAGGACTCGCCGATGCGGTTCTCCAGCATTAGCGCGAAGGCGGCCTTGCGGACGAGGCGCTCAACCTTGTTGGCGTCATCCTCCTTCAGCGTGCAGTGGCGGGCGAGCGCAACCAGATCCTCGTTACTGTAGGGAGCGGGCAGGCCATCGATCGCGGCCTTCACGAGGCGCTGGGTGACAAGATCGGGATAGCGCCGGTTGGGGGCCGTGGAATGAGTGTAGTCCTTCACGGCAAGACCAAAGTGCCCCGGAGCTTCCTTCCCGGGAAAATCGGCCATGTACTCACCCGAACCGATGAGCTTGATGACGGTCTGGGAAAGATCGTGGAAGCGCTCCGGGTCTTGGGCCCTCTGTGCCGTGAGAAACGCCTCGAGGGCCTTCGAGTCGGGCACCTCCGGAAGCGTCCAGCCCCGCTCCGAAGCCACGCCGACAATCCGGTCCCAACGCTTGGGAACCTGGACGACACGCCGGATCGACGGAATCTTCCTGGATTCGAGATAGCGGGCGACGACACCGTTTGCCGCGATCATGAAGTTCTCGATCAGATCCCTGGCCCGGTTTTTCCGCTCGATACGGTACGACTTTACCTCGTCGCCTTCGAAAACGGGGTTTGCCTCCACTGTTTCCAGGTTGAGGGCGCCCTGGGCTTCCCGCTGCGTCCGGAGCATCTGGGCCAGGCGATCCTGGATGCGAAGATTTCCATCAAGACCTTTAACGGCTCGCACGGGCCCGGGTGCGGACCCCGCGCCGTCGAGCCATGCTGCAACACTGTTGTATGCGAGCTTTGCCCGGTTGCGGACCAGGGCCCGGTAGACATCGGAGCCGTCGAGGATTCCATCGGCGCCCACCGTCAGCTCGACGACGATCGACGCCCGGTCCTCACCGTCGTTGAGCGAAGTCAGGCCCGTGGAAAGCGTTTCGGGAAGCATGGGAAAGATCTGCGCGGCGGTGTAAATGGTGGTCGTGTTGTGGCAGGCGTGATCGTCGATGGCCCTGCCCTTCGGAACCATGGTGTCCACGTCGGCGATGGCGACGAAGATCGTCGCTGCGCCGTGTTCGCCCTCGCGGGCAACGGTGAGTTGGTCGAGGTCTCGCGACTCGTCGTTATCGATGGAGCACCAGGGGAGATCCCGCAGGTCGCGCAGCCCCTTCTGAACGGGGACGGGCCTCAGCGCGGCAATTTCGTCTCTGACCTGCGGGGTGAAGTCGGGCAGGAAACCCCGATCGATCATCGCGCAGCGGGCGACCCGCCTCAGGATCTGCAGGTGGTTGGCGGATCTTTTGGGGTCCATTTCGTTCATTTCGTTTGTTCGTTAGTTTCGTATATTCCGTCATTGCGAGGAGCAGTGCGACGAAGCAATCTCAGAAACATATCCTAAACGCAGATTGCCACTTTCTTCACTCAGGAGAGCTCCCTACCTTCTTCGGGCTTAAGACCGAGCCCTTTGGCGGGTACGCCAGCGTTCCGTCGAGCTGCGATACCGTCGCAGATCTGTGATCCGGGAAGGGTAGCTCGCCCTGATCCCTCCAGCGGCCTACGGATTCGACGGCCTCGCGACCCTTCTGCGCATCAAGGCCCCCATCTTTTGCCATGTAGATAGTCCGCGAGGGGAACGCGAATCCGCTTCCGCTCGCCTCGATGAGGTCCATGATCCGCAGCAGGAGATCTTCTTGGACGGCAAGAAAGGCCTCATTGACCGTTTCGAGCACATAGGCAAAGATCTCCACGTCGAGCGACGATTGCCCGATGCCGATAAAGCGGGTGCGAGCCGTCGCGGAATCCACCCGAGGGTGCTGGTATAGAAGCTCGCGGATCTGAGCCAGGACGTATCGGAGCTGGTCCGCCGTCGTCTCATAGCGCAGATTCAGGGTGTGGCGGAAGAGGAACCGGTCGCGCATGTCGAAGTTTTCGATGCCGATCGTCGAGAGCTGGCCGTTGGGGATAGAGACGATTGTACGGTTCAGTGTCCGGATCAGGGTGGACCGAAGTCCGATGTGCTCGACGTTCCCACGGTACTCGCCAGCTTTACAGAAATCACCCAGGCGGATGGGCTTGTCCCAGACGAGGAAGAGCCCGCCTAGGAAGTTCTCGATCGTTTTCTGGGCGGCAAAGGCTACGGCGATGCCGCCGACGCCGAGGCCGGCCACCACGGCCGTGAGGTTGATGCCGGCAAAGTAGTAGAAGATCACCACGAGCCCCACAACAATAGCCAGGGCCTTCAGCAGCGTCGCCGAAAGGCGGATGACGGCATTGGCGGCCTCGGGCCTCCGCTTCTCGATGATCTCTGCGCCGATGTTGATCATATGCATGGCGAGCCACGTCAGGCCAATGACTGCCATCGTCGAGGCTACGAAGACCCAGAACAGCTGTGCAAGCAACGAAAAGGCGCCCCGGGAAAACAAATACACTACCGCCGCAGCCACAATCAGCCGAAGGGGTCTCTTGATCTGACGGAGTTTCTGCAGGAGTTGCTCGTCGGCATGGCGCCGGAGCGGTTCACGCACCAGGGCCATGAACAGCGCCGTGAGCAGCCATCCGATCAGAAACGCAAAGGGGAGCACCAGGATGGCAATGAACCATCGGTATATCGGGAGGCCGGCCACCTTGGTTTCCGTGAGGATCGGCGGCAACTTTTGCTCGAGCCAGGGGATGTCGATCTCCTCGTAGATCTGTGGCACGGATTTCAGGGTCTCTGATGAGAAGAGCCAGATCGGGGGGTTGTTCTCCTTCTGAACGCGCTCGAGCAGGATCTTGTATTCCCCTCGTTTCGTCTTGACGACATAAACGCTCTCACGGTTGACAGGCAGGCCATCCTGAAGGTTTCCCTCTGGTTTGCTGCTGAGAGTGGGGGGGGCGGCCGACAGCGTCTGGTCAAAGATGTAGTTCAGCTCGATGGCAAGCTGCTGGGCGCGCTTTCCCGTCTGCCGTGTGTCGAGGAATTCGACAGCCCGCTCGTAGTCTTCGCGCTGCATGGCCTTCAGAAAGCCGACGACGGTACCCTGAGGCGTGCTTCGACCCAGCGGGTCGTCGTAGGTCGCCTCGGGCTGCATGGATCCTTTCGGCACAGCGGCGGGTGTCGACTTTTCGGCAGACGGGGCGGACGACGCAAACCACAGAACCGCCAGCGACACCAGAAAAAGACTCTTTGCGCACCGTTTTATCCTCATGACTTCATCATTCCTCCTTCATTTTTTTCCTGCACGATGAATAGTGCGGCAACAGGGGGGGAAAGGACCCAGAGAACTGCCCGGGGCGTCGTGCTGCAAGGTGTAAATCCCTGATCGTGCGAGATCCTTCCTTCGGATGCCTAGCGGATTTTCTCATTCACCTGTTCGAGCTCCGCGATCACCTGGGCGCCCAGAAGAACGATGAGGGCAACGGCCTCAACGCCGAGCAGGAAGACGACCACCGAGGCGAAGGAACCGTAAATCAGGTTCACAAAGGTGTAGGTCCTGTAGTACCAGACGATGATGCGTCGCGTGATTTCCCACAGTATTGTGGCAGCAAGACCCCCCACCAGCGCGTGCCGGAACGTCGTGGGCCCCACGGGCAGGACGAGGTAGAATGCGGTGATCAGGAGCACCTCCGCGACGAGCCCCAGCGCGTAGACGGCTATGCCAAAGACGATCCCCAAACCGAGTTTGCGCCCGAACACGACCAGTTTCGTCGTTTCCAGCGGCTCCAGTGCGCCGACGATGACCGAAAGGGTCAGAACGCCCAGCGTGATGAGCAGGATGAACAGGTAAGGAATGACGCTCGAGACCAGAAAATGACGGCGCCGGGCCCTCACGCGGTGGAAGATGAAGGAAATGGCGTTTTCGAGCACCGAAAAAGCAATGGAGCTGAAGAAAAGCAGGATCAGGATGCCCACGGTGCCGATCAGGCCGCGGTACTGGATAAACACCCGGACCTGCTCGGTCAGGGCCGCCGCATAGCCGGGTACGGCAAGTTCAAGGAAGGTCGACATGGTCGCGATCAGCTGTTCCGGGTCCACGACGTGTGAAAGTACGATAAGAATCAGGATCAACATGGGAATGATCGACAGCAGGGTATAGAAGGCGACGGCGCCGGCCAGAAGCACACCTTGGTTCTGCCTGAAACGACCCAGAACGCGAAGGAGAAATCTCGCGAGACGGCCGAATGTCGCTGATGCCTCGTGACGTTTTACCATTGTCCAACCTGAAACGGCAAAATAAGCCCCCGGCCTGTCGCCTTACCCTGCAGGGCCAGCGGTTGAAAGCAGCAGAATCATAAGTGATCAAGGATAAAGGTTCAAGGACAAAGGAAAAAGGCAGAAAGATCATTCAGGAAGGAACCTTTCGCCTTTCGCCTTTACCCTTTGGCCTTTAACCTTCCTCGTCTCAGTGCAGCACGAGAGGGAAGTCCATGCCCGAGCCCCAGCTCACGGGGTACTGGGCCTGGCCCCGGTGCTTCTCCGTGAGCTCCGGGAGCTTCTCCTTCACGTAGTGGATAAGCCCCTCCACCGTCACTTTCTTCTCGCTCCCCTTGCCCTTCAGCCCCTCGAGCAGCGTGTAAGTAAAAACGCCGTGGCCCAGGGCCTTGATCTCGGCGGCGTACTGCTGGTCCGTCGAGGCGGAGACGATGTACGTCCCCGTGGAGCGGGCGAGCTGGACGAGGGCCTTGCGGGCCTCGGTGCTGCGCATGGCGAGAATCAGCTTGCCCGACTTGCATGCGTCGATCATCACGAAAACCTTCTGAGCCTTGCACTGTTTGATGGCCTCGCTGATCGCACCGTTGGAGATGCCGCCCTTTATCAGCTCCTGTTCGATCTCCGGAGAAACCACGTCGTGGGGGATAAAATACCACTCCTCGCCCACCGTATCCCCGTGCCCGGCAAGATAGATCAGCAGCGTGTCTTGCGGCTGCGCCTTCTTTCCCACCTCGCTGAAAAGGTTTTTAATATTCTGCCCCGTTGCCTGCTCGCTAATCAGTGAATAGACAAAGACGTTCTTAAAAAGCTTCTTCACGTCCCCGGTCTGAAAGAAAGTCAGGATCCCCTTCGCGTCGGTCTCGGCGTAGGTGAGGTTCAGCGCCGCATTCTTGTAGCGGTTGATCCCAATGACGACAAGGTGCAGATCGGATTCTTTTTCCGCCCCCCGTAAGGCGACCGTGATCTCCATCGGGCTGCCCTCAATGCGGTCGCGGCTGAAGGCGGTGGCCCTGAACTGGTTTGTCCCCTCAATGAGCTTCACCCGGTAGAGGTGCTCCTGGGTGCTGCCCTCCTTCTTGACCTGTGTGCCGGAGTCGCGCGGAAGGATCTTGCCGTTCTGGTAGAGCAGGACCTCGTCTATGCCGCCGCCCATGTCCTCGACAACGATCTTCACCTGCAGCTCATCGCTTTCGAACTGCTTGCCCGGCAGCGGCGACACGATGGCCACCTCCGGAGGCGGTTTGATCCCGGCTTCGAGATTCGGGGCCGCCTTTTCACCCAGTGAGGCAACGACGGCCGTGTCGGCCTCGACATCCTTGATCACCCGCGCCATGACCTCGGGACGGTAGAACCGCTCGAAGAAACGCGAGACGGGATAAAAGCTGGCCTCCCTGTCAAGCCCGTTGTTGACGTGCCAGCCGATGAGATCATCGCCTCCCTCGCTGGCGTCGTAGTAGCCCGAAGGCGTCCAGAGGACCCATCGCTTTCGGTCGCTCTGGGGATAAAAAGCCAGGAGTTCCCTTCCGTCTTTCATCCGGTACCAGCGAATGGTGCCGTCGCTTATGCCCACCACGACGAGCCGGCCGTCGCCGGAGATGTTTACGGCCCTCACAGCGCCGGGGATGGGTCGATACCACATCTCTTTGCCACCTACATCGAAGCGGTAAAGGTAGAAC
>Ga0335071_10003494_pt1 | contig 16527 bp, 14 predicted proteins | sample Lox_Sample_15_FD_206724 | JGI IMG/M metagenome (GOLD analysis project Ga0335071, IMG submission 206724) | Soil microbial communities from Loxahatchee National Wildlife Refuge, Florida, United States - Lox_Sample_1.5 | ecosystem: Environmental > Terrestrial > Soil > Wetlands | place: USA... | reverse complement strand
AGATCGTTCCGGCCGCGGTGAGCACCAACGCCAGCCCCATCGCCGGACCCAGGTGCACCGGTTCAGTATCGACGGCGGGCTTGATGAGCATCGCGCTGGCGATGCGCATGTAATAGTACAGGCCGATCACCGAGTAGAGCACGCCTAACGTAGCCAGTGCGTAGTGTCCGGTCTGGATGAGGGCGAGGAAGATGAAGTACTTGCCCAAGAAGCCCGCCAGCGGAGGAATCCCCGACAGCGACAGCAGGAACGCCAGCATCAGCAGCGCTTCGACAGGCGCCTTGAAGTACAAGCCGGCGATGTCGTCGATGTCGTCGCCGATGATGCTGCGGCGGCGCAACGAAGTGATCACCGCAAACGCGCCCAGGTTCATAAACGTGTACACCAGAAGGTAAATCAGGATGGCCATGATCCCCGTCGAGTTATTCACCCCATCGCTCGCCACCAGCCCGAGCAGCATGTAACCCACATGTGCGATCGACGAGTACGCCAGCAGCCGCTTCAGGTTCGTCTGCGAAATCGCTGCCAGGTTGCCGACGGTCATGGTGATGATCGATACGATGATCAGCAGCGGCACATACATCGAGCGCAGCGGGCCGAGGCCGAAGAGGAAGATCCTGAGCAGCAGCGCCCATCCGGCGGCTTTAACCGCGACAGACATGAAGCCGGTCACGCTGGTAGGCGCGCCTTCGTAGGCGTCGGGCGCCCACTGGTGGAATGGCACCGCAGCGATCTTGAAGAGCAGGCCGACTGTCGTCGTGAGCAAGGCAAATGCAACCACGGGGTCGTGCGGTCGCTGCGCCATCACTTCCGCCAGGCGACGCGCGATAAATCCGAGGTTGGTGCTGCCGGTCACGCCGTAGAACAGCGACAGTCCATACGCGAAGAGGCCTGAGGAGAACGCGCCGAGCAGCAAGTACTTCAGCGCGGCTTCATTTGAGCGCTTGTCGCGGCGCAGGAAACCGACAAGAATATAGGTCGAGATCGCCATCAGCTCAAGGCCGATGAACAGCAGCACGATGTCGTAGCCGGCGGCCATGCACATCATGCCGACGACGGAAAACAGCAGCAGCGCGTAAAATTCGCCGTGGTTCTCCTGTTCGATTTCGAGGTAGCGCATCGACATGAGGATGGCAATCGCCGCGCCTACCAGGAAGAGGTAGAAGAAATAGATAGCAAAGCGGTCAACCACCAGAGCGCCCATGAAGCCGGTAAAACTTTCGCCGGTGCCGCCCTGCTGTTCCGCAACGCGATACGCCCAATGGAGCTTGCTCACCGCAATCGCCGAAAACGCAATACCAGCGAGCGCGGTGAACGCGTTTACTTGTTTCCACTCTCTGGGCAGCATCAGATCGATCAGCAGGATGCCCAGGGCGAACATCGCCAGCATGATCATGGGCAGAGCCAGGACGTAGTCGGCACTCGTGAATTGGAAGCTGAGCACGTTGCTCACGATCGCACCCTGGTAACCACTCGCTTATCGCTATTCGCCATTCGCCGTTCGTTTTTCATTGTGCGCGCTGCCCATTCGGTCGGAGCACCGCCAGATGTTGAGCATTCCTCTGCTCGCGGTTTGCGATTCGCATTTCGCCACGATTCAGGGGTTGATCACCTCCGGCAGAATTCTTAGCCGGGCTTTTGCTATCCGCCTCTGGCGAAGGGTGAAGAACGAAAGGTGAAGAGCGATCTTCCGATGCGACTCGCACCTGCGTCTCCGTTGCCACCACCGGCTTGTTCAATCCCGGATAATCAGGCCGCACCGTCGCCACGAGGTTGTTGACCGGCGTCGCCAGTATCTGGAACAGCGGCTTGGGATACAGTCCAATAGCAAACGCCAGAATCACCAGCGGAACGAACGTCGCCATTTCGCGCGCTGACAGGTCGGTAAGCTTGGCGTTCTTCGGATTGTTGTTCGGGCCGAAGAAAACGCGCTGGTAGAGCCAGAGCAAGTACGCCGCGGCGAGCACCACGCCCGGCGCAGCCCACGCTGCCCACCACTTGTTCTCCATGAATGTGCCCTGCAGGATGGTGAACTCGCCGACGAACCCGTTCAGAAGCGGCAGTCCCATGGACGACATGAAAATAATCAGCGTGATGGTCGCGTACATCGGCATGATGGTCGAGATGCCACCGTACTCGGCGATCTCACGCGTGTGCCGCCGCTCGTACAGAATGCCGACGATCAAGAACAGTGCGCCGGTCGAAATGCCGTGGTTGATCTGCTGAATTACCGAGCCGCTGAGCCCCAGCGGACTCAGCGCAAAGATGCCCAGCGTGCAGAAACCAAGGTGGCTGACCGACGAATACGCCACCAGCTTCTTCATGTCTTTCTGCACCAGTGAAACCAGCGCACCGTAGATAATGCCGATGATCGACAGCGTAATGAGCAACTGGCGCACCCACGGTGTCATCGCCACAGCCGGGAAAAACGGCAGCGAGAAGCGCAGAAAACCGTACGTTCCCATCTTCAGCAGAACGCCTGCCAGGATCACCGAACCAGCCGTCGGCGCTTCCACGTGCGCATCCGGCAGCCAGGTATGGAACGGGAACATCGGCACCTTGATCGCGAAGCCAAGGAAGAACGCGAAGAATAGCCAAATCGCAGCCGTGCCGGCAATCTTCGGCGCCGTCGCGTACAGCTCGGTCAACGAGAACGTATACACACCCGTCAGCGTGTGGTGATGGAAGTACAGGAAGATGATGCCCAGCAACATCAACACCGAGCCGAACAATGTGTACAGGAAGAACTTGATGGCCGCGTAAAGCTTGCGCGGGCCGCCCCAGATGCCGATCAGCAAATACATCGGCACCAGCATGGCCTCCCAGAAGACGAAGAACAGGAAGAAGTCATTGGCCATGAAGACGCCGAGCATGCCCGTCTGCAACACCAGAAACCATGCGTAGTATTCCTTGACGCGGTCCTGAATGGCATTCCATGAAGACAGGATCGAGATCGCGCCCAGCAGCGTGGTCAGCATGATGAGCAGGAACGAGATGCCGTCGATGCCGAGCACGTACCCTGCGCCGATCGAGGGGATCCAGTTGTTGGGCGAGCCCTCGACAAACTGGAAGCCGGCGCGGTCTTTCACCGCCCAGAACCAGGGCACCAGCGGCAGCGAGACCGCGAAGCCGAGCATGCCGAAGATGTTTGCCACCCAGCGGATCGCGTTCTTACTTTCCCTCGGAAGGAAGAGCAGAAGGATCGCTCCGGCCAGCGGCGTAAACAGAATGATCGAAAGTATGTGGTTATACATTGCTTAGCTCTTGACTCAAGACGGTAGAGCGAACCTTCAGGTTCGCCCTACCTTTTGCTTTTCACCACTTCACCACGTAATAGAAAACGAAACACAGCAGGCCGGCGACCATCACCAGCGCGTACCACTGCACCAGGCCCCACTCCAGCAACCGCACGGGATACGACAGCACGCGCGCGACAATCGCCGGCCCATTCACGCCGATGCCGTCGATGATCCACTTGTCCCACCACACCGAAATCCGGCCACTCAGGCGCGTGATCCATCCCGCGCCGTTCACTGTGCCGTCGATCACCGTTCCATCGAATGCCGACGACGCTTCGCCAAGACCCAAAACGCCAAGCCTGGCCTGACCGATTTTGGCGCGGCCGGTGAACAGCCAGTCGTAAATCTCGTCGACATACCACTTGCGGAAAAGCGTCTTGTAGAACCGCGGCGATATTCCGTCGATCGGCTCTTTGTAACCTTTGTCGGCGTTCTTGTAAGCACGCTGCGCCAGCCACCAGCCCAGAATTGCAGCACCTACCGACAAGCTCATCAGGACATACTCAACCGGATCGGTATGCTCAACCTGTTTTTCGCCGGCAGCGAGCTGGTGTTCATGCCCCTCTTCGGCCAGCACAACTGCTTCCTTGGCGAATACTGGCTCGAGAAACTTCTCGAAGGCATTCGAGCCACCCAAGCTGTGCGGCATCCCGAGAAATCCCGCACCCACCGAGCAGATCGCCAGAACGATCAGCGGCACCGTCATCGACTTGGGCGACTCATGAATGTGGTGCTCCACGTCATGCGACATGCGCGGCTTGCCGAAGAACGTCAGGTAAATCAGCCGGAACATGTAGAACGAGGTCAGCAGCGCGGTGAAGAACGCGATGTACCAAAGGTAGCGATAAGCGCCCGCCTCGCGCGACCACGTCTCCCAGAGAATCGCGTCTTTGGAAAAGAAGCCCGCAAAGCCCGGAATGCCCGTAATCGCCAACGTCGCCACCAGCATGGTGCCGAACGTCGTCTTGATCCTTCCGTGCAGCCCGCCCATGTGTTGCATCTCTTGTTGGCCGCTCATGGCGTGAATCACTGAGCCCGCGCCAAGGAACAACAGCGCCTTGAAGAAGGCGTGGGTAAACACATGAAAGACACCGGCCGCGAACGCGCCTACTCCGAGAGCGAGGAACATGTAACCCAACTGCGAGACTGTGGAGTACGCCAGCACGCGTTTGATGTCGTTCTGCACCAGCGCGATGGTCGCCGCAAAAATCGCTGTCAGGGCGCCAATGATCGCGACGGTCTTCATCGCCGTCGGCGCCAGCACAAACAGCGCATTCGAACGCGCAACCATATACACACCCGCAGTCACCATGGTCGCGGCGTGGATGAGCGCCGACACCGGCGTCGGACCTTCCATCGCATCCGGCAGCCATACGTACAGAGGGAACTGCGCCGACTTGCCGCAAGCACCAACGAACAGGAACAGGCAGGCCGCCGTGATCCACGGATCGCCGATCAGGAATTTGCCGCTGCGTGCAATGTGGTTCACCTGGGTGTACTGGACCGAGCCGAAGTACCAGGCGATGGTGAATAAGCCGAGGAGAAAACCCGCATCACCCACGCGGTTGGTGATGAAGGCCTTGTTGGCCGCCGTCGAGGCCGAGTGCCGCAGGAAGTAGAAGCCGATCAGCAGGTACGAGCACAGCCCCACACCCTCCCAGCCGACAAACATGAGTGCGTAGTTGTTCGCCAGCACCAGCGTCAGCATCGAAAACATGAACAGATTCATGTAGCCGAAAAAGCGGTAGTAGCCACCCTCGTGGCCCATGTAGCCGATCGAGTAGATATGGATCAGCATGCCCACGAACGTCACAAATAGCAGCCAGATCGACGACAGCGGATCGAGTAAGAACCCGGCATCGGCGCGGAACGAGGCCGTGCCGCCGTCCGTCACATAGCTCAGGCTGCCGTCGCCCGTACCCAGCCACGTGAACAAGACCTTTTCGAATGGATGCCCCGGATTCGCCGACGCGTAGCCGGTGTACTGCCATACCGACAGACACGCCCAGGCGAACGCCAGTACAACCAAGCCGACGCAAATGCCGCTCACTGCCGATTTGCTCAGCTTGCGTCCGAAGAAAAACATGCAAGCCGCGCCAATCGCGGGGAACAGCGGAATCAACCACATGTGGTCAAGAAAGTACATGTCTCTGTCCAGCTACCACTTCAACAAATCTGCCTCATCCACATTGATGGTTTCTTTGTTGCGGAAGAAGGCGATGATGATGCCCAGTCCTACTGCGGCTTCCGCCGCGGCATCGGTAATCACGAAAATCGAAAAAATCTGCCCGTGTAGCCCGTACAGCCGCGAGAACGCCACCAAGTTTAAGTTCACGGCGTTTAATATCAACTCAATCGACATCAGGATGATGACCACGTTGCGCCGCGTCAGCACGCCAATGGTGCCGATGATCAGCAGCGCCGCCGCTACTACCAGGTAATGCAATGTTGTAATTTCACCCATAAATCGCACTCATCTGACTGCTGGCTACTGGCGCCTGCCTTCAAATCCTCTTCTTCGCCATCACCACTGCTCCCACGATCGCCACCAGCAGCAGCAGCGAGGCAATCTCGAAGGGCAGCATGTACGGCCCATACAGCACCACCCCGACCATCTGGGTGTTGACGTTTTCCGGCAACACCGCTACCTGGTCAACTGGAAAGATCGCTTTCCCCTGGCGAATGACGAACAGCAAAAGCCCACCCAGCGCAAGCGCAGCTGCCAGACCCACCAGCCATTGCTTGTTGAACTGAATCTCGCGAATGTTCTGGTCCAGGTTCACCAGCATGATGACGAACAGGTACAGCACCATAATGCCGCCGGCATAAACGACAATCTGAACGCCGGCGATGAACGGCGCATAAAGCATCAGGTAAAGGCCAGCCAGCGAGACCAGCGTCCCAATGAGCGACAACGCCGCATGCACCGGGTTCTTGCGCGTGATCACCGCAATGGCAAACGCAATCGCCGCAAACGACAATCCATAAAAGAAAATCGGTGTGGCAACCGGATTCATTCCACCCACCTATCGACGGACAACTTCTTCACTTCGCGTACCTCACCGGCTGCTGCCCTTGTTCGAGCGCCGCCTGATCGAGCACCATGCCGTCGCGGCTGTAAAGCGCCATCTCAAAGTCCTGGGTGAGTTCCAGCGCGTCGGTCGAGCACGCCTCTTCGCATAGCCCGCAGAACATGCAGCGGCTGATGTCGTAGGTCCACGAAACCACTTGTTTGCGCTTGGTCACGGGATTGCGCTCGCCCTTCACCACAATCAACTGCTCCGGGCAAGCCAGCGCGCACAAGTTGCAAACGATGCACAGCGACTCTCCGGTATCGGGGTCCACGTTCAGCCGCGGCTGTCCGCGATAGCGCTCACACACCACCGGCCGCTCCAGCGGATACTGCTCCGTGATCCGCTCCTTTTCCGACTGATTGTGGAACGTCACCGACAACCCCTTCACCAGGTCCACCAGAAACACCTTGCGCAGAATCGGACTCAAACTCACCGGGCCCCTCCTACCACTGCCGCCAATAATTCCTGTCGCATGCCCACCACCGCAGTAAGAATCAGCACGCCGAGACCGATCGGCAGCAGCACCTTCCAGCCCACCTTCATGAGTTGGTCAAAGCGGTAACGCGGAAACGTTCCGCGATACCAGATGTACAAGTACATAAAAAAGGCGACTTTGGCTACGAACCAGAAAATGTCCTGCACCCTCTCGCGCACGCCGGGCAGCAGCATTGGCAAGCCGACAAGCGCCAGCAGCGCGCCAAAAACCGCCAAGCCAATTCCCTGCGCCCGCAGCAACCTCGGCATGCGAATCGTGCCGAGGAAGCATCCCGCGGCCATGACAAGAAACGACAGCCCCGGCACCAACGAAAACGCCAGATCCCAAGCCGGACCGCTTAGCCAGTTAGGGAAAGGCCGCAGCCATCCGCCCAGCCAGAGCGTCACCGCGATGGACGACACGGCTAGCATCGCTGAGTACTCTGCCAGGAAGAACAGCGACCAGCGGAATCCGCTGTACTCGGTGTGAAAGCCTGCGACTAGTTCTGATTCGGCCTCGGGCAGATCAAAGGGCGCGCGGTTCGTCTCCGCCACCATCGCGATCGCAAATACGACGAACGCAATCAGCCCCAGCGGGAAGAACTTGAAGATGAACCACACGCCCTGCGCCTGTTGCGCTTCCACGATGCCGATCATGCTCAGCGTGCCGGTACCGGACGTGTTCAAGCTCGTCATCAACACGGCGCACACAATCGCGAGTCCCATGGCCACTTCGTACGACACCATCTGCGCGCTCGAACGCAGCGAGCCCATCAGGGGATAGTGCGAGTTCGACGACCACCCCGCCATGATGATGCCCAGCACGCCCAGCGACGAGATACCCAGCATGAACAGCACGCCAATGTTCATGTCGGTCACGGCGTGGGTGCGTCCGAACGGCACCACCAGAAATGTCGTGAAGGCCGTCATGGTGACGACAACCGGCGCGCTCCAGAACACCAGCTTGTCGGCGTTCGCCGGAATAATGTCTTCCTTGATGAGCAGCTTCAGCGCATCGGCGAATGGTTGCAGCAACCCGTGCGGACCCACGCGCATCGGACCCAGTCGAATCTGCATGTGCGCCAGGATCTTGCGCTCCAGCCAGTTCATGGCGATCACGGCCAGCGAAACTCCGAGCGTGATAGCGAGGATGTAAATCGTAGCCCAGAATTGGCTGCCGGCTTCGCCGGGGGTCACGCCCGCACCAAGATAAGTTTTGATCGCGTCCAACATAATTTATGCTAGGGTTCGTATCTAAGTAATGGCTTTTCTTATACTTACAAGTGCATCAGTATATCTGCCACGATACATAACAAGTTAACTAGTCAGCTATAACACCCTCTCATAATTACCGATCCACCTCTCCCAGCACGATGTCGAGCGTCCCGATTACCGCCACCACATCGGCCACCAGCATCCCGCGCACCATGGTGTCCAGGGCCTGCAAATTCACAAATGACGGCGGACGCACCCGCACCCGATAAGGTTGCGTCGATCCGTCGCTCACAATGAAATATCCCAGCTCGCCCTTGGGCGCTTCGATGGAGTGATACACCTCGCCCACCGGAGGCTTGATGACCTTGGGCACCTTGGCCATGATCGGTCCTGCCGGAATCCGGTCCACCGCCTGCTGCAGAATGCGCACCGACTGCCGCATCTCCGCCACCCGCACCAGGTAACGATCGTACGTGTCGCCGTTGAGCCCAGTGGGAATCTCGAAATCGAGGTCTTTGTAGCACTCGTACGGCTGCGCCTTACGCAGGTCCCACTTCACGCCGCTGGCGCGCAGCACCGGGCCGGTCACGCCCAGCGCAATGCAATCTTCCGGCTTCAATATTCCAACTTTCTTTGTGCGCGTCACCCAAATGCGGTTGGTGGTCAGCAGCTCTTCGTACTCATCCAGCTTGGGCAGAAAGAACGTGCAGTAGTTCTTCACGTCCTGCTCGAAGCCGTCGTACGTCTCGTAAATGCAGCCGCCAATGCGGAACGCGTGCGTCGTCAACCGCGCGCCGCAATAGCGCTCGAAAATCTTCAGGATCTCTTCGCGGTCCCGGAACGCATAGAACAGCGGCGTCAGCGCGCCGATATCAAGCGCATGCGTGCCCAGCCATACCTGGTGGCTGGCGATGCGGCACAGCTCCGTCAGAATCACCCGAATGTACTGCGCCCGCGGAGGCGCTTCCACATTCAGCAGCTTCTCCACCGTCTCGCAATACCCGAGCCCGTTCGACACCGCCGCCACGTAATCCATGCGGTCCACGTAGGGATTGAACATGGTGTAGGTGCGGTTCTCGCCAATCTTCTCCACGCCGCGGTGCAGGTAGCCGATCACGCATTCCGTGCCTAGAACCTTCTCGCCATCCAGCTTCAGAATGACCCGCAACACCCCGTGCGTGGACGGATGTTGTGGCCCCATGTTAAGCACCATCTCGGTGGAGTCGAGAAAGGTCTTATCTTTCACATCGAGATCGAGGTAGTCGAGTTTGGTCGAGTCGCTCATTGTCCGCTCTCGATTCCCAGGTTGATCTGCACCCACTCTTTGTCTTGCTGCAAGATGTCGTAATCCTTACGCAGCGGATGCCCCTTCCAGTCCTCCGGCAGCAGTATTCGCTTCAGTCCCGGATGCCCCGCGAACTGGATGCCGAACATGTCGAAGACTTCGCGCTCGAGCCAGTCGGCAGTCGGCCAGATGGAAAACGCCGACTGCAGCATCTCGCCGTCCGCGATGCGGCTTTTCACGCGGATGCGCTCGTTTTTCGGGAAGGAATACAGCACGTACACAATATCGAACGGCTGTTCGCGCTTCGGGTAGTGAACGGCGGTGATGTCCACGCAATAGTCGAAGCCCTCGGCATCGCGCATGCGCAGCAGAATCTCCGGCAGGATCGAGCTATCCACCGTCAGGTACTTCTGCCCGAGGTAGCTCAGCGCCTCGACGATTCCCGATCCGTATTGCTGCCTGAGAGTCGCAACCAGTTCCGACTCCCACGGTTCAGGCACGGGACCGGCGGGTTTCGCGGGCACAGCCGGCTTCGCGGCGGCGGCAGGCGCAGCGGGTTTGGCAGCAGGAGCCCCTGCTGCCGCGGGGCCAGCGGGCTTGGCGGCGGCAGGCGCTGCCGGCTTCGCAGCCGGAACCGCAGGTTTCTCCGCTGGCGCAGCTTCAGGCTTGGCGACTGGAGCCGCGCTCGCAGGTCTTCCTTCTGGCTTTTCGGGACTGGTAGCTTCCGCGGGCGCTTTGGCGCGTTGCGGTGGGGGAGAGACGGATTCAGGTCCTTTGCTTTCTTCGGGCATTCAATGCCTCTCTACAGTGACCGGTCCCGTGACTGGGGGGCAACCTTTCAGTTGTAACAGTTTCAGTCGCCCACTATGACGTGCGAGGGTCACGCGAGACTGTGACTCGAATCACAAATGTAGGCGCTACGCGGTTGAAATCCAAATAAAATGCTCGCCGCAGCGAGCTTGGCGAAATCGACGTGAAATTGACCCTCAGGCATCCTTGCGCCGCTCAATATTGCTCACTCGCTCTTCCAGCGCAATCAGCCGCTCGTTAAAGCCACCGGCCAAAACTTCGTTGACACGAAAGCAACTCTCGAAATAGACCCCCAGCTCTGAAACTCGCGCAGCAGTCGGTTTTCCAGCAAATCAAGGCGGTCGGAAACGTCGTCACGAAGCGTTTGAAGTTCAGACATCAGCATACGCTTCTCCGACGTTTTTGCATTCTGACGCTCCGGCTGGTCCGTGCCTACACCCACTCCAGCGCTCCCTTTTTCCAGATCCAGATGTAGCCCACGATCAGGATGCCCAGGAAAACCGCCATCTCGAGCAGCCCAAACAATCCCAGCAGCTTGAACTGCACCGCCCACGGAAACAGAAAAATCGTCTCCACATCGAACACCACAAACAGAATCGCCACGATGTAAAACCGCACCGTGTAGCGCCCGCGCGCGTCATCGAACGGCGTGATGCCGCACTCGTAGGGCATGAGTTTGGTGTCGCTGGGTTTGCGTGGACGAATGAAATAGAAGATGGCCAGCGTTCCCGCGGCCACCAGGAAGGCGACAAAAGCGAAGGTGAAAATGGGTACGTAATTCTGCGGCATGAATCAACTCTCAACGGCCACACAAAACGTGGCCGAGTTATAGCGAACGCGCCACTATAAATCCTGACCGCCCCTCATTCAATGACACGCGTCACAAAATCTGAGAGCCGCTGTTCGCCATTCGCCCTTCGCTTTTGGATCGGCGGTTTCTGGTGAAAGGCGAATGGTGAAGCGCGTCCTTCGGGGTTGATCCAGCCCAAAATGTGTGCAACGGCATCTTTGCCTTTCCCCACAACTCATCGCAAAACCTTGGGTTAGGTCTGAACAGGCCATCGATAGCTTCAGGAGGCAGTTATGGCACGTCACTCTCTTTCGCTGATCCTCCTATTCGTACTCCTGATTCCGTTCGCACCAGCGAAAGACAAGAAAGACATATTGCCGGCGTACGTCCTCGATGCGAAAACGGTGCTTGTCGTAATCGATCCGGATGCAGGCACTTCTCCATCGAACCCCAATGAAAACCGGGATGCACGAGAGGCCGTCGAAAAAGCGCTCCTGAAGTGGGGACGATTTTCGCCTGCGGTAGATGTTGTGAACGCCGATCTGGTCATTTCTGTCCGGCGCGGTCATGGCAAAGTGGCAAGTGAAACGATCGGCGGAGTTCCCAACGATCGTCCTGTCTATGTGGAGTCGAGTGACAGCACGATAGCCTTCGGGGGCCATCAGGGGACGCCGCCGCCAGTCACATCCGCGCCCTCCTCGCCCCGCCCCCATCCCCAGACCGAAATCGGTTCAACAGAAGACATGTTCGTCGTCTATCGTGGAGACACTGAGAATCCTCTCGATGACCCTCCGATTTGGCGCTATTCCGCAAAAGACGCCCTCGCCTCGCCCTCCGTTCCCGCCGTGGCCCAGTTCCAGAAAGTGCTGACGCAAACCGAGAAAGAACTTGCGAAACAGCAGCAGAAGCAGCCCAAGAAGCCTTAGACGGTTAAGTCGACTTATCCATTTTTGAAAACCAGTGCCCCATTCAAGCGAGAGCATGCGAGCTAGAGTGGGGTTTTTGGAGGCGAGAGCAGAGAGCCAAGCCCGTTCTCTATAATTGAAGTTTCACTGCTCTCATAGGACTCCACCTTGCCACTTGACCAGAAAATCTACGACCTACGCAGAGATAAGCTCAAGCAAATCGAGGCGCTAGGCCAGCTTGCCTATCCCTACCGCTACGAAACCACGCACACCATCCCGCAGATTCTCGACGCCTACCTGCCCAAAACCGCCGAAGAACTGGAGAACCCGCGCGTCAACGTCTCCGTCGCTGGACGCATCATGTCCATCCGCCTGCAGGGCAAGGCCGGCTTTGCCCATCTCCAGCAGGGCGGCAAAAAGCTCCAGATCTATGTCAAGCTCGACTTTGTGGGCGAAAAAGGATTCGCCCTCTACAAGCTGCTCGACCTCGGCGACTACATCGGCGTGAAGGGCTATCTCTTCCGCACGCGTACCGGCGAACTCACCGTCCACGTCGAGGAAATCACCTTCCTGGTGAAGGACCTGCTCCCGCTACCCGAAAAATGGCACGGCCTGCAGGACGTCGAGACCCGCTACCGCCGCCGCTACGTCGATCTCACGATGAATCCCGAGGTGCGCGAGGTCTTCGTCAAACGCGCCAAAGTGGTTCAGTCGCTGCGCCGCTTCCTCGACGCCAACGCCTTCGTCGAAGTCGAAACGCCGATGATGCAACCCATCGCCGGAGGCGCGGTGGCCAAGCCGTTTATCACGCATCACAACACGCTCGACATGGATCTCTACCTGCGCATCGCGCCCGAGCTCTATCTCAAGCGTCTGGTGGTCGGCGGCATGGACCGCGTGTATGAGATCAACCGCAACTTCCGCAATGAAGGCATCTCGACGCAGCACAATCCCGAATTCACCATGCTCGAGTTCTACATGGCCTACGCCGACTACCTCGACATGATGGACTTCACCGCACGCATGCTCTGCCAGGTCGCCGTGGACGTGAACGGCACGACAATCTCACACTTCAATGGGCACGAAATCGACTGGTCGAACTTCCAGCGCCTTTCGATGCGCGAGGCCATCATCAAGTATTGGCCGGAGAACTCGGCGCCCAAGCCGAACATGAGCGATTTCTCCAGCTACGAATCACTGCGTGCGCTCCTGTCATCAGTGGTCGAGGCCTCGCCAATTCCTGGTGCCGGATGGCGAAAACATGGAGCACCCGCGGGTTTGCCTCCAGGGTTGCCGCATGGCCAAGGCGGCTCGATGACTCAGGAGCAAAAGTCCGAGATGAATGAGCCGCTGAGAAAGGCTGCGACGTGGAAGGTGATTCTGGCTGAGATGGACGAGGGGCAGAACTTCGGCAAGACCATCGCTGAGATTTTCGAGTTCGTCGCCGAGCCGCATCTCATCCAGCCGACGTTCATTTACGACTTTCCTCTTGCCATCTCGCCGCTCTCGAAGAACAAACGAGAGCCTGAGGAGAACGCCGATTGGGTGGAGCGCTTCGAGATCTTTGTGGGCGGCCTCGAGATCGGCAACGCCTTCAGTGAGCTCAACGATCCCGAGGAGCAGCGCCGTCGCTTCGAAGGGCAGCTCGCCGAGCGCGCTCGCGGCGACGAAGAAGCCCATCAAATGGATGAAGACTACATCCGCGCCCTCTCCTACGGTCTGCCTCCGACCGCCGGAGAAGGCGTCGGCATCGATCGCCTGACGATGTTGTTAACCGATTCCCGCTCGATTCGCGACGTGATTCTGTTCCCGCTTCTCCGTCCCTTGAAGCGCGAAGAAGAAGACGCGCTTGACGCCACAGCGGCTATTGAGCCCGAGGTCCAGTCATGAACATAAAAAGGAGTCTGTTGTGCTTCTCTGCCGGGCTGGCAATCGCCACTGCCTCATACGCGCAGTGGGCGCTGCCAAGCAACGATCCCATTCCGCAATCAACACTCATCACACCCGAGCAAGTCAACCAGATGCTGACCAGCTCGCACAAACCACTCATCCTCAACATTGGCCCACGCTCGATGTACATGCAGGCACACATTCCGGGCTCGGAGTACATGGGCGCAGGCTCCAGCGATGCCGGACAGCAGAAGCTCCGCGAGCGCGTAAAACCGCTGCCGAAGAACGCGGGAATCGTGCTCTATTGCGGCTGCTGCCCGTGGAGTCACTGCCCCAACGTGCATCCGGCCTATCAGTTGCTTCACTCGATGGGTTATACCAACGTGAGAGTCGTTTACATCGCCAATGATTTCGGCACCGACTGGGTCAACAAAGGCTACGCGGTCGCAAGAGGAGATTAGCGGGTAGAGCGCGCTTTAGCGCCACGTCAAAGCTTCATAAGGAAGAGCCGGGCTTCAGTCCGGCGACATACAGATTATGTCGTCCAAGCGCATCCTCATTTACGGAATCGTTGCCCTGTGCCTGATCGGGCTCTACATCGCCAGTCGCCGCAAGGCGCAAGCGCCCACTGCGACAGCGTCAGGCAATTCCGTGCCCGATTTCACCGTCACCACCATCGACGGCAAAAAACTTTCTTTCTCCGAGTACAAAGGCAAAGTTGTTCTGCTCGACTTCTGGGCCACCTGGTGTACGCCCTGCCGCGAAGAAATTCCCCACTTTGTCGAAATGCAGAACCAGTACGGCCCACAAGGCTTCCAGGTCATCGGAATTTCCATGGACGACGACGACGGTCCCGTAAAGAAGTTTTACGAAGAATTTAAGATGAATTACCCAGTCGCAGTCGGGGATGACAAATTGGCCGAAAAGTTCGGTGGCGTGCTCGGACTGCCGGTCAACTTTCTTATTGACCGCGAAGGCCGCATCCACGCGAAATACCTCGGCGCCACCGACTACAACACCATCGACAAGGCGACGGTCGAACTGCTCTCGCAACCCTGAATCATGCGCGTCTCCGAGGCGCGGCACAGCGGACCTTCGGTGGCGCGTGACGCCACTTGCGTTGTAACCTAGAGTCAACCACGAGTGGACCATGGCCGATTGGATTTATATCGTACTGTTCATCGCAGGTTGGGTCTTTCTGACCCAGTATCTGCTCCCCAAGCTCGGCGTGCCCACATGACGCAGCACGTCCTGTTCCGTCGAGTCTCGACGGACTGAAGTCCTGCCCTCGTCCCAGGGTCGCGATTCGTCATCACGGTAACACGTACAATTCCACCGTGCCTCGGCTGTCATTCGCTCTCGATTCCGCCACGCGCCGCCGCCTCGGCTACGAACTCATCGACATTATTGATGCCTATTTTGCGTCGTTGCCAACGCGCCCGGTACAGCTTCCGCTAGAGCAACGTTCCTTCGAGCCCCTTCACGACGCACTGCCCGAAACGGGCGCACTCGACTCCGCCGCGAACCCCGACGAACTCGCGCAATTCCTCCGCGAAACTGCCTCACAACTCATCGACCAAGGCTTCCACGTTCCTGCCGCCAATTACTTCGGCCTGATGAATTCCACGCCTACTTACGCGGGCGTTCTCGCCGAAACACTCGTCGCCACCGTCAACCCGCAGCTCGCCACTATGGCGCGCGCGCAACTGGCGTCGAAGATCGAAGCCGAAACCCTTCGCTGGATCGGCGAACGTTTCGCCTGGCAGCAGCCGTTCGACGGCACGTTCACCAGCGGAGGCAATGAAGCCAACTTCAGCGGCCTCGCTCTGGCTCTGACGCATCACTTTCCTTCCATCATCGAAGACGGTGTCGCCTCCATCGGCGCCCAACCTGTTCTCTACGCTTCCGCCGAAGCGCATCACTCGCTCGACAAATCCGCAGGCTTGCTCGGCCTCGGCCGCAAGGCCCTGCGCCGAATTCCGGTGACCGATCGCATTCAGCTCGATCTCAACGCCTTGCAGCACGCGATTCGACATGACCGCAAAGAAGGCCGCATGCCGTTCTGCGTCGTCGCCACCGCGGGCACAACCAACTCCGGCGCCATAGACGACCTTCCGGCTATCGCGGAAATCTGCCGGCGCGAGAACCTTTGGCTTCATCTTGATGGAGCCTACGGCGCAGCCGCCGTCTTCAGCGATACGCATCGGCCCCTCATGCGTGGCGTCGAACTCTGTGACTCGGTCACCATGGATCCGCACAAATGGCTCGCGGTGCCGTTCGCCTGTGGAGTCATCCTCACCCGCCATCCGCAAACACTGCATGACGCATTCGGCGTTGCCACTCCTTACATGCCAAAGACCGCGCCGGGCCTCCCGCTGGACAACTTCAAGGTCGGTGCGCAATGGACGCGCCGCATGAACTCGTTCAAGCTCTGGCTGACGCTTAAGTTGCATGGCCGCCTCGCGTACGAGCGGCACATTGACCGCCAGATGCAGCTCGCCGCAAGCCTCGCCGGCTGGACTCAGTCCAGCGAGCACTTCGAACTGGCGACACCCATGTTCGTGCCAATCCTGAACTCCCGGCTAAAGACCACAACCGACCCCGATGACCTCGCTCGCCGCCACCTCGCACTCGTTAATACCGTGACCCGCGACGGAACGCGATGGATCTCCGAAACCCGAGTCGCCGGCCGCAGCGTCCTCCGCGTGATGGTCGTCAGTTATCTCACCGGTGAGTCGCAACTCGCCGGTTTGCGAAATGCGTTGACCGACGCGGCGGAAGAAAT
>Ga0335071_10003492_pt1 | contig 16539 bp, 12 predicted proteins | sample Lox_Sample_15_FD_206724 | JGI IMG/M metagenome (GOLD analysis project Ga0335071, IMG submission 206724) | Soil microbial communities from Loxahatchee National Wildlife Refuge, Florida, United States - Lox_Sample_1.5 | ecosystem: Environmental > Terrestrial > Soil > Wetlands | place: USA... | reverse complement strand
GCTTTGATTTGTCGGCCCTCACATAGAATTCAGGATGCTGCTGGATCCATGGATGGTCCAGCGCGGTATGGTTGGGTACGAAATCTAACAACAATTTAAGACCACGATCACGTAGGCGACCGCGCAGGCGAGCCAGCGCCGCGTTTCCGCCAAAATCTGTGTGAACGTCATATGCAGTGATCGCAAAGCAGGAACCGCAGATGTCGTCAATCGTGTAGTCAGGAAGAACCTCGCGGAATTCCTTCTGCAGGTTCGCCGATTCGCGTGAGACTTTGCGGCTGGCCGGTCCCGTCTGCCAAACACCGAGGAACCAAATCCATTCGAAGCCGCGCTCGGCCAAGTCGTCGAGGTAACGGTCGGGCACGTCGTCGAGAGTCGCGGGATGTCCCAAGCTCTCGCTTAACTCGTAAGTGATTACCCGAGTATTGATCTGGTACAGCGAGGGATAAAGGCTATTTCTTGCGATTGGACTCAACGTGTTGCTCCGTCTGCGACTACGTGGTCAGGGTTAGAAGGCCTCTCCGAGACCCATGCTGAAAGTGTGCTGGTCCCTGCCTTGCGCGATGTCGGCGCGAAGGTTGACATGATATTTGGTGCTCAAGTTGAAACGGACGCCGCCGCCGCCGCTGGGCAAGAGATTGGTGGCGCTAAACTGGCCCCAGGTTGGCCCCACTTCGCCAACGCCGCCGAATGCCACGGCCCCGAGACGCCAGAAGAGGAGGCGACGGTATTCGAGTTGGGTCGCGAGCATCTTCTGGTCGATGTACCGGCCGGCCGGATAGCCGCGAAGTTCATTGCTCATGCCGAAAATGCATTGTCCGAAGAAGGGAGCGCCTCCTCCGGTGTCACAAATGTAAGCGTTATACGCGAGCACCTGTTTAGGACCGAAGCTATGGAACTTGTCGTAGGAGAAACGATAGGTCTGAAAACTGAAAGTGCCACCCAAACCTTGGGAAAAAAAGTCGGCACTGAACTCGATCATCGAGCCTTTCGTCGGATAGAAGCGATTGGGGGTGGTATCCCGTTCAAGCTTTAAGCCAATCGCGCGCATGACAAAATTGACATGTAACGGAGGCAGATTCGGAAAATTCTCGTGAAGGTGCTGCGGAGCCAGGGACGAGTTTCCAAACCAGAACCGAGGACCAAGGAAGAATTGCCAGAACACTCGGCGCAGCGCCGATCCGAAATAGACGTCTCCGACCTGGTTCAGTCCAAACGATCGCCCGGCATTACCGGCAGCGGTACCCGTTCCGTAAAAATCGTAATCGAGGTCGCCGTGGGCGTAGCCGGTAAGTACCTTGTAACGGTTTTCTTTGAAGTAAAGTTCCGTGCCGGCAGCCCACGCCGAGGTCCCGTTATTGGTGATCAGCCCCACGCCGCCGAGGACGGATGGAGGCGAGATTTTGTCTTCCTTGTTAATCGGGAAGATATACCCCGCCATGAGGGTGACACCGCTGCCGATGGCGGCACTGGAGGTCGGAATGGGAGCGGCGACGAACGCACCCCGGCGGCCCTCTTCGTCGCCTTCCTTCTTTTTTCCCAAATTGAGTTGGACCGCCTGCTGTTTCCCGGACAATTGGGGTTGTGACTGGCGGTCCTGGGGTTGCTGATCCGGCGGTTTTTGATCCTGCGATTGTTGCGTTTGAGGCTGCTGGGCCTCCGGTGATTGGGTCTGCGACGATGCCCAAGGTACAACACAAACAATAAAGGCTGCCAAGCAGAAAGAGAACTTCCGCAGCAGCCTTCGTACGAAAACAAAAAACAAGTCCCTCATGATCCTATGCTTCTGAACATGTCCAGCCCGACCATGCGCGAGCCGTGGAAGTTGGATCTTGCATTTACTCGGGCTTCAACGTCAGAGGTTGAAGCAGCTTAAAGCTGAGCGCCGATTCAGCCGGCAACTCGATATTGCGATTGTTGCCGGTCGTGGCTGCGCCAACCGTGCCGGCAGCAGCACCCACAAGAGCACCGATAGCGGCGCCCTTTCCTCCGCCGGCAATACCACCGATGGCGGCGCCTACACCTGTTCCTCCGACGATCACACCGGCGGTACGTTTTCCTTTGCCGGTCGTGGTCTTGTCAAAGTACTCGGTCTCGATGTTGTACGGATGCCCTTTCACCGTGACGGAGTGAAGGGCCAGCACAAGTTGCGCGGCACCCTTGAACTTGCCGGCTTTCTTCACGTCGTTCACCACGCCGCTCACATCCGCTCCTGCAGGAATGGCCACTTTTCCGTCAATGGTGATGGGAGTTGCCATGGAACCGCCGAACGTCATACCGGCCTGTGCCGTTTTGGAACTGATGTCCTGACCAGTGCGAATCGTCAGCACCGTGCCGGCAGGGACAACCACTGGTTTCGGCGGCGGTGGTGGCGCAGGAGCAGGAGCAGCCACGGCGGGCGCCGGGGCTGGTGTCGCCGCTGGCGCGGAAGAAGCGCTCGCGGTATCTGCCGCTTGATCGACAGTCGTCTGATCGTCAACCGTGGTTACCCCCGGCTCTGTCTGGGCGATCTTCACGATCTCCTGGCGAGCAGCCGGCGTTTTCGCCTTTCCCTTGAGCGTGACCTTGCCCTCTTGTGCCTCCACTGCGACCTGCGAATCCTGCGTCTCCGGATCGGTCGCCACCTTCGACTGGATGTCCTTGGCGATGGTCTCGTCATTCGGCTTCTTGGAACATGAAATCAGGCAGGTGACAAGGAACAACAGGCAGAGAATAGACGTGATCTTTCGCATATGACTCCCCTCACGCTTCCTTAACGAACGCGAAATTTAACAGTCCAAAGACGGCCCGGTAACTGGCATTTTTGCTAGAACGGGGGCGGGCAGAGGGCTTCACGACACCGCAGCAGTTTGCAGTTAGTTTTTCGGCGCAGTGTGAGCGATGGGCATTCGAGACTAAAAACAACAAATATGTCCTGAATCTATGGGATGAACCGCGTGGAACCACCCACGAGAGCTTTCAGCCGCGGCAAGGCCTGTTCGTAAAAATCAGTGAAAGCAACAGCTTGCTAGCAATTTTGGCAGTTCAGGAGAGACCGAAAGACCTGTATCTCAGAGGTGCATGTTATATGGGTAGAAGACGAGACGGTACTTGCGAGCCGACCTAAAGGCAGGTGAAAAGGTTCTTGTGATACGGGCATTCCTAACGGTGGCGATACTCTTGGCTGCCGCATGGCATGCATCGGTCGCCCAGGATTTGGCGCCGCGTGCTTACGTCATCACCCCTGTTCACTGGAATGCCGTGATCCTCACCTATTCTTACTACAACGGAAACCTGGACTTCGACGGGGCAGTCCCCATTAATGACGCTACTGCCAGCGCGAGCATCCCGGTCTTTAGTCTTTTCCACGGAATGAATTTCTTTGGCCGCAGCGCTAATTTCGTGGTTGCGTTGCCTTACGGGGTCGCCAACTTCCATGGCAGTGTTCTGGGCAGCGAGACCAACGTCTATCGCTCGGGATTGTGGGACTCGGTCTGGCGTCTTTCTGTGAACCTGAAAGGCGGGCCCGCGATGGAGCCACGGGAGTTCGCGCACTGGAAGCAGAAGACCATAATTGGAGCCAGTCTGAAGGTGGTGGCGCCCACCGGACAGTATGACTCTACAAAGCTGATCAACAATGGCAACAATCGGTGGGCGTTCAAACCGGAGATCGGCCTTTCACGGCGTTGGGGACACTGGATGGTTGATGCTTATACCGGAGTTTGGTTCTACACCACCAATCCGAAGTTCTTTTCGCAGAACCAGTACAATCCCGGCATTACGACACGTTCGCAGGACCCGGTCGGATCCTTTGAGGGACATCTCAGCTACGACGTCCGCCAGCGACTGTGGGCTTCCTTGGATGGAAATTATTGGTTCGGCGGAACAATAAGCATGAACGGAATCTCCAATCCAGCGACGCGGCAATCTAGTTCTCGATTAGGGGGCACGCTGTCCGTGCCATTCACCAAGCATTCATCGCTCAAGTTTAGCTACAGCGACGGCGCGTATGTAAGATACGGGGGAAATTTTCAAAACGTTTCCATCGCCTGGCAGTACTCCTGGTTCGGCCGGCCCAGATGATCATTCAGCGGCCTTCGCCTTGGCGGTACTTTCCTTGCCACTGGAGTTCACTCGAAATTCCGGCACGCTGTAATCCTTTGGAATGTACTGCTCCGGGACCGCGATGGTGTTTCCGTCCCTCAGGGCAGAGAAGTGCGGCGAGCAAATTTCTACTCCCGCCTCGTTGAACTTGTCCTGGATGTTCTGGTGCAGTTCCGAATAGATGTATTGCATTTCACGAGGGACGTCGGTAAAGGCATTCAATTCGTAGGCAACGTAAAAGTCGTTCAGCGCTGTCTGCAAGACAAACGGTTCCGGATGCTGTCGCACGTTCTTGGTTGCCAGGGCTGCGTCAATCAGCAGTTGATGAACAGTTTTCCACGGCGCATCGTATCCGATCGTGACCGTAGTGTGAAAGATGACGCCTTGATTTTTCGCTTCTCGGGTGAAGTTCATCACCGAGGCGTTCATCACGGTTGCGTTAGGAATCGTGATGATCTCTTGTTTCTGGCTCAGGATGCGCGTGACGAGCATATTTTTCTCGACAACTTCACCCATCGCGTCACCGATCTTGACCCAATCGCCGACCAGAAACGAGCGCATGTAGGTAAGGATCACGCCGGCGATAGCGTTGGCCATAGCCGACGAGGAACCCAGGGACAGAAGAACGCCCAAAAAAATCGAGATTCCTTGGAACGCTGGACTCTTCGATCCGGGCAGGTAAGGGAAGACAATGATGAGCACCAGCACAATCACCAGCATGCGAATCAGTCGCGCGGTCGGTCCGGCCCAGTCGGGATAAAATCCGCTGAGCGCCAGGTTACCCTTAGCGACCTCGTCAAACACCATGGTGATTAGCCGAATGATCTGGCTGGCGATTGCGACCACCACCGCAATCACGAAGAGATTGGGCAAATACTCCAGTGCAGAAAGACCAAGTGACTGTAACCCAGCGACTAACCAATCAGTTATGGCATGAGAGATAGCGCGCGTTGAAGAAAAGAAGCTGAGAACAACTGTGATGTACGTTTCAACGATCGCGATGGTGAATAGCCAGCGAAACACGGAACCGAGGGCGATAAACAGCGATAGCAGGTAAGTGACCGCAACCTGCCACACTGTCTTCTTTTCTATCCGTTGGGTTCGATTTTCTATCCATGTTTGCGCAACGTCACGAATTGCCAGCCTTAGCTTCCTGAAAATCCATCCGAGGCCAAGGACAATCACAGTAGCAATGAGGCTGTACAGGATGCCGCGCCAGATCGAACGCCAACTGTGGTCCCGCCGGTAATTCAGGATCGCCTGCCTGATATTGCCAACATCCTCGGAAGCGAGTTGGTCTCGGTTCTTCTTGGCGGTGTCGGCGTCTTCGTTGGTGACCGCCATCAGAATTTTGTCGCCGGCGATAATCTCCGTCCAGTTGTCACGCCGCTGCAGTTCAACGTCTTCGGGGGCAACCTTACCTTCCCGAGCCATGGAGATAATCCGTTCCGTGATTCGGTCCGCTCTTGCTTGCGGAGAATAGGGCCCAAACTGGGCATACACCGTGAGGATGTGACGACCCTCAATGACTACCTCTCCGAAGGGTGGAGCTTCTTCTTCGTTTGGGGGTTCTTCCTGCGTCGCAGCGTTCTGGTTGGGACTGCTCACCTGTGCCGGTTCGGCCTTCTTCTGGGCTGTCGCCGTAGTTAAAGGGATGAACAGGAAAGCGGCAAGCAGAAGACGAGTCAGTGGATGGGAACTGCAACCCGACTTTGTGCAGCCTTTCGCGCTCATGGTTCAGGCCTGCCTCTCAGCTTTCAGCTTTTCTCCGAACGATCGTGCAAGCCGGCAATTCTCACAAACTCCTCGCGCGCAAAGCACTAGTACTTTTGACAGTTTCTGCAAATAGTCGACGTTCTTAGACTATCGCTCATCGCGGTGCAGATCTTCGCAGGCGCTTGCCGCTTGTTTCGCAAACAGGCTTGAAGCGGATTCCGGTACTTCCGCCCTATTTTGTATTTCAGAGCCAGCGCGGTGAGACGATGAGGACTCCCTATGAAATGTGGAAACTTGCAAGTAAAGGCTTGGAAACAGGTGCTTCGGAGCCTTGTGGCAATCGTCTGTTCGCTCGCCCTGGTTCCCAGTGAAGCGTTGTGGGCCGCGGTTCCGCCACAGGACAGCAACCAGGAATCTGCAGCCAAACTTCCCGCCGATCAACTCGACTCCCTGGTCGCGCCGATCGCGCTCTACCCCGACCCGCTACTTAGCCAAGTGCTGGTCGCTTCCACGTACCCGCTGGAAATCATTCAACTGCAACAGTGGCTTGCACAGAACAAGAACCTGAAAGACAAGGCTCTCACCGATGCCGTGATGAAGCAGAACTGGGACCCAAGTGTTCAGGCGATGGCGGTGCTTCCCGACGTAGTGAAACAACTGTCGGAAAACATTAAGTGGACCACCGACTTGGGCAATGCCTTCCTGGCGCAGCAAGACGATGTCATGGCTGCGGTGCAGCGCATGCGTTCTAAGGCCAAAGACAACGGCAATCTCAAGAGTTCAGAGCAACAAAAGGTGGAAACCAAGGTCATCGAGAGCAAGGAATACATCGTAATTGAGCCCGCGAGTCCTCAAGTGGTCTATGTGCCAAGCTATAACCCGACCGTTGTTTACGGGCCTCCGGTGTATCCATATCCCCCGATCTACTATCCGCCGCCGGGCTATTACGCTGCGGGAATGGCGATTTCGTTCGGGATCGGTCTTGCGGTGGGAGCGGCTTGGGGAGGCGGCTGGGGATGGGGGTGCGGCTGGGGCGGGAACAACAACATCTACATCAATAACAACAATAATTTCAACCGCAACACCAATATTAACGGCGGTAATCGGAACCAGATTAACGGCGGAAACCGGAACCAGGTTAACGGTGGGAGTCGAAGCAACTGGCAACACAACCCACAGCACCGTGGTGGAGCACCGTATGGCGATCGCCAGACGGCCGACCGGTTCGGAGGCACTACTCGTGGCGACTCGCTACAGAACCGCCAGGCCAGCGCCAGGCAAACTCAGGCACGGCAGCAGGCGGGCAATCGAGGAGGTGCATCGGCCGGGACTATGGATCGCGGGGGTACTCGGAATGCCAGCGCGAAGGACCGCGCATCGGCAGGCACTATGGACCGCGGTGGCAATCGTGCGTCCGGCGGCGGAGATCGAGTTGGGAACCGCAGTGTTCCCAGCGGTACCAGCGCGACCAATCGCAGTGCTTTTGGCGGTGACCGGAACAGCGGCAGTACAGCCCGCGCCAGCAGTTCGCGAGGCTCCTCCAGCTTTAGCGGCGGTTCTCGGGGGGGTGGCGGTCGTGGCGGCGGTGGCGGTCGGCGCAGATAACACTTAGCGATGGAGACGAAACCATGAATCGAAAAGGATTGAATATGAGAAGACGGACGCTCCTAAGTGTCGCGCTGGTTTGCTCGATAACCGCTTTCGCGATCGCCCAGTCGAAACCGGCTGCGGCACCTGCCCAGATGACATTTGCCACGCCGCAGGCGGCAGCTGAAGCGCTGACCAAGGCAACGGCGGATTATGACGTTGCGACGCTGTTGCAGATCTTCGGTCCTGACGGAAAAGACTTCATCGAGACGGCCGACTCGGTGCAGGACAAGAACCGTGGTGAAGCCTTCACCGAACTCGCGAAGAAGAAGACCGAAGTAAAGCTGGATGTGTCGGATCCGAACGTTGCCAGGATAATCGTCGGTGATGAGGATTGGCCTTTCCCTGTTCCCCTGGTGAAGAAGAGCGGCAAGTGGGCGTTCGACTCGAAGGCGGGACGTACCGAGATTCTCTACCGTCGTATCGGGACGAATGAACTCGACGCTATCCAGGTCTGCAGGGGTTACGTCGAGGCCCAGCACGAATACGCCGAGACCATTCACGACGATTCCGGTATCAATCAGTATGCCCAGAAGATCATCAGCACGCCCGGAAAGCAGGACGGCTTGTACTGGCGGAACTCCGACGGAACCTCCGCTGGTCCTATCGGCGAAGCGGTAGCCAAGGCGATCGAGGAAGGCTACTCCAGCAAGACCGAACCGTACCATGGATACTACTTCAAAATCCTGAAAGGACAGGGGCCGGCAGCGCCAAATGGTGCCATCGACTACGTCATTCAAGGCGTCATGATCGGCGGCTTTGCGCTGATTGCAGCGCCGGCTGAATATCGTGTCACCGGTGTCAAAACATTCATCGTGAATCAGGACGGCATCGTGTACCAAAAGGATCTCGGTCCGAACACGCTCGAGCTTGCCAAGAAAATCGAACTCTACAATCCGGACAAGACCTGGCAGGTGACCGGCGATCAATGGCCAGAGACCGTGGAAGCTGATGCCGGTCAGCAATGAGCGTCTGCAGTTTGAAAGGCCCGGGATTTACTCTCGGGCTTTTCTCTTTGTTAAAGGAATCGTTAGAGGAATCGAACCTCTCCCGAAGTGATCTGATAAACCGCGCCTACCAGCTTCGCACCGAGTTTCGTCGCGTTTGCCCACTCCGGAGTTTCGACGATCTGGTGCATGGACCAGCGCACGTTTGCCTCAACGGCTCTGGCTAATCGATCGGGTGGGGATATCTCGGCGGCGAAATCCGGCATTCCGGCCACGATATTCTCCACCAGCATTTGGATGTGCGAATGATGCTCCGTCCCTTCCAACTTGTACTCTAACGCTGCCTTTACTGCCCCGCATCCCTCGTGACCGAGCACCATGAACAAAGGCGTGCGCAGGTGAGCTCCGGCGTACTGCAGGCTGGCCTTCACCTCGGGAGACATGACGTTTCCCGCGACGCGAATGATAAACAATTCACCGAAGTTCGCATCGAAAATCAACTCCGGTGGCACCCGTGAGTCGCTGCAGCCCAGGATGCTCGCAAACGGCTGCTGTCCTTTGGCGAGATCGGCCAGCGTTTCTTTGCAAACCGTGGGGAAACGGGCTTCTCCACGCTGGAATCGTTGATTGCCTGCAACCAGCCGTTGCAACGCTTCTTCCGCGAGGGCTTTCAGATCTACTTCCGACGTGTGTGTCATAGGTTCTATTGAATATTAGGGCAGCGCAGGTTGGGAGGAACTACCAAAAGTGATAGTGAAATGAGCTAAGCGAAGTCTAGAATTTGTATCCCACTTCTAGCACCACGGTCGGATCCGTCCACCCCGCGTTGAAAACGTACGTGGTAAGCTCGGCGTTCTTGTGAGCGAAACCGACGAGGAATCCGCGCTGGACATCCAGCGAGGTGTGGTAAGCCTTGGTGCGCTGCGCCACAAATCCGAAGTCGAACCATTCTTTGGGCGAATAAGTGAGCTCTGTCCAGCTGTAGAAAAAGCTTCCGTTTGAATCCCGAGTGTCGAACACGTACTCGCCGTCAATCGAAAGTGAAAGCCTTTTGTAGGACAGTGAGAATTCGTAGCCGGGAGCAACGCCGGTCGTGTTTCCGAAAACACCGCCGATCATGGGCGTGAATGTTACGCTCAGGTTCCTGCCTTTTTCGAAGTTGTAGCCCACCCAGAACGATCCAGTCTGCCGGTCCTCGTAGTTGTAACGCGTCTCCAGATGCAGTTTGTTGTGATCGGCCATGAATATGGGAGAGACGTAATCGCCTCCACTGCCGTCTGGGAGGATGTATCCATCGACTGTCAGGTTCAGGTCCCAGGAACTGGCGGAGCCCGTGCCAGCCTCCCGGGGCGCTTGCTGCGCCGAGCTAGCGAAAAAGGCAAACAAAACCAGAACGAGGGGCACGTTGCGGAGGGTCATCCTCCCAGCACCAGGGCCACGATGGTCAGGACGATGCCTATCGCTAACGTCAGGCATCCAGCTTTCCAGGTGCCACTTCCGGTTGCGCGCCCATAGAAGAAGCCGGTCAGGAAAAGCAGGACGAGTGCAACGCCATGCGACGCCGACAGTGCGACCCGGACATTCTCGATTACGAGAAACGGTATGACGACGGGCAAGGTCGAGAGGAACACGAGCAGGAACACGCCCAGTCCTCCCAGCAAATCTTCCTTGGTGGCTGCCGGTGTAACTGCCGTATCCGCTAACATTCTTAACTTTTGCCGCAAATTCTCGTAGTCCGAGGGTGTAAGTATCCCTGCAATCACGGGCGGCAAGTGCGCTCGTATGACCTGCCGGCCCGCTTCCGGCCCGACTGTGCGAATGGATTCGAGCACCCGCATATTTCGTCCGCGTTCGCTGATGCAGCCTATGGTGTACAAGCTGCCATCGATGATTCCCCAGGCGATATTGCATCCGATGGCGTACTCGAGCACTTCCCGCACGCTCCATCCGGCACGCTTCATGGCGAGCGTAAAGGTCATCACCATAATCAGCCCGCAGAGAACCTCCGCCAGGCGATCCACGGGATCGAGCAGGCGTTGGCGCGAATTCTTTGGCGAATACACCGAGGATGAGTCTGGTGCGGTGCGGGCCGCAGCAGAAAGATCAGCCATTCGCGTTTACCCTTGTTTCGCGGAATTTCGCGACCGCCACCTCGAGGTTGAAGTGCATGGAGTCACGACCTAGCACCTCGCCCAATCGCGATCTCTGCACTGCCTCAAGAACTTGTGGGTTCATACCGACAAGCCAGATCCGCTTACCCAGTTCGCGTTGTCGCTTCTCGGCTTCAACCAGCATCTTCAATGCGGTGTATTCCACATCGGGAACCCCGCTCAAGTCCAACGCGAGTACGCTCGGACTGGCTTCGTCGGCGAGCGTCCGCACTTTGTTGGCGATAGCTTCTGCGTTCGCGAAGAAGATACGGCCTTCCATCCGTACCATCAACAAGCCTGGCACCGTTTCGTCTTCCGGATGCTCGCTCGAACGGCGGCGGAAGACGTTCGTTCCCGGCTTGCGCCCCAACGCATATACCGGTGGGTCGGCAACCTGGTACGCAAGGGCTATGAGCGACACAATGATCGCGACGAGGATCCCCTTCAGTGTTCCCACCACTACCACGCCGGCGAAAGCGACCACGGCCCAGATGAATTCCGTGCGGCGCACGCGCAGGATCTCGCGGAACTCATCAGGCTGGATCAATCCGATGGAGTACACGATCACAACTCCTGCCAAGGTCGCCTGCGGCATTAGGGCAAGAATGGGCGCAAGGAAGAGCATGGTCACCAGCGCCACCGCAGACGTTATCAGTTCCGATACCTGGGATCGCGCTCCCGCCAGCCGATTTACTGCTGTCTGGCTGGTTCCTCCACCCCCGGGCATGGCTCCGAGCAGAGCGCCGCCGATGTTGGCGAAGCCGGTGGCAAAGAGTTCCCGGTTGGCTCGGGGCGCGGGCTCATCGTTTCTGGCAAAAGCTCTTCCGGCGGCAATGGTTTCGGTAAAGCTCATGAGGGCAATCCCTAACGCGCCGGGCCAAAGTTGTTCCGCAAGACTTAACTCTGGCCGCGTGAACGAGGGCAGTCCTCGCGGAATCTTGCCGACCAGTTCGACTCCGTAGGTGCTCAACTTCAGGAAGTACGCTGCTGCAATGGCTGCGCCGACCGCGATGAGAGGAGCCGGCAGTTTCGGAGCGAAATGCTTGAGGGCCAGTAAAAGAAGAATGACACCAACTCCGACCGCCAGCGTTACAAGCTTGGTGTCCGGAATGCTACGAAGCAAGGCCACCTGGGTCGGCAGGAACCTCCCCTTCGGAAAATGCACGCCGAGAATTTTCGGAATCTGGTCGAGCACGATGACCAGCCCGATTCCCGCTTTGAAACCAATCAGAACGGGCTCGGAAATGAAACTCGCCACGAAGCCGAGGCGCAGAACTGCGGCTAGAACCAGTGCCACTCCCACCAGGAGCGCCAACGTGGCGGTCGCCGTCGTCAGCATTCGGGGGTCCGCGTTGGGAGCCACCTCATTGAGTTCGGCAGCGGTAAGAATCGCTATGGTGGTCGTCGTGCTTACGCTGAGGGCGCGTGACGTTCCCAGCAGCGCGTAGATGATCAGCGGCAGAAATGCAGTGTAGAGTCCAACCTGGACCGGTAGGCCAGCAATGGTCGCATAGGCCATTGCTTTGGGAATGACCACCGCGGCAGCCGTAAGGCCGGCGATCAGGTCAAGACGCAGCCATCCCTTGTGATAAGAAACAAGCCAATTCGGAAACACACTTGAGAGCCGGGATGTGGCAGACATCAGGACGGCTCCTTCCCTCGTTCAGTACTTCTCTGGCACAAAATTCCTGTCTTCCAGCGGCTTCTGGTCGTTGTATTTGCCTTTTTGGCTCCGCTCTGGGAGGTGTACTTTCGCGCGCGGCACCTTCTTGTACTTCACCAGGCTCAGAAAATGCGCGATGCAGTTCAGCCTGGCCTGCTTCTTGCTATCGGACCGGATTACATACCACGGAGCAATTTTCGAGTCAGTGGCTTCCAGCATCATGTCTCGCGCCCGCGAGTAATCGTACCAGCGGCGCCATGATTCGACGTCCATGGGACTGAGCTTCCACTGGCGCAGCGGATCCTTAATTCGCGCCGCGAACCTGCGTGCCTGCTCTTCTTGACCCACTTCGAGCCAATACTTGATGAGGATGATGCCGCCGTCGATCATCTGCTTTTCAAATAGTGGCGTAATTTCCAGAAAACGGCGGTGCTGCTCCTTCGAACAGAATCCCATGACGTACTCGACGCCGGCGCGGTTGTACCAGCTGCGGTCAAAGATCACAATCTCGCCGGCGGCAGGGAAGTGCTGCATGTAACGCTGGATGTACATCTGGCTCTTTTCGCGGTCGGAGGGAGCGGGCAGCGCGACCACTCGGAACACCCGGGGGCTCACACGTTCAGTCAGCGCGCGTATGGTGCCACCCTTGCCCGCTGCATCCCGCCCTTCGAACACCACGACAATGCGGAGGCCCGCGTGCTTCACCCAGTCTTGGAGCTTGCAGAGTTCGGCCTGGAGTCTTTTCAGTTCTTTTTCATATTTCTTGCGACCCAGTTTCTTCTCTTCCGCAGCGGTATTGTCCGCTTGAATTTTCTTTGGCACGAGACATGCTCCTTGCGATAGCTGCTATTGCTGCCAACCTCCACCCAACGACCGATACAGCTGGACATAATTCTGCAATTCCGCATTCCACGCCTGTGCGAGAGCTAACTCGGAATCGAAGTACTGCTGTTGTGTGACCAGCACTTCGAGGAAGCTTGTCGCTCCGCCGTTGAAGCGAATCGTGGCCAGTCGCGCCGCTTCAAAGTAGGTCTGGGTCTGCTCTTCGATCTTCATCCTGTATTTCCGCGACTGGCTGTACCCCACCAGGCTGTTGGAAACGTCGGTTACCGCGGTGAGCACGGTTTGTTTGTAGGTCAGTTCCGCTTCGTCGCGCTGCGCCCACGCCAATCGATAGTTCGACCGAATCCGGCCGCCTTGAAAGATCGGCTGCGCGACCTGTGCTCCAACCGACCAGAAGGTAGCCGGACCCTGCAGAAAACTGGTGATGGCCGTGCTTTGCGCGCCAAACAAACCGGTCAACGAGAACTGCGGAAAAAACGCCGCTTTAGCGACGCCTACATTTGCATTGGCCGATACCAGCAATTCCTCCGTCTGACGAACGTCGGGCCGCCGCTCGAGAAGGGAAGAAGGAAGGCCGGTCGGCACGTCTGGCATGTGCGGCTGCTCGATCAGGCTGATTCCACGCCCGATAGCTTCGGGGTTCTTCCCAAGCAGTACGCTGATCGCATTCTCTGTCTGTTCAATCAGCTGGTTGAGGCTGATGATCTGGGCCTCGGACTGCTCGACGAGCAACTTCGCCTGCAGAACATCGGTCTCCGCGCTCTCACCACCCTTGAACCGGATGGTATTCAAGTTCAGGATTTCCCGGTCTGCTTCCAGAGTTTTCTTCGAGTATTCAAGTTGCTGGTCGTACTGACGAAGAATGAAGTACTGGCTGGCAACATCGGTGACCAGAGTCGTGCGCACCACATCCTGGCCGAATTCGGTCGCAAGCAGGTTTGCGCGGGCGGCCTCGGTTGCCCTGCGGTATTGCCCCCAGAAATCGATGATGTACGACGCTGAAATGTTCAGGTTGTCGAACGTCGGGGCTCCCGGATACAGAGCCGACCGCTCGTTCATGATGCTGCCTCCGGCGTTCACTTGCGGGAATTGATTCGCTCGAGTGATTCCAACAATCGCGCGCGCCTGCATCACTCGCGAGGCTGCGATCCGTAGATCGTAGTTATTGGTGAGCGCCTCGCGGATGAGGCCATCCAGCGTCTTATCCTGAAAGACGTCGAACCACTTCATCTCCCCGAACGACTGATTCGGTTGACTCGGTTGTTGCTGCTGCGTTGAGAGGTCAGGTGCGACTCCACGATACTGATCGGGAACGGTCAGCGGAGGCCGCTTGTAGTTTGGTCCCACCGTACAGCCCCAGAGCGAAAGCAACAACGCAATAATGAGAATCGATCCAGCGCGAATCATGCGTGTGCTCCTTTCGTTTCATCGCCGCCGGGCGTTTCAGGTTTAGGCGGCTTGGTCATCCCGGTCCAGAGACCGAATCGCTCAACCACATCGAACGAAACCGGGATGAAGAAAATCGCTAGGAAGGAAGCAGCCAACATTCCGCCAATCACCGCAGTGCCCAACACCTGGCGCGAGATCGCCCCGGCGCCCGTCGCCTTCCACAGGGGGACGCAACCGAGGATGAACGCAAACGATGTCATCAGGATCGGTCGCAATCGAAGCTTGGCGCCGGTTAAGGCGGCGTCGATCAGGGAATTCCCCTTCTCGAACTCCATCTTCGCGAACTCGATGATGAGAATTGCGTTCTTGGCGGAGAGTCCGATCAGCATCACCAGGCCGATCTGCGCATAAACGTCGTTATCGAGGTCCCGGAAGTGCAGTGCTGCAAAGGCGCCAAAGACCGCGATCGGAACGCCGAGCAGAACGCCGAATGGCAGTGTCCAACTTTCGTACTGCGCCGCCATGATGAGGAAAACCACGAAGAACGCGAGGCCGAATATGGTTCCCGCCGAAACGCCTTGCGCCGCCTTCTGCTCCTGGTACGACATGCCCATGTAGTCAAAACCCATCTGGGTGGGCATCGTCTGCTTGAAGACGTCTTCCAGCGCAGCCATGGCTTGGCCAGAACTGTAGCCGGGCGCGGCCGAAGCATTAATCTGCACGCAGTTGAAAAGGTTGTAGCGCATCACGAATTCCGCTCCACTGCGCGAGTATGTGCTCGTCAGCGTCCCCAGCGGGACCATATCGCCGAATGAATTTCTCACGTAGAACTTGCCCAGGTTCTCGGGTCTGGTGCGAAAATCGCCGTCCGCCTGGACATATACCTGCCACTGCAATCCAAAGCGGTTGAAGAAGTTGATCAGCGAGCCGCCCATGAAGGTCTGGACTGTCTCATAGAGATTGCTCAGCTGAATCTGTTGCGTCATCGCTTTTGCGTTATCCACTTTCACGCCGACTTGCGGAACCCCAAACAGCGCGGTGGTCATGACGCCTGTGAGTTCAGGACGTTTGCGAGCCTCAGCCATGAATTTCTGCGCGTTGGCTCCTAAAAAGTCGATCCCGGACCCGGAGCGGTCCTCGAGGATGAACGTCACACCTCCAGAGGTGCCCACGCCAGGGATCGCCGGCGGAGGAAACGAAAACGCAAGACCCGAACTGATCCCAGCCAGCCTTCTCTGTAACGCCGCCTTGATGCCCTGGTAACTTGTCTCTGGCGTTTTGCGCTCGTCCCAGGGTTTAAGCGAAATGAAGTAGAAAGAGCTGTAAGTCGTCGCGACGCCGCTCAACATGCTATAGCCGTTGATCGAGGTCACGTTTTCAACTCCCGGAGTTTCAAGAATTGCTTTTTCGACGTCTCTCGATGATTCCGACGAACGTTGCAGCGAGGCGGCATCCGGTAATTGAAGCCCAGCGTAGATGTAGCCCTGGTCCTCGTCCGGCAGGAAGCTCTTCGGAAGCTGCTTCCCGAAGTGTCCGGCTCCAAAGGCAATAACTCCCAGCAGGATGAACGCAATTACCGCTTTGTGAATCAAGTGACGGCACCAGTTGACATACCCATCCGTGGCGGCACCGAATACCTTGTTGAACCACTTGAAAAACATACCGAGTGGTCCGCGCGAAGGCTTTCTTGGTTTCAGCAGCATCGCCGAAAGCGCCGGGCTCAGCGTCAGTGCGTTGAAGGCCGAAAACAGAACGGAGATGGCGATGGTGACAGCGAATTGCTTATAGAGCTGTCCCGTGATGCCCGGTACAAAGGCTGTGGGCAGAAAGACGGACGCCAGGATCAGGGCGATCGCGATCACCGGTCCCGAAACTTCCTCCATCGCCTTGACCGTTGCGTCATGTGGACTTAAGCCGTGCTCAATGTGGTGTTCGACGGCTTCCACAACGACAATAGCGTCGTCGACCACCAGCCCAATGGCCAGCACCAATCCAAATAACGACAAGGTGTTGATCGAAAACCCGAGCATCGGAAACACCACGAATGTGCCGATGAGGGATACCGGAACGGCTAGCAAGGGAATCAGGGTTGCGCGCCAGT